>JADMIO012731057.1_pt1 | contig 66426 bp, 53 predicted proteins | sample 8958161 | NCBI WGS metagenome assembly JADMIO01 (sample SAMN16585339, study PRJNA669376) | soil metagenome | isolation source: Crop rotation soil | place: USA: Cullars Rotation, Alabama | collected 2011 | reverse complement strand
CGCGACAACTTGTCCACGTGGAATTCTAAGCTTAGGATCCCAATGTGCTGGAAAGTTTTTATTTTTTATAATTCAAAACCAACTGCATGAAAAGTACAAAGCAAAGACTATTGCTTCTCCTGCTAATGTGTTTCTGTGTGGGTATTGCAATGGCCCAGCAAAAACGAAGCATTTCAGGAACTGTGAATGATGATAAAGGGAGCCCGCTTGCGGGTGCCACGGTTATCATCAAAGGAACTTCTACCGGAAGTTCTACTGACGAAAAGGGCAAGTTTACCATTGCCGTAGACAACGCGAATGCCGTGCTGGTATTCAGTTTTATCAACTATCAAAACAAGGAAGTAAAAGTTGGCCAGAACACTACACTTACGGTGACGCTGGAAGCAGCCGAAGGCAGTTCGAATGAAGTAGTGATTACCGCCCTGGGTATTAAAAGAGAGAAAAGGGCTGTGGGTTACGCTACTTCGACTGTAAAGGGCGAACAACTGACGCAGGCTGGTACCACCATGAATCCCTTCCTGGCTATGTACGGTAAGGCGGCAGGTGTGGGTATCAACGTTTCATCGTCTGGCCCTACCGGTGGTGTAAACGTTCGTATCAGGGGCGCAGCAGGCCTTGAGTCCAACACCAACACAAGACCGTTGTTTGTTGTAGACGGTGTGCCTTTGTATGACGAGAAAACTTCTATGGAAAGCAGAGGTTACGATCCGTTGAACTCGTTTGACTATGGCTCTGGTATAAACGATATCAATGCCGACGATATTGAGTCGATGGAAATCCTGAAAGGCGCCAAAGCCACCGTGTTGTATGGTAGCCAGGCATTGAACGGTGTGGTGCTGATCACTACCAAGAACGGAAGGAGAACAAGGGGCCTTGGTATGCAGGGTTCTTACCAGGTAACATTCGACAAGCCTTTCACTTTTATCGATTTTCAAAATGAATTTGGAACAGGTGCTTCTATTCGTGATACACAGTTTGCGGTAATTAACGGCGTATCAACCAGGAAGCTTCCCCTAAGCCGCTTTAGCTTCGGTCCTAGGTTCGATAATAGCAGAATAATGCTGTACGACAGTGCCATTAGTACTTACAAAGCTTACCCGGACAACTTTATTAACTTCTTTAACAATGCCGTTCAACACCGCGCCAATGTTGCGATTTCAGGTGGCGGAGCATTGGGAAGCGTAAGGTTTTCGTACACCCATAACGATTACGAAGACGTAATTCCCGGGTTTACCCAGAAGCAAAATACTTTCAGCTTCAATGGCAATTTCAAGGTTTCGGATTTCGCCACTTTTGAGTTTGTAAATAACTTATACAGTGTGCAAACCCATAACCGTCGTCCGAATATCCAGCAATTCGTTGCGACAGGCCTGAACAGGGATTATGATTATAACTGGATGAAGTCGTTCTACCATGACCAGGATGGTTTCAGAAGAGACCTGGAGCCTTATGGTCTTGCGGGCTCAAGCCCCGGCTACTGGCCAAACGCAGTTGCCGGAATTATGTGGGAGCAAAACGATAACAAAGACCAGGATAACAAGTTGCACCTGGTAAGCTCTATCAGGTCAACCCTGCAGTTTACCAAAGAGATATCCATGATTCTGCAAGCTTCACTGGACTATACCAACACTGATTTTATTACTGAAAATAAGATCGTTCGCATGGCGCCCGTTCGCGTGGGCGGTAAGTATAGCTGGACCAAGCGTAATACATCGGTGCAGAACTACCAGGGCTTGCTGAAGTATGAAAAGAACTTTAAAGATTTCAACTTCTTTGCCTTCGGCGGTGGCGCTTATCAAAAAGTAGCGGACAACAACATGTACTCTTCAACTGGTGATATGGGGCTGCTGTTTCCTGACTGGTTTTCACTTAACAATGCCGACACCCGCTACTGGCCTACTTCAGGCGACAGAGGCAAGGTTACGGGTTTGAGCAGGGGATCTGATGTGCTGTACAGTGCTTTGGGATCTGCAACACTTTCGTGGAAAGAAACTTATTACCTGGAAGTGCAGGCAAGGAACGACTGGAACTCAACATTGCAGGCACCCAATAATTCTTATTTCTATCCTGGTGTATCACTTACCTATAACTTCTCTAACGATATCAAGATTCCGAAGCTCCAATACGGTAAACTCCGTTTCTCATGGGCTGACGTTGGTGGTGGTCCGACCACGGCTGTTGGCAACAGGTATTTTGCAAACGACGCTTACATCGTAAGCCAGCTTCCGTACAATTATGGCCCCATCAGTGTTTCTCCTCCTTCAGCGCTCTTCCTCGAGCCACTGAAGCCTTTCAGAAAACGTGAGTATGAAGTAGGCTTTAACACAAGGTGGTTCAACAAGAGCAGGTTAGAAGTTGACTTTGCGTTCTATACCAACAATGTATACGATCAGATCGTATCGCAGCCTATTTCACCTGCAACAGGTTATACTGCTGCTAACATTAACACTGGTAACGTAAAAAACTGGGGCTTAGAACTCTTTGTAAAGGGAAGTCCCGTAGTGAATAAGAACTACCGTTGGGATTTGACCCTGACTGCAGCTAACCAATTTTCGAAAATCATCGCACTGTACCCCGGCATTACACAGAAGTATGTTGATGGTAATCAAGGGTTCCAGGTTTGGGCCAAAGAAGGCGAGCGCATGGGACAAATCCGTGCTTATGACTATAAAAGAGATCCTAATGGAAGCAGGATCGTTAGCAGCAGCGGTTCTTATGTGCTGAGCGACCAGGTGACAAACACCGGTGAAAATGTAAATCCTAAAGTATTTGGTGGTTTATACAGTGATTTCTTCTTCAAAGGATTCAATTTCCATGTGGGTCTTGATTACAAATTTGGTGGAACGATCTTCTCTTACACCAATAACTACCTGATGGGCACAGGTGTGATAAAAGCATCACTGCCTGGCAGGGATGAAGCTGCCGGTGGCCTGGCTTATTACATTGACAATGCCAATGGTGCAAAAGTAAAATGGGAGCATAACAAGCCCGCGCCTTCTAATGCACGTGATGGCATTGTTTATCACGACGGTATAGTACTGGATGGCGTGAAAGAAGTAGTGTCTGGCGGTATTACTAAATATGAGAAGAATGATGTGATCATTGCAGCGCCAGCTTATTATCAGTCGTACATTAACGATCTGGGTACTTCATGGCCTCCCGATCGTTTGTTTAAGAACGATTACATTAAGCTGCGTGAAATCTCTATCGAATACCAACTGCCTAAGAAAGTATCGGATATGCTGAAATTGCAAAAGTTGTCATTGACAGCTGCTGCACGTAACCTCGGCTACCTGTACAAAACGCTGCCTAATATCGATCCGGAAGGTGCATTGGGTGCGCAAGGATATATTGAGAATTCATTCTATCCTTCCATCAGGTCTTTCAGCTTTGGTGTAAATGTTAGTTTCTAATCGACTCAAAAAAGAACTATGAAAAAAATACTTATTGGAATAATTGGTGCTTCAATAGCGTTCTCTTCGTGTAAGAAGACGCTGGATGAACAGTTTCCAAATCCTGAAATTTATAGTAATACCGGTAATCTTTTTTCCGGATTGTTTACCAAAACACTTTATTCCTGGAAATTATACGTACAGGATTATGGAGAATGGTGGTGGGATATGGCTGGAACCGGTGCACTGGGTGTATCAGGGTACACACAGATATCTCAGCGGTACATAACAGATCGCTATGCATGGTTTTCCACTTATGATGATCTCACGGGTGCAACCGGCTTTGGTTCAGAAAACCAACTCTGGCAAAACCGCTTAGGCGCTTTTTACGGAAGTGTGAATGCGTGGGCTATTATTAAGGATAACATCTCCCAGGTATCTGGTGCTGAGCTCGATGACAATCAGATCTATTATGCACTTACCACCGTTATGAAAGACTACGCTGCTTTGCAGGCAGTAGATTTTTATAACAACATTCCTTATTCAGAAGCATTCCAGGGAAAGCAAAAAGAGTTTTTCCCTAAATACGATGACCCTAAGGAGATCTATAAAAGCGTGCTGGAAGATTTGCAAAAGATATCCGGCGATCTGCCTGTTATGTACGGCAAAATGTCTACCTCTGCCAAGGCGGTTTTCAACACGCAGGATATTGCTTTCAGGGGCGACGTGAACAAATGGGTGCAGTATGTAAACGCGATCCGTCTGAAATATGCGGTAAGAATTTCCGGTGTGGAAGACGCATTGGCCAAATCGCATATACAGGATGTATTGTCAAAAAATAACCTGCCAGCACAAGACCAGGCCTGGCAAATGCCCTATGCTTTGATGGGTAATTCCGGTGGCGAATGGATTCGTGGTATCAGCGAAGCCTGGCCTGCCACGTTTATCCCGGACGTCATTATGAGAAGAATGAACCGGAACAGCCAGTTTTATGAAGCAGGTATTGATGATCCCAGGTTGCCTGTGATCGCCATGCCTACAAAGTATAGCGATTTTACTACCAACAAGGGTGATTATCGTGGTGTAAACATGAACGCTGATGGTCAGAAAGCTGGATATACTGCTGGCGAGCGCTATTACACAGGTGGTCCTTATGGCGACTTGACCGAGCACTTCAAGCAAAACACCCGTTCTTTGTATAACCTGGCTACTTATCCCCGCAATGAAGCTTTCCCGGTATATATGACATCACTGGCAGAGACCGATCTGCTGCTGGCTGAGATTGCGCTGAAAGGTCTGGGAAATACGGGTAAAACTGCTGGTGAGCACATTAAAAATGCCATCAACAATTCGACCAATTTCTGGTACAATATCAACAACGCCAGTCCATATTCCAGGTCAGTACCATTGATGCATCCTGCCAAACCATCTGATGCCGATATCAACACGTTTGCAGATTCGATCGTTACAAGGTTTAACAGCCGCACTAATATCGAAGACAAGATGGAACTGCTGATGCAACAAAAGTATATTCACCTCAACCTGATGTGCCCTTACGAGCTGTGGGCTGAACTGAGAAGGACCAGGCATCCGAAACTGGAGCCCATGACTTTTAATACAAAAGTGATGAAGCCATTGCCAGAGCGTTTGAGATACCCGACTAAAGAGCAACAAACTAACCCTGATAACTATGCAACTGTAAAAGGTCAGGACAATTTTACAACGCCTATTTTCTGGGTGCCTACTGCGCTTAGGACTGTAAGTCCTTACTGGGATAATTACAATTACCAATAATTGATTAGCAGTTTTTGTAAATAGAAAAAGGGCGGCGTTTTAAAAACGCTGCCCTTTTTTAATGTACCCAACGATGCGATAGATATCCTGTGGCTATTTTATATCCTGTTGATGCTTTTCAAAACCCAGGCACTGCTGGGGCTGCTATGGGCTGAAGTTTTAAATTTCAACATAAGCAATTATCTTTTAAAACAAAAAGGCCATGAAACAGCAAAAGAACGGTCAGCCTGTGCTATCCATCGATATAGGCGGTTCCCGCATAAAAGCGATTGTTATCAGCACATCGGGCGAGTTATTGCAGCCCTATGAATCGATCGATACCCCTTCCGATGCGAGCCCTGAAAATGTGATTGGCGCCATTGGGAAGCTGGTCGCCAATTTTCCTGCTTATGATTATGTTTCAGTTGGCTTTCCCGGTTATGTAAAAAATGGCGTGATTGGTACTGCACCAAACCTCGGCACAAAAAAATGGGCCGGTTTTGATTTACAGAAGAAATTATCCAAACAGATGGGTAAGCCCATACAGGTGGTGAATGATGCCGATTTCCAGGGCGTGGGCCTGGTCAGCGGAAAGGGGCTGGAGATGGTGATCACGCTTGGAACAGGATTCGGTACCGCCTTACTACTGGATGGCGTATTGCTGCCCCATATGGAACTGGCGCATCATCCTGTGGCCAAGGGCAAGACCTATGACGAGTATGTGGGCGAGAAAGAAATGGATGAGATCGGTTTGGAACGATGGAATAAACGGGTGCAGAAGATATTACCAATACTAAAAACCGTTTTCAATTACGACCGGTTGTATATCAGCGGGGGCAATGCCAAGAAGATCAATTTTGAACTGGACGCCAATATGAAGATCGTTTCCAATAAGGATGGTATCAAAGGTGGCGCTTTTCTATGGAAGCATAAAGTATAACGGTTAGGGCTTGGCGAATAACTGAAGCTAAATTTATAATTAAAAGTTCATTGTTATTGTTGTCGCCAAATTTATAATGTCCAGCTGATTACCAAAGCTAAATAGCCAAACAAAGTTGATGTCGCGTTGGGTCGCGCCAGTTTTTTGCCAAACTTTTTGTTAGCGCCTGTTTCTTTCGTCTTTATATTGGTTGATAAAATCTGTCTGCTCTTTTAGTTGTCCGTTTGAGTTCCTGTCAGCAAGTTCTAATAATGATTTTACTTTGTTGTTATATGGTATTTGTTCTGTCCAAAGTAGCTGGTCTAAAACACCAAGTCCCCAATGAATAACTTTTTTGTTATTTAAAAATTCTTCAATCCAGTCAAATGCAATTGGGTTTGCAAGATGCTTAATTAACCAAACGGCTTGGCCAGCCCTTTCTCCGTCGGACGTTTTATAAATATAGTAAGCATAGTTTGTCGCCTTGGTTGAATGTAAATAACGAAGACAATTCATTGCAAGTTCTTGTCCACCTTTAAAGGAAATAATATGTTCAACAGTGCTTTCAATCCATTCGTCACCAAGGATTTCTTCAAGCGCTTTTTCTGCATAATTGTCACCCCCAACTTCTGAACCGTCTTTACTTAATGAACGGATTCTCGTTGCTAGGTCTTTCCAGTCTGTCACCATATGTATTTTGAGTTGGTGTCTTGAAAATATTCCCTTGCCTAGTGGTGTGTCCCTTGAAATAGCCGCCGTTCAGGGCTTTGCGAAATACTTAGAATTACCGCTGCTGGCTTCATGACTACTACGGCTATACTGGAAAGACTAGACAAGAGAGGCTATGAATCGTTGCTGGACTACTATCAAAAAGTATCCCCACAACTTAATGAACCGCTGTATACGAGGCCCGGACCCACAGTGGTGTGAGAGGCGCACCTCATCGCTTACAAGCGGTGAGGCCTCTACTCGATTAGTGGCTGTATTTAGTTTGATTGATCTTTCAATCAGCTGTGTTTGTGTTGCTGTCAAATTCGTTCAAAGGTCAGCAAGTCTCGGCTTTTACCTTTGTTCTCACTGTCACGAAAATAACTTTAGCACTGTTATCTTGTAATTTTAGTTATGACGAAGTTTTCAGAACAACAGGGTCCAGAACCTTGCTGTGTTACTTTTACCTCGCCGCTTACAATCACCTGCAAATCGTTCTGCATAAACTCTTTCGGCAAATTGCATGGTATCAGTTTGGTGTCAATAGCACCTTGCTCAACTAAATAAACAGCGTTCACTGCTGCAGTCACTTTGACAACCACTGGCCTGTCGGTGATTTGTCTGACTGTTGCAACGCCGGGAAAACACGCGTCTTTTTTGTCCTCTTTTTTGCAAGAAGCAAAAAACATCACTGAAACTGCAAAGGTCAAAATAGAAAAAATGAGCTGCATAAGGTTTTTTGTTGTTGACACTTGAGCCTTTAGAAATGTTGCACCAATATAGCCACTAACTCAAAGTGTTTGCGATGTGGCGACAATAGAATTCCTGTCGCCGGGTTAAAGTTGTAATAGCCAAATTAGTGATCTTCTGTTGAATTGAGTTCGGTCTGCCGACATATTTGCAAACACCATGTGTGTGCCCTGAATGGCAAATATAGTTCTTAGACATTAAGACACCAGAGAGTGTAAGTCTCTTATGCGCGGGGGTAACGCCCCGAAGCATTAGCAAGCCGCAAGCTCGTTTGCCGTGAGGCATGGAGTGAAGTAAGCGGGACTGCAAATACCTGTACTGACGAATCCGCCGCGGCGGACATTGGAGGCATAGCCAGCCGGATGAGTAACCACATCATTACGAAGTCCTAAATGATTAATGCTGGTTGTGTAGATGCAGCAGGCATAGGTAGAAGGTTATTTGTCTTACCAGGGGAGGTCTTCCTGTTTATCCAAACGATGGAAGAAGTCAGCAGAGATCATAGTAGTTGCCCGATACGAGCCATGCCTTAGGGAGAAACATGGAGGCCTCACGAAGCAGCGAAGGATCGAACATTAAGTTGTTGTTACACTGGAAAGACTAGACAAGAGAGGCTATGAATCGTTGCTTGACTACTATCAAAAAGTATCCCCACAACTTAATGAACCGCTGTATACGAGGCCCGGACCCACAGTGGTGTGAGAGGCGCACCTCATCGCTTACAAGCGGTGAGGCCGTCTACTCGATTAGCGGCAGTAACTATTGATAATTATTTCTGCTTCTCTTTTAAATTCTTCGTATTTCTGTTTGAATTCCTGGATTTTTTCGTCTGTCTTAGGAGTGTTACATTTTACACGTCCGGCTCCCCGTCCTAATAATTCAAACCATTCAGAGTCGGGGTCATTAATTGTCCTTGTTCCGTCATATGATATTTGAACCTCTGGATACTCTTGTCTAATTTCTTGATCTGTTAGTTTTGAACGGAAATCATCATCCGAAAGTTTTAAACTGTCGTATGCAATTTTTGAATACAGTTCCTGAACAGCACCTTGAACATTCGGTAATGCCTTTTCTACGAAGGCAAACTCTTTCGTAGGGAACTTATTACTGATAAGCTTGATTCTTTTAAGCTTCTTTAATTTCAATACAGACATGAGAGCAGGAAACGCTGATTTGTTTGTTATCCATACGAGGGAAAGCACTTCAAGATTTGGCAAGCCTGTTAGAAAATCGAAGTTGTCAATTGGTTGATCCCAATCGAGTGTACCGTCAATGTTTAAATATCGAAGGCTTTCAATTCCTTTTAGTCCGTCAAAATTCGAAACTTTACGCAAGTTTTCCAGATGTAAGGATTTCAACTGTGATAATCTTCGTAAAGGTGTAAGATCTGAAAACCCAGACACATACTCTAGAACTATTTCTTCAAGGCTGGACATGTCTCCTATAAACTCTATGTCGGTTGGGCGAAAAAAAGTTACCCTCAGTCTTTTTATATTAGTCAAATGGCGAATAGCTTGAACTTGCTCCTTACTTGGGTCATGAAGTGTTAACTCTTCAAGATTTAAGCAGTCAAAAACTTGCTGCCAATGCTCCCTATTTTGCTGTTTGCTTAAAGTTAGTATTTTAACTTCGTTCTTGTTTGCAATGTCAAAGTTTGCCATAAAAGCAAATCTTTCCCTATTTGGGATTGTCGTCCAGTAGTCACCTGTCCTGTCCAAAAAGTCTGCAAAGTGATGTTTCATTGGCAAATGTAGGTGGTTGTCTTGCGTTTGTGGCTAACGTTAAAGCATTTGTGTTTGTGGCGGAATTTGAAACCCGTCAGCTTGGTACAAATGCGGTGGTGTAAGCTTCCCCTTTTTTCGTGCCAATCAAAAGTATATTTTTTCAATTGATTCTTGATGTTTCACCGCTTTACCCACTAAACGGCTCTTTTCAATTTTTGGAAGATTTCCATTCGCCGTTTGTGGATAAAGCTGCCTGCTTCCCTGATGGGCTGCTGCAAACAGGGCTGGAGGTAAGTTATTCAGCGATTGGTGCGGCCGATGATAATTGTAATCCTCCATCCATTCCTCTGCCTTTGTGCGTACTTCTTTTAGGGAGTGAAAAACATATGCGTTTAATAATTCACGCCTGATATTGCCATTGCATCTTTCCACGTATGCGTTCTGGGTTGGTTTGCCTGGTTGAATAAATACCAGCGTGATCTTATGGTCCTTACACCAGCCATCCAGTTTATGAGAAATAAATTCAGGACCATTGTCCACCCTTATCATTTTAGGCAAGCCTCTGAACTCTTTTAAATATTCGAGCACTCGTATAACCCTTAGCGCAGGCAAAGAGATATCAGCCTCGATATGCAACAATTCCCGGTTGTAATCATCCACTATATTCAGCAACCTAAATTTCCTCCCGTCCCACAGTGAGTCATTCATAAAGTCGATGCTCCATACTTCATTAATAGAAGCTGGCTGAAATAAAGACTGCTTTACCCTTGCAGGCAAGCGCTTCTTGCTTCTCCGCCTGATATTCATTTGTAGTGATGTATAAATCCTGTAAACCCGCTTATGATTCCATCCAAAGCCCAATAGCCGAAGCCGATGATAGCTCTGCCAAAATCCAATGGCGGGATGTCGCTCAATCAAAGTCTGCAACTGCTCAATCACAGGCTCATCATTGCGTTTTATCGGCTTATATTGTTGGGAAGTTCTTGGTATACCTACTGCCTTGCACGCCTGACGATGGCTGACGTTGTGTTCACTGATCATATGTTCAGCCAGGCAGTATTTTACATCAGGCGTTACAGCTTTTTTGCTACAGCATCTTTTAATGCTTCGTGCACAAGGCTTAGGTTGGCATACATGCGTTTTAACCTATTGTTCTCTTCTTCCAGGTCCTTTACCCTTTTAAGTTCATTAACTTCCATGCCGCCATAGCGTTGCCGCCATTTATAAAAAGCGGCAGTACTAATGCCTAATTCCCGGCAGAGTTCCTTGGCATCACGACCATTCTCATGCTCCTGAATGGCTTTTACAATTTGAGTCTCTGTAAATCTTGTCTTTTTCATAATTGACCGTTTAAATGTAGAAGTTTTTTCTACTTTCAAATGGCCGAACTTCGGGGGAGCTTACAGTAGTACATTAGTCGCTAAGGCTGTCAATGACTCTTAGTAAACTGTCCTTGTACGCTTTTCGTCTTTTAAAATCAAAGTTTTTTGCTGCGTCGTCGTTTATGTACGCATTTATTAGGGTGTCATTGAACACATAATACTTTGCACATAAAAATCTATTCGGTTCATTGCTTAAATAATATTCAAACCAGGAAATATGAATTTTTGTAGGTACAGAATTTAAAACAGTGTCAATATTGTCGCTAAACAAATCCGTAATCCGAAAAGAATTTTTATCCTGAAAATTACTTTCCAAAGCGTCATAAGCTTTTATCTGGTACAATGTGTCAGCAGGGAAAAAAGTATTGTCTCTGTTTGCCCTATTATACTCAAAGTTTCCAAATTTTTTTTCATGTTCCTTGTCAGAAATAAATGTATAAATGAAAAACAGAAAAGCTATGGCTATACAAGTAAGTTGTCCAAAAATAAAATGCTTGTGTGCTGCCTTTTTAAAATACAAATAAAGTCTGCTCAATAGCAGCCCAATGATTAGCATTAAAATTGGGAAAACCCAAATAGCAGGAAGTTGAAGTATGTCACTTATTGTATGCTTGTCAAAAGCATTTCGTCTGTCATACAACAACCACAAGAAAGTTATGATGACATAAATAAGTAAGAATGTTATTATACGCAGGGCCTTCATTTTGTATTACAGCTAACGTCCACGGCTTGGCGATGTAGCGGCATTTGAAAATCGTCAGCCCGGAACCGCTGTTAAATTTATAAATAAAAGTTCATTATTTATTCTATTGCTCGGCGTTATTCGTCGGCTGGAACTGAAGCCGAATAGCGAACAAAAAGTTGAGAATATATTCGTCGCCCCGCCATATTGCCAAACCGCCTGTTAGCGGCTGTATTGGCTGTCAGTCCTCATTTCAATTAATTCTTTTTTGCTTTTGTTCATAAAAGATAATATCATCTCTTTTAATTCGGGTTCTTGTTGTCTGTCAGCAATTGCTTTAAGTAAATCATTTCCAGTCTTATTGTCGCCAAGCATGATTAAGTTTATTGCTTTGTTAGTTGCAAGCATTTCATAGTTCATGTTTTGAACCGCCATTGTGTCTAATACAGGATTTACAATTGTCAACGACTTTTGAAAATACTTTTTTGAAGAAATCGTGTCGCCAATTTTTTCATATAATATGCCTCCAGTTGTATAAAGGTCATGTGCCAAAGGGTTTATTCTTATACATTCATTAATTGTTTCAAGCGCTTTGTCAAACTGCTTTAATGAGTATAGAAACATTAATTTGTTATAATAGCACTGGAAACAATTGTTGTCAATTGCTATCGCACTGTCAAGATACAGAAGAGCCTGCTTGCAACTGTCTGGATTGTCCATGTAGTTAACCAGCGGAATAATTTTGTTGCTAAGAGCGGAAACTTTTGGGTCAGCTTTTTGCTTTACAGTATTTTGTCCGCAAGAGTAAAGTGCCGTTAATAAAAATGTTGTTATAAATTTTAGGGTTGTCATAATATAGCCGCTAACGCTTCGCTTTAGGTATTAAACGAAGCTGATTTATTTTAAAATACGCCCTATAAAAGTATTGATATTCAAAGCTTGCATAGGGCGCTTTATTTTTTTGTAAAGTGCGTAAATACGATTTTTTCACCAATCAATATACCCTTTTTTCCACAGGTCGTTCAGGGGGCTCACAATATTTACTAAAGCGCTTTTAGCAACGTGCAAATAGCGTTCGGTGGTCTTGATGCTAAAATGCCCCAGCAACTCCTGGATGTACCGGGTGTTCCGTGGTTTTAATACTGAAGTGTGTGTTTAATATAGAAACAAAATAACCTGGTAAGGAAGGCTACTAGTCGGTAGAAAGAGTTCTTTCCTAACGGGGTAGTTGTCCCGGTCATATAAGTATTTGAAATTGGCGGTATATGTGCCCGAAGTCCATGAAGTCATGTTGTTGTGGGTAACGCCCATGTAGTGCGTTTCCAAAGGAACATTATAGCCAATTCCAAGACTAGCACTTTCGAAGTAAAGTGAGTTGGCAATATTCAGTTTTTTATAAGGATTATTGGACCGGTCATATGTAAATGTATATTGGATGCTATGGTCTCTTGTGGAATCTATGAATTTTGATGCCAGTCTTTCTATGTTACCTCCGGTTAATAATGAAAGGGTATCAAATGAGCAATTTTCCATAGAAAAGTCTCTAAATGCTGGTTTTATGTAAACATGGTTATTGTCGTAAGTGTAGTGTATCACCACATCGGCAGGCCCGCCTGTCGAGTTTTTCACCCGCACGGAGTCCTTGATCTTGCGGCCCTGGCTATTGTATTGATAATAGTAAGTTCTGATCAGGTTGGGAAAAACGGTTCTCACGGATGAAAAGGAAGATGGCACAACGGATGAACCTTCATAATGAAAAGTAAGCGTTTGCTTAAGATCGAAAACGGGCTGAGCGATGGAGGAGTCGATTGTGCCAAGCGTAATTTCAACACATCGATCAGCATTGTCGTACGAGAAGCGCTTCACTTGCTTAAGTAGCGGATTGTTTTGTGTATAAGAAACCTCCTGTTTGATGAGTTTCGAAGCATGACTAAAGTTCACCGCTGAAACTGAAAATTGTGGAATCGGATCACTGACGGTTTGCTTATTCGATACACTATGTTCTTTAGTGCAGGAAAACAAAAGGATCAGAAGAAGGGTTTGTATAATCGGGTTTTTCATTCAATAGAGTTGCAATAATGATGAAAAGTTTCTTCGGGGCACTTTTCAATTATTCACGCCAGTTAGCGCAGCTTACAATAATAACTATTTTTTAAAATCAAAAATAAAACCCGCCTCTCTCGAAGCGGGTTTGCACAGTCATCTGTCAGCTGATCTATTAATAGCGATAATGGTCGGCTTTGAAAGGACCAACTTTACTGATACCCAGGTATTCAGCCTGGGCGTCGGTCAGTTCATCCAGTTGAGCGCCTACTTTAGCCAGGTGCAGGCGGGCTACTTTCTCATCCAGGTGCTTGGGCAGTACATATACTTTGTTTTCGTAGTTCTTGTGGTTGGTCCACAACTCGATCTGCGCCAGGGTCTGGTTGCTGAAAGAGTTGCTCATTACAAATGAAGGGTGACCGGTAGCGCAACCCAGGTTCACCAGGCGGCCTTCAGCCAGCAGGATGATGTCTTTGCCGTCTACATTGTACAGGTCCACCTGTGGTTTGATGGTGTCTTTGGTAGAACCATAGTTTTGGTTCAGCCATGCAACGTCGATCTCGATGTCGAAGTGACCAATGTTACAAACGATGGTTTTGTCTTTCATCAGTTTGAAATGCTCACCGGTGATCAGGTCGCGGCAACCGGAAGCCGTAACAACGATGTCAGCTTCTTTCACGGCATCTTTCATGCGTTTTACTTCAAAGCCGTCCATAGCAGCCTGCAGGGCGCAGATTGGGTCGATCTCTGTAACGATCACACGGGCACCAGCACCACGCAGCGACATCGCAGAACCTTTACCTACGTCGCCATATCCACCTACAACGGCTACTTTACCAGCCATCATTACGTCGGTAGCGCGGCGGATAGAATCCACCAGGCTTTCCTGGCAACCGTACTTGTTGTCGAATTTAGATTTGGTCACACTGTCATTTACGTTGATGGCGGGGATGGGCAGAGTGCCTTTGGCCATCCGCTCGTACAGGCGGTGAACACCGGTAGTGGTTTCTTCACTCAGGCCTTTGATATGTTGTACAAACTCGGGGTATTTGTCGAATACCATATTGGTCAGGTCGCCACCATCGTCGAGGATCATGTTCAGGGGACGGTCTGCGCCGCCAAAGAACAGGGTTTGCTCAATACACCAGTCTGCTTCTTCCTGTGTCTGGCCTTTCCAGGCGTAAACGCCTACGCCGGCAGCGGCGATAGCGGCGGCGGCATGGTCTTGTGTAGAGAAGATATTGCAGGAACTCCATTTCACTTCGGCACCCAGAGCAACCAGGGTTTCGATGAGAACGGCAGTTTGGATGGTCATATGCAGGCAACCGGCGATGCGGGCACCTTTCAGTGGCTGGCTGGCGCCATATTCTTCGCGGATGGCCATCAAACCGGGCATTTCAGCCTCAGCGAGACGGATTTCTTTACGGCCCCATTCTGCGAGGCTAATGTCCTTCACCTTGTATTGCAGGCTGAAGTCGATAGAGTTGGCAATTGTAGACATAATAAGCGATTGTTTAGATCGGCGGCAAAAGTAAGCTTCTCATTTATAATAGGGAAAACTGTATGCCCGATCGACAAATATTAATATTTGCAAAAACAAAGCTGCTTTACACATGAAAAAACGCTCAATTCTCACCCTGCTGATGGCGATCAGTTTGGTGCAGGTCTATGCCCAATCAAGCGGAGCAAACAAATCGGCCGGGAAGCCAATGCCGAAGGCTGGTGCAACTGCCACCACCTGCGAAAAAAGAGAACAATCCTTGCTCTCGCTTGTTGGCGCTTTTGGGGCAATGACCCTTTATAACACTTACACAACCATTGGTGGCGTGTCGGATGCTTATATCCACAAATCCTACGATTCGTCTTTTACGACCAGCCTGCTGAAAGAACAGGTGGCGATGCTGAAAAATGTTTTGGGGCAAATAGCTGATGCCAGAACGGCAAATGCATTCGCTGAAGAGTCGGATATACAATATGTTGACACCATTAAAGAAATCCTCGAAGGGCTGAAAAAACAGGCGGAAGCCATGTTGGGTTATATAAAGAACAAAGACAGTGAGATGGCCAATGCCTATGATATTACCAGGAAAAAAACTGGGAAAAGATATCGAAGCTGCTGGGATTGGATTAGGAAATGTGGAAGAAAAGTAGGTTGGCCGCCTCAGGCCAACCGCTTCACCATTGCATAATCGTTCATGAAAAAGCCCGCTCCAATCTCGAAATCGCCTTCCTCAATCACTTCAAAACCTTTGCTGAGATAGTATTGGTAAGCGGGATTATGGCGGTTCACATTTAGTATAAAATGCGAGGCATTATTTGAAATAGCTGTGTCTATAGCCTTCTGCATCAATGCTTTACCTGTGCCAGTTTTCTGAATGCCGGGAAGTACGTATAGCTTGTGGAGTTTCCATACTTCGGTCAACCCTTCTAGGTTTTTAAAACCCACAGGGTTTGAATCGGTGTATAGGCTGCAGCCGGCATAGCCCACCGCATTTCCTTCCTGTTCCGCTATAAAAAAAAGATGTCCGTCTTCCTCCATTTGTTTCTGTAGTTCCCTGGCGCTGTACATTTTATTCAGCATGTAGCCCATTTGTCCCGGCGAAAGGATATCGGCATAAGCCACAGGCCAGGTGAGACTGGCAACATGCTGAATGGTAGCGATATCGGAAACTGTAGCAGGGCGGATATGCATGGACAGTTGTCAGTTGTCGGTTGTTAGTTGATAGATGAGGGATGACAGTTGGTAGTTGACGCCAGCCAATGAGTAAGTTTCTGTCAACTCTATTAGATTCCGTTTACCCGTTCGCCGTTCACTGTCAGTTTTCCCTCAAAAACTCTTACTGCCGGGCCGCAAAGCCAGATGTTTTCGAATTTATCGTCATCCATTTTATCGAACTCTACGAAGAGGCTGCCTCCCAGGGTTTTTACATCTACATGGTTGAAGCCCGAATCGTTGTGGGCGTTCACCAGGGCGCAGGCTGTCACGCCGGTACCACAACTATAAGTTTCGTCTTCCACACCGCGTTCGTATGTGCGAACGAAGATGGAATCCTCGTCCAGGTGTTCTACAAAATTCACGTTCACACCCTCTACTTTAAACCCGTTGCTGTAGCGGATCTTTTTGCCTTCTTCCACCACGTTGAAATTGGCCAGGTCATAAGTGTTTTTCACGTAGTGCGGCGAGCCGGTATTCAAAAGATCATAGGAAGAGTGGTGGTCCACGAAATCCACATCCTTCATTTTCAGCCGCACGACGCCTCTTTCGTCGACCGTAGCTTCATGCGGACCATCTACTGCAATAAATTGGTATGTAGTACGGGCGATACCCAGGTCGTATGCAAAACGGGTAATGCAGCGGCCGCCGTTGCCACACATGCTGCCTTCGCGGCCATCGGCATTGTAGTACACCATTTTGAAATCATAGCCTTCTGCTAATTCCAGTTTCATCAGGCCGTCGGCACCAATGCCGAAGCGACGATGACAAAGCTTAGCTATCTGGGATTCAGTAAGTTGTATGTTTTGTTGACGATTGTCGATCAGGATAAAGTCATTGCCTGTACCCTGGTATTTTCTAAATTCAATGATCATAGTTCAGGTTAAGGAGAATAGGATAGATAAAATGAAATAATGTTTAAACAGTATACGCAAAGGAAGCTCTATCCGGATTAAAAATTCTTGTAAATATTATTGGATGGAAATAATGCATAAAACGATGCAGCGACATTTTACATAGCAGTGATTCGCTCCAAAACGTTTGTGATCAGGTTTTCCACCGCAGCCGCCCCGTCTTTGGAAAAAGTTTTTGTCACCCGGTTGGCCACCACCGTATTCAGGCTTACATGGCTATGTCCCAAAAGCCGGCTCAACCCATAGATCGCACTGGTTTCCATTTCAAAATTCGCGATGCGATAGGGGCCATAGCTAAAATGCGTCAAAGCGTCGATCAGTTCGGTTTGGCGAAGGCCGAGGCGCAACACTCTTCCCTGGGGACCATAAAAGCCCGGGCAGGTGATGGTAATACCCTGGTGGAATCCTTTTACGAAATGCTTTAGTAAGCCCACGCTGGCCGCACTGATATAAGGATTAGAGATCTGGCTGTTCAATTGCGTTTGCGTTGTGAACTGCTGCAGCAATTGCAACTCTTCCTCCGTTTGTTCGAGACGGTAGTAATTGAGCAGGTTATCCAGGCCGAGTCCATGCGTGCCGGCGATCCAACCATCCACGGGTATATCGCCCTGCAAAGCGCCACAAGTGCCGATGCGTATGATTTGCAGGCTGGTGTGTTCGCTCTTAATCTGCCGCGTCTCGAGGTCAATATTTACCAGCGCGTCCAATTCATTCAGAACAATATCAATATTGTCGGGGCCGATGCCCGTACTGATTACAGTGATCCTTTTTTTACCCAGCCATCCGGTATGGCTAACGAATTCGCGGTGCTGGCGCTTGCATTCTATTTTGTCGAAATGTTTCGAAACGATGGCTACGCGGTCGGGGTCGCCAACGGTAATAACAACAGGGGCTAATTCCTCGGGCCGAAGGTCGAGATGGTAAATGCCACCTCTTTTGTTGAGGATCAGCTCACTTTCTGCAATATGTGTCATGCTGGAACTTGCTGTTAAAAAAGCTGTGCAATATCCGCAATGCCTTCGACTTTTTTAAACCTGTTGTCCTTTTTGTTTTAAGCCACAGATTCACGGCGCCTCACTGAAGGAGTTTTTGTCGGTAAGTCGTTACCGCATTATAGAAATGCAATTCTGTGTAAATCAGCGAATCAATGGCTCCTGAATTTTTGCGGACTTCAAAAATCAATTTTTCTATTTCATTCAGAACCCTATTTTTGCAACCCTAAACGGAAATAATCAGTCTGATGATTGAGTTCCCGAAAGGCAAAAGGTACCGTGGCCGAGTGATCAGGCAGAGCTCTGCAAAAGCTCGTACAGCGGTTTGAATCCGCTCGGTACCTCTTCAAAACAAACCTGTGAGGTTGCAAAACTTCACAGGTTTTTTCAATTCTGCAGGATTATGAAGTGGCAACAAAGGCTGGGCATTACTGCCTGTATCGCGCTGATCGGTTCTTGTTTTATGCATTGGACCTGGTACCCCGACATTCAAAAATATTTCACCGGCTTTTTTACTGAGAAGAATTATTACGGTAGACCAGGCTTTCTGTTGAGCTTTTTTGCAGTATCAGGTATTATTCTATATCTGCTGCATAAAAGTTGGAGCGCCCGTCTCAACATGATCTTTGCGGCACTTTGCATGGCTTATACCATCACCACTTTCCTTCGTTTTATCAGCAGCTACGATGGTTATGTACCCGAAAAGCAATTTGGCATTTACCTGTTGCTGGGATCGGCCATTGTACACCTGGTGATGACGGTGCTGGCGGTGGCGCTGGTGAAAGTACAGGTAGAGAAGAGAGATGTCTGATTTGAAGATGTCTGATGTAATGTTCTCTGATCGCTGATTTGTGTGCACAGCATCAGAGAATCCGGTACCATCCATTTAAATCTGCTTCATCCGTGTGCCATTGTAGCTACTGATGTCTGGTTTGAACGCTTTTCTGAACTTCGACTACTTTACTCTTGTTAGATAAGTAGTCTTGCCAAATTGAAATAGTTCAAATCCATTTACTTCAACGCCTGTTGTTTTGAAGCGGATTTTTAGGAACTCGCCGTTATAATAAAAATCTTTTTCAGTTTCGGCCTGCAAAGTGTAGGCCTGCTCGCCTTTAACGCCTGCTACAAGCAAGCCATTGGCCGAACTGACTTGCACAATCTCCCCTGAAGGAAGTTTGTATTCGCCAATATATCGGTCCAGTAGATACTGGCTTAGTTGCAATGCCGGTCTTTTAAACACATATTGCAATCCACGGGAATAGCCTTCCGCCTTTGTACCCGAATGCCCTATGCCGTCGATCATTCTGGCTCGCAGTTCGAAGCCTTCGTAATTTCTGGCATTGAGCCATTCTACCATTTTTTCAAACTCTTTCCCGTTTTGTTCTACACCACCATGTGCCATGAATAGCTTCGCCGCCAACTGTTTATTGCCGGCTGCATATTTTTTTTCATAATCGTAAATGATATTGTTGTCCCATGTAATTGCGGGACTGGTGCATACATAACGGTTGAACAGTGCCGTTTCATTGAATAGCGTGTACAAAGTAAAAAGCCCGCCCAATGAGCTGCCCATCAAAGCCCTGTCATTTGTATCTGTTTTAAATGTGGCATCAACGAAGGGCAAAAGTTCTTTTTTTAGAAAAGATAAAAACTGGCGGGCGCCGCCCGATTGAGGATGTCTATTGACATGGGTAGGGGTGAGGTCCCTGGCTCTCAAACTATCATAGTTGGTTTTTTTGCCAGCCCATGTAATACCTACGATGATCATTTCCGGAATAAAGCCGTCATAGAACTGTTCGCCGTAAATGGAGGAGACCAATGGGAAATCCCATTGTGCATCGAGCAAGTACAGCACAGGATACTTTTTATCATTGCTGCCATAATTGCCAGGTAAATGAATATATAGTTGATACTCCTGGTGGGTAATGGCAGAGTTGATCTTTCGAATTTGTGAACCGGGTATTTCTACACGTTCCTGCTGGCACCACGCGTTTGATTGAAACAGTAAGACAGCCGATAATATCGCAATAATCTTTTTCATACCTTTTTTCATCGGTGCTGCTGTTTTCATGGCGAGTTCCGTGGTTGGCAAATGATTGAATAAAACTAAGCAGCTTGATTTGATATTAAAACCCCGGATCGAAGTCCGGGGTTTTAAAAGGTTATAGCGGCGCATCAACACCGGATGTATTATTTGTATGCGCTGACGGGCTGTATGGTACCATCCGCGTTGTATTTGAGCTCTGTAACTTTCACATTGCGCAAATGGGTTTTGCCGCTTAATTGCACATCGTGATAGAACAAATACCATTTGCCATTAAGCTCGATAATGGAATGGTGGTTGGTCCAGCCTTCTACGGGATTTAATAATACACCCTGGTAAGTGAAGGGGCCATAGGGACTGTCGCCAAAGGCGTAATTAATAAAATGGCTATCACCTGTGGAATAAGAGAAATAATATTTGCCTTTGTATTTGTGCATCCATGCTGCTTCGAAGAATCGTTTGTCATTGTCTTTTTCGGTAAACAGGTTACCGTTCTTGTCAACGATTTTGATCTCTTTCACAGGTTCACTGAACGTTTTCATGCTCTTGTCTAGTTTGGCCACCCGTGGGAGAATGGCTTGTTCTCCGGGTTGACGCAGCTTGCCGGCTGAATCATATTGGTTGTTATTCCACCTTTGTAATTGTCCGCCCCAGATACCGCCAAAATACATATAGAATGAGCCATCATCATCTTTAAACACACAGGGGTCGATGCTGTAACTTCCCTTGATGGGTTCCTTTTCCGCTTTAAAAGGACCTTCCGGCTTATTGCTGGTCGCAACACCTATTTGAAATACATCGTTTTTGTCTTTGACCGGGAAATACAAATAGTAAGTATTGTTGGCAAAAGCTGCGTCAGGCGCCCAAAGCTGACGACCTGCCCAGGGTATATCTTTAATATCAAGCGCCACACCATGATCGGTAACCGGACCACCAACGGAATCCATAGACAGTATATGATAGTCCATCATATTGAAATGATCGCCATTGTCGTTCTCGGGAGTGCCCGTAGCAGTATCATGCGAAGGATAGATATAAATGCGGCCATTGAATACATGTGCTGATGGATCGGCCGTGTATATATGCGATACCATCGGCTGCGAGATGGGTTCTTTCTTCTGTTCCTGCCGGGCATCCTGCTTTTGTTCTTCCTTGTTGTGCTGTTGTGCCGAATTGCAGCTGAACAGTAGCGCAGTTGCCAGGGCCGTTCCTGTTAGTGTAAGGTTGTTTTTCATTTTTTGCATGTCGATGTTTTCTTTTATCAATCGTTAATAGCTTGTTTTAATTGTTGTGCTCCTGCCAGTCTTTTATGTATGCAGCGGCTTCTACCATTGGTGTTATCCAGATATCTTTTTCATTGTCTTTCACGAAATGCAATAGCCGGCTATGTGCAGGCAATGAAACATTGAGTGCATTGCCGCCATCCACTCCATGAAATAGTATAACCAGGAGCGACTGGGTTTCCATGGCTTTCTGTACCCAACCGATCATTTCTTCAGCGCTTTGCCCGTTTACTAAAAAGCAATCTGTGTTGTACAAGTCTATCTTATCGATGGTATGCATGTCATTGCGTACCGATCTTGCTGCAATGAAATCATTTTTCAAGGCTTGGAAAAACTCCTTGCCGCCAGCTTTGGTGTCGGCACAGGTGAAGGCGAATGTGCGTTGGGTTTTACCATCGAGGGCTTGGAGGAAAACGTTGGTCATGCGTATTTCATCTGTTATTCTTTGAACGGAATATTGGCTAAGATCATATGCTGGTTTTACCCATTCCCTGCCTGCAATATTTCCAATGCATGGATGATACAATGTGTGGTTACCCAACTCGTGCCCGTTAGCCGCCGCTTTTTTCCAATCGTTCATACGCTCTCTGCAAGCCTGCGCATAAGCAGTGATATAGAATGTAGCTTTCAGATTCAATGAATCCAGCACGGGCAATGCATTATCGAGATGCTCCACGATGGCATCGTCGTAAGTAAGCACGACGGCGCATTTTTTTCCGTGCCATGGTGTGCTTGTCTGCGTCGTGCCTTCTAAGGAGATAAGCACGATTAATAAAAGGAAAATTCTATTCATAGCTATTGCGATACTTCTTTTCTATCCAGGTTAAACGATATGGTCTATTTCTCATTAATAACAGCTTCGAAAGGGGAGGTGGGCAACCCTTCCTTGTTGTACAGGTTCGCATCAGCAGGATTATCGGCCCAGGCATAACGGACAAATACCGGATTGGTAACCTGCTCATTCCATACGATTACTTTATTGTCTACAATCTTTGCATTGGCCCAAACAAATTTTTTATCAGCGCCCGCTATGGCAAACTGGCTCAAGGCTTCGCCGTCATTCGATATCAAACCACTGCCTGTATGATTGAACGTGATGACGATTTTATTGCCATCAAGCATTGAAGAATGGTAAATAGGACCGGAGTAAACGATATCCTTTTCCCCGTAAGCAATTTTTTCAGCGGCAAGTGCCAATCGATGCCCGACCTCTTTTTTATTCAAAGGATGAATATCATTCCATTCTCCAAGATCGATCGCTACTGCCATGCCGGTATTCGGCACGGATAGCGCTTGCAGCTGTGCATTTCTTAATACGGCCCATTGGCTTTCCGAAGGATGCCAGTTCATGTCCATATAGTTGGCAAGCTGCACATATAAGAAGGGTAGGGAGCCTTGCTGCCATTGCTGGCGCCAGTCGGCGATTAAGGCAGGAAGTAGTTCCTTATATTCTTCGGGCCTATTGGTGTTGGTTTCGCCTTGATACCAAAGAAAACCCTTAACGGTATAGTTCTTAATCGGCGCTACCATTGCATTATACAAAGCAGATGGTTGGTTTTGTGCTGAAAATTGTGGAGCTGCAATGGCGGGCGTAAATACAGCGCCAACTTTATATTGCCAATAACGAACGGAGTAAAGACAACAACCGTGTCGGTAAACTTCAATGCCTCATATGAGGTGAAGGAGAACCTGTTTATTGATCTTGGCGCTTCTTATCGACGGATGAGTTACGACGACGGTGGTGGCCCTGACTTTGTGACCAAGTATTTCTATGGCGGCATTCGCCTGAATATTATCAGGAGGGATTACGACTTCTACTAAGCACCCTGAGCTTTAGATAGAGCAACTCCTGTAGTGTCGTACATAGTCACAGGCTGCTTATCTGCAACCCATCGTCTGAAAGCGGCGAGCGCAGCCCCAATCACTTGGTGCATATCGTAGTATTTGAACTCAGCAAGACGACCGATAAAGAGCACATCCTTTTCGTCTTCAGCTAGCTTATCATATTGCGCATATATCTTGTCGCTTTCTTCATTGCGCACTGGATAATATGGGTCGCGCGAAGAGTCCGCCGCTTCTGAATATTCAACATAACCAACAGAGCTTTCATACTTCTTTCCGGGAGCGAAATACTTGTGCTCTATAATGCGGGTATAAGGCTTGCTCATGTCAGTATAGTTGATCACAGCGTTGCCCTGTATCTCCTTGTCCCGTATCTCCTCAAAACGAATAGTGCGATATGGAAGCTTGCCAAAGCAATGATCGAAATAGTAGTCTATCGTGCCGGTAAACACCATGGTATTATAGCGCTGCCGCCAGGTATCTTTCAGGCCCGCATATTCTGTTTTCAGAATAACCCGGATGTTTGGATGGTCAAGCATGCGCTCAAATAGTGCAGTATATCCGTCTACTGGTATCCCCTGATATTTATCGCTGAAATAGTTGTCGTCGTACACAAAGCGTATAGGCAGGCGTTTAGCGGTGCTTACATTAATCTCCGTAGGATTCACCCCCCATTGTTTAATAGAATAATACTTGTAGAACGCCTCATACAGCTCAACACCTATGCTGGATGTAACAAACTCTTCGAAGTTGGTAATGCGGCTGCACGGCACGCGAAGTGATTCTATGAATGCCTCCGCCTCTTTAGGAGAGAAGTTTTTATTGAAAAACTGGTTGATTGTATGCAGGTTCACGGGCATCGTATAGATGCGGCCATTGCTGATCGCCTTCACACGATTTGTATAGTTATTAAACTTGGAAAACCGGTTTACAAACGACCATACTTTATCATCGTTCGTGTGGAAAATATGGGCGCCATACTTGTGCACATCGATGCCGGTTTCTTCATCCTGGTAGGTGTACGCGTTTCCGCCAATGTGGTCGCGACGGTCAATAATTGTTACCTGGTATCCCGCCTCTGCGGCCATGCGTCCGAAGGTGGCTCCGGAAAATCCGCAGCCAACTATTAAAATCTTTTTGCTCATTTGTAGTTGGAAGTCTGCCAACTGATCATAAAAAATCAGTCCATGCGGGACACCAACTACAAAAGCACTTCGCTTTTTAGTAAAAGGAATAGTTAGAAGGGGGCACCTTCATCATCCATTGGTCTTGTAGAAGAAGCATTGTCTTCATCGTCCCAATTGACGTCGTTGGCCTTTGATGGAAGCGTCTGGAAACCCCCGGGAATAAAGAGTTTGCTGCCGCCAAACTCACTTGGATCGCGACGTATGCCGGCCTGCGGATTATCGTTGAAAGGCTGGAAGCCGCCACCGCCCATATTGCCAAAACCATCATCCAGATCCTCAAACTTTTGATACTCCTTTATAAAGCGCAGCTTGATGGTATCTGTGGAACCGCTCCGGTTTTTTGCCACATGTATGTGAGTTTCACCCTCAATGGTCTGCCCCATCTCATCATTGTTAATTCCATAATATTCCGGGCGATACAGGAACATAACCATATCCGCGTCCTGTTCGATCGCACCAGACTCCCGCAGATCCGAGAGCTGTGGAACCTTACTTTCCTTACGGCTCTCCACACCACGATTCAATTGCGAGAGGGCAATAATAGGAATTGCTAACTCCTTCGCGAGGCTCTTCAGGTCACGGGATATTTTAGAAATTTCCTGCTCACGATTACCCCCTTTATTGATATCGGCCTGCATGAGCTGTAGGTAGTCGATCACGATGAGCTGTATGTCGTGCTTCTGCTTAAGCCGGCGTGCCTTGGCGCGCAGCTCAAACACGTTAAGCGCCGCCTGATCGTCCAGAAAGATCGACGCCTGCGCTAGCTTATTCATCCTTTGGGTCATTTGGATGAACTCATGCTCCTGCATCCTGCCCTTAGTGATAGCGTCCATGCTCACCTGCGTCACAGCAGCAAGCATACGCTTTACCAGTTCCCCGGCACCCATTTCCAGTGAGAAGAAAGCTACGGGATACGGTTTCGGCGAAGCCATAGCGGCATTCATAGCCAGGTTAAGACAGAAGGCCGTTTTACCCACGGCGGGACGCGCTGCGACAATGATGAGCGCATTCTTCTGCCAGCCGGAGGTAAGACGATCCAGCAACCGGAAGCCTGTAGGCACGCCCGTCACATCCTCCTGCTTGTTCTTGGCATCCTCAATCTCCTGCACAGTCTGAACCAGCACGTCACTCAGGCTCATGAAGTTTTTGCGGAGGTGCTTATCTGTGATCTCATAAAGTCCACTTTCGGCCTTATCCAGTAAGTCAAAAACGTCGGTGCTGTCTTCATAAGCGTCTGCAATCACCTCTCCCGATATGCGGATCAATTCACGTTGAATGAACTTCTCCATAACGATGCGGGCATGCGCCTCCACATGCGCAGAAGACACCACGCTCATCGTAAGACGTGTGATGTAATACGCGCCACCCACTATCTCTAGTTCATTACTTTTCCGCAGTTCCTCGGTTACCGTAAGAAGGTCTACCGGGCTTCCCTTGTCAAACAGCCTGCGAATGGCTGCATATATCTTCTGATTGGCGTCAACATAGAAGCACTCTGCACTCTGTATGATTTCCAGTACCTCCGCCAGCTTATCCTTTTCAAGCATCACCGCGCCCAGAACTGCTTCTTCCAGTTCTGTCGCCTGCGGGGGTATTTTGCCATATACAAGAGACGTAAGGTCCGGTTTGCGGGTCCGGACGCCACTAAAGTCTTTTTTTATGTTGACTGCCATGAGTTGATACTGTAGAAACTTGCTCGGATTCGGTCTGCTTCGGCTCGCGGCGCATTAGGAAATTGTTACGGAAATATAATTCCTGTGTTATCCTCTGCGTCTCTACAAGCGAATCTAGGCGGGGTAAAGCAGAGCGAAAAATTTTCTTCTCGCCAAAATGTTCTATGGATATACACCACTTATGCAAGGCTTATCAACCGACAGCAATTTGTGGGACTGCCCTATCCACGTTCGTTTCAGGATATCCACCTAATCCTAACAGCTTATTCCCGTCTTTGCTGTAAAAGTGTATTTGCCAACACGGCTCCTAAGTTGGTTCATTTCTCATATCATTCGGCCCGTTTTTCCTGGTCGAAAAAGGAACAGGAATTCCAGGCAAAAGCTAATTCCGGCAGAAAATCTGAAAAAGGGACATGGCAGTACGTAGGCCCGGTATTTGAGATATCAAAGCGTCTACCGTCCGATTATCTGGTCTGTATGACTTGCTGCCTGAATTAAACAAATACGGTTTTTAGTGGTCAATAAATACTACAAAAAATACGGTATGCGACTTGTGAAATGTATAATTTGATAGTTATAATTTGTTACAATATTGTTTTTAACAACCAACATTGGCAAATCCCCGTCTATGTTTACATCGGATTATGAAATATCATTTTACCCTCCTCGCTGTTTTATTTCTCTTGCCGCTAGGTCTGAATGCTCAGAATTATGTGCCCGATTCCTCATTCGGGACCAACGGAAGGCTTTTGATCGATTTCAGCAATAACGATGATAACGTGCCAGACCTCTTGCAGTTACCTTCAGGCCGTCTGCTTATAAGCGCTTCCTGGCTTTGGACTACCAATGTTCAAGGCACAATTAAGACCGTGCGCGTATCGGAAAATTGTGGCAGGCTAGATACGAGCTATGCCAACCTGGGGAAATCAGAGATTGTAATAAATGGCAGGAACGACTATGTAAATAGTACTACTCTGCAACCAGACGGAAAGGTTGTGGCCGCAGGTGCTGATCAGGTAATTGGTACAGGTAACACGCTCTATCCCATGATTTGCCGAATCAAGACGAACGGCACTTTGGATTCCAGCTTTGGCTCCAATGGGCGATTTGTCCAGTCTTTCAATGCATCGTCTAATGGTCAGTTTTTTAGCGTCTGCCTTTATCCCAATGGTCGGATACTAGCGGTTGGTATGTGTGCGGGAAGCACCCTGAGCTTGAGCGGCGCAGGCGTAATGCGCTTCAAGCCTAACGGAACATTAGATAGCACATTCGGCACGAATGGCATACAGCAAATACCCATGTCAACTTTGTTTGCAGCGCATGGCACGCTCATGCCAAATGGTGATGTCATCATTGCGGCAAGCGACGCGGTCAGTGGCAAGGGTTATCTACGATATATCAAGCTAGACAGTACTGGAGTCCTCAAATCCTCATTTGGTTCCGGAGGCATTGTGTCAATGAATAACGTGCAAGTTGCTACTATCGAATCTATTCCATTGGTGCAAACGAACGGTAAAGCTGTAATTGCAACCAGTTCAGCCAATATCTCTGGTTCACTTTTTATGTCTCGCCTTAAAGCTGACGGTACTGCAGACTCGACTTTTGGTGTAAATGGGGTCAGTACTTTCCCGACAAGCGGCTTTCAGGGTTTTTCCGTTTATGGAGCAAGTCTTCAACCCGACGATAAGATATTAGTCTTTGGCGGAACTGGCTTTTGGGATTATGTCGCAAGGTTCAAGGCAAACGGCACATTGGATTCCAGCTTTGCAGTGAACGGAGAGGTTAAGTACAGAACACAGCCGGGCAGCTGGAACCAATACTTCAGCAAGGCCTTCCAGACCGCCGATAGTACCCTCTGGGCAGTTGGCTATCATTACTACGGGCCAAATAATGGTGACGTAGTGCTTGTTAAGTTCAGGCCCGCAGGCACTACAGGACAATGGCTGAACCTAGGCCCTGACACCACCCTTTGCATCGGCACCCCCCTTGTACTCGACGTAAGGCATAGCGGCCTAACCTACTTATGGAGCACCGGCGATACCACACAGACTATTTCGGCTAACGTTTCCGGCACATACAGCGTTTCGGCTACAGACCCCAATGGTGGATGCTCGTCTACCGATACTATCAAGGTTACCTTCAGCCCAGTGCCACCGACGCCGGTGATTACACAAACCGGATATCTGCTCTCTACATCTGTTCCCAATGGGTCTTTGCAGTGGTATCGTAATGGCATTCCCATCAACGGAGCTACAGCCGACACATTTACCATCACTATTGGTGGCGTCTACAGAGTCGCTGTGAATGTTAATGGTTGTGTCGTTTTCTCTGATTCTGTTGTGTCTAATCTCGGCGTGTCAGCATCTTCTGCAGTCCTCGGCCTTAAGATATTCCCGAATCCCGCTCACCAATCGCTTTATATTAATATCCACAACGCGGGCACTGAAACCAGCGCCAGAGTGATTGATATGAGCGGCGCAACACGCGTGGTTCAAGTATTCAACACCAGCAATCACGAAATACAGCTCGCCGACCTGCCTGCAGGCATTTACATCCTGCAGGTAAGCAATCAGCATGGTGTCCAGCGGTCACGCTTCGTCAAGGAATAAGCGGGCTATGGGGATTATCGTACTGTAACCCTGTTGTCGTGCCTGCTTCTTTCACTATGCAATAGCCGATCTCTGCTGGGGCTGTAACCGGTTCCTCCGTCTGAGGGTGTCGATCCCATCGTGCTGCCGCCCGTACCATTGCCAAAGAATCCAACCCCGGCAGTACCAGCAGGCTCATAGGCGTGATCTGGAATAATGTTGTCCGGCGGCGCATTCAGGTTGCGGGACTGGAGCTTTAGGTCAGTTGTATTGCTCAGCCCAGGACTCGTGACAGTAGCAGAACTGCCATTGTCGAGGAGCAATGTGGTCGTGGTACTGCTTACAACTTGCTTATTTTTAGCACACGAGCACTGTAGTGAACCCTTCAATAACTGAGCTTCTGCCGGGGACGCAGCCAGGGCGAAGACGAAGCACGCAACGATGATCTTTTTCATGGCTTCTGGTTTTTGATCAAAACCCGACCAAAACGGTCAGGACTTCCCCAAGCCGGCAATAAAGCCGGACCGGCCACCTATAAGGTCTTGCTAAAGGAGGCAGATTTCCTTCGGCCCGGATAGTATTTCAAAAACACCAGGAGAATAGCAGGAAGACTCACTCAAAATCCGCTTCGCACCACAAAGAAGTGATATATCACCGGTTACTATCGTCATTTCTCCGGGGATATACCATTTCTTTCTAATGTCCGGCCAATTTTCTGTGGTGACATACCATTTCTTTCTAATGCCCAGGAATTTTTTAGTGGAGATATGTCAATTCTTTCTGGTGCCTGAAGACATTTTAGTAAAAACATGCTAGTTCTTTCTAATGCCTTAGCTTTTTTTAGCGGACCTATTGCTTTTCTTTCTAAGGCCTGACCATTTCCAGGTGGTGACGCTTCTTTTTCTGGCGATGCGCAGCCTTATCTGCACTTTCACTTTCAATATCCTTACAGCGAAACTGTCTCCTCAACAGATGATCAGCTGAAGTGCCGCGCCGTATTTCCCAATCCATTAGCTCCCCGGCCGCATATATCCATCGTAACTTTAAGGATACATGCAACGCTGCGCATGGACGCATGGAAATAGAAGCACTTCTCAGGGAGCAAACCACACTAGCCATGCAGGGTGATGGCGATGCGTTGGGCGCCGTATTCCAATATTATCGCCCGAGACTTCAGGCACATGCACTGCGTTTGTGTGGTAATACACCCGTTGCCCAGGATGTCGTTCAGGACACTTTCATCTCGGCTTTTACGCACATTAATAAGCTGCGCGACCCGTCGCTCATTTACTTCTGGATGAGAAAGATTGTGACCAATCACTGTTTGCGCATCCTGCAAAGGCAACCGACGACCAGTCTGACCGTTATGAAGGACGCAGTTCTGGAAGCTTCTATAGAAGCACAATTTGAATACACTGCCAATAGGCAGAGCATGCACGCGGCCATAAGCCGGCTTTCCGATGAGCTGCGATCGTGTGTGCTGCTGCGCTACTTCAGCTACTATACCAGCTATGAAGAGATAGCTACTATTCTTGGCGTGCCCATTGGTACCGTGCGCAGCCGGCTTGCTGCGGCAAGGACCCAGCTCAACACTTTCTACCGGAACTCAGCGGATGCCAATGATCACCTCTACAAGAAGGCCGCTGAAACTTCTGCCTGGTATCAGCATATGTTTGGCCGCATGCATACCGACACACAGGCGGCCAGAGAAATGCTGGATCATGTTGCACCATCCTTGCTCATACGTTTCACCAGCGGCAAGACCGCGACAGGGCGTCATCTAATAAAACAGGAGCTGGATGATGACATCAGGTTTGGCAGCTTGCTCAATGTGCATACGGTCACAACCTGTGGTAATGTGTCAGTCATAGAAGGCACTAATACCAACGCGCCGGAATACCCTGATCGCTGTCCGCCAGCTACAATTGTCGTCACCTTCAGAGGCAAGGATCAGATAGAGCGGCTGCACTTCTTTCACAGTGCGCGGACACCCGCGTAAAAAAACTTCTGCCCCAACCGAACTTTTTGCTTCATCCGTGTATCTCTCCTTTATAACCTAAAAAAACAAAGGAGGAACACAAAATGAAAAACACAATCAAAAGCGGTCTTGCGATCCTTGCAGTCATCACATCCCTAAGTACGGCCAACGGTCAGGAAAAGCCACAGATGCCGGCGGCGCTCACGTCCTTACTTCAATTAGAAGGTAATTGGGAAGGCCCTGCCACACTGAATATGGGCGGCAAGACTTTTCAACTCAGCTACCACGCCAACTTTCGCAAGACTGCAGACGGCAACGGAATGACGATGGACGAAGGCTTTAGCGATCCCGAACTCGGTACGCTGATGGGCGCAAACCTCATCGGCTACAATGTAAACGACGGTAAGATCCACTGGTTCAGCGTAGACAACTTCGGCACTGCACATGATCACCTGGGTGTATGGAAAACACCAGAGCACTTCTATATGCAGACCAGCGAGCTGCAGCAAAAGAAACGTTACATGGAGAAGATCAACGTCATCCTGAAGGACAGGGACCACCTCGACCTCTCTATCATGTCCACCCTCGATGGCAAGCCTACCGAGTCAGTCACTGCCAGCTTCGTGCGCAAGTCATAACTGCTATGGTCATGAACTTTGATAAAGAAGTCCTACTCGAGGCAGAGCTGATAGAGCAGGCATTTACGAAGACTCTCTGTTGCCCTCCTGGCTCTCCCTTCTCTCAGGATGGTCGTGCATACTGTTACGAGCTGGCAAACGATTGCCTGCTCGTGGCATCTGCCGCCGACGTGCTTTACGTTAATCGTGTGCTCGGGGCAGGACTGCATAAGCCAGTCTCTGAACGTTTGTTGCAGGATATCCATGCTTGCTATGAACAGTATGGCAGCAAACGCTACTTTATACAAGTAGCGCCGGAATACCTGGAAGAGAGTAGAGACGTACTTCTGAAGCAGGGCGGCATATATTCTGGAAACTGGGTTAAGCTACTAAAGAAACCACAGCGCAGACCAATCCCGGATGCTGCCACCACCGTGCGCCATGCACAAGAAGAAGATTACGATGCAATGGCAACCCTCCTGATCAAGGGATTCAACTGGCCCGATTCATTACTCACCTTTTGCCGTGACGGGCTAGGCAAGCCAGGATGGACGCATTACGTGGCTGTGATAGATGGGCGTATTGTGGGTACAGGCTCTTTATTCCGGCATGGCAAGTATGCCGCGCTTGGTGTAGCCGCTACAGATGCAGCATATAGAAATCACGGCGTCCAGACGGCACTAATAAACGCACGAGAGCAGCAGGCATTTGATGAAGGCTGCCCATTCCTCTTTGTAGAAACCATCGAGCCTACCGGGCAGAATGTTGCACCCTCTTTCCGGAACATGCAGCATGCAGGATTCACGGAGTTATACCGCCGCCCCAATTACTTGTTTGGCTGATATGAAGTGCATAACTCAGCGCATGCTTGTAGCACGTGCTTCTACGTTCCTTTTCTTCGGCAGTGGCTTCCGGGGAATCTTGGCATCCATCATAGCAGTGTTGTAGACAAAAGCTGCCACGATCACAGATGCCTGCATCAGGTCAGCCTTATTCGCGCGGTCATAGGTATCCATATTGGTATGGTGCGTACGGCTCCCATAATCCAAGGGGTCCTGTACAAACTGAAAGCCAGGTATGCCGATGGCATCAAATGGTATGTGGTCCGTAGACCCTGTATTACGAATGGTAACTGTTGTAGCCCCCAGGTCTTTAAAGGGCGCCAGCCACGATTCAAAGATGGGCCGCACGGCCTCGTTACTCTGCGCATAGATGCCCCTTATCCTGCCCGCCCCATTGTCCAGGTTGTAGTAAGCAGATATGCGACTATGCTCCGGCTTCAGCTCCATGGTGGCCACATCGCCAAAGTGCTTCTTCACATAACCCCTCGAGCCAAGCAGCCCCTGCTCCTCACCGCTCCATAGCGCAATGCGAATAGTCCGCCGCGGATGGAGATTCAATGCCTTTAGAATGCGCGCTGCTTCCATCATCACAGCTACCCCGGCAGCGTTGTCGGTCGTGCCCGTAGCTGCATGCCAGGAGTCTATATGCCCGCCTAGCATTACCACCTCATCCTTTAGATCTTCATCCGTTCCCGGTATTTCGGCGATCACATTATAGGCTGTAGAGTCAGTTGTGAGATATGAGTTCTGCAGTTCCAGCTCCATCCGCACTTGTTTGCCCGCCTGTAGGAGTCGTGTCAGGCGGTTGATATCCTCTGTGCTCATCTCCACTGCTGGCAGCACAGACTTCGCAGCCCAGGCATAGGAAGCTCCGTTTGATGTAAAGACAGTTCCCATACTACCGGCTCTACTGCCATAGATCACTGCCGCAGCACCTTCTAGCAATAGAATGGAATCTGCCTTTTGCCGCACGGCAGCAAGCGCCCGCAATTGTTCCCGTGTCATGGTCGGCCCACCCTCTGCCGGCTCATCCATATGAGGGTCCCCGGCCAGCTTTTCCATCTCCTCCTCAGTCAGGCGGCGGGCATCAGCTTTAAAGCCCGGCTTCAGTTCCATAGAGGTCGGCGCGATCACCACGATTTTCCCCCGCACCTTGCCGGGCAGTTGAGCCAGATCCTCGATCGTAGCAACCTTCACGAGCACAAGGTCCGATGAGATAAGGCCGTTTGTGCCGGGCGTCCATGCCTTAGGCGCAGCGATCAATGGTTGATAATAGGGCGCTGTCATAGCCACATAGCACTTTTTGTTCTCCCAGCCCCGGCCAAAGCCACCCCAGCGCTCCAGCTTTGAATTCTTCAGCCCCCAGTCGCTTAGTTGCTGCCGCGCCCACTCTTCCGCATGCAGTAGTCCTGTAGAACCCGTCAGGCGAGGACCGGATACATCGGTGAGCTGAAAGAGTGTCTCCATCACCCTCGAACTGTCAAATCCCTCCTGCTTAATGCGCATCAGGGATTCAGAAGGCATCCTGTAGATGCGATCCTGCGCAAATAGGCTTAGAGGCAGTAGGCAGATTGCGACTAGTAAAGCGTGTCGGCGTATTGGTAGTTTCATCAGAATAAAAGTAAGCTTGCAAGTTGACAAGCAGTTCATGAGGAGTAGACCGAATAGATTCAGGGAAGACCTATCCGCTTTAACAAAATTTCCACCCTCGGCTTACTAATAATCCCGCACCTACATGCTTACTTTGTATGACAAAGCACTTTTATGGAGCATACAGCCCATTCACGCGAATCCCAACATGCGCTGGAAGACATCAGGGACATACGATCTATGATGGAACGCTCCAGCCGCTTCATTTCCCTTAGCGGATGGAGCGGTGTCTGGGCCGGCGCTGTGGCTCTGGTCAGCGCTTGTATCGCATGGAGTATTATCGGACCTGTCTCTTCCTATGAAAAGCAAGGACTGGTAGCTGCCAGTATTACCGATCGTTATAATGATCCCTTGGTATTTCGTTTAGCACTTCTTGCTATTCTCACCTTCTCGATAGCGTTTTGTGGAGCCTATTACTTTACCTGGCGTAAAGCCGCATTATCTGGCCGTAAGATGTGGACACATGCCGCTCGTCAATTGATGTGGCATATCATGTTACCCATTATTGTTGGCGGATTCTTTTGCCTGGCCTTTCTGCTTCATGGTCGCCACAGTTTTATAGCTCCTGCCTGTTTAGGGTTCTATGGACTGGCACTGGTGAACGGCAGCAAATACACACTCGGTGAGATCAGGTGGCTCGGCTACCTGGAGCTCATTCTGGCTTGTGTAGCACTCTTCGTTCCTGGCTTTGGCCTTGCCTTTATGGCCCTCGGCTTTGGTCTTCTACATATTCTTTATGGTATTGTCATGTGGAATAAACACCGTTAGCCTACACGCTCTTTAGTTTCTTATGCCTGTATCCATAGCACAGCTCAATAAGGTCTTTGATAGCCGCATACGCATCGGCATCATGAGCGCGCTTATGGTAGAGCCAGATCATTCCTTTAACGATCTCAAGGCACTTCTGGATGTAACCGATGGCAATCTCGCTTCCCACCTGAAAACGCTTGAAGACAACGGCTTTGTCAAAGTATCCAAAGGCTTCATCGGTCGCAAGACCAACACAGTTTACAGTATTACCAAGGCGGGAGAGAAGGCCTTCAAGGCGCACCTCGATGCCCTGGAGCAGATCATTAAAGGACTAAGCTGAAATTTTTTTGCTCACTGTACTTTGAAATTCAAAGCGCTTTTAAGAATCGCGCCTTACTAGAACATAGAACATAAAAAATATGGAACAGTCAATCTCCCTCTTCGACCGTCATCGCATTCTTATCAAGGGCTTTCTCATTGGATTTCTTACAGTCATCATGCTTGTCCCTGCTGCGCTTATCGATCATCTCGTAGAGGAGCGGGCAAACCGACACCAACAGGTGGTGAATGAGGTCAGCAGCAAATGGGCCGCGCCGCAAACTGTTAGCGGACCCGTATTGCTCATCCCTTATACTTATAGCTATAAAGGTGCTGATGGTAAGGACATCACCCAACGTAAGCTGGCTCACTTCCTGCCAGAGCAGTTGCACATCAGTGGTCAGGCTGTACCCGAAGTACGTAAGCGCAGCCTCTACCAGGTCACCCTTTATCGCTCCTCGCTACAGCTCGGTGGCTTGTTTCCTCCTTTGCCATTGCAGTCGCTAAACCTCAATCCTGATCAGATGATATGGAACGAAGCAAGACTCATCCTGGGTGTTACTGACCCGGTTGGCCTCGAAGATGAAGTTGCCCTTCAATGGAATGGATCTGCGTCAAATATGGAGGCCGGCGTACCTGAGAATGGAGCGCTTAAAGATGGGCTATCCATACCCGTATCAGTCAATCCAGCCGCTCCTTCCCGCTTTAGCCTATCCCTGAAACTCCGCGGTTCAGAGAATCTCTACTTCACTCCCGTCGGCAAGACCACAGACGTCACCCTCCACTCCTCATGGCAACACCCCGCTTTCGATGGAAGCTACCTGCCCACAAGCACCGCAGAGGTTGACAAGAATGGCTTCAAGGCACACTGGAGGATCATGGCAGGCAGTCGCACGTATCCACAGGCCTGGAAGGATAATCAGATCGACCTGAAGCCCACTGCTTTCGGCGTCCGCCTTATCCAGCCTGCCGATAATTATGCCAGGACATCAAGGTCCGTAAAGTATGCCATCCTCTTCATAGCCCTCAGTTTTGCCATCTTCTTTTTCCTGGAGCAGCTTCAAAAGCGGCAGGTTCATCCTCTTCAATACCTGCTGGTCGGCTTTGCACTATGCATTTTCTACACCTTGCTACTGTCCATATCGGAATACACCGGTTTCAACATAGCATACGGGATTGCCGCCACCGCAACGATTGCCCTGATCGGCTTTTACGTCCGGACCATGTTCCACAGCACCAGAACTGCACTCGGCTTCACCGCAGCATTGTCCGCCCTTTACGGCTACATCTACATCCTCATCCAGCTCGAAGACTACGCCCTGCTATTCGGTTCCATCGGCCTCTTCGTTATAGTAGCCATCCTCATGTACGCCTCCACCAAAATAAACTGGTACGCACTCCCTAAACAAGAACCAACCCCAGCAATGCCCTAAACCCCGGTCAACGCTATCCAACGCCATCCAACGTTATCCAACGTTATCCAACACCACCCAACGCTATCCAACATGTTCCGCTCCTTCCTCCGCCACTATTTCCGCCTCATCATCAGCCTCCTCGTCCTGGTGCCCCTCATTATCATCCGTATGGTCTGGCATGGCAATATCCACTTCGGCTTCCTGCTCTGGAACCTCTTCCTGGCATGGCTTCCCGCTGTGGGCTCTCATTGTATCCATTACGTCCGCAGGCCCATATTTACATGGGCTTGCGCGGGCTTCTGGCTGCTGTTCTTCCCCAACACTGCCTATCTCCTTACCGACATCATTCATCTCTATATCCGTCCGGCACCGTCCTTCTGGCTCGATCTTGTCATCCTGTTTGGCGCAGCCCTGCATGGTATTGTACTGTTCATCTGTTCCCTTCAACAAATGGAATCGTGGTACGGCAAACATCTGACACCTCGCTACACATATCTGCTAACGGCGTTAATTCTGTTCATAGCTGGCTATGGCATTTACCTTGGCCGCATTGAGCGCTGGAATAGCTGGGACCTTCTCTTCGACACACGCGATCTGCTATGCTCTATAGCATACGAGCTTCGTCACCCAATCCGCTGTTTGAATGTCTGGGTACTCAGCGCACTCTTTACTACGCCATTGGGACTGGCCTATCTGCTTCTGTGCAGAGTCGGAAGAAGATATGATAAGCTGTAAACGCTTCGCTATAATGAATATTCAGAAAACGACGCTATGCAGGAAAATATCAGAAAGCTCAGACAACAGATACGCGCCTGGATTCTGTTTATGATGCTCGCCATCATACTAAGCGGCATCACAGCATTTCCGGTGGAAACGGAACTCGCAGGCATGCAAGGCTATTACCAGCACCTGCCTTCCTTTGTTGCCGATTGGCTCGGAAGGGTATACACCGGCATCCACGACACGAACGACAGGTACCCCTTCCTTGCCTACGGATATGACTGGCTCGCCTTTGCACATCTCGTCATCGCCATGGCATTCATCGGTCCATTGCGCGATCCTATAAAGAATATATGGATCATAGACTGGAGCATGCTCTGCTGCCTCGCAGTCTTTCCCCTGGCATTCATCGCAGGCCCCATCCGCGGAATCCCCTTTTTCCATCAACTAGTCGACTGCAGTTTCGGAATACTAGGCCTGATTCCCCTCTCGATAGTCCGCCAAAAGATAAAACGCCTCCAACAATTGCAGCTAAACCCAACTTATTTAAGAACTACAGGAGCGAAAAAGGAAGAAGAATAACCTATTGCAATTCAGCTAATCCATTCATTTTCTGCTCTCTGTAATATACGACATTGAGGCAGGGGTTTCCAAATTTGTTTTCCAGAAATACCAGGTACTTCGATGTGTAATTGGGGGCCGTTTCATCACTATTGGCCTGGTAAAAGGCTTTCAGGTAGGAGCAGTCCGCAATACATATCTTGGCCAAAAACTATTTGCGACGGCTGGAAATATCATCGGTGTGAAAAACGGACTTTGCCAATTTGCTGCAGCCACTATCAATGTCCTTTATGTGTAAGCTGGTAAGGAGTGCCGCGGGAGTTGTGATGACAGATAATTCCGCTTTCCCCTTTTAAACAAACTCACGTACGCTCACGTCTTAGGTAGGACGTAGGTAGGTGGTCTGTACGTGCTCAATGTGCTTATTCCGGGAACAAAGATTCGCTTGATTGGTTTGCTGGCGTATGATCGACTGTCAGGAGTTGTGGCGCATCAACCCTTAAGGACCCATAAAGGAACTATGCAGGAGCCATATAGAAGGCCCCGAGGAAGGGCGAATCTGGACATAATTCTTTTCCTTCTTGTGCGATATAGGCTAACGAAATAGCAAGGCTGGTTGTCTATACACAATGGATAGAACTTGTCTATTATTTTCATAGTCAAATTAGCCCGCCAATGAAGCAATTCTTATTAGCTGCATTGCTCGCAATTCTTTGCGCAGTTAATTGCAAAGGGCAGCGAATACGCTTTACAGACAGAACAAACAGGTGGTCTACACTTAGTGCGGGTGCAGAGGGACCCTCTAGCATTGCACTGAGTGTATATTCAAAGGACTCGCAAATCAATGGGTTACAATTCGGATTTCTTAACGCTCGAGGAGCACTAAATTCTTCTGTATGGGTGCGGGAAGATACAGTTGCTGGAAAGCTATACTTCCGCGTCTCGCTTGACTCCCCTGAGCATTTGTTTTTCGATTACAATTTAAAAGTAGGCGATACTCTTCGTTTTAGTAGTAATGGCTATGCTTTCTCCCACGTTGCTCAGGCAATTGATTCTGTCAAACTCGGTAGTAGCAATTATGCCGTTTGGCGCATGTGGCCTGTTGCGTCAAGTGGATTCGGTGCAAACGCGTCTCCTTACAAATTCATAGAAGCTGTTGGCACCGAATATGGACCAGCATTTACAGTCTGGCCTGACATTTTCGAGGGCTGCTCTCAGCTAAGGTGTTTTAGCACTCAAGGGATAACTCCCCATTGCAATCCTTCAATTGCTTTACATTGGGGTTGTTTCGAATGGCCAGGTGCTCCCCTAACAGCTTCCCGATTTGACAATGATAGTAGTTGTGCATTTACGTTGGACGTGAAGGGAATAGGAGGTCAGGCGAATTTGATTAGTGTCTCTAATCCGATAAATTCCCAAGGCCTAATGCAAATCAATAATTCTCACCTAAAGGCAGTATTGTCCATCATCGATGTCGCCGGCAGGACTATTAAGAAGCAATCTATCCAAGGCCCCACCGCCATCCCAATCGGACAATACCTCACCACCCCCGGCGTTTACTACTACATCCTGCAAGACGCCACCACAGGCCAGCGCCACACCGGCCGCTTCCTCTTCCAATAAGCTATCTTGCGGAGCCTCACCCGCCGAATGGCCCGCAAAGACCGCAATCTCCGTCTGCTCCAATTCGAAATTCGAAATTCGAAATTCGAAATCCTCATCCCCGTTCTCATCACTATAGGCATCGCCTTCCGCCTCGTCATGTACTTCCACAATCGCAACCTCATCATAGATGAGGCCAACATTGTGCGCAACTTGGCAGAGCGCGACTTCACAGCCCTCACCCGCTCCCTTAGCTATGAACAATATGCCCCGCCCATCTTCCTCTGGGTAGAAAAGCTCGCCTCCATCCTATTTGGCTACGGCGAAAAAGCCATGCGCGTTTACCCATTCCTCTGCGGCATCGGCACCCTCTTCGTCTTTCCTTCAATAGCTAAAAAGTTCATCAATAAAGAACTCCTATGGCTACCCCTCGGCTATCTGGCTACCGGCTTCATCTTCCTCAAGTACTCCGCAGAGGTCAAGCAATACATGCCCGACGCATTCATTGCCCTGCTGCTCATTCGCATAGCCCTGTGGCTTGACATCCGCACCACACCTTGGTTTCGATTCATCCTACTATGGATACTAGCCGGCTCACTCGCCATCTGGTCATCCATGCCCTCTGTATTCATACTGGCAAGCGTCGGCTGCTATTATGCATGGATCACCCTCCGTGCAAAGCAGTTCAACCGATTGCTATCCCTAACCCTCATCGCAGCAATATGGATGGCCCAGTTCGGCATCTATTACTACACCATCCTAAAAGCCCAGATCAATAGCCCCTACCTCCAGAACTATCACCAAAACTACTTCCTCTTCGCACTTCCCACCAATGCAGATCAATGGTCCCACAACTGGCAGCGTATAGAAGACCTCCTGGGCAATATCGGCGGCTGGACAGGCGTAGCAGTAGCCTCAAACCTTATCTTCCTGCTCATTGGCTTCATCAGCCTCTTCAGAAAGTCCGCAGAAGGCTTCATACTAATAGCCCTACCCTTAATACTGGTGCTTACAGCCGCAGCCCTAAAGCAGTTCTCACTCATCGATAGGGTAGTCCTCTTCATGTTCCCGCTCTGGATCATCCTCATCGGCGTAGGCTTCGACTGCCTCTGGTCCTTCAGATCATGGATATTAAAAGGCGCATTGCTACTGGTAGGTGCCTTCAACATAATAGCGGCCCCCCACCGCGTAATCCACCCCTACGAGTTCCACGAGATCACCCGCGGCATGGATTGGATAAAGGCGAGAGGCGCTCACGGCAGTAACCTCTACATCGAAAACGCAAGCGTTCCAGCCTATATCTACTATACCCAATTACACCCCGAAAACGCAAAGTGGACCCCGCTCCTGGGCGCCCACCAGCTCAATTGGAACGACGACTTCTCTCAGGTAACAGAGAACATAAAAGACACAGCCTACTTCCTATACACCGGAGGCTTCACCCCCGAAGAACGACAAAGAAGAACCCACGAAATAGAGCAAAACATGCAACAAGTAGCCTATTTCGAACACGTAGTCTGCTACGTCTTCGTGTACGCGCCCAAATCCTCCTCTCTATAAACAATAAATGCAAACCACCACACGCGGCACAGAATATGGGCAGAGTTGAAGGTTCCACCGCTGGCGGGGGAAATGCTGCCGTGAGTGCCGAAGGCCGAATGGCAGCGAGGGGGTGGGCAACAGCATTAGCCCACCGGGAATGAAGGCCAGATAGCAAGAGTACAGAGCACTAGGGCGTCATCCAACCACCACACCAAACTGCCTCAAATGATGCAGTGCGTGCTTATACAATAGCTGCGTCCATTGCTCAAAATTCAAATCCCCAAAAAAGGGATTAGTAATGATCTTGGTCTTATCCTGGTCAAACACATCCACAAACTCATTCAGCTCCTGCTGAAGCTCCCCGATAGCATCCTCCACAGATTCCCAGCGGCAGGGTAACGGCTCCTCCGGCATCTGCACGTTTACAGTATTCTCCTTAAACGGCTTATCGCTCATCATAAACGCCTGCATCTTAGGCAGATGCTCCTCAGGAGTAATACAATCCTTAGGATCTCGCCCATTAGCAATGCGCACAGAATCACTCATGTGCTCTATCATCTGCTGGACATTCATCTTCCCCCACGCCGGACGCTTATCCGGATTGATCCCGGCAAGCAACTTAGGAAACTCCACCTGTAAAAACTGAACCTTATCCATAGAATCTCAATAAGGCACCAAAGTTCACGAATTACCACAAGGACAGCAGGAACAACCCAGAATCCAGTAACTCCCGTATCAGAAGCCTATCTCCTGCTACCCGCAGCCCCGGAAGATATTCATCGTGGACGCAGGAACTCCATATTAACTCCATATCTAAGTCTAATCAGCAGCTGGCTGGATACCGATGCCATTAACCCCACTGGCCCCGGACGAAAAGACTAGATAATACGAAAGAGCAAACGATTAATTAACAATTTAGTAATGTGATTAACATTTTTGACAGAAATAATCCATACCTTCGCGCCGCCAAAGCAAAATCCTACTAGGCAAAACCTCAAGAAATAACTATCTCAAATAACCATAACAATGGCTCAAGACAACACAACGACCTTCATGGATTCCATGGTAGAAGCCCAGAAGAACCTGGTGAACTCTGCTATCGAAAACACGAAGAAGTTTACCAACGGCAACGCACTTCTCAACGACACGATCGAGAAGGGCAACGAATGGTACAACAACTGGATGGAGAACCAAAAGAGCTTCTTCACTCAGACAACCGACAAGGCTACTGAAACTGCTAACACAGCTAAGAACAACGCCAGCAACATGACCGAGTTCTTCCAGAACTGGTACAACACGCAAATGGCGTTTGGAAAGAACATTTGGGAAACATCTCAGAATTTCATGAAGGACGCTGCTGGTAAAGCAACTACCGGCAATCCTATGGAGCAGGCTACTGCCGCATACAACAACTGGATGAACCAGTGGAACAACATGTTCAACAACATGAACACTGCTAACACCTGGATGAACAACATGCAGCAGTTCGCTAACATGAATCCATTCAACGTGGACGCATGGAAGACTGCTTCTACCGACATGACCGGCATGTTCAACCAGTTCTACCAAATGCTGAACAATGGCTTCAGCGAGTGGCAGGGTCATCTGCAGAACGGCACCACTCAGGATGCCTTCCGCAACATGCTGAACAGTACTGAAAGCTTTACCCGTTTCTATCAGATCTGGGCTCCAATGTGGAAGAGCATTCAGGAGAAGACCTTCAACACTGAAATGTACAAGAACATGATGAGCCCTGTTGCTTATCAGGAGTTCATGGACAAGTTCTTCGGCTTTATGCCGGAAAATGCACGCCAGTACATGCAGCAAATGACTACCCTCATGCAGAACGGTGCTAAGCAATTTGGCGCTACAGGCATGAACGGCTACAATCAAATGCGCCGCATGATGGCTTCTATGCCTGGCATGAACGGTAACGAAGCTTTCGGCAACATGCTCTCTATGTATGAGAACATGCAGACAATGGTACAGAACACTGTATCTCCGATCGCTAAGATGGTTACCCCTAACCAGTACACTAAGAACATGAGCGAGTGGCAGGATATCGCCGATCGTTCTATGGTATACAACATCAAGAATGCTCAGCTTCAGTACATGATGTACGTTCAGGGCACTAAGGTGATGGATGCACTGGCTGAAAGCGTAATGCACAAGCTGGAGCAGGGCCAGGAAGTAAAGAGCATGATGGCTCTTTACCAGGAGTGGCTCAGCATCTCCGACAAGACTTTCGTTGAGCTTTTCGAAGGCGACGAGTACAGCGAGCTGATGGCTGAAGTAAGTGCTATCCAACTGAAGCTCCGCAAGGATATGGAAGCTCAAATGGAGAAGGCACTTGCTGGTATCCCTGTTGCTACCCGCACTGAGCTGGATGAGCTTTACAAGACTATCTACGACCTGAAGAAGGAAGTACGTCAGCTTAGCCGCATGCTCGAGATCGACGGCGAAGTAGCTCCTGCTGCTGCTAAGACAGCTCCTGCTACTGCTACTGCCACTAAGACTACTGCAGCTCGCAAGAAGTAATCTTAAGACTTAATCTGACTTAATTGGAAAGGCTGTCCGTTTTGGGCAGCCTTTTTCTTTAGTAGCGGTTCAAAACCTAGCGCGAAGCATGCGCTGATTGCCATGCATGTCTTTACGAAGCACAACATCTCCATAGCCACGCTTCTCGAACAATGATGCTGTTTCCACCGCGTAATCCCGGTGTAGCTCGCAGTATATCGCCCCTCGAGGAGCAAGATGCTTCTTCCCAAACTCCGCGATAGCTCTGTAGAATAAAAGCGCATCATCGCCAGGCACAAATAACGCAGCCGCAGGTTCGTGTTCCCGCACATTAGCATGCAGAGTCTCTGATTCCGTAATGGGTATGTAGGGAGGATTAGATACGATAACATCAAAGCTTCCTAGTTTCTCACTTTCTATGCTATTCAGGAAGTCTATTTGTCGAAAGACTACATCGGCACCTAACTCTCGGGAGTTAGCACGAGCTACAGCCAATGCCTCCTCGCTGATGTCTATTGCACTTACATCGCTATTCTTCAGGGTAAGTTTCAGGCTAATAGGAATACATCCACTCCCGGTACCAATATCCAGGATACTACCAGCCTTCACTTCATCAATAATCCACTGCACCAGTTCCTCAGTCTCTGGCCTCGGAATAAGAACAGCAGGAGTAGCAACAAAGCGCCGCCCCATAAAGTAAGCCTCCCCAAGAGCATACTGCAATGGCGTACTCGCAAGTAACTGTTCCATCATGTGCCCGAAAGTCTGAGTCTGAGCTTCAGACAATGGCTGTTCCTTTTGCGAAAGGCGTGAAAGCTTATCCAATCCCGTGACATATTGCAGCGCCTCATGTGCAATAGCTATCGCTTCCCCTTCATCATACAAAGAGCAAAGTGCGACCTTCAATTCATAAAAAGCACTACCAATTGTCAGCATCGGAAGGCAAAGATGCAGGCAAGCCTCCATGCCGCAGGCCCTAATTTTGAAGCAGATGCATGACGAGCAATTTATGCAGCGCGCAATTGCGCTGGCCTATCATGGAAGCGGATATGTAGCACCCAATCCAATGGTAGGTGCCCTGTTGGTACACGAAGGCCGAATCATAGGAGAGGGCTGGCATGCTATCTATGGTGATGTACATGCTGAAGTAGGCTGCCTACAGAGCGTATCAGAAGAAGACAGGCATCTCATACCGCAATGCACGATGTATGTGACACTAGAGCCGTGCAGCCATCAGGGCAAGCAACCGCCCTGCGCGCAGAGGTTGATCAAAGAAGGAATTGCCAGGGTAGTAATAGGAGCAGAAGACCCTTTCCCGCAAGTAAGCGGAAGAGGCATAAGAATACTAAAAGACGCAGGAATAGAGGTTGTAACTGGTGTTTGCAAGGAACAAGCACGTTGGATGTGTCGCCGCTTCCTCACAGTGCACGAAAGAAACCGCCCCTACATCATACTAAAGTGGGCGCAATCTGCGGATGGATACTTTGCTCCCGCAGATGGCAGCCGCCAGCAGCTAAGTAATGTCTTCAGCCAAGCGCTGGTGCACAAATGGCGTACAGAAGAGACAGCAATCATGGTCGGATACAATACCGCCCTAGCGGATAACCCTCAGCTCACAGCAAGATCATGGTCCGGAAAACAACCCTTGCGTATTGTCCTGGATAGGCAACTTAAACTACCTACCACTCACTACCTGCTGGACAACTCGACGGAAACCTGGATAATAAATGAGGTGGAAGAACATCCTCAGGACATTACATCACGCGTAAGCATTCTCTTTGATCAAAACCTCCTCCCATCACTATTGGATCGTCTTAAAGCCGCAAATAGGACTTCGCTTTTTGTAGAGGGTGGGGCCTATCTGCTGCAAAGCTTCATAGCTGCCGGCCTCTGGGATGAAGCCCGCATTTTCGTAGCCCCGGTTACACTTGGGGATGGAATACCCGCTCCTCATCTCGTCGACTCAAAGCATCTGTATACTACCGCGGTCGGCAACGATACGCTCGATGTCTATCAGCCTGCCAGCACCGACTATCCTTATCAACGCGGCGCGATTCTTTAACTCCCGGATCTGAATGCTATACCTCCTGCTCGCCATAGTGCTCAATGCATACCTCATTGTAGCATTCAAGATATTCGAGCGGTACAAAGTAGATAGCCTGCAGGCCATTGTGGCCAACTACTGGGTCTGCGTAGCAACAGGCAGCATATTCGTCGGTCGTTTCCCGATCAGTGCAGGGAGCTTCACGCAGCCCTGGATTTACTGGTCCATGCTAATGGGAGCAGCCTTCTTCTCTATCTTTAATCTCATAGCTTTTTGCACAAAGACGGACGGTATCACCACCACAACAATTGCCAATAAGCTAAGCATGGTCATTCCGGTCATGTTCGCACTCTGGCTGTATGGAGATAAGATGACTTACGGTAAGGGCCTCGGTATCCTGCTTGCCATTCCCGCTGTCTACTTGAGCAGTAAGCGGGAAGGGGAGGAAGAGAAGAACCAAAACCTATGGGTTGCCGTATTGATGTTCGTAGCTAGCGGTCTGCTGGATACGATGGTAAACTACATCGCCCATCAGTATTTTACAACCAACGACCCCGTCGCCGACGAACGAGGCCAATCTGTATACCTTGTGCATGCTTTCTTTTCTGCCGGCACCATCGGCATATTCCTGGTAAGCTACCTGCTTATAACGGGCGGGAGAGTATTTGCATGGAAGAATGTAATTGCAGGCATAGCACTGGGCGTACCTAATTACTTCTCCATCTATTTCCTGCTCCGTTTGCTCCAGACTGGGTTCCTGCCTGGCTCTGCAGCTATTCCTGTCAATAATATCGGTATCGTATTGGTCGCTTCACTTACCGCCATTTTCTTCTTTAGGGAAAAGGCCACAGCGCCGCGCATTGTAGGCATGCTGTTGTCGATAGCATCCATTCTCCTTATCATGTTCGCCGATCTCCATGCCTGAGCCTCGAAAGTATAAGACCATAGCCTCGCCCACCACCGCCGAGTACCGCGACCGCGGCAGTAAGTTCCTGGCCTTTACCTATCCCGTCACAAGCATAGAAGAAGTAAAGGCTCACCATAAGGCATTAAAGGCAGAACATCCAAAAGCGGTACATCATTGCCTTGCCTACCGCCTCGGCCAGGATGGCACTCAATTCCGCGCTAGCGACGATGGTGAGCCCTCCGGCAGTGCAGGCAGACCCATGCTGGGTGCCATTGACAGGGCAGGCCTGACAAACGTCATGATCGTTGTGGTGAGGTACTTTGGAGGCACACTCCTCGGCGTGCCTGGGTTAATCACCGCATATGGCACAGTCAGCGATGAAGCATTAAAGACGGCAACAGTAACGGAGCATTGGGTAGAGAAACAGGTAACAGTGGAGTGTGACTATAGCAACCTTGGCGAGGTACTAAACATACTTCGTCGTCATGAAGCCACAATAAACCATCAGGACCTGCAGCTATTCTGCACTATTCGCGCAGGTATCCCATTACACCTGGCCGACACATGTATGGCGCTTCTTTCGGAACTTCGCGGTGTGAGTGTGAAGCCTGCCGCTTGATAGTATGGCCGCCTGTGTGAAGTCCTGATATAAATGTCTCCAGATAAAATTGCTGTCCTGATCAAAGCTGAAGCTTCACGCCTCGGCTTCATGGCCTGCCGCATTGCCAGGGCTGAAAGGCTGGACGACGATGCACGTCGGCTGGAACAATGGCTATCAAATGGATTCCAGGGCACCATGCAATACATGGAGCGCCACTTCGACCTGCGCGTCGATCCGTCAAAGCTTGTGCCTGGCGCAAAGTCAGTAGTGACCTTGCTGATGAATTACTACCCCACGGAAGAGCAGCAGCCCAATGCACCCCGTATTGCCAAATACGCCTGGGGGCAAGACTACCATGACATCATTCGCCCTAAGCTCAACGAGCTGCTCGCGTACATCAGGGCCAATGTCGGTGACATCCAGGGAAGAGGCTTTGTAGACTCCGCACCAGTTCTGGAAAGAAGCTGGGCGGTACGCAGCGGCCTCGGCTGGGTGGGCAAGAATGGCAACCTGCTCAACAAAGAGCACGGCTCATTTTTCTTTATAGCCACCCTCATCACCGATCTGGACATAGCAACAGATGCTCCCTTCACCACAGATCATTGCGGCACCTGCACCCGATGCATAGATGCCTGTCCCACCGACGCTATTGTCTCGCCTACAGTTATCGACGCAAACAAGTGTATCTCTTACCTGACCATAGAGCTAAAGGAAGCACTAATGCCATCAGGCTACGAGCAGCGCAACGATAGCTGGATGTTCGGCTGCGACGTTTGTCAGGACGTCTGCCCTTGGAATCGTTTCTCCAAACCCCATAACGACCCCGCCTTTGTGCCCATTCCCGAAGTGCTTAACCTATCTACGTCAGAATGGATGCAGCTGTCGGAAGAGGCTTTCCGGAAGGCGTTTAAAGGATCTCCAATTAAACGGGCTAAATGGAGTGGGGTAGTGCGGAATCTGAAAGCGATAAGCTCGCAAATGCAGCTTTTTGCTAACGGTAACGAAGCTTAAATTTGGAATATGGCTGAGAGGCAATGGAAAGGTAAATGGGATTATAAGCCCGGTCGCACACCAGAGGAACTGGAAGATGAGCGTCGACGTGAGACGCTTAAGATGTCGTATACGGAGCGTTTTGACATCATGCGCCATTTAATGAAGCGGCAGCAATTGCTAGACACGGCAACAGTGATTCAGGCGAAGCAGTGATATGGATATCTACGATGACGATCTCCTTGAGATATGGCGTAAGCTAGCGGAGCATGGTGTCAGCTACATCATGGTAGGTGGTGTGGCAACAAACTTGCATGGATATAACCGCTCAACCAGGGATGCGGATTTCTATTTTGAGGATACACCAGATAACTAAAGAAAGAAAGCCCTTAGCCACTTACTTATTTTTCCCCTCCAACATCGGCACAAAAGAAAAGTCCCCCAGCACCTCCTCTCGAAAGCTACCGTCCGACTCCTTCGTAATCCGCATCATCTTCTGTATGCCCTCTTCTCCGATCGGCGCCACTATTACACCGCCGGGCTTCAGCTGATCTACAAGCTTGGGCGGCAGGAAAGGTGCGCCCGCAGTAATGATGATCTTATCAAATGGAGCAAAGGAGGGTAAGCCTTCATAGCCATCACCATAAAAGCGCTTAATGGATGGATATTTCTTTAGAAAGAAAAACCCACCAACAAAGTCATAAAGCTCCTTCTGACGCTCTATTGTAAAGAGCTTGGCACCCATCTCCGCCAATACACAAGCTTGATATGCGCTACCCGTGCCTACCTCCAGCACCTTATCAAACTTCTGCACATTCAGCAGCTGGGTCTGAAAAGCCACCGTATATGGCTGCGAAATAGTCTGTCCTGCTGCGATTGGAAACGCTCGGTCTTCATAAGCCTGGCGCTCAAAAGCTGTATCCAGAAAGAAATGCCTCGGAATGGATTCCATGGCAGACAGTACCTTCTCGTCAGTTATTCCCTTAGTGCGTAGCGAGTCTATCAGGTCCTTGCGTAGCTTCTTGTGCCGGTAGTCGTCTTCTTTTGGTTTGCTGTGGAGCATTTGTGTGTGCTGTGATGCGGTATTAAAACTTCATAACCAGTCCAAGTCCCGGATCGCCGTTGGGCATGGCCACTGGTTGCAGGCGCATGGATATATTCTGGGACACGTCAAAGTTCTTCAGGTGGGCAAAGGCCAGTGCGTCCATCACCTGGAGCGTATAGCCTAGCCCCGTGAAAAGAATCGTCATATCCAGGTATTTCCGGTAGGCATTCTGATTGACTTGTACGTAGCTCTTCACATCATCTGCACTACCCAATCTAGTGAATTCATCCTGCACGTTGGCATTGTTGATGCGGGCTATATAAGCGCTGCGATAGCGCTGGTATTCCTTTGAGTTGTTTATCAGGAAATACACAGAGGCCGCTACACCGGCGTACACTATTGGAAGTTTCCAGTATTGCCTGTTGTACAATTGGCCCAGTCCCGGAAATATGGCCGAATAAAGCGCGCTCTTCTTTGGATTAGGTTGAAACGGGCGAAGCTTCCCTTTCAGACTGTCGTATGCTACTTGGTCGGGCGCAGGCGACTCCAGAATCGGGGCATTGCGAGCTGGTAGCGTATCAGGCACCACCCGGTTGAGCGAGGTATCGGGCACTGCCTGGGCGCATGCATTAATGCTGCCACATAAGCAAATGACACATCCCAGTCCGTACAACAATTTCATTAGCATGCGGAGGCAAAATTACCTACTGAACCTGAGCAGCTTCGTAGTATTTGTAAGAGTATACCGCCAGGCAGTGCAGTTTGGGCAGTTGTACTCTATACAATGACCCCGCGCAGCCTGCAGGAAACCGGCAACATCATGTTGCTACCCCGCCGCAAGCTGCAGGAGGGCAGTATCAACCTGTTCCCGCCTTGCTGCAGCTTGCGGGAAGGAGGTGTCAGCTTGTTGCTACCCCGCTGCAGTGTGCAGGAGGGTATTGTCAGGCTGTTGCTACCTTCCTGCAGCGTGCAGCGGGGTAGTGAATATGGAAAACTATCAAGTGTTGCTCCTACGGGGGTATAGCAGCACAGTTTAGCACTCCCACGGTCAACGTGTTTGCTTAATACGATAGGTGAAAGCTCAGGCCTGGGGACGTTTTCTACTGACAGCAAGCCTCAAAAGAAAAGCGCCGCATCACTGCGGCGCCAAACAAATCCACGTCATTCATTCACTACTCACTATTCACTGTTCACTATTTCATCCCCATTCCGATGTTCACCTTCATACCATTCTTAGCCATATCATTCACGATGTTTACGGCTTCGGAGATGTAGATGTCCTTCTGAAGATTCTTAATCCAGTTCTTATTCTTGGTCACGCTGTTGCTATCAGCATCAATGCGAGTCATGTCTTCCTTCGGATTCGTGATCGGCATTGGCGTAGCCTTCTTCTCCAGCTCTTCTAGTTGTTTGGAAAGCTGGGATGCTTCGTCCAGTTCCTTCTTGTAAGCCACCTCATTCAGCGAATAGCTGTTGTCGTTTTCGCGCGCCTTAAGGCGTACCGCGCTTTGCTCAATGACCCTGAATTCCCCATTGGCTGCTATACGCCTGGCTGAAGCCGAAGCAAGCATTGGTAGGTCATAGCTATTAGTAGCATGATAGTTTGCAGCGGGGATCTCATCCCACTTCAGCGCAGCCTTGTCCTTACGCTCGCCACCTTCCAGCTCGCTGTATGGGTCCGGCAGCTTAATGTCAGGTGTTACACCGCGAAGTTGCGTAGAGCCGCCATTGATGCGGTAAAACTTCTGAACGGTCAGCTTGATAGAGCCTATCGGAGCTTCGTTCATAATACGCATACGCGTGATCGGATCAATGTACTCGTTCAGGTCTATCACTTTCTGCACGGTGCCCTTACCATAGGTAGGAGAGCCAATGATCACCGCGCGTTTATAGTCCTGCATAGCCGCAGCCATGATTTCAGAAGCAGATGCAGAACCAGTATTTACCATAATAGCCAACGGGCCATCATAGAGCGTTCCCTTGGTAGCATCGCGCAGCACAGAAGGAGATTGATCCGCGCTCTTCACCTGCACGATTGGACCCTGGTCAATGAATAGGCCAGCCATATCTACCACATCGCTCAATGAGCCGCCACCATTATTCCTCAGATCAAGGATAATACCAGTAACCCCGGCATTTTTGAGCTTCTCCACTTCCTTGGCCACATCATCCGCACAACGGCGGCCATTGATGTGCTGGAAGTCCGCATAGAACTCAGGCAGGTAGATATAACCAACCGGCCCACCGGGACTCTTGAAGATGGCGCTCTTGGCAAAGGTTTCTTCCAATGCCACAGCATCACGAATGATCGGGATTACTTTAACAGAGCCATCCAATTTCTTTACAGTAAGGCGAACTTCAGTGCCTTTCTTGCCGCGGATCTTAGCGACGACGTCTTCAAGGTCGAAGCCCATCACATCCCATGGTTCCCCCGCACCCTGTGCCACCTTTAGTATCTCGTCGCCGGCCTTCAGTTCGCCCTGTTTCCAGCTTGCGGAGCCAGGAATAATGGAGGCGACCTTCACACGGCCGTCTTCCTCAGGCTTCAGCTGGGCGCCGATGCCGAAGAAAGTGCCAGACATCGCCACATCAAATGCATCCTTGGTTTTAGGAGCAAAGTAGTCGGTATGCGGGTCTTCGACATTAGTGATAGTATTGACGAACAACGAGAAACGGTCGTTAGCGTCAAACTTGCGTAAGCGGCGGAAGTAAGCTTCCTGACTCTTTGCTATACTTTGGCGTGCTTCAGCCTCAAGCTGAGCATCAGTCTTCGCTACAGCTTTTGCGCTGTCTTTAAGCTTCTTGTCACGATCGGCCTTTAGGTCAATGTACTTAGCCATTGTACGGTACTTCATGTACTGCGTCCAACGCACTTTAAGAGCTGCTTCATCGGCAGGCCATGGCATATCTTCTGCCGAAAGAACGATCTTGTCGGTTCCCGTGAATGTGAAAGGTTGCCTCAGCGCTTGCTTCTGAAATGAATCTGCCCTGTCAATGCTGGTCATGAACGTAGCGTTGAGCTTATCGTAGAATGTTGTCTCCCCACGGTTAAGCTCATCGTCAATGTCAAATTCGTATTGCTTTAGCTGGTTGACCTCCTTTTGCGTAAACAGTTTCCGCTCGTAGTCAAGCTGGTTAAGCATTCTGTGATAAATGCCATAGGATAGTGAATCATCGACGGCGCGTGGTGAGTAGTGCCCATCCTTGATGGCGCGCATCACCGTATTGATGATAAGAGACTTCCGTTCTGTAGAAGGTGCTGTCCCTTCATCGCCGCGATCACCCCCGATATATTTGAAGGAGAAAAAGGCTGCTAATGCACCCACTGCAAGGAGTGGAAAAAGGACTTTGTTTTTCATGAAACTTATGATAGCTGCGTATCGGATCATAGTAGCCAAATGTACCAATAGCGTTGTTAATAATGTTTGAATACAAAGGCTATGCCCCTCTTAATAAGGGTGATTTACGAGGGTATAACAAGCCCGTAACTTGCACTATGATTAAGGCGATTGCACAGCAATGCATCAATGTGCAGGATTGGGGCATTATAGAGTACGGAGAAGCTTGGGACAGGCAAGAGGCAATATTGGCAAACCAACTGCTGATCAAAAAGGAATGGAACAATATGCCGCAAGATAATCGTACCGCGGCACCTGCAACGCAACATCACTTCTTTCTTTGCAACCATCCACACGTTTACACGTTGGGCAAAAGCGGGCACATCGAGAACTTACTTGTCAATGACAGCCGCTTACAGCAATTGGGCGTGTCCTTTTACCGGACAAATCGTGGAGGTGATATTACCTACCATGGCCCAGGCCAAATAGTTGGCTACCCCATGCTAGACCTCGAGAAATTCTACACCGATCTGGGCAGGTACATGCGGTCGCTTGAGGAAGTAATTATTCGCACCATTGCTCATTATGGAATAGAAGGTGGTCGCCTGCAGGGAGCCACCGGAGTATGGCTCGATTCTGACAACCCAAAGCTTGCAAGGAAAATATGCGCCATGGGAGTACGCTGCAGCCGGTGGGTAACAATGCACGGATTCGCGCTCAACGTAAATACCGATCTGCGATACTTTGGCTACATCGTCCCTTGTGGCATTGGTGACAAAGGAGTCACTTCCATTCAAAAAGAGATCGGCAGGGAAGTAGACGAGGCGGAGGTGAAGGAAATACTGGCAAGGGAGTTTGAGAAGGTCTTCGAATGCTCCTGTATTTAAGTACTCGAACATTCCAGCGTTCTAACACTCCAACTCAGTAAATAGTTATATACCCCGTTTCTAGTTTCTCTTTATTCCTCATCAGATCGAAGCGAAAGATGCCTTTGTGCTGAAAATTGCGCTTATCGATAATAATGGCAGGCTCGGAAATCCGTGGAATATCTAAAACAGGCACGTCTTTCTGATCATAGAAGTGTAGGCTGTAGCGATACTCCTTCGCGTCTTTGATCTCTACATTCACATGGCCCGTAAAAGGGTTAGTAAAAACGTACTGGCTCTTGATGTATGCATAAGTATCTGCCGCGGTTGCATCCGGCAGTGTAACGCTGAGTATAGGCTTAGGAGGCTCGAGGGGATTGAGTGGTTTTACTATAGATGTGTCTGTAAAGTGCACGCGCGCAGCCAGCTTCTGTAGAGAGTCGTTTGGAGGCACCACGCGCTGCAGCAGCAATTGTGCGCTGTCTACAAAAAGCTTTATGCGGTTAGATGTCCAGGTAAGGTCAGAGCCGAAGGCTATCTGAAGCCTGTACCAATTCTTACCAGGTAGGGGATGTCCATCAATAAAAGCCTGAGGTCCCTTCTTCAGGTCGCGCACATAACCGATTGTGGCGTAGTTGAAAAAGCTATCGGAGCTACGCTGTACTGCAATACTCTTCAGCTTGTCATATTGAGATGTCCAGCTAAGGATGTTGAGACCCTTTTGGGTGACTCCCACGATATCTGGCAATAAGGGCTGGCCCTGGCTTTTGATGGCAATAAATAAGGATAGGAAAAGAACGAGGCGGAGGAACTTCATCGGCATCTTGCGCAGGGCCGACAAATGTAAGGGTTGGGGCGGATGGGTATTGTTCAATGCTTGTTAGAATGCTGGTCTGTGATTGCCTTCAGGCTGTCCTGTTTTAGCTCGTCCCTATACATATCGCGGATGCGTTGCTTCAGTTCCAGTTCTGAAGCCACCCGCAGATAATCATTTGGAATAGGATTGCGGACAATGAAACGCTCAGCTGCACTATCATTCAAACCGGTTTGCGAGGCCACCAGCGACGGAGTATAGCGGATGTTGGAGAATTGCATGCATTCCAGAAATAGCATTTCCTCCTGTAAACGTCGAACGGCCTTCTTTTTTCCGGTTGCAAGCAACGCTAATTCGGAGAAAATGCCGCTGACACCGAAGCCGGCCATTTGGACTTGAGAAGGTACATAGCCCAACTCCTTATGAAAATACTGGTGGTTAAAGGTTGAATCCTGCTTGAAGCGTGCCATAGGTGAGAGTACCTCCACCCCCTTCAGTTCTATGGGTGCGCGCTGAAGGCCAATGGTAACAGCATCATTATATCCAATGACATGCACTTCCGCCAGCTTGTAACCCGGATGTGAAAAGCGAATAATATCACCGGGATATGCTGTGAAGACCGTGCCCCCCGCAGAATCACTCAGCCAAAGGGCATTATTATGGGTATTTGTAATAAGCACAGAGCCTAACCCCTCGCCGGTCAAACCATCGGATACCCTTCCGCGATGTTGCTGTGCACTCCCGCATTTAGGGAGTAACAAGAAGACGATTAGGGCTAATAGTGAACGCATGGGTGTCTACCAAATTTCGGAGGAAAACTATAGTTGTCCAGCAGACACATGCAATTATCAAGTGAAAACCAACATAAAAAACGTGAAGACAATCTTCGGCTACGCTCTTACTTTAAGAAAGCTTCGTCTCTTATATGCTGTACACGGTAAGCATTGTATTCCTTCGTGCTTTGAATAAAGCGCACATAAAACGTACATAAAACGTACTTATAGCGCACATAAAGCGCACATGAGAGGTGGTAGCTTAATAGCGACCTAATAGGCAAAAGCGCATTACTTGATGGGAGTGGTAATGTAAATACCCGCAGTGTCGCACCCGTTCCCACATTAAGTTGAAATACCTTTGCCACCTTTTATGGCTACCGACAAAAAATACCCCGAATATTCAGGTCTCAATATGCCGGCCATCGAGCAGGAATACCTTGCAAAATGGAAGGAGGAGGAAACCTTTCGCAAGAGCGTAGATGAGCGCGACGGTGCTACATCATTCGTATTCTACGAAGGTCCTCCAAGTGCCAATGGCCTTCCTGGTATTCACCACGTTATTTCCCGCACGCTAAAGGACCTTGTATGCAGATACAAGACCATGCAAGGCTTTCAGGTGAAGCGCAAAGCCGGCTGGGATACGCACGGATTACCGGTAGAGTTGGGAGTTGAGAAGGAATTGGGAATTACAAAGGAGGATATAGGCCAGAAGATATCGGTAGAAGACTACAACCAAAAATGCAAGGAAGCCGTAATGCGCTATACGGCGGAGTGGGAGAGTATCACCGAGAAGATGGGGTATTGGGTAGATATGAGCGCTCCTTACATCACCTACGATACGGACTACATGGAATCCCTATGGTGGTGCCTCAAGCAGTTGTATGAGAAGGATCTATTGTACAAAAGCGTTAGCATTCAGCCCTATTCCCCCGCTGCAGGCACTGGTCTATCCAGTCATGAGCTTAACCAACCAGGCACGTATAAGGATGTAAAGGACACAACGATAGTCGCTATGTTCAGAACGCAGGATACGGAGCGACTAAAAGTCGATAATGGCTTGCCCACCTACTTCCTCGCCTGGACCACAACACCCTGGACCCTTCCCAGCAATTGCGGACTGACCGTAGGGCCAAATATCGACTATGCTTTAGTAAGGACATTTAATCCTTACACACATGAACCCTGCAATGTTATCCTCGCAAATGCGCTGATAAGCAAATACTTCAAACCCGAAGGTCAAAACCAGGATTTTGAAGGCTACGCATCAGTCTTTAATGTAACTCATGAAGAAAAGCATCAGGAAGGCCGTGGTGAAACAATAACACGCTCACATGAGGATGCGCCCACCAATCCCGCCAATCACAAAACCGACACCAAGACCACCAAACTGCCAGTTCCATGGCAGATCATCGCTGAGTTCAAAGGCCGCGATCTGGAAGGAATACGATATGAGCAACTCCTGCCATTTGAGTCCAATAAGAAAGGTTTATCGGGTGGCGATCCGTTCCGTGTAATACTTGGCGACTTTGTCACTACCGAAGACGGTACGGGCATTGTGCACACAGCGCCAGCCTTCGGTGCCGACGACTTCAGGGTAGGTCAGAAGACAGGACTCGGCATTTTCACGCTTGTAGATAGGCAGGGAAAATTCATAGACGGAACGGACAACTTTGAGGAAGAGTTCCACCTCAGCGGGAAATACGTAAAGAACTATCTCTCCGACTCGGATTGGAAGGATACCGACCTGGAAATCGCCCTCTTTCTGAAAGCCAGAGGCCAGGCATTTAAGGTAGAAAAATACGAGCATACGTATCCGCACTGCTGGCGTACGGATAAACCAATCATCTACTATCCTTTGGATGCGTGGTTCATAAGGACCACTGCCGCCAAGGAGCGCATGATAGAACTAAACAAGACGGTCAACTGGAAGCCAAAAAGCACTGGAGAAGGACGATTCGGTAATTGGCTGGAAAACATGGTAGACTGGAACCTCAGCCGCAGTCGCTATTGGGGAACCCCATTACCTATCTGGGTAAGCGAAGATGGCAAGGTGACCAAGTGCATCGGCAGCGTAAAGGAACTGGAACAGGAAATCAAGCATGCTAACAACAAGCTTGGTCTCAACCAGTTTATCCATCCTTCGCAGCTAGGCAATGGAGAGCAGGAGCGTGACTCCTTTTCTGTACAAGGTAATGGAGTAGACCTCCACAAGCCTTGGGTAGACCAAATTGTCCTCGCGACAAATGACGGCCAACCCATGCACCGCGAACCAGACCTGATAGATGTATGGTTTGACTCAGGAGCCATGCCTTATGCACAACAGCATTACCCCTTCGAACATGCAGAGCTGATTACCAATGGTCTTGAAGCCGACCAGTTCCCCATAGGGGGTAAGGAATACCTACCGGTTGCCTTCCCGGCTGACTTTATTGCCGAGGGAGTAGACCAGACCCGCGGCTGGTTCTACACACTTCACGCACTGGCAGTACTGCTTTTTGACTCAGTTGCATACAAGACAGTCGTTTCCAATGGACTAGTTCTGGACAAGGCTGGAAACAAAATGAGCAAGCGCCTCGGCAATGTTGTCAACCCCTTCGAAACAATAGAGAAATGGAGTGCAGATGCCACCCGCTGGTATCTGATAACCAATGCTTCCCCTTGGGACAGTCTTCGATTCGACATTGCCGGGATAGGCGAGGTACAGCGAAAGTTCTTCGGTACACTCTACAATACATACCAATTTTTCGCGCTGTACGCTAACGTAGATGGCTTCACATTTAGTGAAAGCTATATGCCTGTCAGTTCCCGTCCGGAAATCGATCGCTGGATTCTCTCCTCCCTTAATAGCCTCATCCACGAAGTAAAGGCCCAAATGGATGATTATGAGCCCACACAGGCAGGCAGAGCTATAGAGAACTTCCTGGATGAACATCTTAGCAACTGGTATGTACGCCTCTGTCGCCGCCGTTTCTGGAAAGGCGAGTATGAAGCCGATAAAATAGCTGCCTATCAAACACTATATGAGTGCCTTGAAAAGCTTTCACTGCTCATTGCGCCGGTATCCCCCTTCTTTGCAGACTGGCTTTACAGAAATCTTAATAGTGTTACCGGCAGAAATTCCGCTTCCTCGGTCCACCTCGCATTATTCCCTCATGTTGAGACATCTGTAATTGACAAGGATCTCGAAGAACGCATGACCCTCGCACAGGATATCTCGTCATTGATCCTGTCAATTCGCAAGAAAGTGAATATCAAGGTACGCCAACCTCTCTCACGTGTACTGATTCCGGTATTGGATCAGCATATGGAATCGCAAATACGTAAAGTCGATGAACTTATCCGCAGTGAGGTTAATGTAAAGGCCATTGAGTATCTCACAGACACAGAAGGTTTTATCAAAAAGAAGATTAAACCAAACTTTAAAGTGTTGGGAGCGAGGCTTGGTGCCCAAATGAAGTCGGTTGCTGCAGCAATTAATGTAATGAGCCAGCACGACATTACGGAATTGGAGAAAGGCAATTTTGACTTACCAATTGATGGTCAGGTTATTAGTATCTCAAAGGCTGAAGTAGACATTATTGCAGAAGACATCCCCGGATGGTCTGTCGCCAATAAGGATACACTTACTGTCGCCTTGGATATTACACTCACGCCAGAGCTTGAGCAGGAAGGACTTGCACGGGAGTTCGTCAATCGTATCCAGAAGATCCGAAAGGAAATAAATCTCGACCTCACAGACCGTATTAGTGTAGTATATCAAGGGTATGAGCCACTAAACATTGCTATAATCAATTATCAACAGTATATTTGCGCCGAAATTCTGGCAGATGATATTAAATCTTTACCGGAATTGTCAGATGGGCATATTGTTGATCTGAATGATGTGCATCTGAAAGTTTTAATTACAAAAACGTTGTAACACATGGCTACCCCCAAAAAACCTGTTGGGAAGGCGGTAAGTAAGAAATCTGCACCAGCACCTGCAAAGAAAAAGGCTGCGGTTGCTAAGGTAGTTCCGGTTAAGAAATCTGTAGCTCCGGCAAAAGGTGCGGCACCTAAGACTGCTCCGGCTAAGTCGCCAGCTAAGAAAGTTGCGGTAAAGGCAGCACCTGCAAAACCTGTTCAAACTAAGAAGGATACTTCATCTCCAGCTAAGGCTTCACCAGCCAAAAAGGCAGTTGCACCACAGAAATCTGTTCCAGTTAAGGCAACACCAGCGTCTAAGAAAGCAGCACCAGCTCCTAAGAAGGCTGTGGCTCCTATTAAGCCGGCTCCAGCTGCAAAAGCAGCACCTGCTCCTTCAAAAAAGACACCAGTCCCATCAACAGCAAAGCAGACACAGCCTGCTAAGCCAGAGGTAAAGAAGGCAGCGCCGGCAGTAGCAGCTACTCCCGCACCTGTTAAGAAAGAAACCAAGGCGGAAAAGAAGGCAGCCTTAAAGCGTACAGCCTCAGCTGTTCAGCGTGTTCAGGCCCGCGTTGCTGCTGCTATACCTAAGCCACAGCCTAAGCCCGCTCCACTGCCAACGGTAATGCCTGGTCGTGACGAGAAGAAGAATAATGTAATCATTGCTCACCGTCGTATCGTTGCAGCTAAGCCAAAGGAAGAAGAGGATAACAACCTCACAATGACTGAATATCAACCAGAATTTAAGCGTTCTATTTTGGATAAAGAAGAAAAAGAAACCGGACCAACCTACCGCTACAGCGATGAAGATCTCGCTGAGTTCAAGGAGTTAATTACTGGCCGCCTCGCCACCGCCCGTCGCGAGCTTGCCTATCAGCAAGGGCTTATTACCCACAAAGATGCAATGGGAACTGAGGATACGGAAAATCGCTACATGAATATGGAAGACGGCAGCGGCGCCATGGAGCGTGAGCAACTTGCGCAACTCGCAAGCCGCCAGATCCAGTTCATCAACCATCTGGAAAAGGCTTTGATTCGTATCGAAAACAAGACCTATGGTATCTGCCGTGTCACCGGCAAGCTGATCGACAAAGCTCGCCTCCGTGCAGTACCTCATGCCACCCTTAGCATTGAAGCTAAGAATATGATGAATACGAAGTAAAGGGGCAATCCCTGCTACATAAAGCCGTGGTCATGCCACGGCTTTTTTTATGCGCCGGTGCTGATGAAATATCGCGCATGCAGCTTTTTTCGTTGACTAATCCCGCACACTTTTAAGGCATTGGCTTTGGTCATGTGTGAGCTTTATGCTTGCACTCACCCATATTTGTCAGAACGCGCTGCCACCAAACGCGTTCTGACAAAAGCAACCTATCAATGGCAACTTACGTCGGCATCAACAAGGGATTACACTAACCGCTTCAACCGTAGAATTCATTGTTCTCTTGAGCCTGACAACTCGCTCAAACAAAAAGTCTCCAGGCTTGAACCTGGAGACTTTTGCATATTAGAGAAGTGTTCTCTTTATCGTATCAGGGTAACATTACCTTGCTTTACGAAGGCCTTACCGGTATTAGAGATAGCTTCTACAGTGTAGATATATACACCCATCGGCTGTGGCTCTCCACTATAAGTACCATCCCAGCCCTTATTGATGTCAGAGGTCTCGAAGACCTTCACACCCCAACGGTTGTAGATGCGGAAAGCTTTCAGGGTAGCAGTACCCATGTGCATTACCTTATACTCGGCATTAGGTGCTGACCCAGGCGAGAAGGCATTAGCCATAGCGATAGCGCTTTCGCCCCTTACCAGTACATAGATAGAGTCAGAAGCCTTACAACCAGCTTCGGTAGTACCTGTTACATAGTAGCGGGTATTTACAGTGGGGCTGGCCAGCGGGTTAGATACGGCAGCATTCGGGCTAAGGCCTACAGTCGGGAACCAGGAATAGTAGAGCAGGTTGCCTGCAGGGCTGAGCTGGTAGGATTCACCGGGATAGAGCACTACAGTATCAGGCAGCGATACAGTAGCTTCCGGATTCACAGTTACGGTTGTGCGCAGTGTATCCACGCAGCCATGCGAGTCACTGACATATACGGTATACTCAGTAGTGGTCACAGGCTCAGAGGAAACTACAGGCGCCGTAGTGCTGGACAGGTACAGCGGCGGATCCCAGCGGTAGCTTGCACCACCACCAGCAGTAAGTGTCACAGCATTGCGCGGACACATAGCCGGGTCAATAGGAGCAAGGGTACCGAACTTACCCGGATATACATGTACATATATTGAATCCATATTCTTACATCCCAGCGGAGTACTTGCCGTTACATAGAGCATGGTATCGGTATTTCCTGTAAACAGGATAATGGGGCTTGTAAGCTTATCAATATATTGATTAGGAGCCCACTGATAAGCATAGTTGCCAAACCATGATGGACCTACATGAGTAGTGATGTAGGCAGGCTGGAAGACGCACTTAAAGAGTGTGTCCTCACCCAGGTCGACGGTAGGAATAGGCTCTACGCGCACCAGGAGTGTCTTGACAACGTCCGGGCAACCGGGATACTTAGCCGTAATGGTAAAGGTGCGGGTAGTATCAGTCTTCAAAGCTGGCGTCTGGTCATTGCCTGCCGGGAAGTCCAGCAGTGGTCCGCTGCCAAATGGAGGAGGCGGTCCTGTATAGGTCCAGAAGTAGTTGAGGGTATCGTTTCCGGTTACGTGAAGGGTGATGGTTTGTCCTTCGCACACCGCTTCATCCTGCGTATTGAAGGTATTGGGCAGGACGTTGATTCGCATGGTATCGGAGGTGGCGCATATGCCGGAGTCTACTCTGAGTGCAAATACCTGGCTGCCGGTGGTAAGCGGGGTAAATGTGGGGTTCAGGATATTGGTGCTTGAGAGGCCTGTTCCGGGAGACCAGTTGAATACATATCCCGGAGCACCGGCAGGGTTCATAGTAGGCGTCAGGATTGTAGAGGTGCCAAGACAGGTAGTGATATCGGGACCGAGGTTGACGGTGAAGTTGGGATTCTCGATCTTAACGGTATCCTGTCGGAAGCATCCGTTGGAGTCAGTGACGGTGAGGGTGATATAACCTGAGGAGTGCGGCTTGAGGGTATCATAAGGCAGGTTGGTAGGTTTGCTAAGGCTGTCGCCGCCCGACCATTGGTATTTAAATCCGCCGAGTCCGCCCGTTACCGTAGAGGTCAGCAGTACAGGTTTACCGAGTGTATTACACAGGGAATCTGGCTTGGCATCTATAGTGAAGTTGCAAATGGTCTTTGTGCGGATAGTATCCGGGCAACCGTTGGTGCTATACGGTGTGAGTACCAGGTTGTAATACTGGCAGGCAGCAGACGGTGGCAGGTTCAGGCTCTGATTATTATATGGAGGAGGGTTCAGGCGGGTGGTGAAGGTTTGATTAAACCATTCGTACTTCTGATAGCCTGGAGGGCCGCTCATGGTGATGATACCATTTTTCAGGTCACAGAAGGTAACTGTAGTATTAAACTGTCCGCAGGAGGTGACGTCAAAATATCCGTATCCGAAGTGACCGCCAAGGGCACAGTCTGCGGATACTACCTCCACAATGATCGTCTTACCACCTGAACCGGAAAGGTTGAGGTTACCAACCGTCCATGGAAGATATTTTACGGTTTCACCGCCAACTGTAATTGACTGGAATCCCAGGCCAGCCAGTGCGGGATCGTCAGCTACGAAGGTCTGAGTAGCGCATGGCAGCGGCAGTCCTGTTGCGGAATCATATCCATTTACCAGGAAGCGAGGTTGTTCGTTACTGGCATGCCCCGACGGATTTTGAAATACTACCGCATACTTAAAGTTGAATGAATAGTTATTGAACCCTACTGGTACGTGTATATAGTAGCGTACCATCTCACAATGAGAGTTTACTTCTTCATTACCCAATAGAAGAGAAAATAGACCACCGCCTGGGGCCACTACAGGAAAACCACCATATGGATCGGTGCCTGGACCAGTGGTGAGTGCATGCTGCGATGCAGTGCCTGAAGTAGAACCGGGGCTGCCTGTCGGTGCAGTACCTCCTACTGGCCCTGAGTTTACCCAGGGGGAAAATGCTCCTGTATACGTTCCGGTATAACAGGTCCAGTTATTGAAGTTTCCAAAACTGAAGTCAATATTCTGTGGACACGGCACAGCTATCTGGGCGCTTACAGATGATTGACAAGCCATTAAAACGCCAAGGGCAAGTGTAATGCCTCTTAGCAAGCTACTGGCCGTCCTGGATAATTTTGAAACGGTTTTCATGGGAGCAAGATAATTGTTTTTTTCTACTTAATAATCCGGATCTCGGCCAATTCCGGCAGAGATTGGACCAATCTATAAAAGGTGATGAGTTTACATAGAGACAGTAGTTTCTTTCAAAAGGTTGGGACAAATTCCTAAGTATTTACAGGATTATCCGACGGCGGAAAAACTGAATAGAGTTTAATTCTATTGTTTTGATTTTAACCTTATTGTGCGAAAGGTATAATAAAAAGACCTTCCAAAGGGAAGGTCTTTTATAGATCTGTCGTTCTCTTTATCGTATCAGGGTAACGTTCCCTTGCTTTACGAAGGCCTTACCGGTATTGGAAATGGCTTCCACTGTATAGACGTACACGCCCATGGGTTGTGGTTCGCCGTTGAACGTCCCGTCCCAGCCTTGATTGATGTCAGTTGTTGCAAATATTCTGGAACCCCAACGATTATAAATTTGAAAAGATTTTAAGGTAGCGCTGCCAAGATGTAATACTTTCAATAATCCATTGGATTCTGACCCAGGCGAGAAGGCATTAGCCATAGCGATAGCGCTTTCGCCCCTTACCAGTACATAGATAGAGTCAGAAGCCTTACAACCAGCTTCGGTAGTACCTGTTACATAGTAGCGGGTATTTACAGTGGGGCTGGCCAGCGGGTTAGATACGGCAGCATTCGGGCTAAGGCCTACAGTCGGGAACCAGGAATAGTAGAGCAGGTTGCCTGCAGGGCTGAGCTGGTAGGATTCACCGGGATAGAGCACTACAGTATCAGGCAGCGATACAGTAGCTTCCGGATTCACAGTTACGGTTGTGCGCAGTGTATCCACGCAGCCATGCGAGTCACTGACATATACGGTATACTCAGTAGTGGTCACAGGCTCAGAGGAAACTACAGGCGCCGTAGTGCTGGACAGGTACAGCGGCGGATCCCAGCGGTAGCTTGCACCACCACCAGCAGTAAGTGTCACAGCATTGCGCGGACACATAGCCGGGTCAATAGGAGCAAGGGTACCGAACTTACCCGGATATACATGTACATATATTGAATCCATATTCTTACATCCCAGCGGAGTACTTGCCGTTACATAGAGCATGGTATCGGTATTTCCTGTAAACAGGATAATGGGGCTTGTAAGCTTATCAATATATTGATTAGGAGCCCACTGATAAGCATAGTTGCCAAACCATGATGGACCTACATGAGTAGTGATGTAGGCAGGCTGGAAGACGCACTTAAAGAGTGTGTCCTCACCCAGGTCGACGGTAGGAATAGGCTCTACGCGCACCAGGAGTGTCTTGACAACGTCCGGGCAACCGGGATACTTAGCCGTAATGGTAAAGGTGCGGGTAGTATCAGTCTTCAAAGCTGGCGTCTGGTCATTGCCTGCCGGGAAGTCCAGCAGTGGTCCGCTGCCAAATGGAGGAGGCGGTCCTGTATAGGTCCAGAAGTAGTTGAGGGTATCGTTTCCGGTTACGTGAAGGGTGATGGTTTGTCCTTCGCACACCGCTTCATCCTGCGTATTGAAGGTATTGGGCAGGACGTTGATTCGCATGGTATCGGAGGTGGCGCATATGCCGGAGTCTACTCTGAGTGCAAATACCTGGCTGCCGGTGGTAAGCGGGGTAAATGTGGGGTTCAGGATATTGGTGCTTGAGAGGCCTGTTCCGGGAGACCAGTTGAATACATATCCCGGAGCACCGGCAGGGTTCATAGTAGGCGTCAGGATTGTAGAGGTGCCAAGACAGGTAGTGATATCGGGACCGAGGTTGACGGTGAAGTTGGGATTCTCGATCTTAACGGTATCCTGTCGGAAGCATCCGTTGGAGTCAGTGACGGTGAGGGTGATATAACCTGAGGAGTGCGGCTTGAGGGTATCATAAGGCAGGTTGGTAGGTTTGCTAAGGCTGTCGCCGCCCGACCATTGGTATTTAAATCCGCCGAGTCCGCCCGTTACCGTAGAGGTCAGCAGTACAGGTTTACCGAGTGTATTACACAGGGAATCTGGCTTGGCATCTATAGTGAAGTTGCAAATGGTCTTTGTGCGGATAGTATCCGGGCAACCGTTGGTGCTATACGGTGTGAGTACCAGGTTGTAATACTGGCAGGCAGCAGACGGTGGCAGGTTCAGGCTCTGATTATTATATGGAGGAGGGTTCAGGCGGGTGGTGAAGGTTTGATTAAACCATTCGTACTTCTGATAGCCTGGAGGGCCGCTCATGGTGATAATACCATTTTTCAGGTCACAGAAGGTAACAGTGGTATTGAACTGTCCGCAGGAGGTGACATCAAAATATCCGTATCCGAAGTGACCGCCGTATCCGCAGTCTGCAGTAATAACTTCCACCACGATGGTCTTGCCTCCTGAACCGGAGAGGTTGAGGTTACCAACCGTCCAGGGCAGATATTTTACGGTTTCACCGCCAACTGTAACGGACTGGAAACCGAGACCAGCCAGGCCAGGATCGTCAGCCACGAAGGTTTGAGTAGCACAGGGCAGTGCGCCAAGAACTGGACCTAATGCAGAGTCATAACCGTTTACAAGGAAACGGGGCTGATCAAGCGACGGGTGTCCTGTCGGATTTTCAAACACTACCGCGTACTTAAAGTTGAACGAATAGTTATTAAAGCCAACGGGTACATGTATATAGTAGCGTGCCATTTCAGCACTATACCCATATTCGTCATTACCAATAAGTAACGAGAACAGTCCACCGCCGGGGGCTACGACCGGGAAGCCGCCATACGGGTCAGTACCAGGACCGGTGGTCAATGCATGTGAAGATCCGCCCGAGCCATAAGGTGCCGGACTACCTGTAGGTGCAGTACCCCCCACAGGACCGGTCAGAACCCAGGGAGAAAACCCACCCGCGGTTCCGTTGTACATTCCGGTGTAGCACTGCCAGTTATTGAAGTTTCCAAAACTGAAGTCAATGTTCTGCGGACAAGGCACAGCTATTTGCGCCTGAGTTTTCACCGTGACCAGGGCCAACAGTGATAACAGCAGTGCAAATGAGTACATAGAGATCTTTGTACTCTGGTGTAAACGTGTAAGTTGTTTCATGAGCAATGTTTGTGTGGTAAGAACACCGATGTTGCAGTTAGGATTCAGATTTATCTATTATTGAGTCTTCGTTAATCAATACCTAAATATAGAGACAAGTAGCAACTTAATTAGGTTGGGCTTTCTAAAAAAAAGAGGTGAACAGTAGTCTTAGATTTATTCCAATTCCCTTTGTTAGTCTAAAATGTAGAGTTGAATACCTGCAATCTGAACGCTACAAGAATGTGAATATGACATATTGAAGTAATGGTAGTATCGGGACAATAGGGTAGACTGGATTATGAGATCATGAAATATTAGGCGTATCAGTCCATGAGTTAAAAGAGCCCTCAAACAAAAAGTCTCCAGGCTTGCACCCGGAGACTTTCGCATATAGAAGAGGTATTCTTTATCGTATCAAGGTAACATTACCTTGCTTTACGAAGGCCTTACCGGTATTAGAGATAGCTTCTACAGTGTAGATATATACACCCATCGGCTGTGGCTCTCCACTATAAGTACCATCCCAGCCCTTATTGATGTCAGAGGTCTCGAAGACCTTCACACCCCAACGGTTGTAGATGCGGAAAGCTTTCAGGGTAGCAGTACCCATGTGCATTACCTTATACTCGGCATTAGGTGCTGACCCAGGCGAGAAGGCATTAGCCATAGCGATAGCGCTTTCGCCCCTTACCAG
>JADMIO011638340.1_pt1 | contig 66430 bp, 69 predicted proteins | sample 8958161 | NCBI WGS metagenome assembly JADMIO01 (sample SAMN16585339, study PRJNA669376) | soil metagenome | isolation source: Crop rotation soil | place: USA: Cullars Rotation, Alabama | collected 2011 | reverse complement strand
GCGACAACTTGTCCACGTGGAATTCTAAGCTTAGGATCCCAATGTGCTGGAAAGGTCCGCCGTTTCCGAACAAGAGCGCCTTACGGCGTTCCTCTTCCTGGGAACCTGGATCACCCAGCCGCCCCTGTTCATTCCACGTCTCAACGAGCACATCGCGCAGGCTGTGCCCTTCGACATCGCGGATATCGGGCTCCGTCAGAAACCGCCAGACACCGGGAGAAAAAAACTCTTGCTGTTTTCCTTCGCCATTCCAGAAGGCCTGGAGGTGATTGTGCGGATGATTGAATTCTTGCCGCACCTTCGTGAAATTGGCGGACGTGCCAAACAGCACTTCCAAGGTCCCGCCCGCCACCGAGGCGATGTTGGCCGCATCTCCAGCCCGCGTCGCCATGCTGATGCCGCCCGATAAAATGTTGGCCAAGCCTCCGAAGATCACGCCAAGGATCGTCTGCGTCGTCGTCCGTGTCGTTTGCACCTGTTTCAGTCGATCCTGAACCTCGTCTGCTCGTTGAACTTCGCACTCGATCTCAGCGACGATACTGGATACCTCAAGATTTGCCAGTTGCAGGTGGGTCGTCAATTTTCTGCGCGCGCGCTCGATGTCTGCCACAGGCGCTTGCTCGGTTTCCAGCCGGGCCAGACGATCCAAGAGCGGCAAAAGATTCATGACCTCCGCGGCATGAACGGCGATGGTGGAATACAGTGTGGCCGCTGCGTCCCGTTCCGCCGATGGCTTCGAAGATACCGGTCTATCGATCTCGCCAAGAGGCATCCGGCGCAGCTCCATTGAAGCAGGGAGACAGCGACGGTCAAACATGTGGGTCGCTTTCCCAGGCGGCAAGGTAGAGGCACAGGCGCTAAGAAGCAGTGAGGCGAGCACGGCCATGGAGCAGCAGGTGGATGACATCGCGCGCCGGGCGCCTCTTAAGCCGCCGCCAAGCGGGCGTCCTGCTCAAATCCGCGGTGAAGCAACGCCAATACGGCCGCCTCCTCCGGCGACAGGTCCTGTAAGCGCGAGCGGAGCTCCCGGCCCGCTTTTCGATTGAGCGTGGCGGCGAGTGTTCCGTCGAGGTAGGCATTCACGACTTCCGGGTGGATATAACACTTCCGGCACACGGCTCTCGTATTCCCAAGACGCTTTGCCACCGCCTCAACGGCTCGCAACACGTTGCGTTTCGCCTGCGCCTGTGAATCAAACGCCGCCACTTCGTGGAGGGCCCGAGCCGCCAGCACGGTGCCAGCCCAGGTTCGAAAATCCTTGGCGGTGAACTCGTCGCCGGCGATCGATTTGAGATAGGCATTGACGTCCGCCGCGTCGATCGAACGTCGCTCGCCGCTCTCATCGAGGTATTGAAACAGTTCGAAGCCGGGCAGATCCCGACTCTGCCGAACGATGCGGGCCAGACGGCGGTCTTCCAGATCGACCGCATGGAGGATCCCGCTCTTGCCGCGAAATTGGAAACGGAGCGACGCACCGTTCACCCGCACGTGGCGATCGCGCATGGTGGCAAGACCGAACGACTCGTTGTGTTTGGCGTACTCCTCATTGCCGACGCGGATCAGCGTCACTTCCAACAAGCGCACGACGGTCGCGAGAATTTTTTCGCGAGACAGACCGGGACGCGCCAGATCCTGCTCGATCCGTTTCCGGATGAGCGGAAGCGCGCGACCGAAAGCAATCATGCGTCCGTACTTGTTGCCGTCGCGCACTTCGCGCCAGCGCGGATGATACCGGTACTGTTTGCGGTTTCGCGCATCCCGACCCGTCGCCTGCACATGCCCTTCCGGATCAGGACAGATCCAGACATTGCGCCAGGCCGGCGGGACGGCCAGCGAGCGGATGCGGGTCAGTGTTTCCCCGTCGCGAATCACGCGCCCATCCGGTCCCCGATAACTCACGCGTGTTCGCCGTATGGTACGGGTGATCCCAGGTCGTCGATCGTCGACGTATCGTAGGCCGGCAGCACGAGCCGCTGATTTGCCATCGGCAGGAGGCGGCGGTGAGGAATGTGGACGAGGTTTCATGTGCGTGATCAGGCGGCTTTGCGGCCCGCCTTACGGCCACGAGCCTTGGCCGGCGCCTGAGGCCTGCGCACTTTGCCTTTGACCTCCACGCTCTTTTTCAGCAGCGCCATCAAATCGATGACTTCGCCTTTGGCAGGTCGCCGCTCTTCGTCCCGTGACGGCTCCGTCACGACTTCCGTCTGACCGGCACGCACACGTTTCTCGATCAGCGCTAGCAGATCTTCATGATAGGTATCGCGATGTTCTTCAGGTTTCCAGGCCGCGCGCATGCCTTCCACGAGCCGTCGCGCCATCTCCACTTCCCGGGAACTCACTCCGACTGATTTGAGATTGCTCGAGGGCACCTCGAGATCATCGGTATCCCGCAACTCGCTCGCGTACCGGAGCGTATTCATCAGGATGACGTCCTTATATGGAATAAGAGCGGCCACGTACTGCCGCGTGCGGATGACGACGTTGGCGATGCCGATCTTGCCCGTCTGCTTCAGCGTTTCACGCAACAGCGCATAGCCTTTGTGTCCCCGCTTGTCGGGCGCGAGGTAGTACGGCGTTTCGTAGTACATGGATCCGATTTGGTCCTGCTCCACGAAGCTGAGAATATCGACGGTTTGAGTGGCTTCGACATTGGCGCGCTTGAAGTCCTCGTCGGTCAGCACCACATAGCGGCCTTTCTCGTATTCGTATCCTTTGACAATGTCGTTCCACGTGACATCCTCTCCCGTCTCCTTGTTGTACCGCTTGAACCCGACGGGTTTCATGGAGCGACGGTCCAACATCGTGAGATCGAAACTGTTTCGTTTTTCGGCAGAATACAGTCCGACCGGAATATGGACCAGTCCGAAACTGATGGCACCTTTCCAGAGGGTACGCGGCATAGGGTTCCTCGCTAGTCTATGTTCGGACGATTCATGTCACGCCGCCTGTTTGGTCCGCCTCGCCTCGCCGGCGGCGGCCTTGCCATCGGCTGCCGCCTTTTCGATTTCCGCGTTGATCTCTCCGCCTAGCAGCAACACCATGCCACTCCAATAGAACCAGAGCATCAACACGATGACGCCCGCAATGGATCCGTACACCTTGTTGTAGTCGCCGAAATTGTCGACATAGGCTTTGAAGCCCAGCGACACCAGCAGCCACATGAGCACGGCAAACACCGATCCCGGGGTGACCCAGCGCCAGCGTTTGTGCCGGCGGTCGGGACAAATGTGATAGATCGCGGCGACGACGATGAGCATCAGCGTGGCAATGACCGGCCACTGCAGCACATTCCAGATCCAGGTGAAGACGACATCGAAGCCCATCAGATCCGCGATCCATCGACCGATCGTCGGGCCGTAGAGCACGAGCGCCAAGGACATGATCACAAAACCCGCAAGGCCGGTCGTCAGAACAATCGCCGTCAATCGCACGCGCCAAAATGGACGCCGGTCCTCCTTCACACCGAACACGACGTTCAGCGCGTCCATGATGGCGGTCACGCCGCTCGAGGATGCCCACAGGGCCCCGAGCGCGCCCAGCGACAGGATGTTTGCTCCGCTCCCTTCGGCCACCTGGGTCAGGAACCGTTGCACCATCGACAAGGCGTCAGCCGGAAGCACATTGCGCAGGTAGCTCATCAGCTCGGGCATGAAGCTCTGGACCGAGAAGAGTCCCATCAAGGCAGTCAAAAAAATCAACGCGGGAAAGAGCGCCAGGAGCGCATAGTAGGACAGTTGGGCGGCGCGTCCCAGCAGTTCGTCTTTCTGACTTTCATCCCACAGCCGCCGTCCCAACTCCGTAAGAGTCAGGCCGCCCAGGTTCCATGGATTGGAGGCGCTCATATCATCCCACTCGTTCAAACCCCGGCAAAATCGCCTTGAAAAACGCGTTTTGCACTAACTTTTCGACGATCTGCCAGGTATTGGCATGCGGATTTTCCACCGGACCAGACATGTCGGTGATCGTCGCGGCTTCGTGACGTGACTTGTTTTCCAAGAGGCCCAGCACACCGCCCACCACCGCCTCGTAGAGCTTTTTCGTTAACGACTTATCCTTGTCCTGCTCCGGATCGTAGACCTCGACGTCCTTCAGCAGCGGTTTGACGTACCCCCTGATCTCATCGTTCTTGACCGACAGATCACTGAAAAAGGCGAACACGCCCTGATGCGTGTCCATGTCCCCATACGCCCTCAGCACGTCATTGAAGGCGGCAACCTTGGTCTTGACGATTTTTACCTTCATGTCGAAATCCGGCTTCGGTTTTTCCGGCCGGAACGCGCCGTACACCTCCGTGGAGCCGCTGCCCATGAACTTGCCCGTGAGCTTGACGATGCCGGTTCCCTCCTCGAGACGATTGCCGAGATTATTCACGTCCATATTCATGTCGGTGATGAACACCCGGTAGTCGGGATCGGTCGACTGGTTGACGAAGCCCACCTCGCTGTTCATGATTTTGCCGTGCTCGACCTTGAGGCGCACCGTCGAGTCTTGATTCGCTTCCTTGGTCTTTTCAGCGACTTTTTTGACCCGTTGAACCTCCTTGGGCTTCGTCGCAGTCGAGTGGACGTAGTCGATCTTTGCGTTTTGGAGTTGCAGTTCATTGATGGCGACGATGGTGGATTCCTTCGAATACTGCACGCGCCCGTTCAGATCGAGTGCGCCTTCGCGGCATTGCACGTTGAAGCGCCCAGCCACCGGCAGCAAATCCTTGAGTTGCAGCCGATCGACTTTCAGCTCGGCATCGAGCCTGGGGACGGGAATGGCCAGCCAGTTGGCCCGTCCGTCAAGTTGCACGTGCGACTGATCGGGGAACTTCACGCTCACATGGACCTGGGATGGATATTCGTCGTTTTCCTCAGGCCGATTCGTGATGTTGTGCACCTGCACGTCGATCCGATCCACACGCAGCGGTTCCGAGTTCGGCTTTCCTTCGTCATACGTCAGCTGGCCGTTGTTGAGGTAGAACGCCCCGCGAAAGCCAACAGCCTCGCGTAGTCGGTCTTGCCACGCCTCCCTGACGACCTCCGAGTCTCTCCGCCTGAAAAATCCATCAACGTGCTTCTTGTTGACGGCGAACATTGGCGTTTCAACGTGAAGATCGGCGCCGACTTGTCCTGAAAACAAGGGAGCGAGTTGCGCATCGGCGATCACGTGGGGAATCGACAACACGGGAGGCTCCGGATGAATATCCTGACGGACCACGACATCCTGAAGATCGACGGATAAGGTCAGCGGATGGAGGTCCACTGCGCGGATGGTGACATGGTAGCCTGGAAGCGCCGCATTCGCCTCTCCTTCGATATAGCGCCGAACCGGCTCAGCGGCCATGGAGGCGAGCATCAGGGCCGCCAAAATCAACACGCTCACGATGACGCCTGCGATCAGCCACCCGCGATGACGCGTCGCCATGCCATGATCCTTTCCGGCGGAGTCTTGATGCAGTCAGAGAGGGACCTGTGGTGTGAAGAACAACGATGTCGCGGGGCGGTCGACACCGATTACTCGTATCGGCTTCGGGGTTGTCCCTGACGGATGTCTCGTGATCCGCCGGACTGGCTCAGCTGATCGATCAGTGATTGGCCGGCGATCCGCACCAGATCCTGGATAAACGAGCGGCCCACGTGTAATACACTGTTCTGCAATCGATCGCGTTCCTGGGCGACTTCCACAGCCAGGTCGTCCCAGAGGGCGCGCAAAGGCTTCCACACATCCGAGATTGCTGGAATCACCGCATGTGACCCGGGGCCTTCCGATGGCTCGTCGAACCGTCGGCGACGGGCATACGATCGTGGGTCTTCACGGCCGTAGAACGGATAGACACCCCTGGGCTCATGGGACTCTCCGTCCTCAGGCATCACGTCGGCTCCATCGGCGTCCGGTGGATAGTAGCGGTAGACCCCGGAGGCTCGTCGCCTCTGCTGGATCAGGCCGGCGAAAAACCCCACGGCGATGGCACTGCCCACCATGACCCATGGTCGCCGACTTGCCTGCAGAGAGGGATTAAGATGGTGAGTCGTGCGTTCGATGAAGCCGGCCGCCGTATCCCTGGCGAGGTCCAGCGCATCCAACGCCGCGGCCTTGGTCGACTCTACGGTGGCTTCGACCTGGCGCTCGAATGTCTCGATCTTATCCGCCAGCGCAAGACGGGTCTGGAGAATTTGTTTCACGTCCTCTTCAACATCATTCGTTCTTTGATCCATTGGACATTTTCCTTCATCGTTTGGAGGCTCCGGCGCGGGGTGGCCCGCACACTCCCAGCCAAGGCCTGCGCCCTCAGGATCAGCGCGATGCCCGTGCCGGCGATAGCCACTCCGACCAGTCCGTAGCACATCCACAGCGGCCACGAGAACCACTCGTGCAGGCCATGAACCAGCATGAGCAAGAGGAAGAGCACCCCGACGCCCGCCAAGACGGCGCCCATGCCGAAGCCGGAAGCCGCGCGTCCGGCTTTGGTTAATTCAAGCTTGACTTCATCTTTTAAGAGTTGCGCTTCCTGACGCATCAGCACTCTGGCATCGTCCAAGATGCCGCTTACAAGACTCATCAACCCGAATCCGGACTGTCGAGTGGTTTCCTGCATGGTTACCTCAAGATCCGCCGGGAGACCGCGTACCCCACACCCAGTGCGAGGAGCAGCGTTGGCCAGGGGTACCGCTCGATCACCGATTCGATGCGTTCGATGCGATCACGCCATCCTGTTGTTTCATGGGAAGTTTGGCACGCGGTTTCGAGCCCAAGCGACTCGGTCGTTGCCCCTGTCATTGTCCAACGCTCGCCAGCTGGGGTGGGATGTTGTTGCGGCATCTCGTTGTTCGTTCCTCTCATGACGATACCACGCACCAGGGGGTCACCAACTGGGAGCATCCCTAGAGAAATGCGTGGAGCGCGTTACGAGAGTCGTTCGAGGAGAGCGATCGGCGCATGGTTGAGCACTCGCGCGAGGGGAAGGACTCTGCGACCATTGAGTGGTTCGGCGCTCATGATCTCGCCGGTCAAGAGGTGACGAAACTCGCCGAGCGCCTGCCAGGGAGGAGCCGCAACCCAGGTATCTTCCCAGACCGCGGGTCCCATCGGCGGATGATTGCTGTCGGGATGCAGCGTGGCGAGCAGCCGGGGCACGACGGCGACCAGCGCCTTATGCTGATTCAGGCGAGCAAAGGCGCAGACGTGCTGTTTCTTGTTGCCTCCGCATTCCAACGGTTGGTATTCGCTCTGCTGAAAGAGCTCCGGATGCAGACGGCGATAATCCAAGCCGACCATGATCGTGTACATCTTCGCCCGCGCATCATGCACCTGTTCAAACAGCCCTCGCGCGAATTCCGCTCGATCGGATCCAAGACGCTTCAGGGTCGAGCGAAGTTCTTCCGCCATCTCCGACCGGATGTGGTAATCCACCGGACCGCGGTTGTCGGGGTCGACGAGGTGGAAGGACCAGAGTTCGGTGCCTTGGTAAAAATCGGGGACGCCCGGCGCAGCGATTTTTAAGGCCAATTGGCTCAGGGAGTTGTACAGGCCGTAGCGCGCCACGCGTTCCTGAAAAGGTAGAAACTCCTCGAGAAAGCGATTCGACGGCGTCCGCGCCAGCGCGCCTTCGACGAACGTCTGCACCGCGTGATCGTAGGCAGGGCTCGGGCTGATCCAGCTGGTATGGGCCTTGGCCTCACGCACGGCCTTCTGCATATACCGCTGAACACGGGCGCAGAAGTCCTTGTAGGCTTCGTCTCCCATGGCTTCGAGCGGCCAGACGCCGACGAGCGTTTGATAGAAGAGATATTCGTCGCTCCGATCGGGCATCCGCTCGCCTTCGCTCTCTTTGACGTGTTGCCGGTTCACGCGGCTCCAGCGGCTCACTTTGAGTTTCCATTCCTGCGGCAGCTCCGACAACACATTGATCCTGGCGCGCACGTCTTCACTCCGTTTGGTGTCGTGCGTGGACGAGGCGGACAGGGCATGCGGCCAGCGTGCCTGTCGGTCCCACATTCGTTTATGGAATTCCTCCACAGAGAGACCGAACTGCTCCGGGTCCCCCCCAACCTCGTTCAGGGAGACCAGTCGCTGGTACCGGTAAAAGGCCGTGTCCTCGACGCCCTTCGCTGTGACCGGGCTCGTGGTTTGCTGAAATTTTCTGACGAAGCGGATCTGTTCGTTTTGATCTTCGTTGGTGCGGGGCTCCCGCTGCTTCAAGAGAATCGAACGGATGAAATCAAATACCTGACCGCTGATGGCGGGGTTCCTTCGCTTCGCCCGCGCGACGGCCATATGAATGTACGCGCGATCACGTTCGGCGACGGTGTCCGGCCCTTCGGTGACGTACGTCCGATAGACCGGGAAACAGGCAATGATTTCCCGAATCGCGTGCGTGAGGTTGTTCAACGTAAAGTCGCGCGAGCGACGGTCCCGTTCCGAGATGCCGTTGAGCTGGTGACCCAGGACATTGATCTCACTCGCCATCGAGACCTGCATGATCAATTGCTTGCACGCGTAGATCAAATCGGCGTAGTCATCTTCCCGGCCGATAAACCTGGTGTAGAAATGGGTGAAGAATTTCTCGTTGAGGCCCGACACGAACAGCCCATTGACCTGGTTGAGAAAATCATAGCCGGTAGTCCCTTCGACTGGCCACGTTTCGGGGAGCGGCTCGTCCTTGCCGAGGATTTTCTCCACGACGATAAAGAGGGGTGCCTGTGACCCGTCCGCCTGAGGCGCAGTCAGTTCCCGCAGCTGCTGGAGATAGCGCCCGGGATCGTACAAGCCGTCGACATGATCGATGCGGCAGCCACGCACGATTCCCTGCCGCGTCAACTGCAGCAGCAGCTGGTGCGATTCCTGGAACACCGCCTCTTCTTCCATCCGGATGGCGGCGAGATCATTGATGTCGAAAAACCGCCGGTAATTGATTTCCTCGGACGCCACTTTCCAGGAGGCGAGACGGTAGGCCTGTTCGTTGAGCAGCGCATCGAGAAGATCGAAGCTCTCCGAGCGCCCGCTCTCCCCATTGAAGATCCGCACATTCTCAAGCACAAAGGCACGGACGAGGGGGCTCTCCTCCATCAAGGCGGCGAGCCGTTTCTTCACGATTTCTTTTTCGCGGTAATGTTCTGCAATCCGTTCCGGATTGCGCTCTCCGGCTTCGGGGAGATTTTTCAACGCGGTCAGAATGCTTTGCAGCTCCATCACCGGCATCGCGTGCTCATCTTCCGCCAGCAGTACCTCAAGACGGTGCGAGAGGATTCTGGTCCATGTCTTCGGTGCCAACGGCAGATGATGGTCTCCATAGCGCAACAGGAACGCCCTGTCCTCGTACACAAGCTCCATTTCCTGATTTTCGAGGACCGCACCGTATTGATCGCCGAGGATCGGCAACAGGACCTTATTTTCCAACTCACGTTTGATCGGATGCCAGTCGATGTCGAAAGCGGTGGCATACCTGGAACTGGGGCCGTTTTCCAGCACATCGCGCCACCAGCGGTTCAAGGTCCCGCCGATGCCCATGTGATTGGGAACGACGTCGAGGACGAGGCCCATGCCGCGAGCCTGCGCCTCCCGGACGAAGTCATCAAAGTCCTTCTCGCTTCCCAGCTCGGGATTCACCACCACGGGATCGATCACATCGTACCCGTGCTCGCTTCCAGGCGCGGCTTTGCTGATGGGAGACAGGTAGCAATCGCTGATGCCGAGAGCGTGGAGATAGGGCACGGCCCGCATCGCGTCGGCAAAGGTAAAGGCGCGGTGCAACTGCAGCCGGTATGTGGCCAGTGGAAACGTCGGCTGTGGCGGAGCGGTCATGATACGCGCCTCAACAGCTCGGCATTTGCGGACGAGGGATGCGGCAAGACGACGAGACCGGAATGGGACAGATGAAATTTCCGACCGTCGAGTCCTGGGTCAAACCCGATACGGGCGTGGGCCGGAACGCAGGTTCCCCGGTCGGCGATGACGCGCCACAGCCGCGCATGCGCGCCGATGTGCACGTCATCCAGAATGACACACTCCTTCAACTGCGCGCCTCGTTCAATGCATACGCCTCTGCCGATGACCGACTTCTGGATGTCGGCATCGACACACCGGGTTCCATGCCCGATCATCGACTGGTCGACGTGCGTCCCGACCAGCATGGCCATGGGCCCATCATACTCGCTTGAGAAGATCGGCCACTCCGGGTTGTGCAAATCGAAGAGCGGACGTTCGCCTAGCAGATCCATATTGCTCTGCCAATAGGCTTCGAGGGTGCCCACGTCGCGCCAATACCCCTTCTCTTCGTACTGGCGCAGGCCGGGAATGTCATTGTGCTCGAGGTTGTAGACATAGACTCGGTGTTCCTCGAGAAGCTCTGGCACAATATTGCGACCGAAGTCATGCGTGCCGGGAGACGAGGCGTCGCGCTTTAAGATCGGCACCAATGCCTTCGTCTTGAACAGATAATTGCCCATGGAAGAGAGCGCGTAGCCAGGGCGCCCGGGCATCTGCTTGGGCGCGGACGGTTTTTCCTCGAATCCGATCATTCTCCCGTTCTCATCCGCCTCCAGAATGCCGAAGCCAGTCGCGGCCTTGGCTGGAACAGGCAACGCTGCCACGGTCGCGTCCGCATCGTGATCGAGATGCTCATCGAGCATCTGCCGGATATCCATCCGGTAGACATGATCCGCTCCGAACACGGCAATGACATCGGGTTGCCAATCATCAATGAGGTTCAGGTTCTGGTACACCGCATCCGCCGTCCCTTCGTACCACCCGTCGCGCGCCCGCATTTGCGGCGGGACTACGCTCACAAAACTGTGGGACAAACGCCCGCCCATATGCCAGCTCTTGCGCAGGTGTTCGATAAGGGATTGCGAGCGGTATTGAACGAGCACGTAGACCGAGGTGATATTCGAATTCAAAAAATTGCTGAGGACGAAATCGATGATGCGATACTTTCCTCCGAATGGTACGGCAGGCTTACTGCGGACTTCGGTCAGCGGCAGGAGACGTTCGCCCTTGCCTCCGGCCATGATAATTCCCAGAACCCGTTGCGGCTTCATTCTTTCCTTAGCCCTATCCCTCTGTTTGGAGGGCTTGGGACACCGTAGGACGATACCAACTACGAGGTGGCCCCCTAACTAGGTGTTCCCCTGGACGACCCGCTGCCGTGCTGCTTTACTTCTGTTGAGAGAAGCGATGCTTATGGCCCCTGGGGAATTCCCCAGTACGCTTCACCCAGTTGACCGGCGAAGATGCAGCCACTGGTGCGCACAGGAAAGAGATGGAGGTTGGTTGTTGATGGTCACGTGGCCCCTCTGTGGAATTCTGGTCTTGGCTCTCATGAGCGCCACTGGCCACGCGGCAGAAGAGGGATCTGGTGGGGAGCGGGCGAAGGAGCCCGCGCGGATCGTCGAACCGAAGAAGAAACAAGACACAGACGAACCAAAGAAAAAACAAGACACGGACGAACCGAAGAAAAAACAGGATACGGACACGAAGATCGACAGCAACGGAAAGCCGGGAGCGGACAAATCGGCGAACGAAGAGAAGGGAAAGGCAGCGGACGAGAAAGGGAAAGACGAAAAGGCAAAGAGTGAAGAAAAGGCGAAACCGGCGGACGAGAAGCCGAAGGCGGAAGAACCCAAACCGGAAGAGCCTGCCAAAAAGGCCGTCACTTCGCTGAATCTCGCCATCAAGTTGGCATTGATGGCCGATCCGCAGTTGTTTCCCCTCGATATCGAAGTCGAGATGGACAAAGGGAAAGCTATCCTAAGTGGATCAGTTCCGACTGAAGAGGACAAGGCCAAAGTGGCTGAGATCGCGGGCAAGATCGACGGCGTCGAGACCGTGGTCAACAAATTGACTGTCACGCCTGCGCTCAAGGACAAGCTGGCGAAGAAGCAGGATGAGAGCATTGCCCATGTGGTCCGCGATCGGCTGTCGAGAAGCGAAACGTTGAAGGCCGTCGGATTCGACGTCAAATCCGAAAACGGCATTGTGTATTTGAGCGGAAAGACGCGCTTTCAGGTCATCGCACTTGAAGCAGCGGAGGCCGCGCGGCAGGTTCCAGGTGTCCGCGCCGTTGACACTGCCGGCGTGCAGCTCGTCGCCAAGGAGTAAACCGCCAGAGGAACGGTCGAGGTTGAGGTCGGGTCGAGCGCAGAGCGCACTCATCGCTGCTTGACCCGGCCTGAGCCCCGGACTGTGTGTGGAGGATCGTCTCACGCGTGTCATCAAAGACCTATCGACGCACTCCCGTCAACATCACCGGCATCATCACGCCAAGCCGCGCTGGTTGCTCAGCGATGGATTCTCCTACGTCTGGTGGGGTCAGGTCGTCTCCCAGGTCGGTGATGGCATCTCAAAGCTGGCCCTGCTGTGGTTCGTCTATTCCGTTACCGGTTCGCCGCTGAAAACCAGCATCATCGGGATTCTGCAAACTGCGCCCGCGATCGTCCTGGCACCTCTCATCGGTGTCGCCGTCGATCGTCTCCCGAAGAAAACGCTTCTCATTTCGTCGGATCTCGTGCGAGCGGTCGTGATCGGCCTGATCCCCTGCTGGATGTCGGTCGACAGCTTTACCGTTTCTTCGTTGTACATTCTCGTGACGCTCCATGCGGTCGCGACCGCGGTGTTCGGCCCCGCGCTGACCGCAGCCGTTCCCTCGTTGGTCCCAGCGTCGCAATACACCTCCGCCAACGCGCTGCTGCAGACGACGACCAGCTTGGGCATCATCTTCGGCCCTGCGTTAAGCGGGCTGGGCATCGCAGCCCTGAGCTCCCAGGAAGTGCTTTGTCTCAACGCGTTGACGTATTTGATTTCAGCGGCCTGCTTCGTCCCTATTCGCTTTGCACCGCCGGTGTTGAGTCTCGTGTCGCGGTCCCCGATCGCTTCGGCATGGCACGACATGATCGACGGCCTGCGATTCGTCATGACGGGCCGTCGCATTATCATTTTCTTGACGGTAACCGCATCGCTCTACACGTTTGCGACAAGCGCTTTCACCACCCTCTTCCCCGTCTTCGCTCGAACGTTGTTAGATCTCGGCCCTGTGGAGGTTGGCTATTTATGGTCCATGCTCGGCGTCGGACTGCTCAGCGTGTCTGTTGCGCTCACGATTATCAGCGCTTGGAGCATCAAGCAGCGAATCAAGGTGATTGCGTTCGCCAGCACGATGAGCGGGCTCGTGCTTTTCGCGCTGGTGAAGACGAATCAGTCGACGTCGGCTGCCGTACTCCTGATGCTCCTCGGTGGCGGTCTGGGGGTCCTCACCCCGGTGGCGTGGGGGGTGCTTCAAGAAGTGGCCCCACCACACATGCTCGGACGGGTCTTGGCGTTCTATACCCTGGGTGCCATGGCGGCGGCGATGGCTGGCATCACCCTGTTCGGCTGGATTACAGGACATTTCGGTGTACCGACCGCCGTCGTGACGATCGGCATCGTCATGGCCGGCACGGGCCTTTCGGCCTGGCGGTATCTCGACTACGTTCCCGAGAGGCCTCCCAAGCGGGAGACGCCGTTGGCCCGGGACCAGGCTTAATGGTCTCGCTAGGGTAAGTCCGAGTCATGGAATCCTTCACCTGTATGGTACGGGTGACTGAAATTGCAGGAGTCAAGAACGGGGGATCCCCCTAGTCTTGATTTGTCCTGGTTGCGGGTTATGTTGAGAGAGCGTCTTTACTTCGTACAAAGTCCAATATCGATCGTTGGTTTGGATGTCGCGCCGAAGATCCGGCCAATGGTGAGCTAATCCGAGAAAAGGGAGCCAAGTCCTGGCAAGGTCTGTGCATCAACTCCGTGTGTCCGTGTGTGTATTTGTGTTGTATCGGTGTATTGAGGCCAGAGCATGACCACCTCGACGACTGACAAACAGGTAAATAAAGGCACGAGCCCTTCCCCCATGACTGGATGGCAACTGTTGAAGGCCCGGGATTTCAGTTTGCTGTTTTGGGGCCAGATGACGTCCCAAATCGGCGACAGCCTGAACCGCGTCGCCCTGTTATGGTTTGTCTACCAACTGACCGGCTCCGCGATGAAGATGGTGGTGATTGGACTGTTGCAGACGATCCCCCCGCTCCTCTTGAGCCCCTTGATCGGGGTCTATTTGGATCGGGCCAACAAGAAGACTGTCATGGTCTGGGTGGACATTGCGCGGAGTGTACTCGTGCTCCTCATTCCCTTACTCTACGCGTTCGACCAGTTGACGCTCGAGCGCCTCTATGCCGCCGTCTTTTTGCTGGCCATTGTGTCGACCATCTTTGGCCCCGCACTGTCGGCTTCCGTCCCACAACTCGTAAGCCGCGATCAGTTGACCGCCGCAAACGCCCTCCTGCAGACGACGACCAATACGGGCCTGCTCATTGGCCCGTTGATCAGCGGCGTCGGCATTGCACTGATTGGATCGCAGAACGTCCTGTACGTCGATGCGGTGACGTTCTTCATCTCGGCGCTTTGCTTGATCTTCATGCGCATGCGTCCATTGGAGAACCATGGGCCCGAGAGCGTACGCACCACATGGACGCAAGAACTGCTGGCCGGCATCCGCTTTGTCTATCTGGAGCAAACTGTGCTGGTGCTGATGGTGGCCGCCGCGCTGTACAGTTTGGCCGCCAGCGCCTTCGCATTCATGCTGCCGGTGTTTGCCGAACAGAATCTCAGCGCCGGAGCCCTGGAGGTCGGCGCTCTCTGGTCCGCGCTGGGGGCCGGCATGCTTGCCACGTCAACCTGGCTCGCATCGCTCGCTCAAGGAGACTTGCACGGACGGTTCACGCTGATTTTCCGATCGATGGCGGTCGGCGGCTTGGCCATGTGCGGACTAAGCATGTTGACGGCGCCGCTCATCGCTGGAGCTTTGATCCTTATTATTGGCGGCAGCACCGCCCTCTTCATGCCGATCGTCTGGGGAGTGTTGCAGGAGGTCACCCCTGCGCCGCTGCTCGGTCGCGTCTTCACCACATTCAGTACCGGATCCATGGCTTCCGCGATGGCCGGCATGGCAGGGTTCGGCTGGGCCGCCGATACGATGGGGCCTCACGTGAGCTTGCTCGGAATCGGTTTCGTGCTTCTCTGCACCGCCTGCATCGCCGCATTATCCTGCCGGCGTTTCCGTCCAGTTCCCAACGGCGAAGCCGTCACCAAGCTGGCCGCCTAACCCGACATCATCGCGGTCCAATTCCACACTCACTCATGAGAGCCTGCGAGAGGGCGCTGGTCGCATCTTGGCTTAGGCCGCTCTCAGATGAGGGGCGTCAGAGCTTACACGACGGTCGACGACACGCCAGTTGATGTTCGAAAAGAAGGCGTTGATGTACTGTCCTCGCTCAGCGGGAGAATAGTCGAGCAGGAACGCATGCTCCCAGACATCCATGACGAGGACCGGCTGAAACCCGGCGACAGTGCCGTGCTCGTGCAGGGTCACCCAGTGGTTGCTGAGATGTCCGGTTGAGGGATCCTGAAAGCAGATCGCCCATCCCACTCCGCGGATTTTACCCACGCTGATGAAGTCTGTTTTCCACCGGTCGAATGTGCCGAACGATACCTCGGCACACCGGAGGAACGCCGACGTGGACTCAGGCTTTGCTGATGCCTTCGGCGTGAGATTTTCGAAGTAATATTCGTGCAACACCATCCCATTGAACTCAAACCCCAAACGGCGGGTGAGTTCCGAATAGGCCGGAAACTCCTCCTGGTCGACCTGTCCGTCCCTGAGAAAATCGGCGATTCGTCCCTGGAGGGCATTCGTCGCCTTGACATAGCCCTCATACAGCGACAGATGCATGTCAATCGTCTTGTCGGAAATTCCTTCGAGGCCATGCAGATTGAATGATTTGGTCTTATACGATTGATCAGGCAGCATACCACTTCCTCCTCAAATGGTGATGTCCTGGCGGTCCTCCACACTCATGCCTTCCTGGGTCGGCGATTCGACATCAAGGATTTTCACGTCGATCACGAGGTGCTTCCCGGCCAGTGGATGGTTGAAGTCGATCGAGGCCACGGGACCCGCCAATTCCGTCACGACGAACGGAACGCCCTCTTCCGTCGTGAAAATGGTGCCTGGCTGGGTGTCCGGCGGAAGCCGTTCACTGCTGATGATGCCTTTCTTCGATTCGTCATACGGGCCGAACGCATCGTCAGAAGAGAGATCGACCCGCTTTTCCTGGCCTTTCTTCATGCCGGTAATGGCCTTCTCCAGATTGGGCAAGAGCTCGTTGTGACCGGGCGTGAACTGGCTGACGTTTTTCGGGATAACCAGCTGGGATTCCGGCACCGTAATGGTGAATTCCATCAACACCACCATTCCATCTTGTACAACCGTGTCGTCTTCCGCCCAGACGTACAGCATCAAAGGCGGCGCGAGCATTCCGATGAGGGCCGCGACGGCCACCCACATTTTTGATCGAGGCATAATGGACTCCTTCCATCCCTGAGAGGGATGTGTCCGACATCAGTGTGGTGCGATCCGCCCGGCATCGCCTGATTCGCTGTCATATTGCTCACCCCGTTCCTGCCGAGGCGCCCCCTGAGCCATTTGTTGGGCCGCGTGTCCCTGACGCCATTGACTATATTGTTCAGGCCGTAAGACATCCCTGGCTTCACGCAACGCCTTGATGCCCGCCATCCGCAGCCTGCTGTGTTCCTGATCCGCCCTCTGTACGGCAGTTTCGATTGCGAAGAGCGAACTGCGACTGTCGTGAATAAGTTTCAGCGCATCCATCTCGCTGCGTTTATAGGCCATCTCACGATCGCGCCGGGTCCGTTCATACTGTCCCGTGATGGTCTTGATCTTGTCCGTTTGCTCCTTGGAAAGCTTCAACTCCTGACTCTGGCGCAGGAGCGCCTGCAAGCTGTTGGTGGCATAGTCATGATCTGGGCGGTCGGGCGTTTGCGACGCCGTCTCCATCAAGCGTTCGAGCTGACTTTCAGACGGAGGCTCGGCGGACAACGCCGGAGAGCCTGCAATCGCAAACAGGCTCAGGATGGTCATCATCTTGCTCTGAACATGGAGCATAGGTGGTCCCTCCTTTTAATCTATGTCCTGAATAAATCAGCAAGGGATATGCCTCCCACGAAGACGGGGCCGCCACACGCACTTGGATGAAGGGCCTGTGCCAACGCCTCATGGCAAGCTGTCCATGCCGGGACAGCTTGTCTCCCAGAGAAGGTTGATTTCCACCAACCGGAGCGCTTGAACGAAAAATCAGGCGGCGTTGCGTTTCCCCCGCTTAGCGGAAGAAGGAGTGCGCTTTGAGCGGGGAGCGGCCTTCGGTGAAGCCGCCGGCTTGTCATAAATTTGATTACGCTCGGTGAAGTCTTCAGAAGATGCAGGGTGGAGTTCCCACCGCTGTTCGTCGCGCCGTTCAAGTTTCTCGGTCGTATGCAGCGGTTCCGCGCCCTCATACTCAATGCCCACCGCTCGGCCGATTTCATCGACAAGATCCTGGTCCGGTGTCGGGGTCGTCCCGCCCACGGTCTCCTCCCCCACTGCCGCTTTATCCCAGGCGGCATCGATATCGCCACCAGCGAGCACCGCATCCGGCGGTACGGCCGTGTCTTGTTTCGCCTGCTCGTACCATTCCATATTGGTTTGATTGCTTTCGTCGTCTGTGCCAGTGGACTCCACGTAGTCACGAATCACGTCGTTGGCATCCGTCTCTGTCTTTTCCTGGTTTCGATCTCTGGACATGCCTCACCTCCTCTTCATCTCCCCACGTGTTGCGCTGACTCAACCGTGGTGACGGGTGCCTGAGTCTTCACAGGGACGGCTCGGGATCACCTGTTCACGTTCTGCCGGATCGGCGATATGTGCATTTGCCTCTTCGACTTCCTCAAGCAGACGATCGGTGTCAATCACGGCGTTCTCCTCGGGTGCTCTCGCCGGATGGTCCGATTTCGCCCCCTTGCGCCTGCTTGATCCCTTCGCCCCTGTCATCGGTTCTGCCTCTTCCTGCCTCAGTCATTCAGGTCAGCGTAATTCCGAATGCGGTGTCTGGACACTGGAACATTCTCTAGTCCAGATTGAACATACGGCCCGGTTTGCGGTGGCTTGGAACGTAGAGGTCTCGAAATGCGACAGAGCAAGTCGATGTGATCGAGAGGATTTGATGCAGTCTGGTTTCTTTCTCGTTATGCGGCGCGTCCAATCATGTCTTCCAACCGATCGTCGTCTTCCAACCACGCGTCGTTCAGGAAGAATGTCGGCGTGCCGGTCACGCCGCTTCGCCGTCCGGATCTCACGTCTAAAAGCACTCGGGATGCGTGGACTCGGCCATGCAGATCTGCTTTAAACTGCGGAAGATCCAAGCCGGCCGCTTCGGCGTATCGGTAGAGATCTTCCGTTTCCAAGTCCTCTTGGTGCTCAAAGAGCAAGTCGTGCATCACCCAGAACCGGCCCTGCTCGGCGGCGGCTTCCGAGGCTTCGGCGGCATGTTGGGCAAACGGATGCCTATCGATGAGTGGAAAATGCCGGTAGACCAAGCGCAATTGATGTGCGAATCGCTCCCGGAGCCGCTTGGTCCTGACGAACGCCCGGCCACAGAACGGGCATTCGAAATCGCAATATGCGATCACGGTTACCGGCGCCGAATCCGGTCCAAGGATATGATCGTCAGGTCGCAACGGTTCCGGGCGCGTTATGCTCGAGGGCCGGCTCATACCATCTTATCTCGCTCGCTGCAGATATTCGCCCACACTTACGGTTCATCTCCAGCCGTTGAGGCGAGCGCCTGGGCCATCCGCTGATCCCCCGGCAATCTTGCATCCTCCGGAGAACCGGCGAGATCCGTTCCCCGGACCCTCATGCCATGGTGGTAGACGAGATGGCCGCCGTACCAGGCAGACACCGTCAAACCGGCGGTCGTGATCAGCGAAAGCATCATGGGAAGCGTCCCGGCTGAACGCCGTCTTCTTCGCATCAATAAATTCAGACCGGTCAACGCCAAGAGTCCGACGTTCATCATGCCATGCAAGCGGCCGATATGCTTGGCCTTGCTGTTCGAAGGTATCGTCTCGTAGTCTGCCGCTCCGGCCAGACCGGCGCCGATTCCGCCGAGAAATCCGCCCATCATCGTGTAATAGGCGGCGTCCGCATATGACTGATCCCGCGTGCCGACATGAAGAGCGTCGAGGATCAGGCTGAACGGCAAGAGGCCCGCCGGCACCACGATCAACTGCGGATGCAACGGGTGGCCCATCAATGTGACTTGTAGCATGGGTGTCCCCTCACACGTTCGAACTCACCGCGTTCCCGGCTTCCATGGATTCCTTGAAGCGCTGCAAATCGTCGGCAATTTTAAACTCCGGATCCTGCCCAATGAACTTAGACACGGCCGCTCCGAGGCGACCGGCGATCGGCGCGTATTGCAAGGTCACGGTCAACCGGGTCATCCTGCCGTCGCCAATCGGTTCGAACTCCACCGATCCCGCCTGATCGATATCAGAATCCTTCAATGAGCGCCAGCCGATCCGCTCATTCTCGACTTCATTGATGATCTCCGCATCCCATTCGATGGTCGGCAAACCGGGCAACGTCTTGACCATCCAGTGAGAGAAGCGGCCGCTGATGACCTGCACCGACTCCAGATGGCTCATGATCTTCGGAAGGTTGTCGAGGGTGCGCCAGAAGCGATAGAGCTCGCTCGGCGGCCTGTTGATCTCGATACTTCTTTTGATTTTCGTGGCCTGGTTCGAGTGCACCTTGCGGCGCCCCAGCCGGTTGGTGTCTTGTCGCCCCCGCATATCGAGGCCCACCGCGTCGAGCGCTGGGCAGTACCCGGTGGCGGCACGGTACAGCAGCGCCATTCCGCCGATGGCCAAGCCACCGCCGGCTAGGGACCTGCGGCGCCACCCTTCTATCACCAATCCAACTCCGGCAATGGCGGAAACAAGCCGCTGCGTGTCTCCGATATTCTGTGCGGCATCGGCACGCTCTTCCTGCCAATCCACATCCTGCGTATTGGTGTGATACCGATAGCGTTTCCCTTTCTTCTTGCTCATGAAATCTCCTTCTCTTCTTCAAGTGACGGCGGAAGCTCCAGTCCACCAGTATCGTATGGGCACATCAGCCCAAATGACCTTTGATCACGCGCCGCGTAAATTGACTCGGCAGTAAATTGAGTCTGAAGCTTGCAAGACACAGGCCCTCATGCGCTGGCAGGACGCTAAAGACGAAGCCAGAAAATTGCCCTCCCGCTCTCCTGTTGCGATGACGAACGGCAGATTTTCAGACAGACTGTCTTTGCACGGACAGCTTATTCCGAGTCCTGACCGACGATGTCACCCTCTTCTTAGGATTTTCCCCAGGCTCAAACCATGCGCTGGAGGCATAGCATGAATCTAAGGGAGGTAGGCCCGAACTCGCCAAGGTGAGTCCCATGACCGAAATCAGGAATCTCATGTTCGGAATCGTGGCTGCCCTCGTCGGCTCGATCCTGGTCGGTTGCGCCTTCTTCCAACAGGTCCTTCCCGGCCTGACGTTGTCGGACGCCAATGTCGTGGGTCTCTTGGACAGCATCGACGAAGGAGAGATGGATGCGGCGCAGTTCGCACAAACGCATGCATCCGATCTCGAAGTTCAAGCGTTCGCCGGCCGGGTCTTGAACGAACATCGGGACTTGATCGAAGCCAATGGGCGATTAGCCGCTCAGTTATCGTTGGAGCCTGAACGACCCTCGCTCGCGTCCCATTTGAAGCAGGCCCATGAACAGGCGATGCAGAGCCTGCGCACCATGTCGGGAGCAGCCTTCGACCGGGCCTATGTGCGGTATGAGATCCAGCGACATGTACAAACGTTCAACGTTCTCGAGGCCGCTGCAGAATCCGAAGACAACGTGACGCTTAAACAGGAATTGGTCCGCACCGGACCCGACCTCCTGAGTCATATCTCGGCCGCGAGAGCGCTTGAACGTCACCTTGGCTCGGAACAACGGCAGGCCATCGCCTCGCGCTAGGCCGCTCTCTTGTATCGTTCTCTGATTTCCATTTTCTCCGCCCGTTGTCCGAATCCAAAATAGGCGGCGATGGCCGCGGTCGCCGCATGCAACCAGACATCATGGCCGAAAAGCGGAATCAACCCGAATGTGCTGTTCAGCACCGGAATGAGACCCATCACCGCCAGTCCACCATACAAGATGGCCAACCCACGGGCGAATTTGCGGGCATCGCTCATCGTGTTCGATGCTCTCCATGCGGCGATTCCGATGATCAGATGCACGAGATTGTGAATCCAATTGACAGGAAATAACCCCAGCATCAACCCGTATTCCCCATCCGCCACCATGTGTGGTGCCCAGAGTGGAGGCGGCGACTTCAAGCCGGGGACAAATCCGAGCACCCCAACGGCGAGAAAGACGATCCCGATGACACGCGCGAAATTTCGGCTGGTCATAGCGGGTCCTCCCTTGAACCGTCTGTCATTACTGTGCACCGGCCTCATTCAGGCTGATCTGCTCCATCCATGTCCGCAGCGAGGCAAGGTGCTGCTCCTCTTCCTCGAGCGCGGTCTGAAGCCGGCCGACCATCTCGTCCTGCCCGATTTCCCTGGCCAGCTTGATCAACAATCGCCACCCGTCGTTGTCGGTGAGTTCGGCCACGTGAATGGCATGGAGACTCTGGGCGATCGTCATGCGGGGGTCGGCGATGACCTGCATGAGCCCAATCGAGGCAACGGCATTCGTATCGGCCAGCGGCGTGACGGCAGTCGGATCGGCGCCGAGTTGGCGCAGGATATCCCAACATAAGCCCACATGCGCGGCTTCCTCGGCTCGAAACTGTTGGAGTTGATCGACCGACAGCATGGTGGCCTCATCTCTTCTCGTCATGAACTTGCCGATCAAAGCATCGTACAGGCGTGTGCCGGTTCTCTCGAACGCCAGGCGGCCGGCAAGTTGGTCAATCAGCACTTCTGCATGACGTCCCATGAGTTTTTGCATTCCCGACTTGGCCGCCCCTTTGAGGGTTCCCGGCAACGGAATCGAGCCGACCGGATCCGCCTCGGCCAAATACGGCGCGCGGAGCTGCGATAGCGTCATTCCATTGCCTCCTGAAGCCGGAGGGAATTCGTCCACTGCCTTCATCATCTCTTCCGCTCCCTGCGTTGAAAGGTCGATGCCGCTACGGTTCATGCCCGTGGACTGCGGAGATTTCATGACGCCTCCTTTGTCATTTCGGTCTTCAGATTCGCCGGCCGACTTCATTGGCTACAACCGATTGATTCATGCCTCCAGGGAAACGGCGGAGGTCATGCAGCCTGTTTGAGACCCCGGTCGGCGACCAGTTCGCCCCCCGGACTCCATCGCCAACCCGCCGCCACCGCTTCCGACGGCGAACCGTCGGCGTTCATCTGCCGTCGGTAATGGCGCGAACGCTCCGGTTCCTGTTGTTTGTTCACGAACCTGCTTCCATCCGCTCTGAGGTCCACTTCGTCCCTGAGTACCTGCCGGACATATTCACGATGACTCTTGTAGGCGATCGGGGCCGGCAGCGTTTCCGGTAAGAATTCGGCCGGATCGCGCCGCTCCACCTGCTGACAGACGTCGATGGCAAACTGAAGGTGGCCCAGCTCGTAATCCAAGAACCGCTCCCAGATCGCTTTTACGTGTGGATGGTCTTCCTGCTCGAGACAGCTGTAGTAGTTGTAGACTTCGTTGGCTTCATGCAGCAGCCACTTTTCCATCCAACTTTCGGTCGGATCGATGATGGATTCGTATTGGGTTACATGTTGCTCCTCGATGGAGGCGATTTCAGCGTACAGCTGGCGCGCCACCGGATCGGCAAACCAGGGACCGTAATGCATGTAGTAATCATGGGTCTGATGTTCACCCGACAGAATGGTATACGCGTGCAGCTTCGTCAGCGGAGCGGCTTTTCGCTTGTCATAGGGCTCGCGCAAGTCGTCCAGAGGGTCCCGATGCTCGTCCAGGGTGGGACGGCCAGGCACGATGTCCGTGTACCCCTGCGTGATGGTGTTGGCGTCGATACCCTGCAAGCGATCGAGCAACGCGGCATAGCGATAGAGGTGATCGAAATCCTCCAGCAACCCATAGCGGAGGACCTGCGCAATGTAGGGATCGGGTTCGGCCTGCGCGAGGGCTGCGGTCATTTCGATGGCCACCTGCTCATAACCGATGGTGGTCTCGAGCGGCGATTGATCGGCCGGCAGCAGCCAATTGACGAGCGTCTGCTGATGTTGCTCTTTTCGTCGCACTCGCGCGAGATAGCCTTGCAGGTCTTTATTCATCCGGGCGCAGGCATGGCTGAAGCGGAGACTTTCTGACTCAATGCCATTCATCAGAATGATGCGGACGCGTGTGAATGCGTCGACATTCAATTTGCTGATCGGCTTTTGAACCAGGTCTCTCCAAGTAAAATCCTGTCGGTGGAGCGGCGTCCCTTTGTCGTGCAACAGATTGATGGCCATGACAACTCCTTCAATGAAAGCTCGGACAATTACAAGATGCCTCCGGCGCCTTTCGGCGCGGAGGAGCAGCCGGTCATGCACAATGGCTTATGACTTATGAATGGATCTCAGGTTTGTCGGTGCGGTTCGTACCTTCAGAGCATATTAGCCTTGGGAGCGCCATGTTCCGACTGGTAGCGTCCCTCGTCGCCACAGAATTCCTGCCCCGAAGCGCGCACAGTTTGGAAGAAGGAGGGTCGTATGGCGATGACTGCTGACCCCATACGGCCCCCCAAGAAGCAGGTCATCAACGGCCCGGCGTGACGTCAGGTGTTGCGATTTCGAGTACATATCCCTGATCGTCCATCAAGAGGACAACGTCTTGACCCGGTTTCAGGCGATCGAGCTTTTCAAGCGGAGGCCGAAAGGGGACTTCCCGCTCCTTCCCTTGTTCAGCAATCTTCAATGTGCCGTCCCCGCCGGTGCCTTTGAAGGTCGCCCGGACCTGTTCATGGGCGCCTTTGATTCGTGCTTTATTGTTGTGTCCGGATTCACGGACTGCCTCTGCACTGGCTAGCTGCGCATCGACCAGCTGGCCGCTTTCATCAGCAAGGAAGAATGCCTCGACACCGACGGGAATCGCCGTGAGCTTTCCCTTTGCCCGGTCCGTCACCATGAAGGTCTTGATTCCCTGTGGTGTTTCGATCACGGCCTTGTCCAACCCGACGGTGAGCGGCGTTGTCAGTTTTCCACGCAGCACCTGATGATCCGATCGCTCGTTTGGATGGTGGTAATCCACCACCGCATTGTGGTCGTTTAACGTCACGATGATCGGCTGCCCCACCTCGAAGGTTTGTCCTTTGACGCGGGCAGGACGCAGCGGCACATAGAACGATTTGACCGTGCCGATATCGATCTCCATCTGATTGCCTCGAATAGACACGATGCGGCCGGTGACCAGGCGGTCTCCAGGCAATTGGTTCTCCGTCGGTTGGGTGATGACCTGCTCCTCCGGTGTTGTTTGAGTGGCCGCCGATTGGATGACACCCCATACCCCGATGTCCAGCCCCAGTATCAATGCGGCCGTCAGAATCATCTTGTTGAATATCCAATTCATCACACACCCCCTTTCGTGGTGACCGATGCGCTTATCCAGTAAAAGTGAGCAAATGTTGGACCATGGCGCCTTCGTGGCCGGCACACAAACCTCTGATCTCCAATTGATCTCTCAATGGCTTCTTGTTCGCGCGCAACTAAAGGCAGACAAGATCAGACAAGCTGTCTGGAGGGGGACAGGTTGCGCGAGGTCGACAGGCGAGAACACACAGCGCACGAATTGGGTAGAGCCGTCCGGCGCTGACGAGAAAACATACTTCATTCTCGAGCGATACGGTACCAAGACCTAAGTACTTAATGCTTGGCGCGATGCCGCTCGATGACCGACTCAGCGTTCGACACCCGGTTCGTTGTGACTGGCCTCAATGCCCGATTCCTTGTGAATGGCCACCGCTCTGCCTTGGGCTGTCACCGTGCCGGTAATGACATCGCCGGGCCGAATGTCCCGATCACCCGCCGTTGCAGCATCGACCGACATCGTCGATTCCTTGCCGCTTGCGTCCTCAACCACAATCGTTTTGAGCGTGGCCTGTTTCACTTCTCCTCGCACGACACGCATGCCTGACGCCTGTCCGGGATTCACGCTGGGATCCTCGATCCCCGTCTCCTGGCGACTGGTACCGCTGACAGCATACGCGGACACAGACTGACACAGCAGGCCCACGGTCATGTACACGACCACCCATTGTGTGTTCATCTGTCGGCTCCTTGCTGTTGAGTGCTTCTCCTAGACCGTTCCTCTCCAGGCGCCCGTTTCCTGTCCCCGGCTTTCGATGTACCGTTTAAATCGCTCGAGATCGCCCACCACTCGCTGGCTCACCATACCAGTCACATCTCCCACATTTTCCCAAACCCCGTCGGGATCATATTCCATCTGAAGCATGACCTTGGACGTTGAATCCGAGAGGCGATGAAACGTCACGACGCCAGCATTCTGCGCGCCGTCACGGCTTCGCCAGGCGATTCGCGTATCAGGAATCTGTTCCGTGATTTCAGCGTCCCATTCCTTTTCCTTCCCGCCAATCTCGGCTTTCCAGTGTAAATGTTTTTCATCAAGCTGTTTCACATGTTTCACGCCTTCCATGAACCTCGGAAATTCCTCGAACTGGGTCCACTGGTTGTACGCCGTTCTCACCGGCACATTGATCTCGATCGATTTTTCGATGAGGGACATGATGATCTCCTTTCACTCGGATGACACCGAATCTTATTGTTCGTATTTCTCGACGATGTTAGGGGGCCTCATCTCAGCCTTGTCCGGATCTTCCCCGACGGCGCGCAGTGCTCTCCGCTGACGCAGGAGATCCCAGGTCTGGTCGAGTTCGACCTCGAGCGCGCGCAAGCGGACACGGTCGTGTTCCGATAACGCTTCCTGTGCCTGTAAACGGTGTTCCTCCGTCACAAGCGCTTCGATGTGCCGGAGCACGGATCCATCGGTGGTTCGATGCTGAATATGCTGCTCCATCGCATGCCGCCTCTCACAAGGCCCGAAGAAATGCTGCAAGGGCCTTTTTGTCGTCGTGGTCCAGTTTGAGGCCGCCGACGATATTGAAGAATTCCACGGTGTCTTCGAGCGTCGGCAGACGACCATCATGAAAATAAGGGGGAGAATCCTTGATGCCTCTCAACACAAATGTCTTGATCGGTCCATCCGCCGCGGCTCCAAACCGTTCAAGATGCAAGTCATGCATCTGGTGATCGGTGAACGACGGCGGCTGATGACAGGCCGCACATTTCGCTTTTCCGAAAAAGAGGTCTTCCCCCTTCGCTTCGAGCGCGGTCGCCTTCCCACGGTCCAGACGACCCGTCATGGGATCGAGTTTCGGCGCCGGCGGGAAATCGATCATGTTCTGCATCTGCGCCATGTGAGCTACCGGCACCCGGTCGATGATATTCATGCCCTTTTTCATGGCCCGTATGGGATCGCCATTGAAGTAGGCCGTGCGCTGCTCGAATTCGGTGAAATCTTCCACCGATCGGATGGAGCGCTTTGAGCCGTGGATTTGCTGGTTGAACACGCCTCGCAAACTGACCGTATCCAGGCGCAGGCGTTCCATTTGCGGCCGCGTGTCCGGATTCAGGTGAAACTGGCCGGTCGTGTGGAAATTCACGTGGCAATCCAGGCAACTCACGCCGAGGCTGGGCTTCACCGATTTTCGATCATGAGTGGCATTGAATTCTTCTTGGGGAAATTGAGTCACGAGCATGCGGAGTCCGTCCAACTGGGCCGGCGTGACCAGTCCCCGGAACAGCCGGTCGAAGTTCTCGGCGTGGAGCACCTCGCCCTGAGAGACATCGCCGAGTTCGGGATGGGTCGTGAGGAAAATCGGAGGGGGAAACTCCGGCAGCAGGCATTCGGGCAGATCAAAGTCCACGTCGAATCGTTCGAGTCTTGGAAATTCCTTGGTTTGGACCTGAGGAAACACCTGGCCACCCACAGCCTGCTTGACGTGCGGGAGCCGATCGAAGCCTGGAGGGAACGCGCCCTTTTTCTTAATGTCATCGGCGGAGAGCTGGCCCAGCTGCTCCCACGTCATGCCGGCGCCGAGTTTGACGATTGGACCGATCGGTTGCGGCTTGCCCTTCGTCATGGTGATGCCTTTTTCGGTGCGACAACTCAGGTCATAACGGTCGTTCAGCAACTTGTGTTGGCGTTTCATGACATCAGACTTCTGGGCGACATCCTTCTTCATGACCTCATCAGCACTCTTTTGGGCATCCTGGCCGGGTGGCGCGCCGAACACATCATAGGAAAAATCCACGCCCTCGAAGCCCTTAAGCTTGGCATCCTCGAGCGTGTCGACCTGCGCCTGTTGCTTCTTCCCTTCAGGAGTTGGTTGGGCGAGACCCGCACGGTCCATGACGAGCGCCCACGACGCGAGGGCAATTCCCACAGTGATGCAGAGCACTTGTGGCCAAACCCTGTTCGATTTCATAGCCTTCCTTCTCTCTCATGGTGACGGGCGGTCAGCGGAGTTCGGCGAACTACCGTGCCGCCGTGTCGATGCCGATTGAGCTCGCGATCTGTTGCGCTTGGCGGAGATGCTGCTTCAACAGCGGCAACGTGCCCTCCGCCCATTGCTGCACTTGAGGATTCTTGATCGCCTTGATGTGTCGTTCGAACGCCTTCACATCCCTGCGATGATCGCGCAGCATGTAACCCAGATAGGCCCGGTCGAAATCTCTTCCCGACAATCGGGCGAACTGCTCCTGCTTGTCTTTGTGGTTGCTCGTCAATTCGGTGGGAAGGGCCACGCCTTCCTTGGACGCAAGCTGCTGAATTTCCGCACTGGCCTTTCGGTGGTCCTCAATCATCTGCACTCCAAACTGCTTGACCTGCTGGTCCCCTGCCCGCTCGGAGGCCAACTGCCCCAACACGATTTCCGCCTGCTGACCCTCCGCAGCTTTCTCCAGAAACGATTGCGCAGACGGTTTGGCGTCCTGCGTGGCGCTGTGTGATCCGCTCGCCGGAAGAAACGCCGCGGCAGTTGCCGCGAACAACCATGCCGCCGCCATAGAAATCATCCTGCCACCATGCTTCGACCTCGGTCCGTCACCCTCTGCGCCTATCAGCTTCAAACCAGGGATGCGTGCACGCCGTCAGGACGACCCTGGCACCCCGTTTGGCGGCCATCCATGCCGTGACAAGTCCGATGCCGCTGGATGCGTCGGTAACCACGAGGATCTGATCTTTGAGGGGCTTTAGCCGTGGAGTCATTGGCACGCGATCTCTGCGGCTCTTCGTGCGAGTAGCGCACGCGCTCGCTTCTGCTCACTATGAGCGACGCACTGACGTCTATCGACTAGCAAATGCCCGAGAAACTAATTTGAGATGGGACAGTTACGACATGTGCGTGCAACAGAGGGATACGATCGCTGCCGCTACCGGAACAAGACGAAGAAAAAATCCTTACGTCGCTCAACCAGGGGTTTCACCAGTCCTGCGCTAGTCCAGGGCATGTTACCAACCTTACATCCCTCGAAGATGCCTTACATCCCTTGAACATGACTATTCGTCTCTGCTCCGCAGTCTTTGGCACGGTGCTTCTCGTCTGGTCTATCACTTCCGAAGGCCTGTCGGCGGACACCGATACGACAAAAGGCGTGGCACAAGACCGCGACGTCCGAGCGGCCGCGCCCGCTATCGATGAGAAGACGCTCGCCGATGCGCGCACGAAGCGCGAGAAGGCCCAAGCGGAACTTGACGCCGTCAGCAAGCCGGGGACCTTGGCGGCCGGCACCCCGCCGGGAACACCTCAGGAAGAGCTCCTCGAGCGGCGCTCACTGCTCCACCATATCGTCCGCAGTCTCGATGAGCAGATCGATAACATGCTGCGACTGGACCAGGCCCGTCGGCACCGGGAGGAGCTTGCCAAGTCTTCGACTGCAGCGGACGCGCCCCCCGAATCGCCGCCCTATTCCGTGTTCGACGCCGATACAGTATGGGATACCGTGTATTCCCTGCGCCTTGCCGTCGAAGGGCTGCAGTCTCAACTCAGCCTGAGTGAACTCCGGTCCAATCATGCGCGGGAATCCCTGCTGACTGCCGAGGAGCGTCTTCGACAGACCTCGGAGCGACTCGAGACCACGAAGGGGACGGCCTCCGATGAGCGGCAGCGATGGCTTCGAGACCTCGACGCATTGCGCCAACGGGCACCCGCTGCAGAGTTGCAAGCCGCTGAAGTTGCAAAGAGCCGCCTCGGAGAGGAGCTGTCGGATTCCCGCGCGCGCCTCACATCAGCGGAACATCGGCTGGCGACTGTCGAACCCCAGGTCGAATTCACGGAAGCAGATTTGGCGAAGATCCGGAAGCGCTTGTCCGAGGAACAGCAGCACCTCGCCGATGAACTGGACAGAACAACCGCCGATCGGTATCGTCAGTTCGAAGCACTTCGCGCCATGGAAGGACAGTTGGCCGCCCGACTCTCGAAAGCAGGCCGACGAGTTCCAAGCACCATCAGCCGACTCCAATCCGGCGTCGAAGTCGCCCGGATCCGGACGGACAATCTGTCGCTCAAGAGCGATTTGTTGCAGCTGCTGCTCGATGTGGTGGAAGGTGAGCGTCAGCTCTGGGAGAGCCGGTTCGCCATCGTGCACGGTCATGATCCGGGCAAGATCCGCGAGGCCTACAACCGCTTTACCCCGCTGGTCAACAATTTCAAAGCCTCCCGGGATTATGTCCGGCAACAAGCCGGTATCGTGTCCGGACAAATCGGCGAACTAGAAACACGCGTCACGAACAGTTCGGCATCGGAGGACCGAGCACAGTCGCGGGCGCTGCTCGACGCCAATCGGCAACGGGAGGACATCTACAACGCGACGCTCCGACGTCTGGATCAAACGTCACGCTTCCTCGAGCGCTGGAAGTCGATGTTCAAGGAGCAGCAGCACGAACTGCCCTTGTCGGCCAGGCTAGAGGGATGGTGGCAGCGTACGTGGGAGCGGACCAAGGAGGTATGGGATTGGGAGGTGTTCAGCGCCGAAGACACGATCGAGGTGGAGGGCAAGAAAATCACCGGCCATCGCAGCGTCACCATTGGGAAAATCGTCACCGCGCTCGTGATCCTGTCGATCGGCTATTGGCTGTGTCTGTATTGCGCGGCACTCATCAGCCGGCTGGCGATGAGACGCCTTGGCGTCGCCCCAGAGCTCGCCAACCTGCTTCGCCAATGGAGCCAGGCATTGCTGCTTACGGTGCTGATCGTGACCAGCCTCGTCTGGGTCAAAATCCCCTTGACGATCTTTGCCTTTCTAGGCGGCGCCTTCGCGATCGGTGTGGGGTTCGGCGCCCAGAACCTGCTCAAGAACGTCATCAGCGGCATCCTGCTCCTCATCGAACGCCCGCTGCGAGTCGGCGACCTGATTGAAGTGGAAAATGTGCGCGGACGGGTGACGACCATCGGTCTTCGATCATCCACCGTCCGGGATGCCAAGGGAGTCGTCACCCTCATTCCCAACAGCACGTTCCTTGAGCGCTACCTTACGAACTGGACCTATTCAAGCCGCATCGGGCGGTTTTCGCTGCGGGTGGGCGCGCCATACGGGTCTTCCACTCAAGTGGTCATGGATCTCCTCGTCGGTCTGGCCGCCAACCATTCTCGCGTGCTCAAAACCCCCAAGCCCCAGGTCCTCCTTGAAGAATTCGGCAACCAGGCCCGCATTTTTACGTTGAATTATTGGCTGGAAATTCGGCTCGACATCGACCCCAACGAAGTGGCGAGCGAGCTGCGGTTCACCATCGAGCAAAAGTTTTTGGAAGCGGGACTCAAGATCCTGCCGGCGGCTTGAAGGCGAACGGCCGTCCGTTGACAGGAAAATGGCATCATCCTAGACTAGAGCACGTCTTGGAGCATCGCATGCTGCTTGAACGAGGGTCCTCCTTTCAACGGCTCGTCCTTTACGCCATCGGACTCATCTGCCTCTGCATCGTGATGTACATGCTCGGCAGTCCGATGACGCTGTGGACGATGCAGTTTGCTCTGGATCAGACCGATACTATCGTCCTCGAGGGATTGTCATTGCCGACCACGGTTTCTGATGCCATCCCAGCCATGGTTGGGGGTCCTTCACACGAAACCTCGCTTGGCGCCAAGAGAGAGGTCAACGAAGACGGCCTTCTGCGTCCCCCCAACATGATTGTGTAATCAGTTGTCCCCTCTCCATCATCGGTAAGGCATGATCCGGAGGCGCAGGCGCTCGACACACTGCGCCACCGTGTCCGAGGAATGCAGAACCCTCGAAGGTCTGAGAAGGAGCTCAGCATGAGTGATCTACAGCTGACATACCGTTGTCCAGCCTGCCAGCGCGTCAAGAATCAGCCTGGGGAAGGATCAGTGGACCAAGACTGGTGCACGATGGCGGATTACGTCAAACGCTATCCTATTCCCGGACCAGACGTGTTGCTCTCTGAATTCTACTGTAGCGAGTGCTCCGCCTCGTACGACCGGCTCGTCCTGTATAGCCGCGCATCCCAGTCCTGCTTTCTTCAGCAATGACGGGGGAGGTCAGTCTTGCGCCTTCGGCAGGCTGACCTCACCGCAGGAAGAGCAGCCACACGTAGAGGGTGCTCAAGAGCAACGACCCGACCATCACCGGAAATCCGACCATCAAGAACTGTCGGTAACTGATTGGATACCCGTCTCTCCGCGCGAGATCCGCAATCACCACATTGGCGCTGGCACCGATCAACGTGCCGTTGCCGCCCAGGCAAGCACCAAGCGCCAATGACCACCAAAGCGGGAGAATATCCGGTTGATGGACGAGCGTCGTATAGTCGGTAATCTCCGGATGCAGCGAACGCGCAAGATCGACGACCAAGGGATTCATGGCAGCCACGTATGGAATGTTATCGATAACGGCGGAGAGCAGTGCGGAGCCCCATAAGATTGAGAACAACGCCGCGGCCGGATGTCCCTGCGTGAATGACAGCAACTGCGTGGCGAGCATCCCGATCACGCCGACTTTTACCAAGGCGCCGACCAGAATGAACAAGCCGATGAAGAAAAAAATGGTTTTCCATTCCACGTCCGCCAGATAGGACAATTCGTCGCTGTTGTGCTTGCGATTTGCCCGACCAATCAGCATAAACGCGCTGGCGCCCACGAGCGCGATTGTCGCCGGTTCCAAATGAAGCACTCCGTGAAGCCCAAACGCGAGGTTGACGAGACCTAGGAGCCACACGCACCGGCGCAAGAGGAGAGGATCTTGAACAGCATCACGAGGCTCTAAGCCCAATAATGCTTCCTTGAGATGAGGCGCCACCTGCAGGCTGCCTCCATACAACAGCCGAAGGCCGACCAGGAACACGGCCATGATTCCCACGACGACCGGACCAAGAACGATGAGAAATTGAAGGTAGCCCAATTGCGCTTTGCTGGCGATCATGATGTTGGGAGGATCGCCGACCAATGTGGCCGTTCCTCCGATGTTGGACGCGATCGCCTCGACAATCAGAAACGGCACAGGGTCCAAGCGAAGCCGCTTCGCGATGGACAACGTCACGGGGGCCATTAAGAGCACCGTCGTCACGTTGTCGAGCATGGCCGACAGCACAGCCGTGACAAGGGCAAGCAACGCCAGCATGCGAAAGGGATCTGCGCCGGCACGCTGTGCCGACCAAATCGCCAACACCTCGAAGAGGCCGGTGTCACGGACGATGTTCACGATGATCATCATCCCGATCAACAGAAAGATGACGTTGTAATCCACGCCGAACTCGTGCGAGTAGAACGCCTCGTCCTGCGTCACCACGCCCGAGACGATCATGAGCGCTGCGCCACCCAAGGCCACGATGGTTTTATGAATCCGTTCCGTAATGATGAGACCATACGAAACGGCAAAGATCGCTAAGGCGATTGAGAGATCGGAGAACGGCAACATACGTGTCGATTAGGTGGTTACGCGTCAATCGAGTAGATCATCGAGGCGCTTCCGTACCAGAGAGGTGACAATCTCCTCGTGCTTCTTTCATAATGGATGAACCCGCTCGCTCGAGACACAGAGAAGTTGGAGCTTATCATCATGTCTACGCTTTCGCGACAGCATATTGAACAACTCGTCACCGGTTCGCACTGGGATCCGTTGGCGATCCTTGGTCCCCATACACGCGAACAGAATGGTTCTGCTTCGATCGTGATCCGCTGTTTCCTGCCGGAGGCCGACCAAGCGGCCGTTCTGGTCCCCTTGCCCGAGCAACGGGCGTTTCCCATGTCGCGCATCCACGAATCCGGCCTGTTTGAAGCGGTTCTGCCGCAGGCGCCGCCCTCAGCACGATACCGGCTTCGGGTCACCGATTATGCCGGCCGGGTTTCTGAGCGCTATGATCCCTATGCCTTTCCTCCCCTCCTTTCCGATTTTGATCTGCATCTTTTTTCTGAGGGGACCTTTTTCAAAGCCTACGAAACTCTCGGTTCTCATCTACGGACCATCGACGGCATCACGGGCATCCATTTCGTCGTCTGGGCTCCCAACGCCGGGCGCGTGAGCGTGGTCGGTGATTTCAATCAATGGGACGGACGGCGGCATCCCATGACGAACCGTGGCGCGACCGGCCTGTGGGAACTCTTTATTCCCGGTCTCACCGACGGCACGCTGTATAAATACGAGATTCGCCCTCGCGGGCAGGATGCCATTCTTCTGAAAGCGGATCCATATGCCATGGCCTCGGAACTCAGGCCGAAAACCGCATCCGTCGCACGAGACATCGCCTATCAATGGCACGATCAGACCTGGATGGAGAATCGGCGAAAGCGGGATCCGCTGCAGTCTCCCGTGGCGGTCTACGAAGTGCACCTCGGCTCCTGGATGCGCGTGCCTGAAGACCATAACCGTTGGTTGACCTATCGAGAGTTGGCTGAAAAACTCATCCCGTACGTCAAGGACATGGGGTACAGCCATCTCGAATTGATGCCGGTGACGGAGCATCCCTTTGACGGTTCGTGGGGCTATCAATCCACCGGATACTTTGCGGTGACCAGCCGCTATGGCACGCCTGAGGACTTCATGGCGTTTGTAGATGCCGCCCACCAAGCCGGCATTGGCGTGCTGATGGATTGGGCTCCGGCACATTTCCCTGACGATTCGCACGGTCTCTCGCAATTCGACGGAACGCATCTCTATGACCACGCCGATCCGCGCTTGGGTTACCATCCCGAATGGCACAGCCGTATTTTTAATTATGGCCGCGTCGAAGTACGGACCTTTCTGATGAACAGCGCGTTATTTTGGTTGGACCGCTATCACATCGACGGTCTCCGCGTCGATGCTGTGGCTTCGATGTTGTACCTCGATTACGGGCGTAACGCAGGTGAATGGATCCCAAATCAGTTCGGAGGCCATGAAAACTTGGATGCCGTGTTGTGCCTGAAGGATCTGAATGTGTTGGTGCACCGGGACTTTCCAGGAGCCATGATGCTGGCGGAAGAGTCCACGTCCTGGGCTGGCGTGTCACGGCCCACCTATACAGGCGGGTTGGGATTCACCTTTAAATGGAACATGGGATGGATGCACGACATGCTCCAATACTTCAGCCATGACCCGATCCATCGGATGTATCATCAGAATCAGCTCACCTTCGGGCTCCTCTACGCGTTCAATGAAAATTTCATGCTTCCCCTCTCGCACGACGAAGTTGTGCATGGCAAGGGTTCGCTCATCAACAAGATGCCGGGCGACGAATGGCAGCAGTTCGCCAACCTCCGCTCGCTGTACGGCCTCATGTATGCGCATCCCGGGAAAAAAATGCTTTTCATGGGCGGAGAGTTCGCGCAGCGGCAGGAATGGAATCATGACACCAGCCTCGATTGGCACTTGCTGCAATATTCCTATCACAAGGGCGTGCAACACCTCGTGCGTGATCTCAACCGGGTCTACCAATCCGAGCCGGCCCTCTATGCCGTCGATCACGACTGGCAGGGCTTCCAGTGGGTGGACTTCCATGACGCGGTTAACTCGATCATTGCCTTTTTGCGAAAGGGTCGCGACCCCAAGGACCAGATCTTGTGCCTGTGTAATTTCACGCCGGTCCCGCGCTATGACTACCGGATTGGCGCACCACGGGAGGGGTTCTATTCCGAACTGCTCAATACGGACGCTTCGATCTACGGGGGGTCAAACCTCGGCAACGGCGGCGGCCTGCATGCCACGTCGCAGCCAAGCCATGGGTTCCCCTTTTCGCTGCAGGTGACCCTTCCTCCGTTGTCAATGGTATTCCTGAAGGCACGGGGGATGTGACTCGTCGGGGGCGAACGAACAGGCAGGGAGAGAACGATTACCAGGAGCGGAAGGGACCGCAATCCAGATGGATGAAATCCGCACGCGGATAATAGCCCACCCCGCCATACTGCAGCTTGAGGGCCACCTTCCGGATTTCGCGGGGACGGACACCAGGGATGAAGAAGTCGACGGCCTGTCCTTCGACATGCAAGCTGTGCCTGACGGCACGACGGCTTCGTTTGACGAGCATCGCATTATATTCCGGTGATCGATAGCCCGAAATCACGTGGATCTCCCCCTCCCCGCCGAGCGTCTTTTGCACGAGATTGAGGTGTTCGATCACACGCGGGTCCATCGTGGCCACCTCTCCCGTATGATGACACCGAAGAAGGTGGTTGAGGTCGTCCAGGGCCGCCAAATCGTATTGTCCGCGCTCGTTCCGATATCGGACACGCAGCCGCTCATCGGTGTGAACGTTGTAGAACGCCAGTTCGCCCTCCGGAAGGACTTCCGCTTGAGCGCGAGCAAGACGCGGCATGAACAGCTTTCCGCCCAAGCAGAGGACGCCCGCCATAGAAGTTTTCAGTAACGTCCGTCTGGTCCAGGACCAGTCAGCAGCGACCACGGATATGACTCCACGAACAATGATGGGGTGGCTACGTACGTAGTGCGGTGGCTTGTACCAAAAAAGCTCAGACCAGGTCAATCTGTATTTTTTTCATCTCCACCGCAGGTCGCCACGTAGAGAACGCCAGACGGTACCAGACCAGTCCACAGATCTTGCAAAACTTTCACACCGAACGCCTGTAGACAGGGACGCATCCCGTTTGGTGCAACGATTTCTCGCTAGACAGGTCGGCTCAAGACGGGTAATATCACGGAATTCAAGGAGCCACGGACACGCATGGCGACGATTCTCGTCATCGACGATGAAGACTCTATCCGGCATCTTTTGAAAGATGTGCTGGAGAAAGCCAAGCACCGGGTATTGGAAGCGCGGGACGGCCGTGAAGGGTTGACGCTGTATCAGAAGAGCAAGGTTGATCTCGTGTTGATGGACATTTTGATGCCGGGGACTGACGGCTTGGAAGCCACCCTGCAGCTGACTCGTGAGTATCTGGACGCCAAGATCATCGCCATGACCGGCGCGCAAGGGGACCGCAATTTCCTCGATGTCGCCAAATTATTCGGCGCACGCCGCGTGTTTGAAAAACCCTTCGATCTCAACAAAATGGTCGAAGCGGTGAACGAGGAGCTCGCCACCTAGCCCGACTCCGTGTTCACTCCCAACCGACCGGATCGTATCCACCCCCATTTGAGACATCGCTGTACGAACTATTTATAGGCCAACGGCCAGCAGGCACAAGGCCACGAGATTCCTCATCACCGCGCACCGACAGCACCCATTACGGCCTTCCCCCCGTGAGCTCTTTACGGACGAGCCCCCGCATCATTGCGGGATCGGCATAGGCGACCTCGCTCAAGGCATCCATCAAGTGAACGTGTGTTGAAGCCGCCAGTTCCTTCGCTTTGAGATAGTTCTTGGCGCTGAACCGTGCCACAGCTGGCTGGCCGTTGACGATCTGACAGGCCAATACCTCCTCTCCGACTTCGAGGGTACCTCCCTGTTCGACGAGTGTCTTGGCCTGCGCGGGGGTAATACCATGCAACCGGGCGAATTCCTCGATGCCGCCGGTTTCGACGAGTCGGCCATCCGGCATGATGCACAGCCGCTTGAAATGAGGCGACCAATCCTTGCGGAAATCGACATACTTGACGTCTCCGCCCTGTGCAACCGCCCGGTCCAGAGTGCGATAGTCCAGCCCCATATTCTTCTGGGCCAACTTCGATTTCAATTCGTCAGGCAACGTCCGATAGAACACGTCCCGTGCAGCATCCAGCAGTGGGAGCGACCGAGCACGCGCCGTTTGCTCGGCCTCCGCGAACTGCACCAGGTCCAGGACAAATGTCTGCTTGGGAATTGCGTGTCCCCCGTCTCGAACACAGGCGAACAGCCCCCGAGTGAGGATCCCGCCTTCCTGCGGATACACGTACGTTCCGCCTTCGGTCAGCAGTTGCCTCATGGTGTCGGGCGGCACGTCATAACTTTCCGAGAGCACCTTCGCGTGCGCTGCAAGGTCTTCAGGAAGGGTCATCGCACAGGCCGTGACATTTCCCGGTTCATCAAACTCCGAATAATCTTCAATGATGTTGTAGAGGACGGTCGGCTTTGGCTTATCGGTTCGCTTCTTAATTTTAAACATCGTATGTGCTCATCGATTGGGGCTCGTTATACTGCGCTGCTGGAGGTGCCCGTAGGGGGGAAGGGTCATGAGACGACGGTCCTCCACCGCCCCTCCGATGGTGAAGTGATAGAGAGATTGCAGGCTCAATCCATTGATGGCCACAATCTCGTGCACGGGGTCGTCAAAAAAACATCCGATGCCTGTCGCGCGCACTCCCGCCGCTTCCGCCTCCAGATACAGCACCTGTCCCAAAAGCCCTGCCTCCCAAAACATTCGTGGATACCACCACGCTCCCCGTTGACGCAATGAGCCTTCGAATTCGGCGAGCATCCCAAATGAAAAGGCGCTGTCTCCGGCAATGTCCTGATGACAGCTGACTTGGGCCGCAACTCGTTTCGCGTCGCCTTCAAGCAGCCAGTAGAGCGGAAGGCGGTCAGGGCAACCCGGCGCCTGCTGCCACATGAGCTCCGAATTCATGGACTGCTGGATAAACCCCAGTTTGCCGATATCACGGACCAGGAAATAGAGGCCGGGCGTCAGTCCATCGATTCGATGAACGAACAGCATGAGATGGATGACAGGAGCATACGGCCATACGTCCCAGGGCATGGGTCGCGACAGTTGTGACAGTGCATGAGACGGCATCACCCGTTCGAGCATGGTGAAGAATGTGGCGGCCGATATCGACGTCTTGGCATCGAAAGCGACAGCGCTCCGGCGTTGACGAATGATCTGTGCGGCCGACATGTGTTCCGGGCTCGATCCTTCTCCCGAAGACGATTGGCCGATGGGAGCCTGACCCAGAGGAATCGTGACTCTCTCAGCGTGCGTCTTCCATGTGGCGTCAGCTGCCCTGTCGATGATATCCCAATGAAAGCCATGATCGGCGCTCAGGCGATTCGCTGTGCCAACCCATTTCGCACGTGTCAGCGCTTCCACATGCACGGGATCGAGATACAACGGCATGGTTCTACTGGCGGACTGATTCTGATCTGCTGATGGCCACACAACCATGACACAATCCGGATGTTCGGTCTCGGCCTGGAGATAGTCTCCTGCCCGCTGCGTTCCCACTAGCCTTCCCACCGTCTCTTGCGCACACCCATCCAGGAGGACCGCCTGCCAGCCTAACGTGGCAGCCGCCATCCTTGCGCTCCCGATGGCATGTCCCACATCGTGGTGGCAATACCGAAAGGCGCGCTCTCCATATTTCCACGCCTCGCGCCAGTGCACGGATGTCAGACCGAGCAGAAACGCATGGGGAGGAAATGGACGAAGCAGCTCCACTACGAGTTCAACCCCTAATTCCGCCCTCAATTCGAGTCCATGTTCCTTTGGCGCATAGTGGTAGAGGCCGGGCTTCAATTCCAAGCCATCAAGAGATGGAAGGAGGACGTAGCCTTCGGTCGGATGCAGATTGCCCGACGACGGGTTGCTGCGCAGGGCCCATTCAGATTCTCCCGCGCGCTTCCACGCGGACAGAGCGAGTGCCAACTCAAAAAACCGTGATAGGGACCTTGCGGTAAGCGCTTGAGAGAGAACTGCTCCCTGTTGGTACATGTCGCGATAGGACGGTGAAACGGGCGCCTCATCGGGAGCGAGCACTGGCAGGGGCGTTAACGTGGTTCCCTCGTATCGCCGGAAGGGATCGGGCTGATTTGCCCAGTCCAGATACCCCGCTGAGCGGGCATACCGGTGAAAGTGATGCTTCGTCTGGATGTGATACTGAATGACCTGGTCGACAAGATCTGTCGCGGTTTGATCCCCGTGAACACCTGCCGGCTGATTGACCGTCATAGCAGTACGCCAGTGTACAAAGCCCGCCGTCGAAAAGTAAATGAAGCCTACGAGTTGATACCAGGACGGCGGCAACGCTACACTCCATGACACCGTTCGCCGGAGGAATGTCGCATGCGATTCGATCCTGCATTGGCCGCGCAGAGTGCCTTCCGCGAGGCAGAAACAGAACTGGGAGGAGACTGGGATACGGCGGTCGAATTGGAGCAGGTCTTTTCTTCGAGCGCTGGCCGGGAAGCCACGGAGGCCTATGAAGCGTTATTGAATCTCGCACAGCGCCACCCCGGCGCCAGCGCCTTCCAAGCCTTTTGCATTTACATCACCTGGCAGCAGGTTACAGAAGAGACGATTCCCCGTCACTTTCACACCGGTCTCCGCCTTTGTGAACACTATCTCACCTCTCTCGAAGGTAAAAGCGGGGCGGATCGGGATCAGGTGGAGGAGTTGTGTGGATCCTTCCGCGCCGGGCTCGGGATGGATCATGAGGACGACATGCAGCGAGAGTTCAGACAGGATACTCCGAAAGGCGGAGACTAACTGTCCAGGCAATCATGTCCGAGGCTCACAAGCACCGTGCAAGGATCTTCCTCCACCGGGGCGATTTGGCGCAGGCGAGAACGGCCTGGGAGGCCGCGGTAGAGGAGGACCGGTCGACGAACGACCTTGGGGAACTCACCAATTCCCTCGGCAACCTTGGCAACACCTGTGCGCTGTGTGAGGATTTCGATGCGGCCGAGCGCTGTTACCGTGAAGTCCTGGATATTCAACGCACAGAGCAAAACCCGCACGCCATCGCCCATACGCTGGTCAATCTCGGCAACCTGCATATCGGGACGGGCCATCCGGCAAAGGCCCGTCCCTATTATATGGAGGCGATGGACCTGCTTCGCGCACTGAACGACCACCGAGCGCTCGGCATCCTGTACAACAACCTCGCCCTTGAGGAGGCGCGCGAACAGCACTGGAAAGAGGCTGTCGAGTCGTTCGGCCAGGCCCTGACGTACCATCGGATGGTTGGCAATGAAGAGGGGTTGGCCGTGACCTATAGCCAAATGGGGCAATGCTTCCTAGAGCAAGGAGATCTCGAGAATGCCGAGCGCTGCCTGAACAACGGCTCGGAACATTACATTAAGCTTGGGTCCGAGGCGGGAGAGGCGGCCGTTCTTCGCCTGCTGGCCGACCTCTATCGCCGCCGCGGAGATAGTCTTTCCGCCATTCGGTGCCTCGAGCGAACTGTGCAGATCGATGCGAGGTACAACCTTGTGGAGTCGTCCCGTGATTCACAAGAGTTGGCCCGCCTCAAGAGCTCCCGCGACTGATTTTGATTCCCATGGTATTGGGTATTGCCCGCCTATCGCTCGACACAAAACTTACCGTTTCATAATGCCACCTTTACACGAATGTGCTATTGTCCCTTCGTATTACGGATATAATGAGGTACATCTAAGAAATTACGCTCACACCCCTTGACCTCGTCTTTGCAATATTTCCTCACTTTCTGGACAGCCAGAGAATCTCTGTTACCTTTAGGAGCGTCACGATTGCTTACCTGCTGTTGGCTCGCGTCCCCGCCGACAAAGGTTCAACCGGATGCTGAATGACCCCATCCCCGCTGGCCGTTCTCATAACATTCGCCGCCGTGTTTTCGTCCCTGTCGATTGCGTGCGACGCCGGGGAAACGGTCCCGCACCTCACAGTGGGCACACAAGAGATCGGGTTAAGCGCCGGGTATTTAATATCCAGTCGCCTGACGGACCAGCACAGTACGAAACAGAGCGGTCCTGCGATCATGCCCTCGTGGGCAATGGTGTTGACAGATCCGATTGGTTGGCGATGGCTTCGGGGACACCTCATGCTCGGGGCCGAAATCGTCTACATCCAGTTTCAGGAACCGGAACTCACTCATGGGGTGGGATTCACGCCGAAGATCAAGTGGATGTTCGAAGGCACGGGCACACTCAGGCCCTACATCGAGTTCGCCGGCGGCCCCTTCTACACGGATCTCGGAGGCCGCATTCCCGAAGAGTCTGCACGCTTCAACTTCATTCTCACGGCCGGCGGCGGCCTCTCCTGGTTCTTCACGCCCCAACTGTCCTTCAACGTTGGCTATCGGTTCCACCATATTTCCAATGCGGGTACTCGATATCCCAACCTGGGTCTGAACGCGAGTCTGCCGTTCGGAGGCTTCTCATTCTACTTCTAGGAGGCACATTGTGAACGCTTCCCCCATCCTTCGTGGCCTCGCCCTTGCCTGTTGTGGACTGATGCTGACCGCCACCAGCGGCTGCTCGCACTGGATAGAAATGACGACTCTGCCCGCGGAGTCCGATACTCATGGCAGTCAAATGATCGCTAGGGACGAGCAAGTGCCACTGATCTTGGACCGCATCCACACGACCAAAAACGGCTCGCCGCAGAATCCCTCGGCCGAAACCGAACAGCGGATTCTGAGCTCCCTCGCAGATATCGGACTGTTTTCACACCTGACATCCATCAACACGTCCGCGCCGGTCTACGGCGAAAAGACGGTGCGCGCCCGGCTGCTCTTCGATGAGGCCATTGACCCTCATGCCGGCGGCGCGGCCTGGAAAGGGATCATCATTGGTGCGTCCATGTACCTTCTCACGCCGTTTCTTCCCTTCGAGTACGAGTACGCCGCCCATTTGTCACTTGAATTAGAACGATGGGATGGACAGATCAAACGTTACGAAAGCCAATCGGCCGGCACCGTGCGTTACCATCTGTTCGGCGCCACTACTATTATGGTCGATGAGTTGAAAGGCCATGTCACGGAATCCTGTCTCACCGAACTGGCAAAGCAGATCGCCAATGATACCGTCTTTTTTTCGGCGAGCAGCGCGCCGCATTCGGAATCCGGCATCCGCAGCGTCTCGGTCAAACCACGCACCATACGCCCACCCGCTTCCGTGTCGACCGCCATTCCAATTTCGGCTCCTGCCTCCGCCGAGCCATAACGGTCCGCGCTTCACACGGCACATTTTTTCGCCTGGCTCAGAGAAACGCGCCGGTGCTATGATGCATTCGTTACGGCTACCGGAGAGGGTGCATGGACATCAACGGGTTTCGGCAGATGGTGGCCAAAAATCCCAACGGATTCTTAGGCCGATACGGTCTCGGCAACAGGATTCTTCAGGAGGGCGGCAGCTTTGAAGAAGCGGCGGAACATCTCCGTGTTGCCGTCCAGCTCGACCCGGTGCACGTCGCCTCACATCTGGCTCTGGGCCGCGCACTGATTGGAGTGAAGCAGCCGGAAGAAGCAAAGCGAGTCCTGCAAGCCGGCATCGATGCCGCGATCTCTGGACGGTCCAATGGCGGTCGGGATCTCGTTCCTGAGATGCAAACCCTGCTTCGTGGTCTCGGATCACGTTGACGTGATATGGACATTACCACCGCGAAGCAACGCATTGATTCCGCCATCAACCAATACGGACCCCAGGCAGCTCCTGCCATCGACCTCGTCATGAACGAGGTCCGCTCCGACCTTGGAATTGATGCATTCAACGAACTGGTGGCGGAGTTCGATCTTGAACTGCTGTACAACATCGCTCCACTGGAGTCAGACCTCTAGACGATGCGTTCCGGGTCTGACCTCAGCAGAGGAGACCCCGCGCTTCGCTGAACCCCCAACCCAGAACTGAGACCGCCTCACCGGTGTGACGTTGCCAACGATCTGGTGCGCAATCTCGGGGCACGGCTTCGGACACGCCGCCCAACTCATTCCTATCCTCAATGAGCTCGGACGCCAGCTTCCGGGTCTCACTGCAATCTTGCGATCGTCGGTCCCGGCGTCATTTTTTCACGATCGGCTGATGATTCCATGGTCGCTGCAATCCGTTCAGCAAGATGTCGGGTGCGTTCAGCGAGGACCGCTGGACATTGACCTTCCAGCCACCTGGGAGGCCCACCGGGAATTCCACGCATCGTGGCAGTCCCGCATGGACATTGAAACGACCGCCTTGGCAGCGGCGGCACCCACGGTGATTCTTGCCGACACACCCTATCTGGCCGTCACAGCGGGAAGACAGGCCGGCATCCCGGTCATCGTCGTGGGCAATTTCACGTGGAGCGACGTCTTGCGTTGTTTTGACGCCACGTCCTCAGAACATCAACATATCGTGCGAGCGATTGAGCGCTCGTATGCAGATGCTGACATGGCCTTGCGTATCGCCCCAGGGCTGGCCCTGTCGGGAGTCCGGAAGGTCTTCGACATCGGCCCCATTGCCGATCCTGCCCCATCAGAGCGTGAACAGCTCCGATCGAGGTTGGGACTCACGGAGTCGGAGCGGCTGATCCTCGTGGGCTTCGGAGGCATTCCTCTTGAAACCTTGCCATGGAATCAGATGGAAGGCCTAACGGGCTATCACTTCCTCGTCAATAGCGTTCCGCGACGGCCCTCCTTCCGAGTCCACTCATTGTCGTCCCTCCCCTTTTCCTTCAAAACGGCCTTGGCCTCTGTCGACGTGGTGATGACGAAACCGGGATACGGCACGATCGTGGAGGCGGTCGCGCTCGGTCTACCCGTCGTCTATGTCAGGCGGTACAACTTTGCGGACGAGGCTCCCCTCGTCGCATTCCTCCATGCCCATGGCCAAGGCTGTGAGCTGAGCAGAGGCGATTTCGTTTCAGGAAACTGGCGGCCAGCCCTACAAGCGATGACCGGCATCAAGACCACCAGAGGGATGGCACTCATGACGGGGGTAGTCGACGCGACTAAAGCTTTATTGAAATACTTTCAATAGACCCATCCAAGCACCTGAAAAGGTGCACGAAACTCGAAATTCATAATGCAGATCCTTTTGGCGGTTTTGGCCGTAGATGCTATAGTTGTGGCGGACGTGAGGTGGATTCCTTCCGGCCCATTTGCCCATCGCTTCTATGGACACACCCACACGACGCGCTACGTCTTCAATCGACCCGGCTCTGCTCGCAAGCATTGTCAAAGGCGACCAACAGGCGTTTGGACAGCTCTATGACCACTCCAGCACGTTGCTGTACACCTTGGCCTTTCGCATTTTGGGCAATCGAGATGAAGCCGCAGAACTCCTCCAAGACGTGTATCTCGAGGTGTGGCGCAAAGTCGCCCGATACGACATCGGGCGCGGGACGCCGATTGCCTGGCTGATTACTTTGACTCGGAGCCGTGCGATCGATCGGTTACGCGCACGGGCCGTTCGTGGCCAAAACGCCACCTTGCAATTGGATGAAGCGGTCTCGTCCGGCGTGGCGGATTTGGGACCAAGCCCTTACGAGACACAGGCCGATCAGGAGCTTCGCATCGCAGTGGGCAATGCAATCACCGGTCTTCCGCCAGCGCAACAGCAAGCGATCGAATTGGCGTATTATGAAGGGCTCTCGCACGTGGAAATTGCCGCACGGCTGAATCAACCACTCGGCACGGTGAAGACCCGAATCAAGCTGGGGATGTCGAAGCTGCGGGAAATCCTTCGACGCTCGTGGGAACAGGGTGACATCGGATGACGCACGACGAGTTGGAAGAAGCCGTTCCTTTATATGCCGCCGGCGCCCTCGACCGAGTGGAGCGTCAGGCATTGGAAGCGCATCTCTTGTCCGGGTGCCAGTCCTGTCGGACGGCGCTGAAGGACTACCAATCGGTTGCCTCGCTCCTGCCCTTCGGTCTGTCGCCCACGCAAGCACCACGCGCATTGAAATCGAAGGTCATGGCGGCGCGGAACCCTGATCCGATCGCAATCGACAACCTCTTGAAGGAGAGCGGCCGGCCCAGTCTCGAGCCTGGCGAATGGATGAATCATTTGTTCCCGCCCATCGCTCCCGCCCGGTCGCTCTCGCTGCCGTGGGTAGTCGGAGCGGCAAGCGTTCTCCTCATTTCGCTGGCCGGCTATGTCTTCTGGAATTATTCGACGCGCCTGTCGGACGATGCCATGAAGATTCAGCAATTGGAGGCCACGGTCGCCGAGCAGTCTACCAAGATTGCGATGCTTAAACGCGATTTGAGCTTCAGAGACCGTTCGCTGGCCGACTTGCAGATCGAGATGCAGCGGAAAGCGAACGACGCCACCGAGATCAAGAACCAGCTTTTAGATCGCGAAGTAGAACTGGAAACTACTCGTGAGCAGCTCAACGCGGCGATGCGCGGCAAGGTTCCTCAGGACGAATTTGCTGCATTGCTGCGGCGTCCCGACGCCAAAGTCGTGAGCCTCGCTGCCTCGGACGTCGCGAAGGGCGCCAGTGGGGTCTTGCTCTACAACCCTGTCACACAGAAAGTCTGGCTCTATTCCGCCAATCTGCCGGAATGTCCGACCGGCACGGCCTATCAACTGTGGGCAATCGACCAGAGACCGGTCAGTGTGGGAACATTCCACATTGATGCCGGGGAAATGGCCCATTTGTTGGTCAAACGACTCCCGGCGTTCGAAAAAGCCCGCAAGTTCGCCGTGAGTCTCGAGCCGGCCGGCGGCCGTCCGCAACCAACCGGACCCATTTATCTGGCCGGTCAGCGGTCCTGAGTCCGCTGCGGCTTGACCTCACCCTCAAACCCCGTTACAACCGGCGACGTGAGTGAAAATCACCGCGGGTTCATGCGCCTGGCCCTCGATCAGGCGATGCAAAGCGCCGCTGCTGGGGAGGTGCCCATCGGCGCGGTGCTCGTGCAGCAGGGAAGCGTCCTCGCTCAATCCCATAACCATCGCGAGACCTGGCAGGACCCGACAGCCCATGCTGAAATGATCGTGATTCGCGAAGCGGCCAGGACGCTCCGCCAATGGAGATTGATCGATACGACGCTGTTCGTCACCCTTGAGCCCTGCGCGATGTGCCTTGGCGCCATCTTATTGGCGCGGATTCCCAGACTCGTGTTTGGCGCCAGAGATCCGAAGGCCGGCGCCTGCGGATCGGTCCTCGACTTCTCGAGCGATCCCCGTTTGAACCATCGGGTCGAAGTCATGGGAGGGGTGCTCGAGGAAGAGAGCCAGCAGATGCTGTCGAAATTCTTTCAAGGGCTCAGGACACAACCACTCGATCGCCGAACCGGGTGATCCACCTCAGAGACTCATGCATCGAGCACCCGTACGGACCAGTCATGGCCGAACGCAGACACCGCTCCTTGCCAATCTTCCCCACAGCTCAACCACTGAACCGTCCAGCCCGGCTGCAGCGCCGAATCGCCTGACAACCGGACACTCGCTCGTGAAGTAGAGTCGGACACAAGAATCTCGCAGTGCTGCAGCGCGGCTATTCCGGCTCCTTGCGCCTTGAGCACGGCCTCTTTGGCCACCCAGAGACGGTAAAACTGACAGGCATGACCGGCGGCGGGACGACTCTTGATCGTTTCGTATTCCGTCTGGGTGTAAAAGCGTTCCGCAAGCTTAAGCGGCTCAAGATTGCCGCGCACCTGCTCCAGATCGATGCCGACATCCTGTCCCTTCGCAATGGCAACAAGCATTCGGCCATGAGAATGCGACAGGTTGAAGCGCAGGACATGAGGACCGCCCTGATGGTCCAACAAGGCCGGCTTGCCCGTCGGCCCTGGCTGGAACCGGAGCGCTGCCGGCTCGACACCCAGATATCGAGCAAGCACAACGCGTAGGCCGCCACGCGCCAACATAAACCGAAGCTGATCGTCAGGACGAACGAATCGGGCGGCGCGAGCACGCTCCTCTTCGCTGAGACACGCTCGACAGTATTCGAGCACCGACGCATCGGCATCAAGCGAGGAGCTCCAAAGATCCACAGTACCGTTCTTGAGGGCAATCCGATCTGTGTGTCGGTTCGTAAGTCGGTCCACCGGCGGAAAGGCCAGGATCGGTTCAAGCGGCGAAGTCATTGTCGAGACTCCGAATGGAATGGGATGGTCGCCAGGCGCTATGGTAGCGATACTAGGTCTGGAAAGAAAACCAATTGAAAATTACTCTGCCCCACGGTAAGCTCGCCCAGTCGACTCGCTGAAGCCATCTCCTCACAACCCACCGGAGCTTCGGCACAGCCTACGAACGGAGAGGTGCGAGAGCGGCCGAATCGGGCAGTCTCGAAAACTGCTGTCGGGGTAACTCGACCGTGGGTTCGAATCCCACCCTCTCCGCCAAACCGAGCTCGCTCGACCCGGAGCCCTCATTATGGCTCCTGGCGACGGGATAACCCTACCGGGAGTTTCCGGCAGAGGAGTTGTCCTCACAGGGAGGCGGTGACCTTCTCCTTGAGCGCGCGGCGCAATCTCACCATGGCCATTGTATCCCTTGCACAGTATTGGAGAAGCGCATCCTTGATTCTGGCCTGCTCGATCCAATCCTCTTCAATGAACACCATGCGGTAGTACTCGCTGGCCGCCTGTGCGCCTTCCTGAATCAGCAGATCGCGGTAACTCAATTCAGGCACCATGACCGGCAACACCGATTTGATCGAATAGGACCCCTGAAAAGCCGGGTGATAGTAGTGCTCCTTAATGACGGGGTAGAGATCCCAGAGGCGTTTGATGACAGTCGAAAACACCTTGCGCAGCTCCGGAAATGCCTCAGCCACTTGCCTCATCATCGCCTCTTCATACGACGAGTACACGACGATCGTGCCCTGCGCTCCGAGCGATTCGAGCAGCCGTTCGGCCCATTGCCTGCGAGGCTCCGTCGCTTCGCCGTGAAGGAACTCATGGTGGATGATTTCTCCCGATTGGAGCTCAATGTGGTTGGACCACTGCACCGGTATCGATTGATAGGGCTTCATCCTTGGAAACTTGGGGACAGCCAGCATCACGGTTTCAAAATCCACATGGTGGACCGGATACTCGACCGATTGCAGGACGCGCGCGAGATCGGCCGATGCCCATTCGACGTTGTCCTTCACCCGCCGCTGCGTGATCGATAAATTGGCAGCCTCCGGAATCTCGTCGATACTCGTAATCCCCTCCTGGACCAGCTGCTGCACCACTTTCTTCGGCCCGGGTAAGTGATAGATCCAGCGCAGAGGTTTGTCTTTCGTACAGTGGGCCCAGAACGGACATTCGTAGGGGCTGTGGCAGCGATCATCCGGCTCGATTGCCGGAGGGCTCGACTCAAGCAAGATCGATTTCATCGACTCCAGTTGCTCCGGCACCTTCCCCTGACGTTCTGCCACCACGGTGGAAACGTCATCAAGCGCGAACAGCGCCTCCAGATTAACCTCACCTCCCTCGTAGAAATAGCCGGTATCGATGTGCATGAGGCAGGTCCCCGCAAGGTCTAGCCCTGAGCCGATCAATACATGACGCTGAATCGCGAGATCATTCAAATGGACCTCTTTGACTCTTGTCGACGATTTTACCTCGATGAGGCGCCAGGCGGAACGATGCTCCTCCGTACCGAGAACTCGTTCGAGAATATCGATGCGAACGATCACGCCCTCGTGCTCAAACGCACCTTCGAAAATGGCGGGCACGTCAGGATCTTGCAGCAGCTTCGCGGTCAGCGCCACTGCCGCCTCCCGCGGACGCAGGGTGGGCGCCACCAGCACGCCTCCTGGGAACCGCCGCTGGGCCAGGATCCCGATTTCCGTACCCATTGCGAAGATGGCTTGTGTCGAAAGATCGGGAGGCTCGGCCAGTTCAGGATGCCGCATTTCGAGGTAGAGCCGCTTGTGGCACTGCAATCCGGAGAGGAACTTGGACTTCGACAAGCGAGGAATGACCGGACGCAAGTCGTTTTCCGTATCCGACGTCGTCATGCCAGCAGACCCTAATCGATGGTGACATCGTTTGTCCAGGCCGGTCGATGCGGCTTCTGCTAGGATGGGATTCGATGGCCAATGGTGTCACCCAAATCCGGCGCTCCGTCATGGCGCTCGCGCTGCCCGTGACGGTGAGCAGCCTGCTGCAGCGCACGGAAGGGATTGTGGCGGTGTTCCTCGTCGGCGGGCTTGGCGCGATTCCGATCGCAGCCGTAGGGCTGGGCCAGCTCCTGGCCTTCATCGCCACCACGCTGGTCTCAGGTCTTTCCGTCGGAACGAACGTGATTGTGGCTCAGCTGTGGGGAGCCCGGCGGCATCATGACGCCGGTCAGGCTGCGCGGCACTTTCTCGGCCTCTCGATCGTGGTCTCTCTCTTTCTCATGACGGCCGGTCTCTTGTTGAATCGCTTCGCGATGCAGCTCCTTGGCGCGGCACCCGACGTCATCGCTCTCTCACTCCCCTATTCGACGCTTATTTTTCTCGTAATTCCCTTCACGGTCCTCCTCCAAGTCATGTCGTCGATCCTGCAGGGCACCGGTGACACCAAAACGCCGATGTATGCCATGATCGTCGTGAATCTTCTGCATATTCTCATCGCGTATCCCTTGATCTATGGGCGGTGGGGACTGCCGGCGCTCGGCGTCCAAGGCGCGGCCATTGCGGTCGGCATCGCGGAGGCTGTTGGCATGTGCTACCTGGCTATCCGGTGCGTTCCGCTATTGCATCGCTCAACGCATATCCGGTTCGATCTCTTCCGCACCATTTGGCAAGTCGGCGCTCCGGTTTCCGGGGAGCGCATTGTGCAACAGGCGGGCATCCTGGCGTACACCAAAATCGTCCTGCTCTATGGCACGGTGGCATATGCCGCGCATCAGGTTGGACTATCCATCGAGTCCCTCTCGTTCCTTCCCGGGTACGGATTTGCCATCGCCGCCGCCACGATGGTCGGACAGAGCATTGGCGCCGGCAAGTACACTCGAGCGAAGCTCGAAAACTGGGAAGCCAACCGGCTTGCCACCGCCATCATGTCGGTGATGGGGATAGTGTTCTTCTTTTTCCCGTATGTACTGCTTCGCGCCTTTACGAACGATGAATCTGTCATTGAATTGGGCACGCTCTTTTTAAAGATCGTTGCACTCCTGCAGATCCCCTTGGCCCTCACGATGGTACTGGCAGGTTCACTGCGAGGTGCGGGAGACACGCACTTCATCATGGTCGCCACCACCATCGGCATGTGGCTCGTACGCGTGCCGATTGCCTTGATCGCCGGCGTGTGGCTGCACCTAGGAGTGTCCTATGTGTGGCTGGCGATGATCGCTGACTGGACGTTGCGAATGGGGCTCATGCTGTGGCGCTATCGATCGGAACGATGGCGGGCAATTCAGGTCATTCGATAGTCGAGGAAGGCCGGCCCCCTTCTGTGCATTCCGGCGGCCGCTCCGACGGCCTCGTATCTTTCCCGCCCCCTCGCCGCACTTCGATTCGACTCACCCCCTTCACATTGGCGCACAGATCGCCCAGGCCGGGTGTAATCAATCGAAATGGCCCGCCTTTCCCATCGGCCAATGGCTCGCCGTCCAGCTCGTACACCAACAAGCCAAACTCTTTCGCCTGCGCAAGAGTCAGCGTCGCGGCGTATTGCCTGTCCGCCGAATGAAACGTCACGTGGTCCGCATCGAGCTGCAGCGCGGGGATGTCCAAGAGGCCCTTCACGGTAATTGCGCGTCCCCGCATGCTGGGCATCTTGCGACTGACGTCGTCGACCTGGTATTCGCTCGGCAACTGCTGCATGGCTGCCCGATCGAGCGACACTGCCTGAACCACGGCGCCGTCGATCGCGACGATGCCGGGACCGGAGCGCGGTGTTTCGGTGAGGGTCTTGATCATCGCCGTCAGCGCCTCGTTCACGGGTGTCGGAATGCCCAAGGCACGGCCTTGATCGACAATGTATCCGTTGAGATTTCTGATTTCCGTTTGCCGCCCGGCTTTCCAATCGTCGTACATGGAGGTGTGGATGTCCCGGATTTCCTGAGTCCACTTCACCACCCGGTCAGGCATGTCGGACGGCAAGGGGACCTTGACCGCCGCAGACACGGCCGTGACTTCGGCGACAATCTGGTGAATGACGCGCATCATCTCAGGATGCTCGAGTGCCCGTGACACCTTGTCGTCGATCAACACGGTCAACGGGTTGAAGACGCAGTTCCAGCACATCTTTTCCCACTTGCTTCGCCGTATGTCTTTGGAGAGCTGGCAGGGAATGCCGGCGTTCGTGAAAAGTTCCCGGATCTGGAGTACTCGCTCGCTTTCATGTCCCATGAGCTCGCCGATCGCCACTGTTCCCTTCTTATAGTGGTCGATCAGACCCGGCGAGACGATTTTAGAATAGATGAAGGCGACGCCCCCGACAACGCAATCCCGTTTGAAGCGCGCGATGATGCGATCTTCTGTGTCGATGCCGTTTTGGAGGGTGAGGATGACCGTGCGATCCGTCAACACCGTCTCGATCTGCGCCAAGGCCTCATCGAGATCATACGCTTTGACGGCGAGGATGATCAGATCCGGTGTGGGCAACTCCTTGGCGTCGGCGGCTGCTTCCGGATGGACCGTGATGGTGCCTGAGGCGCTGCGGATTCGGAGCCCCTGCTGCCGGACGGCGGCCAATGTCTTCGGCCGCAGCAGAAACGAGACAGTCGGATAGTGTTTGGCCAAATGAGCGCCGAAGTAGCCGCCGACCGAGCCTGCTCCGACCATCATGATGTGATTCATGGACATGCTCACCCTTTGAGGAGCCATCACCGTTGCCTGAATGATGCGCGTACTATAGCATGCACGCGAAGGTGCACGCAGTGGCCTCTCGGTGGGAGACCCTTATGGCTTCCGACCTCGGCATCGTCAGAGAGAGAGTCGCATCGGCACGGTCGCTCGTCGTCTTAACCGGCGCCGGCATCTCTGCGGATAGCGGGGTGCCGACGTTTCGAGGGACCGATGGCCTGTGGCGAAACTTTCGGGCGGAAGATCTCGCCACGCCCGAGGCCTTTGAGCGCGATGCCCGATTGGTGTGGGAATGGTACAACTGGCGTCGCGAATTGATCGCACCTAAGAAACCGAATCCGGCGCATACGGCCGTCGTGGAGCTCGAACGCCGTAGCCGACAGTTTTGGCTGATTACCCAAAATGTGGATGGACTCCACCGGGCGGCAGGCTCAGAACAATTATCGGAAATTCACGGCAACATCTGGAAGGTGCGTTGCACGGCCTGCGGGGTGGTTGAAGAGAATCACGACGTCCCGATTCGAATTCCTCCCTCCTGCCGTCACTGCCAGGCGCTGCTTCGCCCGCATATCGTGTGGTTCGGGGAATCCTTATCTGCCGGGGATGTTGCACGCTGCGGCACCGCACTGCAATCGTGCGACGTGCTGCTGGTCATCGGAACTTCCGGCATCGTCTATCCAGCCGCCGGATTCGCCTCGGTGGCCAAGGAAGCCGGCGCATTCGTCGCAGAGATCAATCCCGATCCTACACCGCAGTCCGGAATTGTCGATATCTCCCTCAAGGGGCGAGCCAAGGACGTGGTTCCACTCCTGCTGTAGAATCCAACTTCAGATCTCAAAAACAGATTCGTGGCCACAGCTGAAATCGGAGAGAGGACATCGGAGATCTGAAATCCGCCTCAGCGGGAGGCAACAAGCGGCACCAGTTCATCCAACGCGCGTATCGTCCGAACGCCTGGAGGCGCCTGCTTCCTCTGGCGCGTGAGAAGCACGGCTCTCAACCCTGCCTTCGTCGCACCTTCCACATCGTCTCTCACACTGTCGCCGACATGCATTGCCTCCCCCGGCTCGACGGCATGCTGCTCGAGGGCGAGCTTAAAAATCTTGGGCGAAGGTTTCGCCGCATGGGCCAGACTGGAGATGGTGACCGTGTCGAAGAGATCGGCGATGCTCAATCCCCTCAAGACGTTGAACAGCCGCGAGTCAAAATTGGAGACGATGCCCAATTCGAGTCCGAGACTTCGCAGCTGTCTGAGCGTCGGCACAACGTCCGGAAACAGTTTCCAGGAAACGGGATCAGCGAACACGTCGAACACATGCTCAAAGAATTCATCGAACCGCTCGAACATGCCGACACGATAGAACACATTGTGCACGACATTAAACCACCACAGTCGTTCGCTCTGTTTGATCTGCGCGGAGTCAGTGGCGGCAAACACTGGCGGCGGCGCATCGTGAAAGGCTCGCCCGAACGCCTCGTTAATCAGCCTAATCGCATCCGGCCTCGGCTGATAGCCGAACTGCACGGCATGCCGGAGATAGATGTCCGCCACGGATCCGTTCACATGGAAGAGTGTTTCCGCGGCGTCGAAAAACACGACTCGGATCGGCTGGCTCATTCGCGCTCCTTGGCCCGAAACCCGTCACGGCTGAGGAGAATAACTGAATTCCTATCGCGCATCTATCCGCGGTTTTCTTGACAAAGGGTACCCCCCCTGCTAGCTTCCAACTAGCTCAATAAAATTGGAGACTTAAGTGGCTTCTACCATATTTGTTATCGACAGCAGTCCGGCGGTTCGCCGTATGGTCGAGCAAATCTCGGCGCCTGCCGGGTTTGACGTCATCGGATTTCAGGACGGACCGGCCGCACTTGAAGCGGCCCGGAGAATGAGTCCGACGCTCATCATCACCGACTACCATCTCGACAGCATGACATTTTCCGGGTTCTGTAAAGAAGTCCACAAACTCGACAACTTGAGCGACACCTATATCATTGCGCTGACCGGAGCGAGCGATAAATTGGAGGACTCTCATTTGAAATCGCTCGGCGTCAAGGCGTTCCTCAAGAAGCCGTTTCAATCCGAGCATCTGTTGGATCTGATCAAAGATCTCGATCACACGAGCACGGCAAACGCGGCCGCGACAACAAAGAAACGTGCATGGCCCCCTACGTCGAGCGCGCTCGATTCGCACGATGATCTCGGAGATGATCCGACCGACGAAGAAGTTGAAGTGACCATTCCATACCCGGTCCCGCCCAAGGCTGCCGAGAAGAAAGAGCCTCCGGTGACCCTTCAGCGTGAAGCCGCGGCACCCTCTGCCCCCCCTGCCGTCGAGCCAGAAGAAACGATGAAGGGGTTGTTCGGGCAGCTCTTGCAAGCCATGTCCGGAAAAACGGAACAGAAGATTGCGGAAATGCTTCCGCAAATGGTCAGCACGAAACTCGAGACGCACCTCACCAAGGCCGTGGAAGCCGAAGTGCATCTCCAATTGGGCGCGACGATCTCGCAGGAACGCCTGGCAGAGGTCGTCGAACCGTTGTTGTCCAAGGCGTTGCCAAAGGTCTTGACCAGCGAGATGAGCGCGCTCGAGCCGATCATCCGGCACAGCATCGTTGAAATTGCCAGTCCGTTGATCAAGGATGAGGTCGAACGGATGGTACGCGAACAGGCGGACACCGTGAAGGACTTACTTCCCGATGCTGTCCGGAAGTACCTGCAGTCGAGGGAAGAGAACGTCCGCGAGCAACTGAAAGAAGCTGTCGCAGCACAGACAGAACGACTCGCCGCAGACGTGATCCGCGCCGTGGCCGATGAACAAATTCAGACGACCGTCCAACAAGTGATTCCTTCCATGGTCGAGGAACAGATCAAGGCCGAGATCAGAAGGCTCACCGAAGCCGTCTAGCACCGGACGCGCTATCCCTTCTTGCCCCGCTTGCCTCCACGCCGTGCTTTCGCCAGCGCCTTCATGCGTTTGATGTTCTTGCGGTGCTTCTCTCTCGTCTTGCGATCCTTGTCCCGTCCCGTGGCCATACACGTCTCCTCGCAAAAATGGTGGAAGGTGCCGTTGGTATAACACAAGCCTTCGGTCCTCTCAAGGAAGACACCTCGCGCTGACGCACCCACGCTCCGCAGTGTGCCGTTCGTTACCTTGAGGGGTCCCGGGGCGCATGTTAAGATGCCTCGCGTTTTCTTCTCACACGAATCATGAGCAGTCTCCGCCTCGACAAAACCTACGATCCCAAAGCCGTCGAAGCCCGTTGGTCCCGTACCTGGATCGACCGGGGATATTTTCATGCCTCGACAGCCCATCCCGGTCAACCGTACAGCATCGTGATCCCTCCGCCCAATGTGACGGGGTCACTCCACGTGGGCCACGCGCTGAACCATTCACTACAAGATATATTGATCCGCTGGCGGCGCATGCAGGGACGCAATACCCTGTGGCTGCCGGGGACCGACCATGCCGGCATCGCGACCCAAAACGTCGTGGAAAAACAACTCTTGAGCGAAGGCACTTCGCGGGATGCGCTCGGGCGAGAACGATTCATCGAACGGGTCTGGCAGTGGAAGGCCGCATCCGGCAATACGATCGTCGAACAGCAGAAGCAGCTGGGCGAGTCCTGTGATTGGGAACGTCTGCGCTTCACGATGGACGAAGGCCTCTCCAAAGCCGTCATCGAAGTCTTTGTCCGCCTCCACGAGGAGGGACTGATCTATCGCGGCGAACGGCTGATCAATTGGTGTCCGCGCTGTCTGACGGCCCTGTCCGACATTGAAGTGGAACATGAAGACGTGAAGGGCAAGCTCTTTCACATCCGCTATCCGCTCTCGGACGATCCCAGTACGTCGTTGGTGGTCGCCACCACGCGGCCGGAAACGATGCTGGGCGATACGGCGGTCGCCGTGCATCCCGATGATCCACGCCATCGACATCTCATTGGGAAGAACATCCGTCTCCCCTTGACGCGGCGCGACATTCCCATCGTCGGTGATCCCATCCTCGTTGACCTCGAGTTCGGCACCGGTGCGGTCAAGATCACGCCGGCCCATGACTTCAACGACTATGAAGCGGGGGAACGGCATCACCTTCCCCGCCTGCCGATCCTCGATCATCAGGCGTTGCTCGATCCTGCCGGCCTCACGGCGGCTGCTGTCGAAGAGGACGTTATTACCGCTGTGGCGCGACTTCCCGTGTCAAAAGCCCGGGCCAAGATCGAGCAGGCGCTGAACGATCGTGGTCTCCTGGTCAAGATCGAAGACCACAAAATGGCGATAGGAAAGTGTTACCGCTGCAAGACCATCGTTGAACCCTACCTCTCGCCTCAGTGGTTCGTCGATATTAAGCCGCTGGCGGAGCCGGCGATTCGAGCCGTAGAGGACGGCCGGATCAGAATCATTCCCGAGGGCTGGATCAACAACTATCTGGGCTGGATGCGGGACATCAAGGACTGGTGCATCTCACGCCAGATCTGGTGGGGCCATCAGATTCCAGCGTGGTACTGCGAACGCTGCAACGAACCGTTCATTCATCGGCAGACGACCACGAACGCGTCGGGCATCCCCGTGACCCGCACGACCCTGCTCCAAGGCGCGAAGCCGGTGGTTGCCCGATCGGCGCCGACCGTCTGCCCTCAGTGCGGCGGGTCACAGTGGCTCCGCGACCCGGACGTGCTGGACACGTGGTTTTCGTCCGGCCTCTGGCCCTTCTCGACCTTAGGATGGCCGGAAGACACGCCGGAATTACGGACGTATTATCCCACGTCGACGCTCGTCACCGGCCTCGACATCCTGTTTTTTTGGGTCGCCCGAATGATCATGTTGGGGCTGAAATTCATGTCCAACGTGCCCTTCCGCGAAGTCTATATTCATGCCCTCGTGCGAGATGCCGAGGGGCAGAAGATGAGTAAGTCCAAAGGGAACGTCATCGATCCCCTCCATGTCATGGATCAATTCGGGACCGACGCCCTGCGCTTCACACTCGCGTCAATGGCTTCGCCCGGCCGGGACATCAAACTGGCGGAGGAGCGCATCGAAGGGTATCGGAACTTCGCGAATAAAATCTGGAATGCGGCGCGTTTCAGCCTCATGTATCTCGAAGGGCCTCGCACGGCGAAGCCGCCCTTAGAACGCCCCTTTGCCGACCAATGGATTTTGAGCCGCCTCAACTCCACGATTAGGAGCGTGACTTCCGAGCTGGAAGCGTATCGGTTCGACCGTGCAGCCAACGCGCTCTATCACTTCATTTGGCACGAATATTGTGACTGGTACCTGGAATTGATCAAGCCGGCCTTGCAGAATCCCGCGCATCCGGACGGTCCGGCGACCAGACAAACACTGATTGAGACGCTGGAAACCACGATGCGACTGCTGCATCCCTTCATGCCGTTCATCACCGAAGAAATTTGGCAAACGATCCCGCATGAGGGCGAGAGCATCGTGATTCAACGCTTTCCCGCACCCGACCAGACCTGGAACGCGCCGGATACGGAGCGGCGCTTTCTCCTGTTCGAGCAAGCGGTGAGCCTCGTCCGCACCGGACGCGTGCTGCTGAACTATCCGCCCGGCCAGCAAATCGAGTTTGGAGTCTCCCATGACGACCCCGACAAACAGCGACAGCTCAAAGATCTCGAGGGGCATCTCGCCCATCTGAGCCGCGGCGTATCGGACGTCAGCCCGCAGACGGCCTGGACGCCGGCACGGCGCCTTCGACTCGTCTCCGAAGGGCTCACCATCGGATTGGTGGTCTCCGGTGATGTGGACTTGAAGAAGGCGTTGGACCGACTGGTGAAGCAGCGGGAAGAACAAGAAAAGGAGATCGCTCGGGTGACGGCCAAATTGGAGAACCAGGATTTCGTCGCCAAGGCGCCCGCCGAGGTGCTGAACGAACACCGGGGTCGCCTGCGGAGTCTCCAGCACGATCATGCGCTGCTGGCCAGCAGCGATCATCAGCTCCGCGCTCTGCTTGGGGCCTGAACATGGCCGTCCTGCCTGCCGCCGAGATCCGACGCGCCGTTCGGTACGCGTTAGAGGAAGACGCAGGACAAGGCGACGTGACGACGTCTGCCCTCTTTCCCAATCGGGTACCCGCCGAGGGCCGGATCATTGCGCAACAGGACCTCATCGTCGCAGGAATGGCGGCCGCCGTTCAGTCCTTTCTCGCCGTGGATGCATCGCTCGCCTTGACGGTGGAGAAGAAAGACGGCTCCCGTGCGGCAGCCGGTGAGACGCTCCTCCGCATCGAAGGAGACGGCAGATCGATCCTTACGGCCGAGCGGGTCGCCTTGAATTTCCTCCAACACCTGTCTGGGATTGCGACGATCACGGGTCGATTTTGTCAGGCCGTGCGCGGGTACCCGGTCGCCATCCTCGACACACGCAAGACCCTCCCGGGCTGGAGGGCCATCCAAAAATGGGCCGTGACGCTCGGTGGAGGAACCAACCACCGGTTTTCGCTCGCCGACGGTGTGCTCGTCAAAGACAACCATCTCAGCCTGCTCCCGCAAAAAGCGGCGATACGTCAAGCATGCGCACTCGCCAAGCGCAGAGACAAGACCCGGATGCCGATGATCGTCGAGGTGGAATCCCTCGCCGACGTCGCAGAGGCGTTGACAGGCCAAGCGGACATCATTCTTCTCGACAACATGACGCCTGTCATGGTCAGGAAGGCCGTGCGCATGATCAACGGGCGCGCGCTCGTGGAGGTCTCCGGAGGCATCACGTTGAACAACGTTCGTGCCATGGCCGCGGCAGGTCCGGACCGCATCTCGATCGGCGCGCTCACGCACTCCGCCCCCGCCGCCGCAATGACGCTGGAACTCGAACCGGCAGATGTCAAGCCGAAGAGGCGTCGCTGACGTGCAGCGCTCATCGCCGCTGAATGTCCACACCATTCAACACTACCTGGGAACCCGATCACTGGGTCGCCGCATAGACTTGCATGAACGGCTCGGATCCACGAACCGTGAAGCGGTGGCCTTGGGCCAGGCCGGCGTCGAGCACGGCACACTTGTGTTGGCCGATGCGCAAACGGGAGGACGAGGCCGGATGGCCCGGTCCTGGTTCTCTCCGTCCGGCGTAAACCTTTACGGGTCCGTGGTCATTCGAATCACGATTGAGGCCCCACGTCTGTCGGCCTGGCTCTCGTGGTTGCCGTTGATGGCTGCTTTGGGGGCGGCGGAGGCCATCGATATCGTCAGCGCGGTGCCTATCGCCGTCAAATGGCCGAATGATCTGCTTATCAACGAACGCAAGGTGGGAGGAATTCTCTGTGAAAGCGGAGTCTCGGAAGGTGCCGGACCCTTTCAAGTCATCGGCACCGGGATCAACGTGAACGGAATACCGGAGGACTTCCCCGACGAGTTACGACACATCGCCACCACTCTCCGGCATGAAACCGGCGCCTTCATCGATCGGAATCGTCTTGTCGCACAGCTCCTGATCGAACTGGAATCCTGCCTGGAGGAGTTCCTGTCACGCGGCTCGGAATTCATCGCGGGCGCGTATCGGCGTCGCTGCACCACGATTGGGAAAACGGTGAAAGCCGTGCTCGCGGACGGCAAGGAGTATATCGGAGTGGCCGACGCCATCGAGCAGGACGGCTCCTTGACGCTGGTTCAGCCATCCGTGGGCACGTCGCCGCCAACAGTCCGACAGCTTCGAGCCGCCGACATCGTGCACCTCCGATGAGGCTTTCGGTGGCGAAATCCACACCGACCCCGTAGAATATCGTCCATGCTGCTGGTCGTTGATATCGGAAACACCAACGTCGTGTTGGGCATTTACGATGGCCCCATGCTAAAGGCGCATTGGCGCCTTGCCACCGATGCGAAGACCACTGCCGATGAGTATGGAATCCTCTTCACAAATCTGTTGACCTCCGCGGACCTCGTTCCGGCTCAGACGTCGGGCGCCATCATGTCCTGCGTGGTTCCGGCTCTCACCGCCACGTTTGAGACGCTGATCGAGCAATACTTCCGCCAGCGACCGTTGATCGTGACGTCGGAATCCGATACGGGGTTGACCATTCGCTATCCCAATCCCAAGGAAATCGGCAGCGATCGGCTCGTCAATGCCGCCGCGGCCTATCATAAATACCGGCGTGACCTGATCATCGTGGACTTCGGCACCGCCACAACCTTCTGCGCCGTCACCAAAGAAGCCGAATATCTTGGAGGGGTCATTGCTCCGGGTCTGGGGATTTCAGCCGAAGCGCTGTTCGCCCGCGCAGCGAAGCTCTCGAAGGTTGAGCTGACCAGACCCAAGACCGTGATCGGGACCGACACGGGAAGCAGCATTCAGTCCGGCCTGCTCTTCGGCTATGCCGGCCTTGTCGACACGTTGGTGAGACGGATCGAACAGGAACTCGGACGCTCCGCCTATGTGATCGCCACCGGTGGATTGAGCAATATCATTGCCAAAGAAACCGTCTCCATTCAGACCATTGAACCGTTGCTGACCCTGGAAGGTCTCGCACTGCTCTATCGTCGGGCAACCGGCGGCTCGCCTGTCTCCACATGGGTCTAGCCTCTCGCATAAGTAATTAATTTTGCGGCCTCCTGTTGACTTATAGTCGCGGGTGTCTATCTCGCACATGTAACAGGACAAATCGTGGCGGACGAAGAACTAAATCCCAATACATTCGACGAGTTAGACGGCTCTTCTTCCGCTCCCTCCGAGGTCTCGACGGCCAGGGATGAGGAGCTGAAGTCGCTCAACGACAAGTATCTCCGGCTGGCAGCCGAGTTCGACAACTATAAGCGGCTTGCCCAGCGGGATCAGCGGGACCAGATCCGGTTCGGCAATGAGCAGCTCCTGAAGGAATTGCTGCCGGTCGTCGACAATTTGGAACGGGCGATCAAGGCCGCAAAGGACAATAAGTCGTACGAGGGACTGGTTACGGGCGTTGATCTCACCCTGAAGCAATTGCAGGGGGTCCTCGGCAGGTTCGGCGTCCAGTCCATCCCGACGATGGGTCAGCCGTTTGATCCGTCCGGCCATCAAGCCGTCGCCTCGGTGCCCTCGACGCAGGTACCCGACCAACATGTTGTCGAAGAGTTTCAGCGAGGCTACCGGCTGCACGACCGAATCCTGAGGCCTGCCATGGTGACGGTGTCATCTGGCGTAAGATCTGGATCAAATGGGGATGAAATAGACAACGCAAACTGAACAGGAGAATTTCAGGCTGTTCAAAAAGGTCGTCCAATAGCTGGCGGACTTTTTCAACAGCCTGAGATCAGGAAGGAGCACATCATGGGTAAAGTGATCGGCATCGATTTAGGCACGACCAATTCGTGCGTCGCCGTCATGAGCGGCGGCGATCCCGTTGTGATTGCCAATGCGGAAGGCGCCCGCACGACTCCATCGGTCGTCGCGATCACCGACAAGGGCGAGCGGCTCGTTGGCCAGATCGCGAAGCGCCAAGCCATTACGAATCCGGAGAACACCATCTTTTCCGTGAAACGTCTCATGGGCCGGAAATTTAACAGCAAACAAGTGCAGGAGGCGCTGAAGCGACTGCCGTATAAAGTGGTTGAAGCCGACAACGGCGACGCCCATGTGGAGCTGCGCGGCAAACGCTATAGTCCTCCGGAAATCTCCGCCATGATCCTCCAGAAAATGCGGCAAACCGCAGAGGATTATCTCGGCGAGAAGGTCACGGAAGCCGTCATCACCGTCCCCGCCTATTTCGACGACAGCCAGCGGCAAGCGACGAAGGACGCCGGCCAGATCGCGGGATTGAACGTCCTGCGCATCATCAATGAGCCGACGGCGGCCTCGTTGGCATACGGGCTCGACAAGAAAAAGGACGAGCGGATTTCGGTGTACGACCTTGGCGGCGGCACCTTCGACGTCTCCGTGCTCGAAATCGGTGAAGGGGTCTTCGAAGTCAAATCCACCAATGGAGACACGTACCTGGGCGGCGACGATTTCGACCTCCGCGTGATGGATTGGCTCGTCGATGAATTCAGGAAGGATCAGGGTATTGACCTGCGCAAGGATCGCATGGCGCTTCAGCGGCTGAAAGAATCGGCCGAACGGGCGAAGATCGAATTGTCCTCCGCACAGGAGACAGAGATTAATCTGCCGTTCATCACGGCGGACGCAAGCGGCCCCAAGCACATGGTCATCAAGTTGACCCGTTCCCGGCTGGAACAGCTGGTCGACGACCTGATCCAGCGGACCGTTGAACCCTGCCGCAAGGCGCTGGGCGACGCCGGCGTCTCGGCCCGGGACATCAATGAAGTCGTGCTGGTCGGCGGAATGACCCGCATGCCCAAAGTCATCCAAGTCGTGAAAGACTTCTTCGGCAAGGAACCACACCGGGGCGTGAACCCCGATGAGGTGGTGGCCATCGGCGCCGCAATCCAAGGCGGCGTCCTCAAGGGCGACGTCAAGGACGTGCTGCTGCTGGACGTCACGCCGTTGTCCCTCGGCATCGAAACGCTGGGCGGCGTCTTCACCAAGCTGATCGAGCGCAACACGACCGTCCCGACCAAGAAGAGTCAAGTCTTCTCGACGGCAGCCGACAATCAAACCGCCGTGACCATCCGCGTGTTCCAAGGCGAGCGCGAAATGGCCAACGACAACAAATTGCTCGGCCAGTTCGATCTCGTCGGGATTCCCCCGGCACCGCGCGGCATGCCGCAAATCGAAGTCGCGTTCGATATCGATGCCAACGGGATCGTGCACGTGTCGGCCAAGGACTTGGCGACGCAGAAGGAACAATCCATCAAGATCACGGCCTCCAGCGGTCTCAGCAAGGACGAAGTGGAAAAACTCGTCAGGGATGCCCAAACCCATACGGAAGAGGACAAGAAGCGGAGGAAGGCGGCAGAAGCGAAGAACCAGGCCGACACTCTGCTCTATCAGACCGAGAAGAACCTCAAGGAGCACGGCGATAAGATCTCGGCCGAAGACAGGACGAAGATCGAAGAAGCCGTCACCGCCCTGAAAAAGGCGATGGAAGGCAATGACCCCGATGCGATCGAGTCCGCCACGCAATCCCTGACCACCGCATCGCACAAGCTGGCTGAGGAGATGTACAAGAAGGCCTCGGCCACATCGGCCACCGGCGAAGGGGCTGCCCCCGGAGGGGAAAGTCCGAACGGCGCCAAGACAGACGAAAAAGTCGTCGACGCTGAGTTCGAAGAAGTGGACAAAGATAAAAAGTAAGATAGAATACGGCTGCTGAGGGACCGAGTTTCGCCGGGAACGAGACTCGGTCTTTCTGCAATCTCTCCTATATAGAGGACAATGGCTTCCGTGTCGAAACGAGATTTTTATGAAACGTTGGGCGTCGACCGGACGGCGTCCGACGAGGATCTGAAGAAAGCCTACCGCAAGCTCGCCCGTCAATTTCATCCCGATCTGCAGCCCGGCGAACAACAGAAGAAGCAGGCCGAGGAGAAGTTCAAGGAAATCAACGAAGCCTACGAACATCTCAGCGACTCGGACAAGCGGAAACGCTACGACATGTTCGGCCATGCCGGGACGCAGGGCGGCGCAGGGTTTGAAGGCTTCGATTTCGGACGCGGCGGCTTCGGCGATGTCTTTAACGACATCTTCGAAGACTTCTTCGGAGGCCAGCGGGGCGGCACGCGCGCTGAGCGCGGAAACGACCTGCAATACAACCTCGAGATCACGTTTGAAGAGTCGGTATACGGAAAGGAAGCCAAACTCAAGATTCCGCGTTGGGAATCCTGTACGGACTGCAAAGGCACCGGGGCCAAGTCAGCCACCGCCGTCAAGACCTGTCCGAGCTGCAAGGGCGCCGGGCAGATCAGGCTGCAACAGGGCTTCTTTAGTGTCAGCAGACCCTGCGGCCAGTGTGAAGGATCCGGACGCATCATCACGGACCCTTGCCCAGCTTGCCAGGGCCGTCAACGGATCTATCGGGAGCGCACGATCGCCGTCCACATTCCGGCCGGCATCGAAACCGGCATGCGTCTGCGCCTCTCCAACGAGGGCGAGCACGGCGTCAACGGCGGGCCCGCCGGCGACCTCTACGTCGCCATTACGGTCAAGCCGCATCCCGTCTTCCAGCGCAAAGGCAACGATATTAGCTGCGACGTACCGATCAGTTTCGTCACGGCGGTGCTCGGCGGGAAGATTGAAGTGCCGACCCTGAAGGGCACCACTGTGATGAAGGTACCACCCGGCACGCAGCCCGACAAAGTGCTGCGTCTGAAAGGCCTGGGCATCCCGAGCCTCAAACATCACACCACGGGCGATCAAGTGTTCACGATCAAGGTGCATATTCCCACCAAGCTGACCGCCAAGCAGCGTGAGCTGCTGATGGAATTCGCCAAGGAAAGCGGCATGTCGATGGAAGCCGACGGCGACGGCTTTTTCGACAAGATGAAGACCTTTTTCGAATAACGCCGCAGCCTGCGCTTGTCTCCCATGCCGACCTTCTTTGTGGCTTCCGAGGCTATCGTTCCGCCGACGGTTCGTATCACCGGGCCCCTGCTCCAACATCTTCGTGCAAGTCTTCGCCTGCAAGCCGGTGAGCTGCTCACGGTCACGGATGAACACGGCACGCGGTATCGCGCAGAGATTGCCGAAGTCTCGAGCGGGACGCTGATCGGCCGCATCCTCGACACCACTTCCGCCCCTCCAAAAACCAGCCCTTCGATCGTGCTGGCTCAGTCCCTGCTCAAAGGGGAGAAGATGGACTGGGTGATTCAGAAGGCCACGGAATTAGGGGTTGCTCGGATCGCGCCTGTGTTGGCCAGCCATAGCGTCGTCAGGCCTCGAGCCGACCGAATCGAGCATCAACTCGCGCGATGGCAACGCATCGCGCTCGAAGCAGCCCAGCAATCAGAACGCTGGTCGGTGCCGGTCATCGACGAACCGGCAACCGTCCCCCACCTGCTGTCGACCTCGAAGACAGCCGCCTTAAAAATTCTCTTGGCCGAGCGGTCAGAGGGTGCTTCACTGGGGAGCTTGCCATTGCACAACGACGGCGATGTGTGGCTGCTGATTGGTCCGGAGGGAGGCTGGGAGGAAGCGGAATTCCGTCACATGCGCGAACAGGGCTTTGTCGGCGTCACCCTGGGACCCAGAATCCTGCGAGCGGAAACTGCCGCTATTGTCGCACTCACTATCCTGCAATCCCGGTTGGGCGAGCTGGGATAGCGGCGCGTTATTTCCCGATTTTGAGATGCACGATGGTACCTTTTTCGCCGCTGGCCCAGCCGTGCAAGGTATTGGGAAAGGACAACCCGAACAACGACACGTTTGCTACGGCCCCCTGCTCTTCCCAGGTAAATCCACTGTCCGCAGTGTGGTAGGCCATGCCGCGCTCTCCTACGATCCATCCGGTTTTGGGATCGGTGAACCGGATCCGAAGCAGGTCCGTGAGCCTTGTGCAAGTCCGTGAGCAGGGTAACGTCCGGTCGATCCAGCGGCCGCCTCCATCGGTGGTCTGAAACATCGCGCCGGCATTGCCGACCACCCATCCCGTCGACGGATCCGAAAAAAACACATCGAAAAGCGTGACCGAGCCTTGGGTTTCCTGAGCCACCCAGGTCGCGCCACCATCCTCGGTGGCGAGCACCGTTCCCACCGCCCCGACGGCCGTCCCTCGACGCGCCGTCAGAAACTGCACGGCATAGAGGGCCGCCATCGTGGAGCTGGACTGGTCCGTCCAGCGGGCGCCTCCGTCGCTCGTGTGGAGAATCGTTCCGTTCCCCCCCACGATCCAACCTTCCTGCGGCGAGATGAACGATAAGCCATACATGGCCGCCTGGGTGTCGATGGGCTGTGGTTTCCATGTGGCGCCGCCGTCTACCGTATGGCGGACCGTACCGTTGACGCCAATGATCCACCCTTGCATGTCGTCGACAAAGAACACGCCCGTCAGCTGCATCGGCGTGCCGCTGGCCTGTTTTTTCCACTTGTGGCCGCCGTCCATCGTCTTGAGAACCGTCCCGCCCGAGCCTACAGCCCATCCCAGATTGGCGTCCCGGAAATACACGCTCATGAGCGTGACCTCGGTCCCGGTTTTTTGTGGAGCGGCTCTGAGCTGTGATTCAGCCGCGTGCATGGAAGGAACAATGAGGGTACTGACAAGCAAAGTGAGGAAAAACAGGATCACCGTTGAGCCTCTAAGCGATGCGAGAACAAGCTTGGTAAAGAGCGCGTCTCGGCGCGCAGGGGTGGGTGGGTGACAAAGAGGATTTTTCAACATCCTGCTGCTAGTCGTTGGTGCTGCCTTCAGGCCTCGACTCGAAGAAGCTTTGATCAGGCATGCCCTTGGCTTCGATGGTGAAGGTTCCGGCTTCGAGCGTGAGCCATTTTTTCGGCGTGCAACAGGTGCCATCGGGAAGCAGGTCCCAGGATCCGCGCCGGATGACCAGAGGCCCGGTCGCAAGGTCTGCGCTGAACTGTCCCGGCTTGCCGATCCCGAAGAGATGACGATGCGGCACACGAGCCTTGATCTCGGTATCCGTCCAGGACAAGACAATCGCGCCGATATTGTTGAATAACACCTCGGTGCGCGACACGTTCTCGCCCAGCTCGATCTGGTCACGTTTGAAGGCTCCCTCGCCGAGACCCGGCTGCGTCGCCTCGGTCGTTTTGATGAAGGATCCGAACCCCGACCCTTTGATCGTGACGACTTCATCCAGTCCGGCTGAGGCCGGTGAAAACGACTCAATGGTCGGCACGACCAGCGTCTTTCCAGCACAGTGGGATCCGAAGCTTGGAATTCACGTGACTTGAAGTCGCGGC
>JADMIO011107723.1_pt1 | contig 66432 bp, 62 predicted proteins | sample 8958161 | NCBI WGS metagenome assembly JADMIO01 (sample SAMN16585339, study PRJNA669376) | soil metagenome | isolation source: Crop rotation soil | place: USA: Cullars Rotation, Alabama | collected 2011 | reverse complement strand
GCGACTTCAAGTCACGTGAATTCCAAGCTTCGGATCCCACTGTGCTGGAAAGGGGCTTGTGCCGAGTTGGCCATGAAACAAATCCTTGTTCGTCGCGGCTTGGAAAGACCGGGCATAATACGCGATTTTTGCATTGCAAGCAAGGCGTTGCGAAGCATTCCGACTTGAATCTCCTCCGCACTCTTTCGACAGTCAGCGGTATGACGCTGCTGTCGCGGATCACCGGGCTCCTGCGCGAAACGATCAAGGCCACCGCCTTCGGGGCGGGCCTGCAGATGGACGCGTTCGAGGCCGCGTTCAGGCTTCCGAATCTCTTGCGGCGCTTGTTCGCCGAAGGCGCCTTCTCGCAGGCCTTCGTGCCAATCCTCGCCGAGTACCGCCGCAAGCGCGGCATCGATGCGACGCGGCTTCTCGTCGGCAACATCGGAACGCTGCTCGCCTTCGTTTTGATCGCGCTGTCGATCGCAGGATCGCTCGCAGCGCCCTGGCTCGTCTACCTGCTCGCCGGCGGATTTGCGCGTACGCCGGGCAAGGTCGAGCTCACGGCCGAAATGATCCGGATCGTGTTTCCGTACATCCTGTTCGTGTCGCTCGTCTCGCTCGCCGGTGGCGTGTTGAACGTGTTCCGGCGCTTCGCGATTCCCGCATTCACGCCGGTCATGCTGAATCTGTCCGTCATCGGCGCGGCGATCTTTCTCGCGCGCTATGTGGACCCCCCCATCGTGGCATTGGCGTGGGGGGTTGCGATCGGCGGTCTCGCGCAATTGATATTGCAGATCCGGCCGCTGCTCGCAATCGGCATGCTGCCCAAGCCCGGCTTCAACTGGCGCGACGAAGGCGTGCGGCGTGTGCTGCTCGCAATGGGTCCGGCGGTGATCGGCGTTTCGGCCGCGCAAATTTCGGCGCTGATCAACACGCAACTCGCGGCGCTGCTGGGCGATGGCCGGATCTCGTGGATCACGTACGCCGACCGCTTGATGGAATTTCCGAGTGCGCTGCTCGGCGTTGCGCTCGGCACGATCCTGCTGCCGTCGCTCGCGCAGCACCACAGCGATGCCGACAGCCATGAATATTCGGCGCTGCTCGACTGGGGCTTGCGGCTCGCCGTGCTGCTCGCGATTCCTGCGGCGGTCGCGCTCGCGATCCTCTCGCTGCCACTCGTGTCGACGCTTTATCAGTACGGCCGCTTCACCGTCAACGACGTCATGCAGACCCGCGCAGCGTTGCTGGGCTACAGCATCGGATTGCCCGCGCTCATTCTCGTGAAGATCCTGGCCCCCGGTTTCTACGCGCGACAGGTGATGGGGACGCCGGTGAAGATCGCGTTCGTCACCGTGCTGATCACGCAATCGCTGGCCGTGCTGTTCGCGTGGCCGCTGGGTCTCGAGCAAGCTGGATTGACGCTGGCAACGAGCGTCGGGGCGTGCTTCAACGCCGGTTTCCTGCTGTGGTTATTGCTGCGCAAAGGTTACTTCCGACCCGGACCCGGCTGGCTGCGCTTCATCGCGAAGGTTCTCGTCGCCGTGGCACTGCTCGCGATCGTCGTCTACGTTGCGATGGGTGTCGAGTCCGCGTGGCTGACGGCGACCGTCATGCAGAAGATCACGCGCCTGGCAGTTGTGATTGCCGCCGGGGCGGCCGTCTATTTCGGAACGCTGTACGCGCTCGGGATGCGCGTTGCACAGTTCAACCGGCGCGAGGCGGCGGTTGCGCCCGATACGATCCCGAGCGACGACTCGTAGCGCGTACGACCTGAGCGACGTCTCGTAGCCCGAGCGATCGCGGCGCGGCGCGATTCGATCCGTCAGTTTGGATCGGACGCCTTGCGATAGGGACAGCGCGGTTTTGTGCAGTCGGCGTACAGATAGAGCGCGTGCTCGCTGATCTCGAAGCCGCGATCTTTCGCGACCTTGATCTGTCTCTTTTCGATCTCGGGATCGTAGAACTCCTCGACGCGCCCGCATTGCATGCAGACGAGATGATCGTGATGCTTCCCTTCGTTCAGCTCGAATACGGCTTTGCCGGATTCGAAATGATGACGAACGAGCAGTCCCGCCTGCTCGAATTGCGTCAACACGCGATAGACGGTCGCAAGGCCGATGTCGAGCCCTTCCGCCAGCAGGATCTTGTAGACGTCCTCAGCGGTCAGGTGACGAACGCGCGAGGTCTCGAACAGATTGATGATCTTGAGCCGCGGAACCGTGGCCTTCAATCCGGCGCTCTTGAGATCGTGCGATGTCGTCATGGCAGTGGCTCTTCGTTCCCCCGCGTGCATGCGGTCGCGCACGCGTGGGTGCGCAGAGGCTCCTAGCTATAATAGCCATTTGCCTCGGTGATTCCCATAGTGTTCAAGCAGGCCATGCCTTCGCGCCGCGTCGCTCGCAGCGCCGCTCTCCTGGTGGCAATCGTTGCGCTCGGTGGATGCTCGACCGTCGATCAGTACGTGCCCACCTGGCGCTCGTTTGGCGTCTACAAGATCGACATCAACCAGGGCAATTACCTCTCGCAGGACATGGTCGACAAGCTGAAAGTCGGCATGACGCAGGCGCAGGTCAAGCAGGTGCTCGGCACGCCGCTCATCACATCGCCGTTTCGTCCCGATCGGTGGGATTACGTGTATGAGTACTCGCGGCAAGGACGCGTCGTCGAGCATCGCAACTTCGCCACGTATTTTACCGATGGCAAGCTCACGCGGTGGGAAGGCGACGAGATGCCGCAATCGGTCGTCGAGCTCAATCGGTCGGCGAGCGACAAGGCGTTGCCGGCGGCCGCGCCGGGCGAAAAGAGCGCATGGGAGCGATTTCTCGACGTGTTTCGGCCCTGATGGAGTTCCGCCGGACGAGCATTCGATGACGGTGCGCGTAGCCATTGCCGGCGCGGGCGGCCGCATGGGACAGGCGCTGATCGACGCGACGCTTCGCGCCGAGGATCTGACGCTCGCCGCTGCGCTCGACGTTGCGGGCAGCACGGCAATTGGCGCCGATGCCGGTGCGCATGTCGGCAGGGAAACCGGTGTTCGCGTCAGTGCGGACATAAGCGCGGTGATCGGCGATTGCGATGTGCTGATCGACTTCACGCGTCCCGCCGGGACACTCGCACATCTCGACGCGTGCGCCTCCGCGCGCGTTGCTGCGGTCGTTGGCACGACGGGGTTCGATACCGACGGCAAACGGCAAATCGCCGAGCGCGCGAAAACAATTCCGATCGTGCTCGCGCCGAACATGAGTATCGGCGTTACCGTGCTCGCCGAGCTCGTACGCGAAGCGGCGCAACGCCTTGGTCCGGCGTTCGACATCGAGGTCGTCGAGATGCATCACAAGCACAAGGTGGATGCGCCGTCGGGCACTGCGTTGCGTCTGGGCGAGGCCGCAGCCGCGGGCGCCGGTGTGTCGCTCGACACGCACGCCATCTATGCGCGCGAAGGCGTGACGGGCGAGCGCAAGCAGGGAACGATCGGATTTGCAACGCTGCGCGGTGGCGATGTCGTCGGCGAGCACATGGTGATTTTCGCAGGCGTTGGCGAGCGACTCGAGCTCGCACATCGCGCAACGTCGCGGAAGAACTTCGCGGCCGGCGCGCTGCGTGCGGCGCGCTTCGTCGCGGCGCGCAGGGCGGCGAGCCAGCCGGGACTGTTCGACATGAAGGACGTACTCGCGTTATGAGTGGAGTTGACATGCGCAATGACGAAACGGGGCGATCTTTGCGACCCCGGGCACCGTGTGCAACTGAGCTGACGTAACGCCGACGCACACGCCATTCATGTCGCTGCCCCGGATTGCCGCCGACCCGAACGCGCTGCTAGCACTGGCCGACGGCACAGTGTTTCGCGGTCGCGCGATCGGCGCACTTGGCCATGCGGTCGGCGAAGTGGTGTTCAACACGGCGATGACCGGCTACCAGGAAATTCTCACCGACCCCTCCTATGCGGGGCAGATCGTCACGCTGACGTATCCGCATATCGGCAACGTCGGCGTCAATCCCGAGGACGCGGAATCACGCCGCGCGTTTGCCGCCGGCCTCATCATCCGCGATCTGCCGCGCCGCGTGTCCAACTGGCGTCACACCGACGATCTCGGCGACTACCTGCGTGCGGCCAACATCGTCGGCATCGCCGACATCGATACGCGCAAGCTGACGCGGATGCTGCGCGAGAAGGGCGCGCAGAACGGTTGCATCATCGCCGCCGACGTCATCACCGATGCCGATGTCGAGCGCGCACTCGGCCACGCGCGCGCCGCTCCGTCGATGGCCGGGCTCGATCTCGCGAAGACCGTGTCGTGCGAGAGCGCGTACGAGTGGAGCGGCGGCTCGTGGGCGCTCGGTCATGGATATCGCGCGTCGGGTGACACGCGCTTTCGCGTCGTCGCTTACGACTATGGCGCGAAGCACAATATCCTGCGGCTCCTCGCGCAGCGCGGCTGCGCGCTCACCGTCGTGCCGGCAAGAACGCCCGCGGCCGATGTCCTCGCATTGCGTCCCGACGGCATCTTCCTGTCGAACGGTCCTGGCGATCCCGAACCTTGTGACTACGCGATACGCGCGATTCGCGAGCTCGTCGATGCCGGTAAGCCGACGTTCGGCATCTGCCTTGGCCATCAGCTGCTGGGTCTTGCATCGGGTGCGAAGACGTTGAAGATGAAATTCGGGCATCACGGCGCCAATCATCCGGTGCTCGACAAGGACACCGGGCAAGTCGTCATCACGAGCCAGAATCACGGGTTCGCCGTGGATGCCACGTCGTTGCCGGCAAACGTTCGCGTTACGCACGTGTCGCTGTTCGACGGCAGCCTTCAAGGCATCGCGCGCACCGACCGGCCCGCGTTCAGCTTCCAGGGCCATCCCGAGGCAAGCCCGGGACCGCACGATCTCGGCTATCTCTTCGACCGCTTCGTCAAGCTGATGGAGAAGAAGTAGCTTGAACGCCCCCAACGCTCAGCCCGCCTCAACGAATGCCTAAACGCAGCGACATTCACTCGGTGCTGATCATCGGTGCGGGCCCGATCATCATCGGCCAGGCGTGCGAGTTCGACTATTCCGGCGCGCAGGCATGCAAGGCGCTGCGCGAGGAAGGTTATCGCGTCATCCTCGTCAACTCGAATCCGGCGACGATCATGACGGATCCCGAGATGGCGGACGTCACGTACATCGAGCCGATCACGTGGCAGATGGTCGCGACGATCATCGAGCGCGAGCGCCCCGACGCGCTGTTGCCGACGATGGGCGGGCAGACGGCGCTCAACTGCGCGCTCGACCTGGCGCGCGAAGGCATTCTGACGAAGTTCGACGTCGAGTTGATTGGCGCGTCGAAGAAGGCGATCGACAAGGCGGAGGACCGCGAGAAGTTCAAGGCGGCGATGACGCGCATCGGCCTCGGCTCGGCGAGCTCGGGCATTGCGCACAGCGTCGAGCAGGCGCTCGAAGTGCAGGCACAGATCGGTTTTCCCGCGGTGATCAGGCCCTCGTTCACGCTCGGCGGCACCGGCGGCGGCATCGCGTACAACAAGGACGAGTTCGTCGAGATGTGCAAGCGCGGGCTCGACTTGTCGCCCACGCACGAGCTCCTGATCGAGGAGTCGCTGCTCGGCTGGAAGGAATTCGAGATGGAAGTTGTCCGCGATCGCAAGGACAACTGCATCATCGTCTGCTCGATCGAGAATCTCGATCCGATGGGCGTGCATACGGGCGACTCGATCACGGTCGCGCCCGCGCAGACGCTGACGGACAAGGAATACCAGATCATGCGCGATGCGTCGATCGCGGTGCTGCGCGAAGTCGGCGTCGACACGGGCGGATCGAACGTGCAGTTCGCGATCAATCCCGCCGATGGGCGCATGGTCGTCATCGAGATGAATCCGCGCGTGTCGCGATCGTCGGCGCTCGCGTCGAAGGCGACCGGATTTCCGATCGCGAAGATCGCCGCCAAGCTCGCCGTCGGCTACACGCTCGACGAGTTGCGCAACGACATCACCGGCAGCGAGGAAGGCCACTTCATGCCGGCGTCGTTCGAGCCGACGATCGATTATGTTGTCACGAAGGTGCCGCGCTTCGCGTTCGAAAAGTTCAAGCAGGCCGACGATCGCCTGACCACACAGATGAAGTCGGTCGGCGAGGTGATGGCGATCGGCCGCACGTTCAAGGAATCGCTGCAGAAGGCGTTGCGCGGTCTCGAAGTCGGCGTCGACGGTTTCAACCTGAAGACAGTCGATCCCGACACGATCGCCGACGAGCTCGCCTACCCGCGCGGCGAGCGGCTGTGGTACGTCGCCGATGCGTTCGGCATCGGCATGAGCGTCGACGAGCTGCACGGCTACACGAAGATCGATCCGTGGTTCTTGGCACAGATCAAGGAGATCGTCGACCTCGAGCTCGTGCTCGACAAGCGGACGCTCGAGTCGATCGAGCGGGACGACCTGCGCGAGTTGAAACGGATGGGCTTTTCCGATCGGCGTCTCGCCTACCTGTTCAAGACGAACGAAGCAGCGGTGCGGGCGCGGCGTCACGCGCTCGGTATTCGCCCCGTCTACAAGCGAGTCGACACGTGCGCCGCAGAGTTCGCCACGCGCACGGCGTACATGTACTCGACGTATGAGGACGAGTGCGAAGCGGCGCCGACCGATCGCAAGAAAGTCATGGTGCTGGGCGGTGGCCCGAACCGGATCGGGCAGGGCATCGAGTTCGACTACTGCTGCGTGCACGCAGCGATGGCGCTGCGCGAAGACGGCTTCGAGACGATCATGGTCAACTGCAATCCGGAGACCGTTTCGACCGATTACGACACATCCGACCGGCTCTATTTCGAGCCGCTGACGCTCGAGGACGTGCTCGAGATCGTTCACGTCGAGAAGCCGTGGGGCGTCATCGTGCAGTTCGGCGGACAGACGCCGCTCAAGCTCGCCCGCGATCTCGAGGCGAACGGCGTTCCGATCATCGGCACGACCCCTGACATGATCGACATGGCCGAGGATCGCGAGCGATTCCAACAGATGCTGCATCGCGCGGGACTCAAGCAGCCGCCCAATCGCACGGCGCGCACCGAAGAGGAAGCGATCGCTGCGGCAGAGGCGATCGGGTATCCGCTCGTTGTCCGCCCGTCGTACGTGCTCGGCGGTCGCGCGATGGAAATCGTCCACGAGCCGCGCGATCTCGAGCGCTACATGAAGGAAGCGGTCAAGGTTTCGAACGACAGCCCGGTGCTGCTCGATCGATTCCTGAACGATGCGATCGAGGTCGATGTCGACGCTGTGTCCGACGGTGTCGAGGTCATCATCGGCGGCATCATGGAGCACATCGAGCAGGCCGGCGTCCATTCCGGAGATTCGGCGTGCTCGCTGCCGCCGTATTCGTTGTCGAAAGAACTGCAGGACGAGCTGCGACGCCAAACGATCGTCATGGCGAAAGCGCTGCACGTCGTCGGCTTGATGAACGTCCAGTTCGCGATCCAGTACGACGCCGACAACCGCCCAGTCGTGTTCGTGCTCGAAGTGAATCCGCGCGCGTCGCGGACGGTGCCGTACGTTTCGAAAGCGACGGGACGACCGCTCGCGAAGATTGCCGCGCGTTGCATGGTCGGGCGCACGCTTGACGAGCAGGGCATTGTCGGCGAAATCGTGCCCCGCTACTTCTCGGTGAAGGAAGCGGTGTTTCCGTTCATCAAATTCCCCGGCGTCGATACGATCCTCGGCCCGGAGATGAAGTCGACCGGCGAAGTGATGGGTGTAGGCGAGACGTTCGCCGAAGCGTTCCTGAAGAGCCAGCTCGCCGCCGGCACGCGGTTGCCGGAATCGGGCAACGTGTTCATCAGTTTGCGCAACGCGGACAAGGCACGCGCGATCGAGACCGCGCGCAAGCTGCACGAGCTCGGGTACCAGATCGTCGCGACGCGCGGCACCGCTGCCGCGTTTGCCGCGGCCGGCGTCCCCGTCACGCCGGTCAACAAGGTCGCCGAAGGCCGGCCCCATATCGTCGACATGATCAAGAACGACGAGATCGCGCTCGTTTTCAACACGGTCGAAGAGAAGCGCTCGGCCATTCAGGACAGCTACGCGATCCGCGGCGCGGCGCTGACCGACCAGGTGCCGACGTTCACCACCCTCGCCGGTGCGCGGGCGGCCGCGGCGGGCATGGCGAACCTGCGGGATCTCGTTCCCTACTCGATCCAGGCACTCCACGCATCGCTCTGACGCATGAGTTGCGCGCATGCGAGTCGTGCGCAGATGTCGTTTGAGCGGCACCCATCGGTCCAGCATGATGGCGACGTGCGCATTGCGGCGTCCGACCTTTTCGCATGCGCAGCAAGCATCCGCGGCGACGCCGCCGCGGCGTCAAAAAGGACCGATCATGGAAGCCATTGGCAAGTCCCGTGCTGCAGGCATGCTGGTATTCACCGCCGTTGCATGGGGCGCGATGTTCGCCGTTGCGAAAAGCGCTCTGTTCGCGATCGATGCGTTTTGGCTGAGCGCGCTGCGATATATTCCCGCCGCGATCGTGATGATCGCAATTCTCGCGCTCGTCGAGGGACGCGCGTCGTTGTCGCCTCGCGGTGCGCTGCCGCGGTTGTGGGCATTCGGCTCGATCGGCTTTGCCGGCTTCAGCATCCTGGGATTCCTCGGCCTCGCGCAATCGCGACCCGAGCACGCGGCGATCATCGCGTCGCTGATGCCGCTGATCACGTCGACGATGAACTGGATCTTTCGCAAGCAGCGGCCCGGTCCCGTGACGCTCGGCGCAATCCTCGTCGCGCTCGCGGGTGTCATGCTCGTCATCACGCACGGCCGTCTGGAATTCTCGACGGACGGAACGCTCGCTGCCGACGCACTCGTGCTTGCAGGCGTCACGTGCTGGGTTGCCTATACGATGGGCGCATCGGCGTTGCCGCATGTGAGCCCGCTTCGCTACACTGCCCTCAGCATGAGCCTCGGCACGGTGACGATCGTCAGCGTGACGCTGCTGGCCACGGTGGCCGGGATCGCGGAACCGCCCGCATTGGACGTCGTGCGCGATGTGCCGCTCGAGATCGCCTACCTGTCCGTCGTCGGTGGCGTCATGGCCGTGCTCGCATGGAATGCTGGCATCAGCGTGCTCGGACCGGCGAACGGCGTGTTGTTCATCAATCTCGTGCCGATAACCGCGTTTGCCATCGGTGTCGCGCAGGGTCACAAGTTTGGCGCGAGCGAAATTGCCGGCGTTCTGATGGTGATCGGCGCGCTCGTCGTCAATAACGTCGCCACGCGGGCGCCGGCCGTTCGCGCTGGCGCCAGCGCTCCATCGCGGCGTTCGCTCGGCTCCGCCTAGCGCGACGGACGGCGCGCACGGCGCGCGGCAAAAGGGCGTAAAATAAGCGTTCCGGCCGGAGGCGGTTACCGCTTCCGGTCGTTTCGCTTTTTGGTGACGCACAATGATCAAAGTACCGATGACCGTCGAGGGCGCCGAGCGCCTGAAGGCGGAACTGCAGCGATTGAAGAGCATCGAGCGCCCGGCCGTGATCCAGGCGCTTGCCGAGGCGCGCTCGCACGGCGATCTGTCGGAAAACGCCGATTACGATGCGGCGAAGGAGCGGCAGGGCTTTCTCGAAGGCCGGATTTCCGAAGTCGAGTCGAAGCTCGCGCATGCGCAGATCATCGATCCGGCTGCGATCGACGCCGACGGTCGCGTCGTGTTCGGCTCGACCGTCGAGATCGAGGATCTCGAGAACGGCACGCGCACCTCGTACCAGATCGTCGGCGACGATGAAGCCGACATCAAGGCGAGCAAGATTTCCGTGAACTCACCGATCGCACGCGCGCTGATCGGCAAATCGGAAGGCGACACGGCCGACGTGCAGGCGCCCGGCGGCGTTCGCAGCTTCGAGGTCGTCGCCGTCCGCTACGCTTAAGGGACTGTGCATTGCTCGGAGTGCTGTCGCTCAAGCGCGCTCCGAGTTGCCGCCGCGTCAGTGATTGTCTCGCGGCACGGCCGAGCCCGATCGCCCCACGAGGAAGTCGAGATCGACGCCGTCGTTCGCCTGCAACACGTGATCGACGTACAGCTTCACGTAGCCGCGCTCGCCATGCGATGCCGGCGGCTTCCATGCGGCGCGGCGAGCCGCAAGCGTCTTGTCGTCGACATCGAGGTGCAACCGGCGACCCGCGACGTCGAGCGTGATCATGTCGCCGTTCTCGACCAGCGCAAGCGTTCCGCCCGCCGCTGCTTCTGGTGCCGTATGCAGCACGACGGTGCCGTATGCGGTGCCTGACATGCGCGCGTCCGAAATGCGAACGATGTCGGTGATGCCGCGCCGGAGAAGCTTCGGCGGGAGCGGCATATTGCCGACTTCGGCCATGCCGGGGTAGCCCTTCGGCCCGCAGTACTTCAAGACCATCACGCACATTTCGTCGATGTCGAGCGCGTCGTCGTTGATGCGTGCGTGCAGATCCTCGATCGATTCGAACACGACGGCGCGGCCCGTGTGCTGCATCAGGTTCGGGGACGCCGCCGACGGCTTGATGATCGCGCCGTCGGGCGCGAGATTTCCGCGCAGCACGGCGATCCCTGCATCGTGCTTGAACGGCGCGTCGAACGTGCGGACGACGTCGGGTTTCCAACACGTAGCATCGCGATTGTTGTCCGCGATCGTCTTGCCGTTCACCGTCAAAGCATCGTCGTGCAGCAATCCTTGTTTTGCGAGCTCGCGGATCACGACCGGGAGTCCGCCCGCCTCGAAGAAGTCCTCCATCAGGTAGCGGCCCGACGGCATGATGTCGACGAGGCAATTGACGCCGCGGCCAAGCCGATCCCAGTCGTCGAGCGAAAGATCGATGCCGACGCGGCGCGCAATCGCGATCAGGTGCACGACCGCATTCGTCGACCCGCCGATGCCGGCGTTGACGCGGATTGCATTTTCGAAAGCGTCGCGCGTCAGGATCTTCGACAGCACGGTGTCTTCGTGCACGAGCCCGACGATGCGGCGGCCCGCTTCACGCGCGAGCAGGTTGCGGCGCGCGTCCACGGCGGGAACAGCGGCGTTACCCGGGAGGCCGACACCGAGCGCTTCGACCATGCATGCCATCGTCGATGCGGTGCCCATCGTCATGCAATGGCCGTGCGAGCGGTGCATGTCGGCTTCGGCGTCGTGGAATTCCTCCAGCGTGATCTGTCCCGAGCGCAGTTGCTCGCTCATCGAGATGACGTTCGTGCCGGAGCCTATCGCCTTGCCGCAGTGGATGCCGCGCAGCATCGGGCCGCCGGAGACGCCGATCGTCGGGATGTCCACACTTGCGGCACCCATCAACAGTGACGGCGTCGTCTTGTCGCAGCCCATCAACAGCACGACGCCGTCGAGCGGATTGGCGCGGATCGATTCCTCGACGTCCATCGATGCCAGGTTGCGATACAGCATAGCGGTTGGCCGCAGCATCGTCTCGCCGAGCGACATCACCGGGAACTCGAGCGGAAATCCACCGGCTTCGAGAACGCCGAAGCGGACGTGCTCGGCAAGCGTACGGAAATGCGAGTTGCATGGCGTCAATTCCGACCACGTGTTGCAGATGCCGATGACCGGCCGTCCGTCGAACTGGTCCTGGGGGAAGCCGCGATTCTTGAGCCACGACCGATAGTAGAAGCCCATCTTGTCCTGGCGCGCGAACCACGCTTGGCTGCGCAATGGTTTCTTGGTCATTCGTTTCTCTCATTCTTCGAACGTGTCGACGGGCTTCCGCGATGCGGTGATCCTGCGGAGCGACGATGCGATCAGCGGCCAGCAGAGCAGCAGCACGCCGAGGCCCGTGAGTGTACCGACGAGCGCGTTCGACCAGAAGATCGACAGCGCGCCCTTCGACATGATCATCGATTGCCGAAATGCGTCTTCGGCCTTGTCACCGAGCACCATGGCGAGCACCAGAGGCGCGATCGGGTAGTCGAGCTTCTTGAATGCATAGCCTGCGACGCCGAACAGCACGGCGAGCACGAGATCGGCGCGGCTGCCGGCGACGGTGTACGCGCCGATGAAGCAGACGACGACGATCATCGGCCCGATGATCGAGAACGGAATGCGCAGGATTGCCGCGAACATCGGCACCGTCGTCAGCACGAGCACGACGGCGACGATGTTGGCCATGTACATGCTGGCGATCAGTCCCCAGACGAAATCGGGACGGTCTGCAAAGAGCGTCGGTCCCGGATTGAGGCCCCAGATCATCAATCCGCCCAGCATCACGGCGGACGTTGCGGAGCCCGGCACGCCGAGTGCCAGCATCGGCAGCATGGCACTCGTTCCGGCCGCGTGATCGGCCGTTTCCGGCGCGATGATGCCTTCGGGCTCGCCTTGGCCGAAATTCGCGCGACGTGAGGAGAAGCGGCGCGCAATGCCATAGCTCATGAACGATGCGGCGGTCGGTCCGCCTGGCGTGATGCCCATCCAGCAGCCGATCGCGCTCCCGCGCAGCAATGCGATCCCGTAACGCGGCAACGTCATCGCCGCGTCGAGCACCGCGCGCGGACTGATTCGCGCCTTCAGGCCTTCGAACTTGAGGCCTTCCTCCATGCTCAGCACCAGCTCGCCGATGCCGAAAAGGCCGATCACCGCGGTCAGGAAGCTGATGCCGGACACGAGCGTGTCGAGACCGAACGTCAGCCGCAAGCTGCCGGAGATCGTATCCATGCCGACCAATGCGAACGCGAGGCCGAGTCCCATCGATACAATCGTCTTCAGCGGTGGCGTGCCACCGAGTCCGACGAAGCTTGCAAACGCGAGAAAGTAAACGGCGAAGTATTCGGGCGAGCCGAAGCGCAGCGCGAATTGCGCAGCCCACGTCGACAGGAACGTGATCAGCAGCACGCCGATCAGCGCGCCGAATGCAGCCGACAGGAACGCGAGCGTCAGCGCGTGGGCCGCCCTACCTTGCCGCGCCATCGGATAGCCATCGAACGTCGTCGCGACCGATGAGGGCTCGCCGGGGATGTTGAAAAGGATCGACGTCGTCGATCCGCCGAAGAGCGCGCCCCAGTACATGCTCGTCAGCAGGATGATCGCCGCAACGGGATCCATGCTGAACGTGAGCGGCAACAACAGCGATACGCCGTTCGGCGCACCGAGACCCGGTAACACGCCGACGAGAATGCCGAGCAGCACGCCGACGACCATCAGCAGCACGTGGTAAGTCGACACCGCGACGGCGAAGCCTTGCAGCAGCGAATGCAGATTGTCCATCGCTGCGTTGTCCGTAGAGTTCGCCTAATGCAGGCGCAGCGCCGCTTCGAGTGGTCCCTTGAGCAACGGCACCTTGAACCACAGCTCGAGCAGCACGAAAAAGAACGCAGACGTGCCGACGGCAACGGCGACACATGTCGGCCAGCGGTAGTGGCCCTGGAGCCGCATGACGCCGACGAGATAGAGCGTCGTCGCGACGTAGAAGCCGAGCGTCAACGCAAGGGCTACGAACGCGAGCATCGGCAGGCCGAATGCGGCGATGCGCCGCGCCTTCGTCGCATCGATGAACACGGCGCCGGCGTGCCGGCGCCGCCATCCCGACAACAGGTTAACGGCGCTAGCGGCGACGACGATAAGCCCGACGCAATACGGAAACGTGCCCGGCTGCGGCCCCGCCGCCGTCCAGCCAGTCCCGTATTCGCGCGCGCCAATGACGACGGCCAACCCGAGCGCCAGCGTGACGAGTGCTACGACGATCTCGGCAGTGGATCGCGTCACAAAGCAGCCAGCGTGCGTGGCTTGATTGCGGGCCGCTTTATTTGACGAGCCAACCTTCGGTTTCGAATACCTTGCGCGCTTTCTGCTCGTCGTTCGCGATGAACGATTTCATCTCGGCACCGGTCAGCAGGCGATCGGTCTGCGCCGAACGCTGGATGTATTCCTTCCACTCGGGTGTTGCGCGCACCTTGTTCAGCACGCCGACGTAGAACGCAACGGCGTCGGCCGGCACGTTCTGCGGGAGCCATATGGTGCGCGGCTGCTGGTATTGCTCGATCGCGATGCCGGATTCCGCGCACGTTGGAATATCGGACCAGCCCATCGTTGCCGTCACTTTCGGTCCCGCCGCCAGGCGCTTCGCGCTGAACACGCACAGCGGTGCAACGAGACCGCCTTTCCACTGGCCGATGCTTTCACTCGGATTGTTCGTGTTCGAGTCGATGTGGCCGCCCGCAAGCTGCACGGCCGCTTCGCCACCGCTCTTGTAGGGCACGTACAGGAACTTCGCGCCGGTGGCGGCCGTGATCTCGCTCGTCAGCGTCTGATCGGTGTCCTTCGACTGGCTGCCGCCCATCTTGAACGTGTCGGGCTTGGCCTTCACCGCATCGATGTAGGCCTTTGCCGTCTTGTATTCGGACTTGCCGTTCACCCACAGGATGAACTCGTCGAGCGCGACGCTCGCGACCGGCGTGAAGTCGTCGCCTTTCCACGCGAGCTTCGCGATCAGCGGCAGCAGGTATTCGTTGTTCGTCGCGAACGTCACCTTGTGCGGATCACCAACCGCGGCCTTGCCGTAAAGAAATCCTTCGGCGCCACTGCCACCACCCTTGTTCAGCACGACGATCGGCTGGTCGATCAGCTTGTACTTCGTGACGATCGACTGGATCGTCCGCGCGAAGTTGTCGGTGCCGCCACCCGGGCCCGCCGTGACGATGAACTCAACGGGCTGCGTCGGCTTCCAGTCGGCGGCTGCGGTCGCGCAAGCGAGCGGAAGCATCAGCGCCGCGGCGCCGAGCAATGTGGATTTGAGAGTGGGTGCTGCACGAAACATCGATCGATCCTCCAATAAAAAATGATGACTGCAACGCTATCGAGCGTTTGCGGCATTCGTGTTTCGTTTCGCGCGGCGAGCAGCACCCATACGGGCGGCAAGGAGTAATGCAGCGCGCGTTGCGCCGACGTTCGCGATCCCTTTGCCGGCGATGTCGTACGCCGTTCCATGCGCCGGCGTACAGATTGGAAATGGAAAACCGCCCATCAGGGTGACGCCACGATCGAAGCCCATCAGCTTCATCGCGATCTGTCCCTGATCGTGATACATCGTGACGACGGCATCGAAGTTGCCTTTCTGCGCGCGGACGAACACGGTGTCCGCCGGAAACGGTCCGTCGACATCGATCCCTTCGCGTCGTGCGATTTCCACGGCGGGCGCGATCACGTCGATCTCCTCGCGGCCGAAGTTGCCGCCGTCGCCCGCGTGCGGATTGAGGCCGGCCACGGCAATTCGTGGCGACGCGAAATCGGCATCGCGCATCGACCGGTCGGTGAGCTTGATCGCCGCGACGATCGCGTCGACGCTCATCAGCGACGCGACGGCCGACAGCGGCACGTGCGACGTGACGCGCGCGTTCCAGACCTCGTCGAGGATGTTGAACTCGCTCGCCGGCCCCGTCGTGCCAAGCACTTCTGCGGAGAAACCGATCTCGTCGTCGTAACCGGGGTGGGCGCTGCGCATCGCGGCCTTGTTGAACGGTGTGAAGCAGACGGCATCGGCGCGGCCGGCGGCGCCCAACTCGAGCGCCGCGCGAAAGTTCGCCAGCGCAAATTCACCGCCCGTGCGCGTCGCGACACCAAGCTCCACGGTCGCCGGATCGAGATGGCGCAGATCGGTAAAGACGGGCTTGCCGCCCAATGAACCGAAATCGCCTGCAGACCGCATTTCGACGTCGGGGGTGAGGTTTGCGGCACGCGCGCCAGCCGCGAAGACGCGCGAATCGCCAATGACGACGATGTTGGCGGCCTGTCGTACTTCGGGGAGTGCGATGACCTTCGCGGCCAGCTCGGCGCTGACGCCGGCGGGATCGCCCATCGCAAGCGCAATCGTGGGAAGCGACGCTGCAGTCAAGGTTCGAGCCTCGAAATTCGCCGCCGGATTCATCTCGCGTTGCCGAAGCCCCGGCGCCTGCGCGGCGCCGCTGCACGCGGCACGCCCGATGGCGCCTTGCCCGGCAATCGAGCGCGTGCTTTCGGAGTGGTGGCGGCACCGTCGTCGCGGGGGGAGTTGGCGCGCTTCGTCACAGCCCGCCCGCGCTCGGCGGATACAGGCGAAGCCTCGGCCACAGACTTGCGCCGAGTTGCTGGCCGCTTTGGCGGCGCCTGCTCATCGGTCGCCGGACGTGCACGCCAGACGACGAAGAGCTTGCCGATCTGCTGGACCGGTGCGCAGCCGAGCGCTGTACAGATGTCCGTCAGCAATGCGGTCCGTGCATCGCGATCGTCGTTGAACACGCGTACCTTGATGAGCTCGTGCGCGAGCAGCGCGACATCGATTTCGTGCAGGACGGCAGGCGTCAAGCCATGCTGGCCGATCGACACGACGGGGTGCAACGGATGCGCACGTGCGCGCAACGCACGGCGAAACGACGGCAACAGCGGCTCCATGCCTGGATTCTAGTCGTCGCGCAGTTGGACTCGTGATCGACATGTGCGCTCGCGCTCTAGACGTGCGCGCCTGCGCTCTAATATGCGGCATGCCATCGCCGCTCAATCCCACGCGCAAGAAGCATCGCTTCGGCAAGGCGTGGATGCACGAGCACGTCAACGATCCGTACGTCAAGGAAGCGGCGCGGCGCGGTTATCGCTCACGCGCCGCATTCAAGCTGCTCGAGCTCGACGAGCGCGATCAACTGCTCCGGCCGGGAATCACGGCCGTCGATCTGGGTGCAGCGCCCGGCAGCTGGTCGCAAATATTGCGCGAGCGGCTTGGTCCGCGAGCGACGATCGTCGCGATCGATCTCCTCCCGATGCCCGGGATGCCGGGTGTCGTCACGATCCAGGGCGACATCGAGCAGGACGACGACCTTTCGGCGATCGATGCGGCGCTTCGCGGCAAGCCGGTGGATCTTGTGATCAGCGACATGTCGCCCAACCTGTCGGGCATCGATGTCGTCGACCAGGCGCGGAGCATTCGCCTTGCCGAAGTGGCGCTGGATTTTGCGCGCACGCATCTGCAACCCGGCGGCGATCTCGTGGTCAAGGTGTTTCAGGGTGCCGGCCTCGATCAGTTCCAGCGCGATGTCCGGCCGTATTTCAACAAGGTTTACCTGCGCAAACCCAAGGCGTCACGCGATCGCAGTCGCGAACATTATGTGGTGGGAAAAGGTCGGCGCGGCGGCGGATAAGCTGTCGTTTCCGGACGACAATGTGCCGTTTGGCGGGTAAACCCCGGCGTCGACACGCTTGCGCCAGGCAGCGTCCGCCCGGTCACCGATCATTTCCACGTAGAATGGCAGTGGCGCGCATGTTGCTCGTGTTGGACGCAGTGCCCGGCGCGCGGCCAACCGGGTGAATCGAAGGCCGCAAGGAGCATCGCTTGAACAATCTGTTGAAGAACATCGGAATCTGGCTCGTCATCGGGCTCGTCGTGCTGACGGTCGTCAAGCAGTTCGATTCGCGGCAGACCGCCAAGGATTCGGTCGCCTATTCCGATTTCATGGAATCGGCGCGTAGCGGTCGCGTGGAGTCCGCAACCGTCGAGGGCAGGTCGATCAAGTGGGTGTCGACGGACAAGAAGCGCTACGTCACGTACAGCCCCGGCGATATCTGGATGGTCGGTGACCTCGTCAAGTACGGTGTCAAGGTCGAAGCGCGGCCCGAAGAGGAGCAGAGCTTCCTCGCGCAGATCTTCATTTCGTGGTTCCCGATGCTGCTTCTGATCGGCGTCTGGATCTTTTTCATGCGGCAGATGCAGGGCGGCGGCAGGGGCGGCGCATTCAGCTTCGGCAAGAGCAAGGCGCGAATGCTCGACGAATCGAACAACACGGTGACGTTCGCCGACGTTGCCGGTTGCGACGAAGCGAAGGAAGAAGTCGCCGAGCTTGTCGAATTCCTCCGCGATCCGTCGAAGTTTCAGAAGCTCGGCGGACGGATTCCGCGCGGCGTGTTGATGGTCGGCTCGCCCGGCACCGGCAAGACGCTGCTCGCGAAGGCGATCGCCGGCGAAGCGAAGGTGCCGTTCTTCTCGATCTCGGGTTCCGACTTCGTCGAAATGTTCGTCGGCGTCGGGGCTGCGCGCGTGCGCGACATGTTCGAGCAGGCCAAGAAGAATGCGCCGTGCATCGTGTTCATCGACGAAATCGACGCCGTCGGCCGCCAGCGCGGCGCAGGTCTTGGCGGTGGCAACGACGAGCGCGAGCAGACGCTCAATCAATTACTCGTCGAGATGGACGGTTTCGAAGGCAGCGCAGGCGTCATCGTCATTGCCGCGACCAATCGCCCCGACGTGCTCGATCCGGCACTGCTGCGTCCCGGCCGCTTCGACCGCCAGGTCGTGGTGCCGCTGCCCGACATTCGTGGCCGCGAGCAGATCCTGCTCGTCCATATGCGCAAGGTGCCGATGGCGCCGGACGTCAAGCCCGACATCATCGCCCGCGGTACGCCTGGCTTTTCCGGTGCCGATCTCGCAAATCTCGTCAACGAAGCGGCGCTTTTTGCCGCGCGTGGCAACAAGCGGCTCGTCGACATGCTCGACTTCGAGCGCGCAAAGGACAAGATCATCATGGGCGCCGAGCGCCGGTCGATGGTGATGCCCGAGGAAGAGCGCCGTAACACCGCGTATCACGAGTCGGGACATGCCGTCGTCGCGATGCTGCTGCCGAAAACCGATCCGGTGCACAAGGTGACGATCATTCCGCGCGGCCGCGCGCTTGGCGTGACGATGCAGCTCCCCGAATCCGATCGCTACAGCATGGACAAGGATCGGATGTTGAACACTATCGCTGTCCTGTTCGGCGGCCGCATTGCCGAAGAAGTGTTCATGAATCAAATGACGACGGGAGCTTCGAACGACTTCGAGCGCGCCACGCAGCTCGCACGCGACATGGTGATGCGCTACGGGATGAGCGACCTGATGGGGCCGATGGTCTACGGCGACAACGAAGGCGAGATCTTCCTCGGCCGCGCGATCACGCGCACGGTCAACATGTCCGAGGAGACGATGCGCAACGTCGACGCCGAGATCCGCGGCATCATCGACCAGCAATACGCACTCGCGCGGAAGCTGATCGAGGACAATCGCGACAAGGTCGAAGCGATGGCGAAAGCGTTGCTCGAGCTCGAGACGATCGACAGCGACCAGATAGGCGACATCATGTCCGGCCAACCGCCGCGGCCACCGAAGCCAACGCCCGCTGCTACGCCAGGCGCGACGATCGGCCCGGGAACGATGGGCGGCACCGCGCCGTCGGCCAATCCAGCGCGATCGCGACTGGATAGCTGATCACGGTCGACGCACGACAAAGAGGTGCACGCGGATGTGCGCCTCTTTTTTTGCGCGGACAACCATGTCGCCGCATGACGCGACCTGCACGTGCAATCGATGACGGTGCTCGTCGCCGGACGGTTTGAGCTCGACGTCGCAACGCCCTGCGTCATGGGCATCCTGAACGTCACGGCCGACTCGTTCTCCGGCGACGGCCGGCTCGATCACGCCGCGGCGATCGCCCACGGGCGCGCGATGCTGCGGGATGGCGCGCGTATTCTAGATGTCGGGGGCGAGTCGACGCGACCTGGCGCAGCGCCGGTCGACGAAGCCGAAGAGCTGCACCGTGTGATTCCCGTCATCGAAGCGCTCGCTGCGGAAGGTGCGTGCGTATCGGTCGACACGATGAAGCCGAGCGTGATGCGCGAAGCGATCGCCGCTGGCGCGTCCATGATCAACGACGTCAACGCGCTGCAGACACCCGGCGCGGTCGGCGTCGCCGCGGCGTCGAACGCCGCCGTCTGCCTGATGCACATGCAGGGCGAGCCGGCGACGATGCAGACCGCGCCCGCCTATGCGGATGTCGTGACCGAAATCCGGGCATTCCTGCAACGCAGGGCGTCAGCGTGCATCGACGCCGGCATCGACAAACGCGGGATCGTCGTCGATCCCGGAATCGGCTTCGGCAAGACGCCCGCCCATAATCTGGCACTGCTGCGTCGACTGGACGCACTTGCTGCACTTGGATTTCCGCTCCTCGTTGGCATTTCGCGCAAGGCGACGCTCGGACTCATCACGGGTCGCGAAGTGGGCGAGCGCGCCGCGGCGAGCGTCGCCGCTGCACTTGCCGCCGCCGTGCGCGGGGCACGGATCCTGCGTGTGCACGACGTGCGGGAGACGGTCGACGCGCTGGCAGTCTGGAATGCGATCGAGCCGTGGCCTGCATCCAGCCCATCACGAACCACCGAGCAATGACCGATACCTCTGCGCGGCAGCGCCGCTTTTTCGGAACCGACGGGATGCGGGGACGCGTCGGCGATCCACCAATCACGCCGGACACGGTCCTCAAGCTCGGCTGGGCCGCAGGCCGCACGCTGGCGAACGCGGACGGCGCGCGGGCCGAGCGCCCTGCGGTGCTGATTGGCAAGGACACGCGGATCTCCGGCTACCTGCTCGAGGCGGCGCTCGAGGCGGGATTGGCCGCGGCAGGTGTCGATGTCTACCTGTGCGGACCATTGCCGACGCCGGCGATCGCTTATCTGACGCGCGCGCTGCGGCTATCCGCCGGCATCGTCATCAGCGCGTCACACAACCCGTTCGACGACAACGGCATCAAGTTCTTTTCCGGCGGTGGTGCGAAGCTCGCTGACGACGTCGAGCTCGCGATCGAGCAGCGCATGGACGAGCCGCTCGCGTGCGCGCCGGCGGCCGAGCTCGGGAAGGCGTTTCGCGTGGGCGATGCGGCCGGACGCTACATCGAATTCTGCAAGAGCACGTTCCCGAACGAGCGCGATCTGCGCGGTTGCAAGATCGTCGTCGATTGCGCGCATGGCGCCGGTTACCACGTTGCGCCACCGGTATTCCACGAGCTTGGCGCCGACGTCGTTGCAGTCGGCGACGCGCCGAATGGCACCAACATCAACGCGGGCGTCGGTGCGACACATCCGGAATATCTCGCCGAGCAGGTGCGCGCGAACGGCGCCGATTTCGGCGTTGGCCTGGACGGCGACGGTGATCGGCTCGTGATGGCCGATAGCCAGGGGCGGTTGTACGACGGCGATCAATTGCTCTATGTCATCGCACGCGATTATCAGCGCCGCGGCGTGTTGACCGGCGGCGTCGTTGGAACGCTGATGAGCAATCTTGGCTTCGAGCAGGCTTTGACGCGCATGGGCATCCGCCTGCTCCGTGCCAAAGTCGGCGACCGTTACGTATTGGAGCAATTACTTGCGCGTGGCTGGCAGCTGGGCGGCGAGAACTCGGGTCACTTGATCTGCCTCGACAAGCACACGACCGGCGACGCGATCGTCGCCGCGCTCGCGGTGCTTCGCGCGGTGATCGAGCAGCGCACAACGCTTGCCGATGCGACGCAGCCCGTCGCGCTCTTCCCGCAGCGCCTCATCAACGTACCCGTCAAGCGCGGCTGGGATTATCGCGGCAGCGTGGCGGCGACCGAAGCAGAACGCACCGCGATCGCCGCGCTCGGCTCATCGGGCCGCGTGCTGCTGCGCGCGTCGGGCACCGAGCCCGTTTTGCGCGTCATGGTCGAGGCGCGCGAGCGGTCGCTCGCCGATGAGCATGCCGAAGCGCTCGCGCACGTCATCGCGACAGCCGCGGGGCAGGCACTATAGATTCCAGCAGGCTTTAATCCGCCCGCGCATATTGCTTGCGCCTGGCAACTATAATTCGCGGATGGTCGCCGTCACGCACGCCGCGCCGCAAGCTGCCGCGCCGCAGGCGGTCAATGCGTGGCTCGACACGCTCGCGACGGTGTACACCGACACCGATCGCAGCCGCTTCGCATCGGCGTATGAGATGGCGCACGACGCGTTCGGTGAGCGTCGGCATCTTGAAGGCGAGCGGCTGATCGACCGCGCGCTTGGCACGGCCGGCATCCTCGCAGCGCAACGGCTCGACCCGGATTCGCTGACGGCCGCGCTGCTGCTCGGCGTTCCGAACGTCACCGGTTACGACGAGAAACGCGTCACCGGAGAATTCGGCGCTGCCGTCACGACGCTGATCAATGGCGTCGCGCGGATGGACGTCGTGCATTCCGCCGCCGACGTGCATGCGGGCGCCGACGCTGGGGAGCGGGGCGCGCAGGCGGAGAACCTGCGCAAGATGCTCCTCGCGATGGTCGACGACATCCGCGTCGTGCTGATCAAGCTCGCCGAGCGAACGCAGGCCCTGCGCTTCCTGATGAGCGGCGACGAGCAGCTCCGTCGCAGCGTTGCGCGGGAAGTGATGGACATCTACGCCCCGCTTGCGAACCGCCTCGGTGTCTGGCAATTGAAGTGGGAACTCGAGGACCTGTCGCTGCGCGCGCTCGAACCGGTCGAATACCAGCGCATCGCGCGTTTGATCGACGAGCGCAGGCTCGATCGCGAGCGTTACATCCGCGAGGTGCTTGCTGAGTTGCGCGGCGAGCTTGCGGCCGTTTCGCTCGATGCGGAAGTCACGGGGCGACCGAAGCACATCTACAGCATCTTCAGCAAGATGCGGCGCAAGCAGATCGGCATCGACGCGCTGTACGACATCCGCGCCGTGCGGATCCTCGTCGAGACCGTGCGCGACTGCTACACGGCGCTCGGCGTCGTCCATCACCTGTGGACGCCGCTGCCCGGCGAATTCGACGACTACATCGCGAAGCCCAAGGCGAACAATTATCGGTCGCTGCACACGGCCGTCATCGGTCCGGAAGGCAAGCCGCTGGAAGTGCAAATCCGCACGCGGGAGATGCATCGGCATTCCGAGTACGGCGTCGCTGCGCACTGGCGCTACAAGGAAGGCGCCGTCGAGCGTCGCGATGCGGGCTTCGACGACAAGATCGCATGGCTGCGGCAGATCCTCGACTGGAAGGACGCAGTCGCAGGAAGCGGCGAATGGCTCGCTGCCTTCCGCAGCAGTCTCTTCACCGATTCGATCTACGTGCTGACACCGCAGGGCAAGGTCATCGACCTGCCGCGCGGTGCAACGCCGATCGACTTCGCGTATGCGGTGCACACGGGGCTTGGGCATCGCTGTCGTGGCGCGCGAGTCGATGGCCAGATGGTTCCACTCGACTGCACGCTGCGAAATGGCCAGCGCGTCGAGATCATCGCGGCCAAGCAGGGCGGGCCGTCGCGCGACTGGCTCAATCCCGACCTCGGCTACGTGCAGAGTCATCGCGCGCGGGCGAAGGTGCGCCAATGGTTCAAGGCGCAGCAGCTCGACGAGACGCTCGCACAGGGGCGGATGATGGTCGAGCGCGAGCTCGCGCGCCTCGGCCAGACGGCACTCAAGCTCGATGCCGTTGCGGCCAAGGCAGGATTCGCGAAGACCGACGATCTCTTCGCTGCATTTGCGCGCGACGAGATTCACAGCAAGCAGGTGCAGGCGGCGATTCACGCGGTCGCGCAGCCCCAGGCCCAGCAGCCCGCGCACGACGAGCCCGAGGTCGTCACGCGTCGCAGCCGCGCGACCGGTTCGGGGCACGGCATTCTCGTCGTCGGCGTGGACCGTCTGATGACGGGTCTTGCGCGCTGCTGCAAACCCGCGCCACCCGATCCGATCGTCGGATTTGTCACGCGCGGCAAGGGCATCACGATCCATCGCGCTGCATGCGCAAACGTCACTCGCATTCGAGCGCGCGAGCCCGAGCGGCTGATCGAGGCCGACTGGGGTGCTGCACGCGATCAATTGTTTCCCGTCGACATCGTCGTCGAGGCGAGCGACCGGCAGGGATTGTTGCGCGATCTTTCCGAGCTCCTGTCGCGCGAGAAGATCAACGTCACCGCGGTGAACACGCAGACCCGCCAGCATCAGGCGCGGATGGCGTTCACGCTCGAAGTCGAGAGCGTCGCGCAATTGAAGCGCGCGCTGCAACTCGCGCGCGACATCCCCGGCGTGTTTGCCGCGGAGCGGCGCTGACTTCTGTTTCACTTAGGCCCAGCATCAAGCGCCCAGTTTCAACGGGCACGGCTCAAAGCCGCAACGCGCCGCCGTAGCCGGTGAGCTCGAGATAGCCGCGGCCGACGCGAATTCCGTCGATCGACGCACGCACCGCACCCTCCCAGTACACGACGCCCACGCCTGCGCGCGCATCTAGCTCCTGGTCGTCGAAGAGCGGCTCGAGCATCACGTCGCGCTCGCCGGCGCGAACGCTTACGGCAACCGGATATTCGACGCGCGTTCGCGGCGAGCGCCAGCGGCGCTTGGTGGTGAATCCGACGTCGGGTGGCGTGAAGATCCGCGTTGCTCCCGCAGCGTCGCGAAACGCGCCGCCCGCCCAGGTCGAATTCCCCTGCGCGTCGCGAATCCGAAAAGCCATCAGTGCGCCGCCGTCGTCGAGATTGATGCCCGTCCAGTCCCAGCCGACAGCGCCGTTCGCGAGGTAGCGACTCGACCATTCGTGATCGAGCCACGCGACGCCGGTCACGTTGCGTGCACGCGCACCGATCGACAGCGATCCGCTGACGGCAATCTGCGGCTCGCTGTAATAGAAGCTCGCATCGAGCGGATCGATGCCCTTTCGACTGACCCCTCCGTCGCCCTGCAGCAGTTTCGGCGCACGCGCCTCGAGCACGATGTCGAGCGCAAACGCCGTGGCGCGAACGCGCGCGACGTATTGATCGCCTCGTTGCGTCAGCGACCAATTGTCGATGTGAACGTCGGTCGATCCGGGCGCAGCGAACGCAAGACCGAAGCCTTCGCGCGCTGCACGCTGATCGACGAGAAGCCGCTGCTGCGCAGGATCGGCGATCGCCGCGTGTGCGAACAACAGTTGTCGTGGCGCGAACCGACTGTCGCTCGCTTCGCCGATGCCCGGGCGATTGCGGAAGAACGTCAACTGAAACCCGAGCTCGTGCCCGTCACTGTCGCGCAACCATCCGGTCACGTACCACCATTCGCTCCGATATAACGGATGCGCACCGCAATCGGCAGGAAAGCGCAGCGGAACACCGGCCCGCACGTCCGGATACACGATCGTGTCGGCGCGCACACGCGTTGCGGCGAGTGCCAACGGCAGTGCAAGCATCCGCCGTCGCGTGCGATCGATCACCAGTCGTCGCGCACCGCGCGAACGGCGGCGATGCTCGTTGCGCTTCGCGCGCTGAAGTGCGCCGTCAACGTTGCAAGCGTGACGAGCGCAACGGCAAGCAGCGCCAGCGACCGCCACGGAATGTGCAGCGCCATGCCCCAGTGAAACGATTGCCGATTGACGACGTCGACCAAGATCAGGCTGATGGCAAATCCGAGCGCGAGTCCCCATCCGACACCGAGTCCGGCAAGGGTACCGCCTTCGACGGCCACCATCCGCCGCAGCTCGCCTCGCGTCATGCCGATATGGCGCAGCATGCCGAACTCGCGGCTTCGCGCGAGCGTCTGCGCGACGAGCGCCGCCGACAGGCCGACCATGCCGATCAGCACGGCGGCGGCCTCGAGCGCATACGTGACGGCAAACGTGCGATCGAACGCTGCGAGGGAAAGCTTGCGCAGTTCTGCGGGCGTGGCCGTGACGACACGGCCGTCGCCCACGGCGCGATCGACGTCGGCGCGTACGGCTGCGGCGTCCGCGCGTGCATCCAGCCACAGCGTCGCCTCGTTGACGGCATCGTCACCGGTCAGCGCGACGTAGCGCGAGCGCTCGATGACGATGGCTCCCTGCTGTCGCACGTAATCGCGCCATATTCCGGCGACGGTGAACGCGACCGCGCGTCCGCCGATTGGCAGCGTTATCGACGCACCGGGTGCGAGTGCCATCGCGTCGGCGACCCGCTCGCTGATCCACACGGGTGGCGGTGCATCCGCCCGGACTTGCAGCGCATCGCCGACGAGCGCAAGCCGTGCGGATGCGTTATCGCGATCGATGTCGCGCGCGAGCAGCGTCACGCGGGGTAGCGATGGGCTCAACCACAGCGACGTCGCCCGCAGGTATTCGATGTTGGCAATGCCATGGATCTGCTCGAGCGCAGCGCGGTCCGTGCGCGCGAACGCCACGCTGTCCGACGCCGTTCGTACATAGATGTCGGCAGGCAGCATGATGGTGAGCCAATCGTCGAGGGACTGACGAAACGACGTGACCATGATCGCCATCGCGGCCATCAGCGAAACGCTCGCGACCATTGCGGCGAGGGTCGCCGCGACGCGTGAAGGCGATGCGCGCATGTACGCGATCGCAAGTTGCGCCGGAACGCGCGTAGGCATCCGGATCACCTGCAGCGCTGCGCCGGCGATCTGCGGCATTGCGAGTATTCCGCCAACGACGATCAATGCGATCGCGCCATAGCCGAAGATCGGCAAGCCATCGATCGCGGGGAAGAAGGACGCGGCCGTGCCAATCGCAATCAGCGCCCAGGCCGGCCAGCGCCATCCGGTGCGCGCGACATCGGCGTCGGCAGCTTTCAATGCGGCAGCGGGTGCAGCGGATGCCGCCTCGCGTGCAGGCAGCGCGCTGCCACCGATCGCCGCGAGCAAGCCGAGCGCTGCAAACACGATGATCGGAAGTGGCTCGATGGGGAGCGTGACGGCGCGGCCGCGGAAAAATCCGGCGCCAAGATCAGGCCCAAATTCGCGCAGCGCGATGAACGCGAGCGCGTGACCGGCGACGATGCCGACGATCGCGGCGACGCATCCGAGCAGCGCCGCTTCCGCAATGACCAAACCGACGAGCTCGCGCCGTCGCAGGCCCAGCGTGCGCAACAGCGCGAATTGAGGGCGTCGTCGCGCAACCGACAGCGACTGCGTTGCGAACACCAGCATGCTGCCGGTGAAAAGCGCGACGAGCGCGAGCACGTTCAGGTTGACGCGATAGGCGCGCGACAGCCGCGCGGCGGCGGCCATCCCCGCCTGTGGCGGCGCCGCCACGACGCCCGGCGGCAACAACGCCTGCACGCGCCTGGCGAGATCGGCGACGTCAGTGCCGGGCGCTGCGCGGAGATCGATTCGCGTCAGCCGGCCGCGCAAATCGAACGCGTCTTGAACGGCCGCGATATCCATCACCGCATAGCGCGACGAGCTGCCGCCGCGCGACGTGCCGGCAACTCGCAGCGTAAGCGTCGCACGGCCGGTCACAACGTCCACGGTGTCGCCTTCGGCAACGCCGAGCCAGGTTGCCGCCGCCGCGCTTGGAAACAGCGAGTCGCTTCGCAGAGCATCGAGCTTGTCGCCTTTGATGCCGACAAGCGCCGGCGTGATCGCCGCGGCGCGAAACACGTCGACGCCGATCATCGTCAGGGCCGTGTCGTGGCCTTGAACGGTGACCGTTGTTTCGATCACCGGGCTTGCGACGGCAACACCGTCGAGCTTTGCAAGCAGTGGATACAGAGCCTCGTCGAAGCCTAAGCGCGGGCCGCGCACGTCGATATCGGCGTCGCCGGACAGCGTTGCAAGCCCCGCCGCGAGCTCGTTGACCGCGGCGCGATTCATCAATTCGACCGCGTAGCCGAGCGCGATGCCGAATGCGATCGCCACGACGGCAAGCAGCGTGCGCCCGCGAAGGAGTGACCGGAAGCCGCCGCTGACCGCCCGCGCAACGGCAAGCGTCGACGAAAATGCATGCACGTCAGTCGACGTCGTCGGCATGCGCTGCGACGAGGCCGTCGGACGTCAGTCTCCACACGCGATCGGCCGAAGCCGCGGCATTGCGCGAATGCGTTGCGAGCACGCACGCGGCGCCGTTTGCCCTGACGGTTTCTCGCAGCAGCGCGATCACCTGCTTCGCGATCGCCGGATCGAGGTTCCCAGTCGGCTCGTCGGCCAGCACGAGGGCGGGGCGATGAACGAGCGCACGAGCGATCGCGACGCGCTGCAGCTCGCCGCCTGACAGCTCGCGCGGTCGGCTGTGCTCGCGCCCGGCGAGGCCGACACTTTCCAGCATCGCGGTGACGCGTGCTTGCGAAGCCGGCGTCGACTCACCCCGCAGTGCGAGCGGCAGCCCGACGTTTTCCGCGACGGAGAGGTATGGCAACACATGGAACGCCTGGAACACGAAGCCCATCCGCTCGCGCCGCAGCGCTGTCAGTGCATCGTCATCCAGCGTGGCGAGGTCGACGCCGCCGACGCGCACGGTCCCCGCATCGACGCGCTCGAGACCGGCAATGATGTTGAGCAGCGTCGATTTACCGACGCCCGATGCGCCGACGATCGCGATGAATTCGCCGGCCGCGACATCGAGCGACAGCCGGTCGAAGATTGTTCGCGGCGCGGGACCTGCAAACGATTTGCATACGTTCCGGAGCTCGATCATGGCGCGCGCCATCGACGACGCGCGGACGAAGCGTTGCTCAGGCTTTCAGCGGAATGAAGCGCAGCGCGACGCCGTTGTTGCAGTAACGCAGTCCCGTCGGCTGTGGTCCGTCATCGAACACGTGACCATGATGCCCGCCACATTTTGCGCAGTGATATTCGGTGCGCGGCAGGATGAGCTTCGTGTCCGACTTCGATTGGAAGGCGCCGGGAATTGTCGTGAAGTAGCTCGGCCAGCCCGTGCCGCTGTCGAACTTCATCGCCGACGTGAAAAGCGGCAGCGAACAGCCTGCGCAGACGAAGACGCCGGCGCGATGCTCGTCGTTGAGCGGGCTCGTGAACGGGATCTCCGTCCCTTCGTGCCGGAGCACCGCGTAGCTTTGCGGATTCAACGCCTGGCGCCATTCGTCGTCGGACTTGACGATCGGCGACGCATCGGCGGCGACTTTTGCATCCGCCGCCAGCAGCGACTTCCAGCTGCTTTGCAATTGCTCCACACTGGTCGTTTTCATGGCCGCACTCCTTTTCGGATCAGCTGCGAGCGCGATGCCGCCGGCGACGAGGAGGCCGGACGCGATTCCCTGCAATACCAAACGTCGTTCCATCGCTCAATGCTCCGTCGTGACACCGTGCCTTGGAGATGCGCGGCGCAATGATCGTTCCGCGCCCATCGCACGAGCCGGCGTGACGTGCCGGCCCGAGCGATGGTCGAATCCGCTGCGGCAGAGCTTACAGCGACCGTCAGGCGGCGCGTCGAACGTCCGTGTTGGACGTGGTGTCGGCCGGCGTCCAGACGTGGTCAACCACGTCGCGAACCGCGCGGATCGCCGGATCGTTTTCCCGCTCGCGCCGGTAGAGGAACGAGAGCCGCGTCCACAGGCGCGTGTCGCCGAAGATCGCCAAGCGACCTGATGCGGCGTCGGCCATCGCCGTGTCCTCGCGCATCAGCGCAACACCTAGTCCCGCCGCGACGAGCGAGCTCATGACCGCTTCGTGGTCGGCGATGACCTGCCGGTCGGGCTCGATACCATGGGCGGCGAAAAGCTCAGCCGCGAGCGCGTGATGCGCGCTGATGGGCGGCGTCGTCAGCCATGGCTCGGCGGCGATCGTGGGCCAGTCAGCGCCAGCGAGCCGCTCTGCCCACTCGATCGGCACGACGATCCGAAAGGCGAGCTCGCGGAGTGGGACCGCGGTCACGGCCGGATGGGCGAGATTGCCGTAATAGAACGCCGCATCCAGCTCCCCGTCGCGCACTTTTTCGAATGCAGCGCCCGAGATTTCGTGGTGGACATCGATCTCGAGCAATGGGAAACGCTCGACGGCCCCGCGCAACACATCGGCGAGCCGCGTGAGCTCAGGGTCACCGATCGAGCCGAGCCGCACCCGGCCGGCCACTTCACCACGCAAGGCGAGCGCCTGGCTGCGGAGTGCCTGCGCGGAGGTGAGTGTTCGCTCCGCTTCAGGCAACAGCTGGCGGCCGGCGGCTGTCAACGCCATCCCGCTCGCACCGCGCTCGAACAGCGCGACGTTGAGCTCGTCCTCGAGCGCCTTGATCTGCGCCGACAACGCTGGCTGGCTGATATGAAGCCGCTCGGCGGCACGCGTCAGCTGGCCGAGCTCGGCGACTGCCGCGAATCCCTTCAGCTGGTACAGCTCCATGGTTTTGTCCTGCAAAGCTCCGAATATGCGCCCGTTTTTGCTGCAGTGCAATAGGTGGAAGACCGACGTATAAGACTGCATTATACCTTTGATCGAAAAGGATGATTTGATCCAGGCGGGTTCCGGGCTTAAGTTGTGTTGGTGCGACGCACAACCTGGTCGCAGCGGACACCGATGCCTACCCGGCAGGAGCTCATGATGAAGTCATACGATGGAACGACCCCCGATGCCGCGCTGCGGTATTTCGACGCCAGCATTTTCGGGCAACTCTTTTCGCTGATGGCCGCGGCCCTGGCCCCGGCGCACCGTCCCGTGCCAAGGAGTGACGCCGGCCACCGCCGATCAACCCGCCGTGACAGCGCATTCGGCCATGGCATCCTCGACCGGCTCGACCGGTGGTTCTGGCGCCAGGAACAAAAAGCTCGCGACGCGTATCTCGCACGATCGCAGGATGTGTTCGAACTCGAGCGACGCATCGCCGCGCTGGAGCGCGGCACGATCTCGCGGTACTACTGACGCTACGGGCTAGATCAAGCCTTCGAGCAACTGGACGTCGACGGGCGTCCCCGCTTCGACGTCGCCGGTTTCGGCGGAGAGCACGATGAAACAGTTCGCCTGCGACATCGACGACAGCACCCCTGATCCCTGCTCGCCAGTCGTCCGCACGGACCAACCCTCGTCGGATGCCACCAGCACGCCGCGCTGGAATTCCGTGCGTCCACGCATTTTGCGGATCGGCGCTGCCAGCGTTGCCTTCAGCGTCGGCAGCGGGGGCACGTCGCGCCGCCCCTGCAGGATCAGCAACGCGTCGCGGACGAACTCGTAGAACGTCATCATCACCGACACCGGATTGCCAGGCAGCCCGAAGAAGTGCGCGTTGCCCACGGTGCCGTAAGCGAGGGGGCGACCCGGCTTCATCGCGATCTTCCAGAACAGCACTTCGCCGAGCTTTGCCAGGAGATCGCGAACGTAATCGGCGTCCCCGACCGATACACCACCGGATGTGATGACGACGTCGGCTGTCGCGGCCGCGCTCGTCAGCGCGCGCTCGAGTAATTCCGGCACGTCCGGCACCACACCCATGTCGACGACGTCGCAGTGGAGGCGCATCAACATCCCATACAGCGTGTAGCGATTGCTGTCGTAGATCTCGCCAGCGCCAAGCGGCTGGCCGAGCGAGCGAAGCTCGTCACCGGTCGAGAAGAATGCAACGCGCAGCTTCCGGTACACCGTGCATTCGCCGATGCCAAGCGACGCGAGCATGCCGAGCTCGGCCGGACGCACCGGCTGCCCGGCTCGTAACACGATCGCGCCGCGCTTCATGTCCTCGCCCGCGAACCGGCGGTTCTGCCCCGCGCGGCTGACGGCGCCGGGCGGTATCGTCACGCGATCGCCGGAGGCCGTTGCGCGCTCCTGCATGACGACGGTGTCGCTGCCCTCCGGCATCACGCCGCCGGTGAAGATGCGCACCGTTTGCCCGGCACCGATGCTGGTGCCAAAGGGCTTGCCGGCGAACGACTCGCCGATTCGGCGCAGCGTCGTTGGGTTTGTAGGATCAAGATCGGCGAAGCGGACCGCCCAGCCATCCATCGCCGAATTGTCGTGTCCGGGAACGTCGAACGGTGAAGCGATATCGGCGGCGAGCACGCGATCGAGCGCCGCGCGGACGTGTACACGATCGGTCGCTGTCACCGGGCGCAGGAACCGCCGGATGGCCGCGCGCGCGGCGTCGACGGACAGCGAATCGGGATCGTAATCGTCCGCGCACGAGAGTGCGCGTGACATCTCGGTCGTCATTCGCTGCTCGTCACGCTGGTCGGCGCGGAAGACGCGCTCGCGGCGAGCTCCGCCGCCGTGTTGATGTTGCGAAACGCATCGGCCTCGTCGTCGAAACGCACGTCGGCAACACGCAGCGTCGCGTACCACGCGTCGATCTTCCGTCCACCATCGCGCAGGAACGCCTCGAGATGCGAGCGCACGCCGGTGCGCACCAGCGAGAACACCGGATGCGGCTGGTCGAACGTGCGCGCAACGGCGAGATCGATGTCCGCGTCCGTGAACGCCGCGGCGAGTCGCGCGACGAGATCATCGGGAAGGAACGGCGAATCGCACGGGCTCGTCGCAACGTACGGCGTCGCGGTCGCCGCAATGCCCGCGTGCAGACCCGCCAGGGGGCCCGCAAAGCCGGCGATCAGATCTTCGACGACGGGGTAACCATAGGCGGCGTAGCGGTCGCGATTCTGGTTCGCATTGATGACGATCGTACTGACCTGCGGCGCGAGCCGCTCGATGACGTGGGCAACGAGCGTGCGGCCGTCGAGCTCGACGAGTCCTTTGTCCACACCCCCCATCCGCCGGCCCTGGCCACCCGCGAAGATGACGCCTGTGATGGCGCTGCGCGCAATCGTCATTGCGGTGGCCGGCCCGTCACGTTGCTTCGACGCGCGAGGCAGCGCTCGACGCATCGACGCGAAAACGCGCAGCGCCCGTGAACAACAGGTAATGGCGATTCGTTGCGCGGCCGATCATCGTCATGCCGACCTTCTGCGCGATCTCGTAGCCCATCTGCGTCAATCCGGACCGCGACACGAGGAACGGAATTCCCATCTGCGCTGCCTTGATCACCATCTCGGAAGTGAGCCGACCGGTCGTATAGAAGATCTTGTCGGCACCGTCTTCGCCATCGAGCCACATACGTCCGGCAATGGCATCGACCGCGTTGTGCCGGCCGACGTCCTCGATGAAGAGCAGGATGTCCGCCTGCGTGCCGCGATGCGTCGCCAGCGCGCAGCCGTGAACCGCCCCTGCCTGCTTGTAGATCGTCTCGTGCAGCCGGACCTTGTCGAGCAGCGCGTAGAGCGCCGATTGCGTCAGCGTTGCATCCACGCTCAAGCGCACGTTGTCGATGTCCTGCATCAGGTCGCCGAATACCGTGCCCTGGCCGCAGCCGCTCGTCGTCGTCCGTTTGGCGGTCTTCGCGTCGAGATCGGCGAGCCCATCGCGCGTCTTGACGGCGACCGAGTTGGTCTCCCAGTCGACGTGAACGGAAACGATGTCGTCGAGCCGCTCGACGAGCCGCTGGTTGCGCAGATAGCCGATCGTCAGCGCCTCGGGGGCGGCGCCGAGCGTCATCAGCGTCAGGATCTCGCGCTTGTCGACATAGAGCGTCAGCGGATGCTCGCCGGCGATGGCGACGTCACGCGCGACGCCGTGCTCGTCGACGGCGCTGACGTCGAACGTCGAGGGTCGCGCGGCATTCGTGAGCTCAGGCCGGTACATCAGTCGCTGCGTTCAGAACTCGACATCGCCGAAGCTAGCCGCCGATGTACGACATCTCGATGCGCGATTCGCGCGGCGTCGCCGCCGTGCGGATCTCCGAATAGCGATCGCTGCGCGCGCGCCAGATTGCCGCGACGGCGTTGCCGAGCTGCGTATCGGAATAGGCATCGCGCAACAGCGCGCGCAAATCGTAGCCGTTATCGGCAAAGAGACAGGTATAGAGCTTGCCGTCGGTGGAGAGCCGCGCGCGGGTGCAGTCGCGGCAGAACGCCTGCGTTACCGACGCGATGACGCCGACCTCGTTGCGGCCGTCGCGGTAGCGCCAGCGCTGGGCAACCTCGCCGGCGTAATTGGCATCGATCGGCTCGAGCGGAAGCTCGCGATCGATGCGATCGACGATTTCGGCAGCCGGCACGACGTGATCCATGCGCCAGCCGTTCGTATGCCCGACGTCCATGTATTCGATGAAGCGGACGATATGCGGGGTGTCGCGAAAGTGCCGCGCCAGCGGCACGATCGCATGCTCGTTCAACCCGCGCTTGACGACGGCATTGATCTTGATCGGCGCAAGTCCCGCTGCGGCCGCCGCATCGATCCCTTCGAGCACGCGTGCAACGGGGAAGTCCACGTCGTTCATCGCGCGAAAAGTCGGGTCGTCGAGCGCGTCGAGACTCACGGTTACTCGGTTCAACCCTGCGTCGCGCAGCGCGCGCGCCTTGCGGGCGAGCAGCGCGCCATTCGTCGTCAGCGTGATGTCGACGTCGCCGATCGCTGCGAGCATCTCGATCAAGCGCTCGAGGTTGCGTCGCAACAGCGGCTCGCCGCCTGTCAGCCGGATCTTTCGCACACCCTGGCTGACGAATACTTTGGCGATGCGCGCGATCTCCTCGAACGTCAGCAGTGCCGAATGCGGCAGGAACGGAAAATCGCGTCCGTACACATCCTTCGGCATGCAATAGACGCAGCGGAAATTGCAGCGGTCCGTCACCGAGATCCGGAGGTCGTGCAGCGGTCGCTGGCGGACGTCCATTGCCTGCATTGCGACACCCGGCGCGTCCGCAGCCGCGCGGACGAACGCATCGCGCGCACCAGCGCTCGCCAGCGTACGGGTGTCGGTCAACGGGATGACGGTAGCCATCGTGAAAATGGTCGGCGATTCGGGATGTGCGTGGTTGAAACGATGTTAGCAGAGCGACCGTTGCCGATCGACCGCCGATGTATGATCGTTGCCCCATGATTTCGTTGCAAAAAGCGTCGTCGTCGTACGCGCTGGCGTGAGTTCGCTGCGCCTCGCCGTCGATGTGATCATGGCGCGGATTCCGCTTACGAATCGGTGGGCGAGCGAACGCTGGCAACCGGTGGCGGTCGAAGTCGCTGCGCCCCGCTTCGGCGCGCCGGCAGCGCGCGATGTCGTTCCCGGCACCGGGCCGGCGATGCCCGAGGGCGAGGGTAACGACCGCTGGCGGTGTTCCGGCTTCGAGATCGAGCTGCATCCAACCGAAGCCGAAGGCTACTTCATGAACCTGACGGCGCCGGAGCCGCGGGTATTCGTCATGTGGCGGTTCTTCGACGACGAAGCGATGCCGCGCGCGCGGCCAGTGCTCGTCACTGTGAGCTACAACGAGGCGGGACGGTTCATGGATGGCGGCGAGCAGGTGGACGGCGTTGCGATGTCGCCGTCGATCGCGCAATGGGTCCGCGCGTTCGTCGACACTCATTACAAACCCGAGCCGCGTCGGAAGGTCCGCCGCAACGACCCGCTCGCAGAAGCACCTTCCGGCGACAACTCCGAATCTCGCTGAAGCCGCTCACCCAGAACTCGATGGCTGCCGATCCGACCGAATCGAAGGGTTTTTCGCTGCGCCGCTGGTCGCAACGCAAGCACGCAGCGGCGCGCGACCGCTCGCGCGAAGCGGACGAGGCTCCAGCACGGGCTGCGCCCACGGATTCGCCGCCGGCATCGGCTGTCGCAACGGCGGTGTCCGATGTGCGCTCGAACAACGTTACGAACACTGATTCGACAGCCGTCACCGCGGGCGAGCCAACGAAGCTTGCGCTGCCGCCGATCGAATCGCTAACGATCGATTCGGATTATTCGCCGTTCATGCAGCCGGGTGTCGATGCGACGACGCAACATCGCGCGCTGAAGAAGCTCTTCAGCGATCCGCGTTTCAACGTGATGGACGGACTCGACGTGTACATCGACGATTATTCGAAGCCGGATCCGATCGACCCGGCAATCGTCCGTACGCTGAATCAGGCGCGGTACATATTCAACCCGCCGCCGACGCGGGTGAACGCCGCGGGGCACGTCGAGGATGTTCCCGAGGGGGAGCTCGCAAAGGCTGCCGAGGTGGAGTCGCTCGACGCCCCGGTGGATGCACAGAACGTGTCATCCGCTGACGCTCCCGTCGCGGTTACCGAATCGAACGTGGTCAGCGAGATCGCGAACGACAGCCCCTTCTCGAAAAATCAATGAGTATCACCGACAAGAACGTCGCGATCTGCACGTGCAATGCGACGATGCCGCTCGATCGTGATGCGCTCGCGCGCGCGACCGGCATCGCCGACCTGCATCTCTTTGCGGCGATGTGCCAGCAAAGTGCTGCCGACTTCACGGCGCGTGCGCAGGGCGACATGGTCGTCACCTGCACGCAGGAGCAGCGTCTCCTGCGTGAGTTGACGGACGACGCGAGCGGCGTTCGCACGATCCGCTTCGTCAACATTCGCGAGACCGCCGGCTGGTCGGCCGATGCTCCCCGCGCTACGCCGAAAATCGCGGCGTTGCTCGCGGCTGCTGCGCTGCCGGAGCCGGAGCCTGTCGCCGCGGTCAGCTACAAGTCCGAAGGACAGCTTTTGATCGTTGGCCCGCTGGCGTCCGCGCTGCGCTGGGCCGATGCGCTCGCGCCGGCGCTGTCGGTTACCGTGCTGGCGACACAGTCGTCGCCCGACGTCGAATTGCCCGCGGCGCGCAACTTCCCCATCGTCTCCGGTCGATTGACGCAGCTGACCGGTTGGCTCGGCGCGTTCGACGTGAAATGGGAACAGCAGAACCCGATCGATCTCGATGTTTGCACGCGCTGCAATGCGTGTGTGACGGCGTGTCCGGAGCACGCGATTTCGTGGAACTTCCAGGTCGATGTCGATCGCTGCAAGAGTCATCGCGCTTGCGTGCAGGCATGCGGCGCGATCGGCGCGATCGACTTCGATCGCCGCGACACCAACCGGGTCGCTCGCTTCGACGCCGTGCTCAACCTGTCGCCGACGAAGTGGTTCAAGCAGCACCAGCCGCCGCAGGGCTATTTCGCGCCTGGCGACGATCCGCTCGAGCAGGCGAAGATCGCCGCGGAACTGGCACTCGCGATCGGCGAGTTCGAAAAGCCGAAATTCTTCGCATACAAGCCGTCGATCTGTGCGCACAGCCGCTCGCAGAAGACCGGGTGCTCGCAATGCATCGACGTATGCTCGACACTCGCGATACGCGCGGATGGCGATCACGTGGCCGTCGAGCCGCATCTGTGCATGGGCTGCGGTGCGTGCGCGACCGTTTGTCCGTCGGGCGCGATGACGTACGCGTATCCGGAGCCGGCCGATCTCGGCGCACGGCTGCGCACGCTCATTGGCGAATATGCGCGCGCCGGCGGCCGCGACGTCGCGCTGTTGCTGCACGCCGCGGACGCGCAACCCGCGCTCGATGCGCTCGCGCGGCGCGGCCGCGGTCTGCCCGCTCGCGTGATCCCCGTCGACGTCGAGCATATCGCCTCGGTGGGCATCGACCTGTGGATGGCGGCGCTTGCGTGGGGCGCATCCGGCGTCGCCGTGCTGGCGACCGGGCGGGAGGCGCCGCAGTATCGCGACGCGCTGCGCTTCCAGCTCTCCATCGCGCAAACGGTGGCGAACGCGCAGGGCTATCAGGGCGACCATTTCCGGCTTATCGACGCGGGTGCCGACGATATCGAGCGCGCGCTGTGGGATTGGCAGGTCGCGTTGCCGCCTCGCGTTGCGGCGACATTTGCCGCGACCAACGACAAGCGCCGAACACTCGCGTTCGCATTCGAGCACCTGGCAGCGCACGCGCCCGTTCCCCAACCATCGATCCCATTGCCGTTGGGTGCGCCGTTCGGCGCCATCGACGTCGACGCAGGGCGCTGCACGATGTGCCTCGCCTGTGTCGGCTCGTGTCCGGAAGCGGCGCTCTTAGATCATGCCGAGCGGCCGCAACTGCGCTTCATCGAGAGCAACTGCGTCCAGTGCGGCATCTGTGCCGCCACGTGCCCCGAGAACGCGATTTCGCTCCGCCCTCGGCTGGAGCTCACGGCCGCCGCACGCGAGCCGCGCGTGCTGAACGAGGCGAAGATTTTCGAGTGCGTCCGCTGCGGCAAGCCAATGGGCACGGAAAGGCTCGTGCTGACGATGGTCGAGCGGCTGCGCGGGCACTCGATGTTCGCGAGCGAGGCGAGCCTCGCAAGGTTGCGGATGTGCGCCGATTGCCGCGTCGTCGACCTGATGACGAACGAAGTCACCGTCGACATCCGTGACGTCTAGCCCGGCGCCTGTCGCGCTCGCACACCCGCTGACTCCGGAAGACCGCAGTCGCGCCGAGTTCTACGCGCTGCTCGCGCGCCTTTATGCGGACGCACCGGACGCGTGGCTCCTGCGGGCAATCGCCGCCGCGCCACCGCTCATGGATGACGGCGAGCTCGCGAGCGCCTGGAACCGGCTCGTGGCGGCCAGCGGCGCGATGGATGCGGACGCGGCGGCGCAGGAATACACGGATCTTTTCATCGGCGTCGGGCAGTGCGACGTCAACCTGCACGGCTCGCACTGGATCGCAGGTGCGATGCTCGAGCGTCCGCTTGCCGAGCTGCGAACCGCGTTGGCGGAACTCGGCCTTGCCCGCCGTGCCGATTCCGTCATGCTCGAGGATCATCTTGCCGCGCTCTGCGAGTCGATGCGCCTGCTGATCGCGGGAACCAATGACCGGCCGCCTGCGTCCGTTGGTGTGCAGCGAGCGTTTTTCGACCGTCACATCGTACCGTGGGCGTTTCGGTGCTGCACTGCAATACGCCAATCGTCTATTGCCAACTACTATGGCCGCGTTGCAGAATTCACCGAACAATTCATGGCGCTGGACCGCGACGCACTCGCCATGGAATAAAGCACGCGTTCGGAACCTGTTTTCGGAGGCATCATGATCGATCGAACGTCTCGCGACCCGCACGGGTCGCCGTCCCTTGCCGCCCCTTCGCCCGACGCGAAGCGCCGCAAGTTCCTGTTGTTCGGCGCGAGCGCCGCAGGTGCGGCCGCTGCAGCGCCCGTGCTCGCGGCGCCCGCAGCAATCGTCGAGGCACCCGCCGCTACAGACACACAATCGCAGGGTTATCGCGAAACCGCGCACGTACGCCGTTACTACGCGACCACGCGACTGTGACTGAAATGAACCCGGTGTTCCCGGTGTTCGCGCTTTAAAGAATCGGCTCTGAAATCCTCGGCAGGAGAAGAACCATGCTGCTCACGCGCAAATCCGATTCCACTCGCGCCACAGGACCGCGGCTTGGCCGCACGCTCGGTGCACGAATCGCGACGATGGATCGACGCGCGTTTCTGAAGCGATCTGGGCTCGTTGCCGGCGCCGGCGCATTCGCAAGCCAGCTGCCATATGGGACGATGGGCAAGGCGCGGGCCGCCGACGAGACCCCGGGTGCCAAGACCGAAGTGCATCGCACCGTCTGCACGCACTGCTCGGTCGGCTGCTCGATCGACGCCGTCACCGAGAACGGCGTATGGACGCGGCAGGAGCCGGTGTTCGATTCGCCGCTCAACCTCGGCGCGCATTGCGCAAAGGGCGCATCGATCCGTGAGCACGGCCACGGCGAGCATCGGCTGAAGACACCGATGAAGCTCGTCAACGGCAAGTACCAGCGGATCAGCTGGGAACAGGCGATCAACGAGGTCGGCGACAAGCTCGCTGCGATCCGCAAGGAATCGGGACCCGACGCGGTGTTCTGGGTCGGCAGCTCGAAGCACAGCAATGAGCAGTCGTACCTGCTGCGCAAGTTCGTCTCGTTCTTCGGCAGCAACAACTGCGACCACCAGGCGCGCATCTGCCACTCGACCACCGTATCCGGCGTTGCCAATACGTGGGGCTACGGGGCGATGACGAACTCGTACAACGACATGCAGAACACGAAGTGCGCGCTGTACATCGGCAGCAACGCCGCCGAAGCGCACCCGGTGTCGATGCTGCACATGCTGCATGCGAAGGAAACCGGCGCGAAGATGATCGTCGTCGATCCGCGCTTCACGCGCACGGCGGCGAAGTCCGACTACTACGTCCGCATCCGCTCGGGCACCGACGTCGCGTTCCTGTTCGGCGTGCTGTACCACATCTTCAAGAACAACTGGCAGGACGACAAGTACATCAACGACCGCGTCTACGGGATGGACAAGGTCAAGGCCGACGTCATGGCCAAGTGGACGCCCGACAAGTGCGAGGAAGTGACCGGCGTCCCCGAAGCATCGGTGTACAAGGTCGCCGAGATGATGGCGAAGAACCGGCCATCGACGCTCGTCTGGTGCATGGGACAGACGCAGCACTCGACCGGTAATGCGTTCGTCCGCGCATCGTGCATCGTGCAGCTCGCACTCGGCAACATCGGCGTGTCGGGCGGCGGAGCCAATATCTTCCGCGGTCACGACAACGTGCAGGGTGCAACCGACATTGGTCCGAACCCGGACTCGCTGCCGGGGTACTACGGCGTTGCCACCGGATCGTGGAAGCACTTCGCGACGGTGTGGGGCGTCGATTACAACTGGATGCTGAAGCAGTTCTCATCGCAGGCGATGATGGAAAAGCCGGGGATGACGGTGTCGCGCTGGATCGACGGCGTCCTCGAGAAGAACGAGCTGATCGACCAGGACAGCAACCTCCGCGCGTTGGTGTTCTGGGGCCACGCGCCGAACAGCCAGACGCGCGGCAAGGAAATGGTCGAGGCGATGAAAAAGCTCGATACGCTCGTCGTCATCGATCCGTATCCGTCGGCAACCGCTGCGATGGCCGCGATGGTGCGCAAGGACGGCGTCTACCTGCTGCCGGCGGCGACGCAACTCGAGACGTCGGGAAGCGTCACGGCGTCGAACCGCTCGCTGCAGTGGCGCGAGCGTGTAATCCGGCCGCTGTTCGAATCCCAGACCGATCACGCGATCATGTATGCGTTCGCGAAAAAGTTCGGGTGGGGTCCCGAGTTCATCAAGAACTACGAGATGTGGAAGCCAGACGGCGACGCGAAGTTCGAGGAGCCCACACCCGAGTCGGTGCTGAAAGAGGTCAACCGCGGCATGTGGACGATCGGGTACACGGGCCAGTCGCCCGAGCGGTTGAAGCTGCACATGAAGAACATGCACACGTTCGACGTCAAGACGCTTCGAGCGAAAGGCGGACCGTGCGACGGCGATTATTACGGGCTGCCGTGGCCGTGCTACGGCACGCCGGAGATCAAGCATCCGGGGTCGCCGAACCTGTACGACGAATCGCGCTCGATGATGAATGGCGGTGGCTGCTTCCGCGCGAACTTCGGCGTCGAAAGAGACGGCGTGAATCTGCTCGCAGAGGACGGCTCGTTCCCGAAGGATTCCGAGCTCACGACCGGCTATCCGGAATTCGATCACGTGCTTATGAAGAAGCTTGGCTGGTGGGATGAGTTGACCGATGCCGAGAAGAAGGCCGCCGAGGGCAAGAACTGGAAGACCGACCTTTCCGGTGGCATCCAGCGCGTAACGATGAAGCACGGCGCGCATCCGTGGGGCAATGCGAAGGCGCGCGCGGTCGTGTGGAATTTCCCCGACGGCATTCCGCAGCACCGCGAGCCGCTCTATTCCCCGCGTCCCGACCTCGTCGCCAAATATCCGACGCACGACGACAAGAAAGCGTTCTGGCGGCTGCCGACGCTCTACAAGTCCGTGCAGGAAGCGAACGTCAAGGACAAGGTCGCGGAGCGCTTCCCGCTGATCCTGACGAGCGGACGCCTCGTCGAGTACGAAGGCGGCGGCGAGGAAACGCGCAGCAACCGCTGGCTCGCCGAACTGCAGCAGGAGTGCTTCATCGAGATCAATCCGGTCGACGCGAACGATCGCGGCGTACGCAACGGCGAATTCGTCTGGGTGAAGACGCCGACCGGCGCGCAGCTCAAGGTGAAGACGCAGGTGACCGAACGTGTCGGCAAGGGCACGACGTTCATACCGTTCCACTTTTCCGGCTGGTGGATGGGCAAGGACATGCTCGAGTTCTACCCGGAGGGCGCGGCGCCGATCATTCGCGGCGAAGCGGTCAACACGGCGACGACGTACGGCTACGACTCCGTGACGATGATGCAGGAAACGAAGACGACGCTTTGCCAGGTCGAGAAGTTCACGGCGTAAATTCAGGGCATAGAGGATCCCACCATGGCCAGAATGAAATTCCTGTGCGATGCCGAGCGTTGCATCGAATGCAACAGCTGCGTCACCGCTTGCAAGCAGGAGCACGAGATTCCATGGGGCGTCAATCGCCGCCGCGTCGTGACGCTGAACGACGGCGTCCCCGGCGAGCGGTCGATATCGGTCGCTTGCATGCATTGCTCTGACGCGCCGTGCATGGCCGTATGCCCCGTCGACTGCTTCTACAAGTCCGAGGAAGGCGTCGTGCTGCACGACAAGGACCTGTGCATCGGCTGCGGCTACTGCTTCTACGCGTGTCCCTTCGGCGCCCCGCAGTTCCCGCAAACGGGCGCCTTCGGCGTGCGCGGCAAGATGGACAAGTGCACGTTCTGCGCAGGCGGTCCCGAGCCCGATCGCTCCGAAGCCGAGTTCCAGAAATACGGCCGCAACCGCCTAGCCGAAGGCAAGCTGCCGGCGTGTGCGGAAATGTGCTCGACGAAGGCGCTGCTGGGTGGCGACGGCGACACGATCGCGAATATCTACCGCGATCGCGTCACGCATCGCGGCAAGGGCGGTGAAGTCTGGGGCTGGGCAACGGCGTACAAGCTCCCGCCGGCCGGCGCCCAGCAAGGCGCACCCGGCGCCGGCGCCCCCGGAGCCCCCGCGCCAGCGGCGCCACCTGGAGGCACCAAATCATGATGACAACTGCGCGGATCGTTGCCGCCATTGCCGCTGCTTCGACGCTGGCGCTCGCAGGCTGTGGCGAGCGGCCGCAGGTGATCAATTACAAGCAGGGTGCCTACCAGGGCAAGCCGGACACGCCCGCTTACAAGGGCGCGCCGTTCAACGGCAACAAGCAGCAGTGGGACAACGCGATCGACACGCGCATGCAGGCGCAGAACGAATACGTGCGCCTGCGGGATTGATTTTATGCATCCGATGAACCGCTTCGCTGCCGCATGCATCGCGGCGCTCGTGATCGGCGCAGCGCACGCGCAAGCACCGACGCCCAAGATGGGACCGGCGCAGTCACCGGCGACCAATTCGGTCGACGCGAACTATGCGTCGAAGCAGCAACAGCAGCAGCTGACGCAGCCGCTCAACAATCAGCCGCTTTGGTCGGAGGTGCGGTCTGGCTCGCCGCAGTTCACGAGTCTCCCCGGACGCGAAACGAACATCCTCATTCAGCCGGAAGGCCAGACCTGGCGGGCGCTGCGCAACTCGCAGGTGTCCGTCTATGCCGGATGGGGCCTCGTGCTGATGGTCGTGCTGATCGCCGGGTTCTATTTCTGGAAGGGGACGATGCAGCTGCACGAGCCCCCGACCGGCCGCAAGATCCGGCGGTTCACGAACTGGCAGATGGCGATCCACTGGACCACCGCCTATGCGTTCGTCACGCTCGCGATCACGGGACTCATCATCGTGTTCGGCAAGAACGTGCTGCTGCCGCTGATCGGCTATACGCTGTTCTCGTGGCTCGCGATCCTTGCGAAGAACCTGCACAACTTCATCGGACCGCTCTTCTTCATCTGCATCCTGCTGCTGTTCTTCACGTTCGTTCGCGACAATTTCTGGCGCCGCTACGACTTCAACTGGCTGCGCCACTTCGGCGGACTGATCAGCAAGCAGGACGTGCCCTCAGGCAAGTTCAACGCCGGCGAGAAGCTGTGGTTCTGGGGCGGCGTGCTCGTCGCGGGGCTGATCGTAAGCGCGAGCGGATTCATCCTCGACTTCCCGAACTTCAACCAGACGCGCAACACGATGCAGATCGCCAATATCGTGCATCTCTGCATCGCATCGCTCTTCATGCTCGCGGCACTCGGGCACATCTACATGGGCACGATCGGTATGGCCGGCGCTTACCAGGCGATGAGCAAGGGCTACGTCGACGAGACCTGGGCGAAGGAACATCACCTGTACTGGTACAACGACATCAAGGCCGGCAAGATTCCAACGGCCCCCGACGATGCGCCGGTGCCGTTGGTGCCACCGCGCGCGGCAACGCGCTAGACGAATCGCAGTTCGAACTCGGAGACGATCGATGCAGACGACGATACGGGCCCTGCTCGGTGCAGCGCTGGTAGTGGGGGCATTCGGCGTCGCCGTCGCGAAGCTGCCGCCGGCGCCACCGTTGACAGATGAGCAGAAGGCCGCGAAGGCCGCCAAAGACAAGACGGACGCCGAAACCGCGAAGGCGCAGCTGACGAAGGCGGAGGACCACGCGGTCAGCAAGTACATCGCGGATCAGAAGGCGAAAGGCATTACCGTCACGCCACAGTTGCCGCTGGGCGCACCTCCGTCACCGGACGCCAGCAAGAGCCTGCCGGCACAGCCCGAGAAAGCGTCGAACGCACACTCGCCGCCGCAGAAATAACGCGGCAGCGCGTTCTCGCGGCATCGCTACATCTGGTTTCCACCGGCTGACCGTACCCGCGGATGCGCTGCGGGTGGGTCAGCCTTGTGAGCTGCAGGAGCAAGCCCCGGCGGCGGAGCTTCAGAAGCGATAGTCGACGCCCGCAACGTAACTATCGATGCGGATGCGGTCGTTCTTGATCCACTCCGCGAAGACGCCCCAGTTGGGATGGAAATTCCAGCGGACGCCTGCGCCATAGGTCGCTTCGTCCTGCCGGTCGTTCTGGTTGGCCACGCCACCCAGCGGTCCGCTCGCGTTGAACTTGAGCTCCGAGTGCGCATAACCGATACGTCCGTAGAGGTCGAAGTTGCTGATCGGGATGATGCCAACCAGCGAGATCGCGACCGAGTGCGCCTTTCCGGATCCGTTGATGTTGCCGACGTGGCCGATGACATTTCCGTCGAAATTGTAACGTCCGAAATCGTAGTAGCCGACCTCGACGGCCCCATAGGGACTGAACCGCCAGCCGCCGCGCACCGTCCAGGACGTGTCGTTGTCGTCGAGCGTCCCGTCGTTCAACCCCAGGTCTCCCACTGAGCGGTTCAGGTGAGCCTGGCCGACACCAGCGCCGATGTACCACGGAGAAATGGGATAGGCAGGGGGAGGCGGCGGCGCGAATTGCGCGTGCGCCACCGATGATCCGGCCAAGGCTGCGGCCGTTACTGCGATATAGCCAATTTTCTTCATTCTTCGCTCCTTGCAAAATCTTGATGGACGACGGTCGCGAGAGGCTTGCTGGCGTGGTGGCCGAAGCCGCTCACAGGCTGTAGGGTACACGCAGGCAGCCGTCTTTCGGCACTGCAACAGCACGAAGGTTCCGACGGAATTAGTCAACTGTCAAAGTTGGTCTTCGAGCGGCAGCGTCGCATATAGATCGACGAGAAGCTCGCGCGTTTGATCGTCGCCTGGCTCGCGGTCGTAGACGATCGGCTGCCCGTCCTTGACGCTCTTCCAGACGAGCTTGGGTGTCTTGCCGTTGCCGTTTTCGAGCGCCAGCACGAAGCTGTTGGCCGGCTGGGCGATCGTGTCGAAGCGCGCGACGACCTGCCGCGCGAGTTCCGGACTGTCGATCATCAGACCGATCTCCGTGTTGAGATGCATAGAACGTGGATCGAGGTTCGCCGAGCCGATGAAAATGCGCTTGCGATCGAACACATACGCTTTCGCGTGCAACGAGAACTGCCCCGAGCTCGGCGCTTTCAGCATTCCCCCCCGCGGTGTCGGCTTGCCCGGTAGCGGCTTGACTTCGTACAGATCGATTCCTTCCTCGAGCAGCGGTATCCGGTAGCGCCGGTAACCGGCGTGCACGGCGGGAACGTCGGTCGACAGCAGCGAATTCGTCAACACGCGGACGCGAACGTTGCGCTCGCGCAGCGACTTCAAGAGATCGGACAATTTCGTCCCCGGGACGAAGTAGGGCGACACGATCAGAAGCTCGCTCTTCACATCGGCTGTCGCTTCGAGGAGCCGTCGACGTAAGAGCGCGCCGATCGCGTCGCCCCCTTCGACGCTGGACTTGTCGGGGCTGTCGGCAACTACCTCCGCCTTCGCCCACACGATGCCCGTATCGCTGTTCAGCATCGTGGCCAGCGGATTGCCCGTGCGAAGCGCCTTCATCGCGTCGCTGTCGCGCATCTCGGCCAGATGATTCGACAGTTGCGTTTCCATCGCCTCGAGCTTCGGACCGGTCGGCAACGTGCCGAGCAGCGCGCGCACGGGAACGGCCAGCATGCTGTTCCAGTATTCGTCGAAGCTCTTCGACAGCTCGTGCGCGATGGGTCCCATCGCGAACGCGTCGTAGTCGCCGAATTGCAGATCCTCGCCGGTATCGAAATATTCGTCGCCGACGTTGCGGCCGCCAACCACGGCAATCGTGTTGTCGACGACGAAGAGCTTGTTGTGCATCCGGTAATTCAATCGGCTCGCCGTCAGCCCGAACTCGGCGTAGCGAAGCAATGCAATCGACCCGCGATAGAAGAACGGGTTGTAGAGCCGTACGTCGATGTTCGGATGTGCTGCGAGCAGGCCGATCCGATCGTCCTGTCCGCGGGCCTCGGTGTCGTCGATCAGCACGCGCACGCGAACGCCGCGCGTCGCCGCGCGCAGCATCGCGCTCATCAGCAGCTGACCGCTGTCGTCGTCCTTGAAGATGAAATACTGGACGTCGAGCGTGCGCTGCGCGCTGTCCGCCATCTGCAGCCGCAGCGTGAACGCGTCGCTGCCGCTCGCGAACAGCCTGAATCCCGACAGTCCCGGATGCGATTTCGCCCGTGCGTCGACCTTGCGTCCGAGGGCAGTTTCCTCCGGATGCGCGAGCGCCTGCGATTCGACGCGGGGAAAGTTCGCGCCGGGCGGCATCGTCGCGCAGCCGGAAATGACGGCGAGCGCGCACGCGGCAATCGCGATACGTAAGACGAGCGCGCGAAGCGCCGCGGTGGAGTGGATCAAGGTATTTGCCTGTAATGCGATTGCGCGAGGATCGGCGATTGCATGCCCGCCTGCCGTAGGCACTCCAACGAAAATCGATTAGTCGGCGCGAGGTTCGAGATGTAGGTATACGTCCTACGCTCGTTCGCGACGGTGCGGAGCGAATGCGACGGCGGTGCGCGCAGGCGTCACGCTATAATCGCGGCGCGCGGAGAGATGGCCGAGTGGTCGAAGGCGCTTGACTCGAAATCAAGTATACGTTTACGCGTATCTAGGGTTCGAATCCCTATCTCTCCGCCATTTTTCACGGTCTATTCCGATCACATCGCTGACGGTTTATACCGAAGACATGGGTAACGGTCCGTACTTAAGACATGGTACGTACCGGACACATCGGTTACACCGCCCCGCCTGCGTTTCGATCGCGCAACTTCGCCGGTGCGCTGCGCTCAAAGGTGCTGAACGTCAACGGAGGCGCGTCATGGCGACGAATCCCGTCAACTGGTTCGAGATCTACGTCGACGACATCGAACGAGCGAAGGCCTTCTATCGATCCGTGCTGAAGATGGACCTTGCGCGCCTGGACGCGCCGGGGCCCGGCGTGCAGGAAATGTGGATGTTCCCGTCGGAGGAAAACGAGATGGGAGCGACCGGCGCATTGGTGAAAATGGAAGGCTGCGCAGCGGGCGGCAACAGCGTCATCGTCTACTTCTCGTGCGACGACTGCGGCGTCGAAGCGAACCGCGTCCCGTCAGCCGGCGGCAAGATCGTCAAGAACAAGTTCGCGATTGGAAAATACGGCTTCATCGCGCTCGCCAGCGATACCGAAGGGAACATGTTCGGCCTGCATTCGATGAAATGACGATCGACAGGGTTCGCTTCACGAGCAGACCGCATCGCAAGAGCGCTACGTCAAATACCGAGCTCCGCCAGAAACCGATCGACGTGCTCGGTCCATAAGCGCCCGCCGCGTGCGAGCAGTTGGTGCCCATCGGAATTCGGCACCGGCTCGGTCATCACGAATTCGGTGCGACCGCCACCCGATGCGAACGCGCGATACCACGCACGCGGCCACTCGGGGCCCCAGTAGAGGTCGTTCTCGGCGTACAGCCACAGTCCCGGAACGTGCGTCGTCCTGCCGTAAGCGCCCATCAGCGCCGCCATGTCCTCGGAGCCGCAACTGTGTTTCGGTGCGCGTCCGCCATCGCCGCCGGTGCCACCCGCGAAATTGATGTAGCCGATGACGCCGGGCGGATTCGCGGCGGCAGTCGCGATCGACGTCAAACCACCCATTGACGACCCGGCAAGCACGATGCGGCTCGCATCGGCCCATGGTTGATGCCGCACCCATTCGAGCGTCGCAGCGATCGCTGACGACGCAGCGGCAGCGGCACGGCCAAAATCCGGTGGTCCCCAGCAGTTGCCGAACATGTCGTACCGAACACCCGAATACTCGCGGTCGACGCCGCCGGTATCGCCGTACCCGGGTCGAATCGGCGCAACGACCACGAAGCCCTTGTGCAGCCAGTAGCGGATGTGTCCGCGCGGGTCCGGCGGCTTGGTCCGCCGACGGTCTGCCTCGGTGCCCGAGCGGCCGTGCGAATAAATCAGCACAGGCCATTTGCCCTCGCCATCCGGCTTGTAGATCGCGGTGACCATGTGAGCATCGCTGTCCGCCGATCGCGCGCTCGCGACGTCGATTTGCACGATCTCGGGCGCCACAGGCTGGGCTTGCGCGATCGCGCTCTCGATGATGAGGCAGATGACGATTGCCAATCGGAAAATCGATGCGCTCATCGCGCGCATTCCCACCGCGCAATCGCGGCATCGTAATCGGCCATCGATGGGCTCCCCGTCGAAGATGCGGCGAGCGGATGCGTGCGCCGCGACGCCAGCGCGCTATTAGCGCATGGAACAGGGGGTGTTGACCATTCCTGCGGACGCGAGGCGCCCTCGCGCGCATGCGCGGTCGCAACGGCGGGGTATCAGCTGCGCCTAGGCGCCGCGGGACTTGCGGTCGAAGTCTTCGCCGACGCGCGTGTATTGATCGGTGTCGCGCTGGTCGTTGGCGACGTCCGTCGCGGCCTGGCGGGTAACAGCGCGTGGCTGGTTCGGGCGATGCGGCCGCTCGTCGCGTTCGTGCGGCAGCGGAAGTTTCGCATACTGCTTGTCGTCGGGTACCGCCGAGTCGGCGACGGCGCCCGTCGCTTCGTTTTTTTCGACGTGCGGCCGCGCAGCTTCCGGCGGCAACGGTGATCGGCGCTGGCGCTTCATGCGCGGCTACGCCATCGTCTGGTGATCGAGCTCGGACGCGAGCTCGCGCGCCCACTCGAGGTGCTTGCGAATCGCCGGCAGCTGCTCGGCAGCGAAGCGTTGAACGCGTGCACCGTGTCGATCCGCCGCACGCTCAAACGTCGTCAGCGCCTCTTCCTGTGCCATGACGCCGACGTTGCGCGCGTAGGCACGATCGAAGTCACCGCCATGCAACTCGCGGAGCACGTCGAGCCTCGCTTGCAGCGTGTCGCTCAATTGCGACGGCAGCGCTACCCCTACGCTCGCCGCAAGCTGCTGCAGATCCGTGTCGGCGGCAATGCGCTCGCGCAACGTCGCTTCGGCGAAACGGCGGACCGCGGGCGAACCGCCGCGGGCTGCAGCGAGCCGGCTCGCCGCGATTTCGAACAGCGCGCCTTGCGCAACGGTGACGAGGAACTGTTGCTCGGACGGCGCCGACGCAATCAACGATGGCCGCTCGGGCGACGCCCAGCCGGAGCGAATCGAATCGCCGGGAATCGACCGGTAGTCGACGCGCTCGCACCCGGCGCCGAAGAGCAAGGCTCCCAGCGTCAGTGAGGCGATCAGCGCACGAAGCGAGGTCCAGATGACGGAATTCACATCCGTTACCTTGCAAGCGGCATGCCGCATGATTGTGTTGGTGATTGCCTCTCGCGCAAAGATCGCAATGACGCAGTGAAGCTTTACAAAACGCGCAAATGCAGCGGCGCGCAAACCGCGCGCGGTCGAGGTGACCTGGAAACTGTTACGAAACACGCCCGGTAACATTTACCCGGGTGCAGGTGCGAACTAGGCCGATCGTTCGCGCATCCGCTGCTTGATGTACTGCGTGACGATCGTCTGCAACGGCCCGATCAGCCGCGGCAGCAGCACGGACGCGATGGCGCCCGCGACTTGCGCGACGCGCGCCGGTGTCGATGGCCGCCGCTCGAAGAGCATCCGTCGCCGGGGTGACGGCCGGCGGACGAATCGCGACGCGGCAAAGCCGATGGCAACGGCCGCGATCAGCGCAACCGGCACCGCGCTCTTGACGGCGACGCCGCTGCGCGTGTCTTCCGTCAATGCGCGAAGCTCCCTCCGCCGTTGCGACAACCGGCGCTCGACTTCGGAGATTTCGTCGTCAAGCGACAGATCGGTTCGGCGCATTGTCCTTCTCCGGGTGCGAGATGTCGTCCTTGTCCTTGCGCAACTGGCGCAGCGTCGCCGCAAACAATAGGTCGGGAATCTGCGATTTCGCCCAGAACGCGATGCCGACAGCAATGGCGATGTTGACGATCGCGGCAACGACGAGCGCAATGCCCCAGCTTGCGCCGGCGCCGACGGCCCACACGACCGCCGCTGCGACGAACGCCATCCACGCCGAAACGACTAGGATCGAGACGATGATTCCCGCCGCGACCATCTTGACGAGGGAGATGCCCGCGCGCTGCAACTCGAGCACGGCGAGCAGGGCGTGATCGTGAACCAGCCCCTTGACGTTGGTCCAGGCAATCGTGAATTTCGACGGACCGTGTGCGTGCGAGCTCATTGTTGTTTTCCGAAGTGGATGACGCGACATCGCAGCGCTGCGGATGCAACGCGCCGGTTCGGCACGCGGATCATACGCGACTCATGCAACCGTCATGCCATGATGGGATGGTTGGCGTGGGCAAAATGTCAGCTCAAGCAGGCCGCGAAGCGCCCGTCGCGCGCTGCCCATTGACGATGAACGCCGCGGCATCGGCGAAGTCGTAGACGATCGCGCTCGGCGTGCGTACGCGTCCTGCGCGCCAACGCGTTTCGGTGCCGCGATCGACGAGGATTGCGCGACATCCCGCGCGAACGCCGGCCTCGACGTCGTCGAGCATGTCGCCGATGATCCACGACTGGCCGAGCGCGATCCCTTGCGTGCCGGCTGCTTCGAGCAGAAGACCTGGCCGCGGCTTGCGGCACGTGCACGCGGTTGCGCCGACGACGCGGGAGCCGGGCGGATGGTGCACGCACCAGCCGAAGCCGCTGATGACGACTCCGTAGGGCGCAAGCAGCTCGTCGATGCGCGCCTCGACGCGTGCAAGCGTGTCAACGGTGAACCACCGAAGCGCAACGCCGGGCTCGTTCGACACGACGACCAGCAGGTAGCCCGCATCCTGAAGTTGCCGCAGACCCTCGCCAACGTGCGGTAACAGCTCGAGCCGATCCGGATCGAAATCGTGCGCAGCGGTGTGAACGATCGTGCCGTCCTTGTCCAGAAATACGGCGCGCGCGTTCGTGGGTCCCGTCGAATTCATAGCTTGCGTCGTCACTGCAATGCACGTGCCGCGGGACGTCGCGAGGACGTTTGCGTGGCGCTGCCGGTGATCGATCTTGCCGCTTAGCCTTCCAGCCGAATGGTAACTATTACCGGCAATATCGGCTCCGACAAGGGGTGATCAGCTCGAGTCGAGTGCCGGGTCCGCCGCGCGCGGCAGGCTGATTGCAAAGCCATCGCCCGCGCCATTGCCGCCAACGATCGTCACGTTGCCGCCGTGCGCCTCGATGATGATTCTTCCGGCCACGATGGCCTCGCTGGTCACATCCGCTGTTACGCCGATGCGGTACAGATTCGCCGTGACGTCAGGCGGCATTGCGCTGCTCCCGACGAGCTTCACCTTCACGTCGCCCGATTGCGTATCCGCCAGGAGACGCACGATGATCGTCGACGCAGCACGCGACGCTTCGACTACAGATTCACAGAACGCGAGCAACGCGAGCTGCAACTGGTGAGCAACGCCGAGCGTCCAAGCGGGGCCCGCAGCGACGTCCACGTCGATCGTCGCATCGCGTATGCGCGCCTCGTGCCGCAGCAGGCGCACGACTTCGCGCACCAGCCCGCCAATCTCGATTCGCTCGATCGTCGCGTCGGCGCGTTGCGTCAACGCGTGAATGTCATTGAGTCGCGCGGACAGCCGGTGCTCCTCGGTTTGCATCACGTCGAGGTAGCGCTGACAGCGCCCGATGAGACCCCGTGGATCGCTCGCCGGATCCATTCGCGCAATCGTCGAAGTCAGAAGCGCCAGCGTCAGATGGATGTTGTTCAGCGGTCCTTTCGCATCGTGGACGAGATTCGCGAGCAGATGTCGATTCCCGTGGCACTCGCTCGCCTTCACCTGTGCGCGATAGGCCTCGTCGCGGGCCGTGCGCTCGCGCAGGAGCACGACGTACCGTGAGGCACTGCCATCCAATGCATGCACTTCCGATCGGAGCTTGCGCACGCCCGCCGGCGTCTGCAGATCGAAGCCCCGCTGCAGCGGCGGATCGCCCTCGGCAAGCGCCGCGGCATTGGCGAGATCGAGTCCTGCACTGATGTCGGACCAGCCGCTTTCGAGCGCCGCTTGATCGGCTGCGCCGCAATGCGAGCATGCGCGAGGACTCGCATAACGGCAGCGATGCTGCCCGTCGACCAGCAGGACGCCGGCGTGCAGGAGCTCGTCGAGCAACCGGCCGTCGTACGGGCTCGAATCGTGCAAGCGCTCAACGGTGCTCATCGACGGTGTCCTGGAATCGGCATGTTCATTTGCAAAGACGATACCAACGCGCGCGCCGAACTGAAATTGCGGTTGCTCGTCGTCGACGACGATCCGAACACGCGCGACCTCTTGTCAGCTGCCTTGCAGATCCATGGCGCGAAGGTCGTCGTCGCCGCGAACGCGCGCGAGGCGACCGACGCGTTTCGCGACTGGGAACCGGATGTGCTGATCTCAGATATCAGCATGCCAGGCGACGATGGTTGCGAGCTCATCCGGCGCCTGCGCGAGGTTGCCACCGAGACGAGCAAGCGGATGCCTGCGATCGCATGCTCCGCTCATGCGGCCACCGAGGATCACGCGCGCGCACTGGAAGCGGGCTTCAATGCGTTCATCGCGAAGCCGATCGACCTCGATCTCCTGGTGAATACAATCGCTCACTTCACCGATGTGGGATTCGGTGGCAATAACGACGCACCGACCGGCACGTCCGGTCGCGCAGCAGAGGAGGGTGGGCGCGGCAAGTCCGCGCCCGACTCGTAAGCGCGAAGACGGTTGTACAGCGTCTTCACGCTGATGCCGAGAATCTCCGCCGCCGCTTCCTTCGTATGTGTGTGCTGGACCGTCGCGAGAATCAGCCGCTTCTCGACCGCGTCGATCCGATCACCCACGCCGATCTGGAACGAGCGGCCATTGAAATCGGGCGACAGCGTCGGCTCCTGCGACAACCCGATCTGCGTGATCCACTCACCGTCGGTCATGATGTATGCGCGATGAATCGCATTCGACAGCTCGCGGACATTGCCGGGCCAGTGGTAGCGCTTCAACCGATCGACGGCGGCCGGCGTCAGTGCCTTGCCCGTGTTGCTCTGCTTGTTGAGCTGGGCAAGAAAGTGATTCGCGAGTAGCTCTATGTCGTCGCTGCGCTCGCGCAGCGGTGGAACGTAGAGCGGAAACACTTGGAGTCGGTATAACAAATCCTTGCGCAGCTTGCCCGACGCCACGGCGTCGTGCGGATTCCGGTTCGACGCTGCCAGCACGCGAACATCGGTCTCGATCGGTCGGTCGGACCCGACGCGGCTGACCGTCTGCGTTTCGAGCACGCGCAAAAGCTTCACTTGCAGGTCCATCGGCATCTCGGTGATCTCATCGAGAAACAGCGTGCCGCCATGCGCGCGCTCGAAATAGCCGCGGTGTTGCCGGTTCGCGCCCGTGAAGCTGCCCTTCTCGTGACCGAAGAGCTCGCTTTCGATGATCTGCGGCGAGATCGCGCCGCAGTTCACCGCCAGGAATGGCCGCAGGCGGCGCCGGCTTACCTCGTGGATCGTCTGTGCGACGATTTCCTTGCCCGTACCGCTTTCGCCAGTGATGAACACCGTCGCACCCGTTGGTGCTACGCGGCTCAGTTGATCGTACAGTCGCTGCATCGGCGCAGAGCCGCCGACCAGCCGACCGAAGTGACCGAGCGAACGCAGCTCCGAGCGGAGGTCCTTGACTTCGGCAGAGAGCTCCGGCGGGCGCGCGACGCGCGAGAGCACGCCCCGAAGCTGCGACAGATTGATGGGCTTCAGAAGGTAATCGGTCGCGCCATGCCGCATCGCCTCGATCGAGCTCTCGAGCGATGCATGACCGGTGATCACAACCACCTGCGTATTTGCGTCGCGTACCGTCGCCTCACGCAACAACTCGATGCCGCTGCCGTCGGGCAGCACGAGATCGAGCAGGATCACGTCGGGATTCGTCGCGAGCAGGTCACGCGCTGCTTGCACCGAATCCGCACACGCCGTCGTGAACCCCTGATCGGCCACCAACTCCGCGAGTGCGTCGGAAGCGATCGTGTCGTCGTCAACGATGAGGGCGTGCGGCATGCCGTCGGGTCATCCAATGCACATGAAGATGCAGGCAATGTGCGCAAGACCCGTACCGGAGCGACGCGCTATTGCCATGTCCCTGAATTTTATTCTTAATCGCCGCTGCACCCTCCGCACTTCGACGTGTAAGCGCCGGTCCGCGTAATAATTACCTGCGGTCAATGAAATTTGCGCGTCCGCTGTCCGCGCAACGCACGTCGGACAATGGCGCATCTTGCGTAGGTGGGCTCACAGGCGATTGTTTAATAAAGTAAATTCAACTGCGAAATGCATCGTTTTGCTCGCGACCAATGGCACCGAATCTGCTAAATCGGAATGCGTTCCCTCGTTAACCGATTGGAGATCACAATGAGAAGTGCCGCTCTCGTAACCCTGCTCTGTACCGGCATGGCGCTCGGCGTCGCCGGTTGTCAGCGCGAATCCACGACGACATCGACGACCACGCCGCCCGTCGTGACGCCGTCCAAGTCGTCATCGACCACACCGAGCACCGATACGACTTCGTCGACATCCACATCGTCCAGCGCGACGATGAGCCCCGCGTCGCCGCCGTCGTCGACCTCGACCAGCTCGACGTCGTCTTCAACTTCACCGACAACGTCGTCATCGACATCAACCCCACCGTCGACCTCTTCGGATGCCAGCAAACCCGAAACGACGACGGCGCCCGACAAGATGATGAACAACCCGTCGACCGCCGACATGACGAAGGACAAGGGCAAATAACAAACATCGCCCGTGCGACGGCGCGTGATTGCGCCGTTGCGCGGAGCGCCGGAATTCGCATCGACCGTCGCGCCGGCGGTTGCCGCTGGACGGGTAATATCCCGAAATTGTGCCGGTTGATCCCCCGCAAGGCGCGGATCACCTCCACCTCGGTACGACGGATGCATCTGCTTGACGTGACCATGTTGTATGCGCCGACCAGCGGCGGCGTGGTTCGCTATCTGCGCGCGAAGCGCACGTGGCTGCGTCGTCACACGTCGGTTCGTCATTCGTTGCTCGTTCCCGGTGACACCGACGGCGCCGGGCCAACGGGCGAACGCTATCTGCGAACGGCATCTCTGCGGCCGCACGGTTATCGGTGGCCGTTTGCCGCGCATCGTTGGGTGCGTGCGGTCCGCGCTGCGCGGCCGGATCTGATTGAAGTCGGTGACGCTGGTCCCGAAGCGTGGGCGACGCTGTGGGCTGCGCGTTCACTCGACGTTCCGGTGATTGCGTTTTGTCACAGCGATATCGTGCGGATGGCCGAGCGGCGGCTTGGTCCAATCGCCAGAGTCGCAACGCAAATCTATTCGCGCGAATTCTATCGCCGTTGCGATCTCGTGCTGGCGCCGAGCGCGTTCATGGCCGAGCGCTTGCGGCACTGGGGTGTTGCGCGCGCAATCGTGCGGCCGCTCGGAGTCGACATCGACACGTTTTCCCCGCAACGTCGGTCGCCGTCGCTGCGGCGCGAGCTTGGATTGCCGGCGCGCACGCGAGTGCTCGCGTATGCCGGGCGCTTTTCACGCGAGAAGAACGTGTCGGTGCTGCTCGAAGCATTTCGGCGACTCGGCCCTCGCTATCACCTCGTACTGGCGGGCCCTACGACGCTGACCGATCTCCCCGAGAACGTGACACTGCTGCCGTTTCTGCATTCGTCGCGCGAGCTTGCGCGAATACTGGCGAGCGCCGACGGCTTCGTCCACGCGGGCGATCAGGAGACGTTCGGCCTCGTGCTGATCGAGGCGATGGCGTGCGGTCGTGGCGTCGTCGCGGCGAACGCAGGCGCCATGCCGGAGATCGTTACCCCGGACACCGGCGTGCTGGTGCCGCCGCATGATGTCAGTGCATTGATCGCAGGTATTCGTGACTTTTACGATCACGGACCCGAGCGGTTCGGCCGCGCGGCGAGGCAGCGTGCGGAAACCGAATACACGTGGTCCGCAACCATGCGCGCCCTACTCGAGCTCTATCGCGGTGCGCTCGTTTCGGGTGGCGTGCGCGCAACGGGCTATGCGACGTCCTGAATCGCGCGACGCCGTCGCGATCGCGCTGCATGACGTAACGCCTGCGACGTGGCGCGAATGCGCCGTGTTGTTGCAAATGCTGGATGACGTGGGCGCGACCCCGCTCACGTTGCTCGTCGTTCCCGACTATCACTTTCGCGCGCCGGTTGCCGCCGATCGTGCGTTCGTCCGCGCGATGAACGAGCGACTGCAGCGAGGAGACGAGCTCGTTTTGCACGGTCTGCATCACGTCGATACGGCGCCGGCGCCGCGTACGCTGCGCGGCTACATCGAGCGACGCATTTTCACGCGCGCGGAAGGCGAATTCGCGGCACTTCCGCTCGATATCGCCGCCGCGCGAATTGCTCAGGGTGTCGAGCTCTTTCACACGCTTGGCTGGCCGCTCGCTGGGTTCGTGCCGCCGGCGTGGCTTGCCAACGACTCGGCACGCGCAGCGCTTGCGCGGTCGACCCATCCGTTCAGCTACATGACCGTACGCGCCGGTATTTACGCGTTACCCGAGTGGCGATTCGAGCGCACCGCCAATCTCTGTTACAGCCCTGATAGCGTGCTGCGGCGGGCGTACTCGCGGCTCGCCATTCGTCAGGAATTGCGGCTTGCGCAACGGACGCCGCTCTTGCGAATCTCGTTGCACCCGCAAGATGCGCGAGAGCCGCAAGTGCTCGCGCATTGGCGCGAGCTCGTCACCGCAGCGATCACAACGCGGCGTGCCGTTACGAAGCGTGAGTGGGTCGCGTCCGTCAGGCAGCAGGGCGCGGTTGCGCAGCAACCGTCGGACGGCGATTCGAGCGAACGCGCGTCCGCCGTCGCGGCGCTGGCGCGTGCAGCGTCTTGAGCAGCGCGAGCGTCCTGCATTCGGCGGCACGCAATCCTTCCGGTCGATCGCGCAATCGGCGCGGTGGCAATGCCGCGGTGAGATACGCGTCGACTACACCTGGGTGTACATAACTTTTCCGGCAGACGGCCAGCGTGTTGCCGAGCGTCTGCGCGGCGGCGCGAAGCGCCCGGTTGACGGTGCGCGTGCCTTCGGTTGCTGACCCTGCAGGCCCGTAACGCGTCAGAAGCACCGTGGCAATTACCGTGGCGCCCCACGTGCGAAAGTCCTTCGCCGTGTAATCGGCGCCGCTGATTTCCTGCAGGTAGACGTTGACGTCCGTCGCGCATACGCGGCGCGGCTCACCATCTTCGACATACTGGAAGAGCTCGTAACCGGGAAGATCGAGACAGCGGCGAACGATGCGCGCCAGACGACGATCGGCGAGCGAAACGTCGTGCTCCTTGCCGGATTTGCCGCGAAAACGTAACCGGATCCGGTCGCCGGACACGCGGACGTGCCGCGTGCGCAAAGTCGTCAGGCCGAAGCTGCCGTTGTCGCGCCGATAACGTTCGTCACCAACGCGAATATAGGTCCGATCGAGCAGGCTCACCATGGCGGCGAGAAGCTTGCGCCGGGTCAGCCCGGGTGTCGCCAGGTCGCGCTCGACGGCTGCCCGAACGTCCGGAAGTTTCATCGCGAAATCGACGAGGCGATGGAATTTGTGCTCATCGCGTTGCGCGCGCCAATGCGGATGGTACCGATACTGCAGGCGGCCCCGCGCATCGCGTCCTGTCACCTGCAGATGGCCTTGCGGATCGTCACAGATCCACACGTCCGTCCACGCCGGCGGAATTACGAGCGCGCGGATACGTGCGAGCGTTGCTGCGTTGCGGACGATGCGTCCCCTCGCGTCGCGATAACGGAACTTGTCGGGCGATCCTTCGCGGCGAAAGCCGGGATCGGTCGGCCGCGAATAGCGAAGGTCGGCCGCGGCCAGCGCGCGATCGACATCGGCGGAAGGGGCTTCCGAGAGCACGGACGTCAATGCTGCCAAGCTTTTTCGCGTCGCCGCGATTACAGCGCCGCGTCGGCGGAATGCTGCGGCTGCGCGGCGTCTGCAATCACGCCAACCGCGCGCTCGCGTCCTCGCTGCGGCCCGTGAACACTTTCGACCCTGTTGTACATCGCGTTCCAGAATTCGGGTCGCTTCCTGGCGAATGCGATTTGCGCCTCGAGATAGCCGAGCCGCGATCCGCAGTCGTAGCGGCGACCGTCGATCACGCATGCGAACACGCGCTCGCGACCCATCAGGTTGCGGATGGCCGCGATGAGCGGCGAGCCGCTCGCGCCAGCGTTCGCCGCATGATCGAACGATTCCCACGCTGCACGCGTGAACACGAACCGGCCCGCGGAGGCAAGCGATGCGAATCCCGCACCCACCGGTGGAACATGCACGAGCGTGCTCACCGATCGCTTCATGCCCGTGTCGAGCTCGGCGCCAACTACATGCGATCCGTCGCGCGTATCGGTCCGCACGCGCTCGGCACCCATGACGCTCGATCGATGCAGCGCGTACACGTCGATGAGCTGCGACAGCGCCGGACGGTCGCTGTCGAACAGCTGGTCGGGGAGCACGACGGCAAATGGCTCATCGCCGATGAGCGGCCGTGCCATCCGGACCGCGTCGAGCAATCCTGACGGCTCGCGCTGCCGGACGTAGCTGAACGTAATGCCCGCAGGAACGGTCGCGCGCAGTATTTCGAGCGCTTCGCTGTCGTCTCGCGCGGTAAGCTGGTGCTCGAGCTCGTAGGCACGGTCGAAATGATCCTCGATCGCGCGCTTGCCGCGCCCGGTAACGAAGATCATCCGCGTGAGTCCGGCCGCCGCCGCTTCTTCGACCGCGTACTGGATCATCGGCCGATCGACGATCGGCAACATCTCCTTGGGACATGCCTTGGTCGCGGGCAGCAGCGCCGTGCCGAGTCCGGCTACCGGGAATACCGCGTGGCGGACGAGGCCGCGAGTTGACGTTAGTACAAGATCGTTGCGGTCGGATTTCATCGGCGTGCTCATCGGTGCGAGCATAGTTGGGATGAAGCTTTAGCAGCAAGCATGCCGACCTTCGAGACGAATTGGCGGACCCTGATGCCGCTGGCCGCATCGGCCCGGGCGCAAGGCAAGTGCAGGGATTTCGTCAGCTCGATCGACGAAGGGCGCGAGGATCGACTGTACGGACCCTGTTCCGGCGACCTCCTTTTTGCCGGTCGGCACTGGTAATTGTTACTACGATTCGGCGTTTCGTCGTTTTGAACGGACCCGTCGTTTGCGTTAGGCACCGCGCGCGCAACGGCGCATGACCTGCGAGCCGATACAATGGGCCGCGCGGCGTCGCTGCGCTGCCACGGGCAGCGAAGGCGCACTCGCGGCAATTTCGCGGCCTCGATCGAAAAACGTGGCCCCCCATATCACATGCCAATGATTTTTGGAGAACGCGGTTTGGAGCACGACCGAACGCTCGCACAGATCGCGCGCGGACTGACATGGATCGGAACGGCATTCGTCATTGCCAGCGCCGCCGTCATCGTGTGGGCGGTGTTTCGCACGACGGGCGTCGACGATCTCGTCGTCGCGCTGACGGTTGCGGGCCTCGGTCTCGGGCTGCCAGCAATCGTCGCATTCGTCGTCGCATGGATCCTGCATTCGCTTGGCCATGAAGACACCGAAGCGGCCGAAGACGGTGATTCAGACGCCGCAACTGAAGAGCGGGCAAATCCCGCCAACGTCGCGCTCGGTTATGGCATCGCTGTACTCGCATCAGCCGCTGCGTGGGCACTTCGCGCCGCACTCGATCCGTTGCTCGGCGGTCAGGTCGCCTACTCGCCGTTGCTGCTGTCGGTTGCGTTCGCCGCATGGTTCGGCGGGCTCGGACCCGCGGTGCTCGCGACGATTCTTGGAGGACTCGTCTCGTGGTACGCGTATCTCAATCCCAACGAGCACTTCGGTCCGCTCAGCATCCAGGACTCGGTTCAACTCGGCCTCTATGGCGCAGCGGCGCTTTGCATCGGCGGCATTGCGTCGGCGTTACGCGCATCGCGCGAGCGCGCACAGGCACTCGCGCGTGAGGTGCTTGCGCGCGAAGCCGGGCTCGAGAAGACACGCGCCGAGCTCGCCGCCGAGCGCGATCGCTCGCAGATCACGTTGCAGGCACTTGCCGAAGCCGTCATCGCAACGAATGCCGAAGGCAACATCACGTTCGCCAATGATTGCGCTGCCGAGTTGACCGGATGGCCTGCCGATGAGGCCGCCGGGCGCCCGCTCGCCAAGATCTTCAGGACGCTCGATGCGGAAACGCGACGCTGGCTCGATTTTCCGCTCGACGCTGGCGATGGCAAGGACGTTGTCAGCGAGCGCGTGCTCGTGGCGCGCAACGGCACCGAGCACGTCGTCGAGTCGCGACTGACGCCGATTCGACGGCACGATGCGGCGACAGGCGGCTTCGTGCTGGTATTTCGCGACGTCACGAAAGCGCGGCAGGCGCACGCTGCGCTCGAAGAGAGCGAGGCCCGATTCCGCGTGATGGCCGATCAGACGCCCGTTCTTCTATGGATGTGCGACGCGCGTCGCTCGTTCGAATATGTGAACCGTTCGTGGCTCGAATTCACGGGACGCACGCTCGCGCAGGAAATGAACGATGGCTGGACCGCGGGTATTCATCCGGAGGATTTCGGCCCGCAACAGGCGGCGTTCGCTGCTGCGTTCGACGAGCGCGCTCCCTACGTCCTCGAATACCGGCTTCGTCGCAGCGACGGCGAGTACCGGTGGGTGCTCGACAATGGCGCGCCCCGCTTCGACGGCGCGGGTCGCTTTGCCGGGTACATCGGGGCCTGCGTCGACATCACCGAACGCAAGGAGGCGGCCGCGACGCTCGGCAATTTCGAGCAACGCAAGAGCGCGTTTCTCGCATCGCTTGCGCACGAGCTGCGCAATCCGCTCGCGCCAATCCGCAGCTCGATCGAGCTTTTGCAGCGCCTTGGCTCGAGCGAGGACCCGCGTGCCGTTCGCGCGCAGGACATCATCGAGCGCCAGTGCGCGCGACTCGCCGAAATCGTCGACGACCTCCTCGACCTGTCGCGAATCGACGCCGGCAAGATCCAGTTGAAGCACGACCGTGTCGACGTTGCCCAGGCAATCGAGCATGCAATCGCACGTCATGCGAGTGCGATCCGCGACAAGCAGCAACAACTGCAGCTCGATCTTCCACGCGAGCGTCTGCGCATCATCGCCGACGCCGATCGGCTGACGCAGATCGTTTCCAATCTCGTCGGCAATGCAACGAAATTCACGCCGAATGGCGGCACGCTGCGCGTCGCGGCCGAAGCGCAGCCAAATGATTCAGTTCAGATCACGATTGCCGACAACGGACCTGGCATCGAGGCCGATCGGCAGCCGCGGCTCTTCGATCTCTTCGACCGGCCGGCAGGCAACGACCGCAAGGCGACACAAGGCCTCGGCACTGGGCTCGCGCTCGTGTCGCGGCTGACCCGGTTGATGGGCGGAACCGTCGATGTGCAGAGCGATGGGGCAGGCAAGGGCAGCACGTTCGTATTGCGATTTCCACTCGGCGAATCGGCGGGCGCAGCGCCAGGCCAGCGGCAGGATTCGTCGCAACGACAGACGCGGCTCCTCGTCGTCGACGATAACGTCGATGCCGCCGATGCGATCGGCACGCTGCTGAGCCTGAATGGCTTCGCGGTCGAAACCGCTCACGATCCGCGCTCGGCGATGGAGCGCGCAGTCGAGAGCGACCCCGACGTCGTCCTGCTCGACATCGGTCTCCCGGGTATGACCGGCTACGAGCTCGCGCGCGAGTTTTCGAGTCATCCGGTCGTGTCGCGCGCGAAACTTATTGCGCTGACGGGCTACGGTCGACCAGGCGACACCGAGCAGGCGAAGGCTGCGGGATTTGCCGGCTACCTCGTGAAACCCGTCGACGTCGATCAGCTGCGCGAACGGATCGAATCCATTCTCGCCGGCGCGCCGGCCGAGCACTAACGTGGCGTTGCCACCGTCACGCGTCGATCAATCGCTGACGCTCGCCGTGCTGGCGATGCTGATCGTCGGCTGTTTTTTCGTGCTGCAGCCTTTCATCACGGCGCTCGTGTGGGCAGCGATCCTGTGCACGACGACGTGGCCGTTGTACTGGCGCGTGACGGCGCGACTGCGCGATCGCAGTGGCCTTTCGGCGTTCGTCATGGTCGTGCTGCTTGCTTTGTTGATGATCGCGCCGTTCATCGTTGTCGGCGCAACCATCGCCGACAACGCGGCGCTCGTCGCGCAATGGGGACGACAAATGCTCGAGGTCGGTCCACCCGATCCGCCGGCGTGGGTTGCTCGATTGCCACTCATCGGTACCACGGTCGCCGCCTACTGGAACAGCATGGCGCACGACACGGCGCAACTCCTGGGCGTGCTGCGCGACTACGTCGAGCCACTGCGAAAGTTTCTCGTTGCGTCGGGCGCGTCCGTCGTCGGCGCAATCCTGCAGATGACGCTCGCAATATTCATCGCATGGTTCATGTTCCGCGATGGCCACGCGATCGCCGAACACTTGATGCGCGTCGCACAGCGGATTGCCGGCGATCGCGGCAAGGAACTCGCATCGCTTGCGGCGGCAACGGTTCGCGGCGTCGTGCTTGGATTGCTAGGCACCGCTCTCGTGCAAGGTGTCGTCGCCGGCATCGGGTTCTGGATCGCAGGCATGCAGGCTGCGCCGCTGCTCGGTCTATTGACGTTCTTCCTGTCACCAGTGCCGATCGGCCCGCCCCTGGTCTGGGTCCCCGCGGGGTTGTGGCTGATTCAGAACGGCCAGACGGGTTGGGGACTCTTCGTGCTGTTGTGGGGAACGTTGGCCGTGTCGACGATCGACAACATCATCAAGCCGCTGATCATCAGCCGCGGTGTCGATCTGCCCTTCGTGCTCGTGCTGCTCGGCGTCCTGGGCGGCGCGATCGCGTTCGGATTCATCGGCATCTTCCTCGGGCCGGTGCTGCTCGCCGTTGGCTACGCGCTGCTGATGGAATGGGCGGCGTCACGCGGACGCATCGAGCTCGTCACGCCGGCGGACGCCGATCGTAACGGCGCAACGCGCGGCGTCATCGAGCGAATCGGCCCCGATGCGCGCGAACCGGCGTCGCGACTCCGCGATTGAGTCGTTACCGCGCGAGGGCCGCCGCAGCGCGCTCATTGATGAGTCGCGCGCGAAATGGCGCGAGCGCCTGCACGATCTCGGCGAATACCTTCGGCGTTGCTGCGATAACCTGCCCGCCGTGCAAATAGTCGCCTTCACCGGCAAGGTCGCCGATCAGGCCACCAGCCTCGAGCACGAGCAGCCCGCCGGCCGCTACGTCCCAGGGATTGAGGCCGATCTCGAAGAAGCCGTCGTAGAAGCCGGCCGCGACGTAGGCGAGATCCAGCGCCGCCGCGCCGGGACGGCGCAAGCCCGCTGTCTGCTGGATCATCACTTTCATCATCTGCAGATACGTGTCGAGATAGCTGCCGTCGCGGAATGGAAACCCGGTGCCGACGAGGCAATCGCGCAGATGTGCGCGGCGAGACACACGAATCCGCCGATCGTTGAGAAAGGCGCCGCGGCCGCGCGTTGCGGTAAAGAGGTCGTTGCGGATCGGGTCGAAGATCACGCCTTGCGTAACCACACCTTTGTGCGCGAGCGCGATCGACACGCAATACTGCGGAAAGCCGTGCAGGAAATTCGTCGTGCCGTCGAGCGGATCGATGATCCACACGTGCTCGGCGTCGGGGTTGCGGTCGCGTCCCGTTCCTTCCTCGGCAAGGATCGCGTGATCGGGATAGACGGAATGAATCGTCTCGACGATCGCGGCTTCCGCGGCGCGGTCGACCTCGCTGACGAAATCCTTCGGTCCTTTCGTCGTGACCGTCAGCAGATCGAGGTCGCGCGCACCACGAATGATGATGTTGCCGGCGCGGCGCGCGGCCTTGACGGCGGTGGTCAGCATCGGGTGCATGGAGGATCGCGCGCGAGGCGATCGCGGCGCACGGAATCGGTGGGGCCTTCATTCTACCGTGTGCGTCGCAGCATCCCGCTGCGCGCTGTGCCGCGCGCATGAGCCGATCTTCCGCGTCGATCGCAACCGACGGCGACGCGCGGCTGCAACGGCTGCGCGTCGTCCTTGTCGAGACGAGTCTGCCGGCGAACATCGGCGCGTCGGCTCGCGCGATGCACACGATGGGGCTCGCCAACCTCGTGCTGGTGCAGCCGGCGCGCTTTCCCGATGCCGATGCGACAGCGCTTGCGTCCGGCGCAACTGATGTGCTGGATCGCGCGCTCGTCGTGCCGACACTCGATGCAGCGCTTGCCGGCACGCAGATGTCCATCGCGCTCACCGCGCGCCCGCGCGAGTTCGCTGGCGCCGTGTTGCCGCTTCGCAGCGCCGCAGCGGCGGCGATCGACATGGCCGTGTCAGCTGATGTCGCAATCGTTTTTGGAACGGAAATGTCGGGATTGACCAATGACGACATCGCGCGTTGCACGACCGTCTCGACGATCGCGACGAATCCCGCGTATCAGTCGCTGAACGTCGCCGCAGCGGTGCAGGTGGTGGCGTGGGAGCTGCGCGTCGCAGCGGTCGGCGATCGCGTGTGGTCGGCACCGCGCTTCGAGCCAGCAACGCACGAGGACATCGAGGCGCTGCACGCGCATGCGCGACGAACGCTATCCGCGCTTCGGTTTCTCGATCCAGCGCGGCCGCGCCGGTTAATGCCACGATTGCGGCGGCTGTTCGCCCGCGCGGGACTCGAGCGAGAAGAAGTGAACATCCTGCGCGGCATCCTGACGCGCATCGACGCGCTGACGGGACAGCGCGACGATCGATGACGGCGCCGCTGGCCGTCGAGCCGGTGACGGCTTCGGGCGAAACGACAGGCACCGCGGCCGCGCAGCGCTGTCGCAACTGCGGCGCGATTGCGGCTGGGAATTTCTGCCCGAACTGCGGCCAGGAAACGACGCTCGCGCTGCCGTCAGCCGCGCGTTTCCTGCGCGAAGCGGCGGGCCGCTACATTGCCTTCGACGGGCGGTTCTGGCGAACGATGCACCGGCTGGTTTTCCGGCCGGGTGTGTTGACCGTGGACTACCTGGCGGGCCGACGCCGCCGCTATGTACGACCCGGTCGGTTGTTCGTCGGGTTGTCGATCGTCATGTTTGCCGTGTTGCGGCTGGCGGTGACGACGCCGGAGATTGTTGCCAAGGATTCCGCGGCAGCTGCGAGGCCTGGGACCCGTGCAGTCGTCGAGGGTGACGTCGACCTCCTGGGTGCCGTGCCCCCGGCTGCGGTTCTCGCGCCGATTCGCAGTCGGCTGGAGGCCTTCGATCGGCTCACGTCGCAGCAGAAGATCGAACAGGTGACGACCGGCATGTTGCGCTATGGTCCGTGGGCTGCAATTGGACTCCTGCCGGTGTTTGCGCTATTGCTACGGATCGCGTATGCGGGCCGTATCACGCGGCATCCGCGGCGGCCGCGGCTCTACGCGGCGCATCTCGTCTTCGGTGCGCACAACCATGCGTTCCTGTTCGTCGCCGCGACGCTGCTCGTCGTGATCCCATCGACGGCCGTGCGCGCGACGCTCGGCGTGTGGATGACGATCTACGCGCTCGCGTCGATGAAAACCGTCTATGGCGGCGGCTGGGTCGGCATCGTGCTGCGCGCCATCCTGATCGCCATCGTCTACCTCGCGTTTTTTGCGGTCGCGCTGCTCGGCCTCGTGGTCGCGGCGGTGACGCTGCGTTAGCAATAGTCGAGTAAAACACTCGGACAAGCGCATAATTCGACGATGTTCAAACGACTCCGCGAGGACATCGGCGTCGTGTTCGACCGCGATCCGGCGGCGCGCACGACGTGGGAAGTCCTGACGTGTTACCCAGGGCTGCACGCCCTCGTCTGGCATCGGATCGTCGTGCATCCGCTGTGGCGGGCGAATTTCCGCTGGATCGCGCGCTGGCTCGCGCACTGGAGCCGGTTCCTGACGGGCATCGAGATCCATCCTGGCGCGACGATCGGCCGCCGCGTGTTCATCGATCACGGGATGGGTGTCGTCATCGGCGAGACCGCGGAGATCGGCGACGACAGCACGCTCTATCACGGCGTTACCCTCGGGGGCACGTCCTGGAACAAGGGCAAGCGCCATCCCACGCTTGGCAAGGGCGTTGTCGTTGGTGCCGGCGCGAAGATCCTGGGGCCCATCCACGTCGGCGACAGCGCGAAGATCGGGTCCAACGCCGTCGTCGTCCGCAACGTGCCGCTTGGCGCAACGGCCGTTGGCATCCCGGCTCGCATTGTGACGACCGACGATGCCGACCGGCGGGAGCAGCAGGCAGCGCGAATCGGGTTTTCTGCCTACGCGATCTCCTCCGACATGGACGATCCGGTCGTCCAGGCGATCCACAAGCTGCTCGACCACGCCGCCGCGACCGAGGAGCGGTTCAACCGCCTCGTCAAGCTGCTGCAGCACGAAGGGATGGACTGCGGCGAGGCGAAGGCCGTGGCCGACGCGTTCGATCCCCGCCAAATCAATAAGATGCTCGAGTGAGTACGGCGGGCGACGCGTAGCGGAGCCAAGGCCCGAGGGGC
>JADMIO011545332.1_pt1 | contig 66454 bp, 59 predicted proteins | sample 8958161 | NCBI WGS metagenome assembly JADMIO01 (sample SAMN16585339, study PRJNA669376) | soil metagenome | isolation source: Crop rotation soil | place: USA: Cullars Rotation, Alabama | collected 2011 | reverse complement strand
GCCGCGACTTCAAGTCACGTGAATTCCAAGCTTCGGATCCCACTGTGCTGGAAAGGCGATCGCCGACTACGACAAAGCCATCGAGCTGGACCGGAATGAGGCGGAGGCATGGGGCAACAAGGGATCCGCGCTCCAGGCGACGAACCAGCCGCAGAAGGCGATCGAGGCGCTCAATCGGGCGATCGAGCTGCAGCAGAATCGCTACGAGTTCTGGCTGGTGCGCGCCGACGTCAACCTGTCGCTCAAGAACTTCAATGCGACGGTGAGCGACACGACCCAGGCGATCCAGCTCCACCCGGGCAACGCCCAGGCGTTTGGCGAACGCGCGATGGCGTATGCGAATTTGAACCAGTTCGACCAGGCGCTCGGCGACACCAATGAAGCGCTGAAACTCAAGCCGGAAGATCCCGACCTGCTCGCGCTGCGCGGCAACATCTACGTGCTGCAGGGACGCCGCGCCGCCGCGCGCGAGGATCTGAGCCGCGCCCTGCGACTGAAGCCGACGCTCACTTACGCATCCGACCTGCTGAAGAAGCTCGATGCGGGCGAGCGGCCGACCGGGATCGACCCGACCAACAGGGCCGGGGGTGGGAGCGCCGGCGGCACCTCGCCGGCACTCACGTATGCCCGTATGCTCGACGATACGCGCACGGCGATTGGCAACAAGCGGGCGGCGGAAGCGAACGAGCTGCTCAACCAGTTGATCCGCCTCGACCCCGGCCGCAGTGAAGCGTGGACGATCAAGGGGGCGCTGGCGCTCGATTCCGACAACCTGTCCGCTGCCCACGAGTACTACGAGAATGCGCTCGCCAGGGGCGGCACGGTCGTGTTCCGTGTCGCGCACGACCACGGTCAGGATCAGGTGCCGTGCATCGGCACGATGTCGATCAGCCCGACCGGCGTGCTGTATTCATCGGACGGCGGCCATCGTTTCGATTGGCCGTACTCGCAGATCGCCGAAGCCGATCTCAACAAGTTGTACGGGGTGCTGATCGGCGAGTTCCACCTGCGGGTGCAGGTGGATCGGCGGAGCGGCTCGTTCAACTTCGCGGCGATGCGGTTCTCCGACGACCGGATCGTGGAGCGCAAGGCGGACGCCGAGATGCTCACCGGCTTCATCAATCGGTTGCGCCAGGCCGGCCGGTAATTCCGGCGCAGTTGCCCGTCGCCGGGTCCGCGGCTAGACTCGGAGCCAATGGGGTCATCAGCGCCGATCGACGCGTGGCTCGCGGCGCTGACGGAATTGTCGCCCGACGCCGTCTTCGTCGTCGTAAATCTCGCGATTCAGCACGCCAATCCATCGGCCGTACGGTGGTGCGGCGCGACCGGTCGAGAACAAGTGACGGGGCAGTCGCTGGCGGCCTGCTTCCCCGACGGTCATCACGCGATCGTGGAGCGCATCGATCGCTCGCTGCGCGGTGACGAGCAGCTCACCGATGCCGTCACGGTGGTCTGTCCCGACGGCGTCTCGCGCGATCTGGAAGTACGCATCATTCGTCTGGACTCCGGCAACCCACCCGCCGTGGGCGTCATTCTCCACGACGTCACCCACACCCGTCGTGAGCTGATTCGCCTTCGCGAAAGCGAAGAACGGCTCCGTCTCGCCTTCGCCGGCGCGCGTGAGGGCGTCTGGGACTGGGACCTCGACAGTGGTCGCGTCGTCTATTCGCGGCGATGGAAAGAGATGCTCGGCTACGGCGACGATGAATTGCCGTCCGACGTCAGCGTGTGGGAGGCGCTGCTGCACCCCGAAGACCGCGCGCGCGCCGACGCGTTGCACGACGCCGTCCATCGCGGCGAGGGCACCTACGAAGCGGAATTCCGGCTGCGTCACAAGGATGGCCACTACGTGACCGTGCTGACGCGCGGGCTGCCGATCCGTCGCGAGCGGGGCGGCCGCGTGCACCGCATCGTCGGCACGCACCTGGACATCACCGACACGAAGCGGACGGAACAGGCGCTGCGCGAGAGCGAGGAGCGGCTGCGGCTGGCGTTTGCCGGCGCGCAGGAGGGCATCTGGGACTGGGATCTGGAGACCGATGCCGTCGTCTACTCGTCGCGCTGGAAACAGATGCTCGGATATGCGGACGACGAAATCGAGCCGCACATCAGCGCGTGGGAGCGGCTGGTCCATCCGGACGACCGGAAAGCGGCCGACGAGGCGCAGGACGGCGTCATGCACGGCCAGTCGACCTACCAGGCTGAATTCCGCCTGCGCCACAAGGACGGCCACTATGTCCACGTGCTCTCGCGCGGGTTTCCGGTTCGTCGCGATCCCGCCGGCCCGGTCGTGCGTATCGTCGGCACGCATTTCGATCTGACGGAGCGCAAGCAGCGCGAGACCGAGCGTGCGCGAACGGAGCTGCTGGCGCGGATGGTGTTCGTGCAGGAGGACGAGCGGCGGCGCATCGCCCGCGACATGCACGACCAGTTCGGCGAGCACCTCACCGCGTTGAGCCTGCAGATCGCCAGCCTGAAGGACGACTGTGCGACGCATCCGGATCTCGTGGAACACGCGCGAGCGATGGAACGGACCGCCGAGCGGCTCGATCGTGACGTCGAACAGCTCGTGTGGCGGCTCCGCCCGACGGCGCTCGACGACCTCGGTCTTCGTGCGGCGCTCACCAATTACGTGCAGGAGTGGTCGGCGCGCCACGATGTCGCGGCCGAAGTTCATACATCGGGACTGCTCGACGACCGGCTGCCGTCGGACGTGGAGACGGCGCTGTACCGCATCGCGCAGGAGGCGTTGAACAACGTCGCCAAACACGCGCGGGCCCGGCGCGTCGAAGTGCTGCTCGAGCGGCGTGCGGACTGTGTCCTGCTCATTGTCGAGGACGATGGCGTCGGGTTCGATGCGGCGAAGCCGGCGGCGGCGGGGCATGGCTTCGGGCTGGTCGGCATGCAGGAGCGCGCCGCGCTGGTCGGCGCGCACCTCGCGATCGAAACGACGCCGGGGCAGGGGACGACGATCCTGGTGCGCATGCCGATCCCTTCGACCGAGGCGGCGGTCTCTCGTGCCTGAGACGTCGCCGCGCCGCCACGTTCGTGTGCTGCTCGCCGACGATCACGTGACGGTGCGCTACGGGCTGAAGCTGCTCATTGATGCCGAGCCCGACATGACGGTGGTCGCCGAGGCGGGCGATGGAAACGAAGCCATCCGCAAGGCGCTGGAGGCAAAGCCCGACATCGTCGTGATGGACATCTCGATGCCGGGCATGAACGGGCTTGCCGCGACGCGGGCGCTGAAGCAGGCGCACGCGGACATCCTGGTCATCACGCTGACGCGACACACTGATGCGGCCTATCTCCAGGAGCTGCTTCGTGCCGGCGCCTCCGGGTACGTCCTCAAGCGCAGTGCACCGACGGAACTGCTGCACGCCATCCGCGGTGTGGCGGCGGGCGGCCAATACATCGATTCGACGCTGACGTCGCAGGTGACGTCGGCGTTTGCCGGGCGGTCGGGTGCCGGGGCCGCCAGGCCGGGGCCGGCGCTGACCGATCGGGAAGCGCAGGTGCTGCGCCTGATTGCCGCCGGCTACGGCAACAAGGAGATCGGCGTGCAACTGGCGCTCAGCCCGAAGACCGTGGACGCGCACAAGACCAACGCCATGCGCAAGCTCGATCTGCGCGGCCGGATCGACATCGTGAAGTACGCGGTCCTCCAGGGGTGGCTCGATCAGTCCTGAGCGGTATCGCCATGACCTAGGGAACTTTCCCTAGGTCCGCTGCGGCGTCTTCCCGATGGCGGCCGGTCCGCCGTTGACATACATTCCGGCGCTGCAAGGGGGACGAGCCTTGGCGTATCCACTGCAACTGCTGTCCCACGACCATTCGAAGGTCGCATCCCACGCCGCGGGGAACCGCGAGTCCGAGCCCATGGTCGACTGGACCTCGGTGGAGGACGATCTCGACCTCGTTCGCCGCACCCGGACGAATCTTCTCGTCATCGGGCCGGACCGGCTGGTGATCGACGTGGTCAGCCGGGTCATCGCCGACGTGCCGTACGGCATCATCCCGTGTACCGCCCATCGCGTCCGCCTGCCGGCGGCGCTGCCGCGGGGGAGCACGCTCGTGCTGCGCGACGTCGACGAGCTCGACGCGCACGGCCAGACCGCCCTGTTCGAGTGGCTCGAACACCGCAATGGCGAGCCGCAGATCGTGTGCACCGGGTCGGGGCTGCTGCCGCTGCTGATCAGCACCGGCCGGTTCGATCCGCGGTTGTACTACCGCCTCAACGTCGTTTGCATCGACCTTTCTGATTCGTAGATAGAGCCTCGAGGCCGCGGCACCCAGCGCGGCTCGGGGTATCCCGCCTGTTCGGTTCCCGGACTCGCAGCGTTGAACGGACATCACCTTCGCGGGAGGTTCGCATGTTCAAGCGCCTGCACGTTCGGCATGCGGCTGCGGCCGCAGTCGCGATCGTCGCCGTTCTCCTCTCGACCTTCGTCGGTCTCGCCCAGGGCGGGCTCGAACTGGGCGGTCTGGCATATTCACGAGCCGCCGCACCGGCCCTGCGCATGCCGGTCACCCGCAGTGCCGGGTTCTTCTCCAGGGTTGGTGGCGTCGCGTTCAGCGCCGTCGCGAACGGCGAGGATGGCCTGTTCGTGTCGGGACTTCGATACGAGGCGTCGGCGGCGGACGGCCAACGGCTCGCGGTGACGCTGCGCCGCCCCGACGGAACGACTCTCACCGTTCGTCCCCACATCTTCGATTGGCAACTCGTCCCGATCGCGAGGTACGCGATGGACGAGAACGGCTCGGCGGTGACGTTGTTCGGCCGTCTTCAGGACAAGAACCTGGAGGCTCGAACCCGTGCCGCCAGGAACGGTCGCGCCATCAACTACAACCCGCGTCTGGACAACACGCTCGTCGGTTTGCGCCTGCTGCAGGCGGACATGTTGATCATCTACCCGGATGCCGCGGATCTGTTCCGCGAGGGCTCGCGTATCCTGCTTGGCGCCGGCGAGCAGGGTCACGATCTGACCGCCAACCAGCGGCGGTTTGCCGCACTCGCCGAATGGCAGGAGGAGCAGAGCCTGCGCGGCAACGAGTACCAGTCGTACGTCGTCGGCGATATCGATCAGCACGTGACGTTCTCGGTGCGAAACGGCACGTTGACCTTCACCGGCCGTCCGTACTGGGACGCCTGGCGGCGGAAGCATCGTTCTGCCGCTGACCGGGCGAATGCGACCCGGTTGGTCGATGCCTACGAGGCGGATCGCGCGACGTACAACGCGCTCGTCGGCAAGATCAAGGGTGGCACGGCGACCGCGCAGGATGTGGACAGGCAGCGCCGGCTCGGCGAAGAGCTCGAGACGATCGAGGCGCAGTTCGAGGAGCTGAACGCCGTCGAGGAAATGCCGGAGTACAGTCGCGCGCTGAGCGATCGCATCGCCGAACTGGACGGGGTCAATCCGATCGTCTACCGCAACCTCGTCACGGTGATGCACTACCGCGCGCTGTTCAAACATTTCCAGCGGCGCAACCGGCCTGGATTCACCGCGTTCGTCAACTCGCTGACGACGGTGGCGCTCCGTCCTGACGTGAGGACGCCGACCGTACAGCGTGAGCAGCGTGCCGAGTAGGCTGAAGCGCCTGTTCCTGAGCTTCTCGGTGAACGGAGACCGCCCCGGTCGGGACTTCGTTCGCCGGCTGCTCGATCGCCTTGCGCAGCAGGACATCGAGCCGTGGATCTTCGAGTCGCCGCGCGGGGCCATCACCACCGGTTCATCAATTACGGACGCGTGTCGCGACAAGATCGACGGAGCCGACATCTTCGTCGTCCTGGTCTCGGATCAAGCGCTGGAATCCGACTACGTCGACATCGAAGTCAGCCATGCTCTCTGGGCAGCTCGCGAACGCGGGCTGCCGATCGTGCCGCTCATCGCTACTCTCACCCTGCGGAGCGAATGGTCGCCGGCGCTGCGTGAGGCGGCCGGGTTCAAAGGCATCACGTTGCCACCGCGGCCGCTGGACGCGATCGAGCCGATCGTCGTCGAGATCTGCGGCAGGCTCGGCGTGCCGTATGTTGCGCCACAGCCGAACGTGCCGCGCCTGCCGCTACGACGCCGCCTGGCCGACGAGCTGCAGGACCGCGCGTCGCTCTCGCGATACCCGGTGGGCGACTTCATCGCGATCCTGCAGAAATGCGATGTTGCAGCCCGGGCCGTCGCGGCTGAGGATTTCAGCCGCGCCAGACGTATCCTCGAGTCCGTAATCACGGACCTCGAGCTGATCTACGCGATCACCGACTGTTATTACATCCGTGTCGTCCTCGGCGTGGTGTTGCTCGCCAATGCGCAGGCCGGCGGCCAGCCAATCGAAGACGTGCACCGATACTTCGCCGGCTTGATTGACGAGCATCATCCGCTGCTCGATGCGAACGCCTTCGTCGGCAGGGCCAACGCGCTGATGCTGATGGATCGATATGCGGACGCGTTGCGGGATTACCTGACGGCCGAGCGGTACCTCGAGAACGCCGATGCCGCGCTCTTCTACAACATCGTCCGCGCCCGCGCAGACGGTGGCCTCGACATCGATCCTGACGATCTTCGGCGCCGGAGGGCCGCGCTGGAAGACGGTCTCGCCACGCGTGTGCCCGGCGAGCTCAACCGCCTGATGTCGAGCATCGCGCTCGCCTACGCATACATCGGTGACGCCGCCGCGGCCATCGGTGCGTGGAACGACGTTGGCGACTATCAGGATGTCTTCCCGGAGATTGTCGCCGACGTCGCGCACCAGTTGCAGCGTCATGCGCGCCAGCGGGGGTCGCGTGATCTGATCGATGCCGCTCTCGGGATCACGGCCGATTACATCGACTGCCGGGGTGATCTGCCATCGGTCGCGCTGCTCCAGGTCCGGCAACTGGACGCCCGGATTCGCTTCGATCGTGGACGACGGGGCGATCGTGCCAGAGCGCGGCAACAGCTCGATGTGCTCCTCGCCGAGTTCCCGTCGGCTCCCGTACTCTCCGTCGACGCCGCAATGCTGGCGCTCGACGAAGGCGATGTCGCCGCGGCGCGATCACTGTGTGAGCACGTCGTCTCGCTGCGCGACGCGTCCGAGTGCTTCCCGCGCGTGTCCAATTTCGATTTCAACCTCGCCATCGGTCAGGCGTTCTGGTTGCTGGGCAGGCGTCCAGAAGCAGCCGAGAGCTTCCGTCGCAGCGGCCACGATGGGCGTGCGTGGTATGGCACGACACTGTCCGCACATTTCGGCCTCTGCGCCGTCGCGCCGCCGGCGACGCTGACCCGGCGCTAACCATCGCGCCCCACGCGCCACCGTTCCGCCGCTGGCCAGATTCCGACTTCCACCGACCCGGCGCAGCCCTGTTGCACCGACCCGGTGCAGCCCTGTTGCACCGACCCGGCGCAGCTCCCATTGCACCGACGCCCGCGAGCGAAGCGAGCGTGGGCTTGCACCAGCCGGTGACGGCCCTGTGGGTTGACGATGACCTCTTGTTGCAGGTAGGCTCCAGCCCCCTCGACGCCACAGGGACGTTCCGTCGGTGAACCTGCGTCAAAATGCCGCCACCGGAGCGTGGCGGGGAGGATCGCTCGTATGGCCAGCTGGGCAAACCGGGTAAGTCGCGTGCGTGTGCCCTCGATATTCCTTGGACTTCTGCTCCTCATCCCCGCCGCCGCCTCGGCGCAAGCCACCATCACCGGAACCGCACGGGACACGTCGGGATCGGTGCTGCCCGGGGTCACGGTCGAGGCGTCGAGTCCGGCGCTGATCGAACGCGTGCGCACGGTGATCACCGACGGCACCGGCCAGTACCGGATCGTCAATCTCCGGCCCGGCACCTACACCGTGACGTTCTCGCTGGAAGGCTTCTCGACCATCAAGCGTGAAGGCATCGAGCTCTCGGGCGCGTTCACGGCCACGATCAACGCCGAGTTGCCGGTGGGCGCGCTGGCGGAACAGGTCACGGTGACCGGCGAAAGCCCGGTGGTCGACGTGAAGAGCGCCCGTCGCGAGCAGGTGGTCAACCGTGAGCTGTTGACATCGGTGCCGAGCGCGCGGACGTACCAGACGATGGTCGGCCTCGCGCCGGGTGTGACGACGAGCGGCACGCAGGATGTCGGCGGCCTCAACAGCCCGGCGACGCGGACGTTCGCGGTTCACGGCGGGCCGCAGACCGAAGGCCGCGTCCTGGTCGACGGCATGAACGCCGGCGGGGCACGCGGCGGCGCCGGCGTCTCGAACTATCAGGTGGACGTGGCGAATGCGCAGGAACTGACCTATACGTTGTCCGGCGGGCTTGGCGAAGCGGAAACGGGCGGCCCGACCATGAACGTCGTGCCGCGCACCGGCGGCAACAGGTTCACCGGATCGTTGTTCTTCAGCGGCGCCAACAGCGCCATGCAGGGGAGCAACCTCACCGACCAACTGCGCGCCGCCGGCCTGAAGGACCCGAATGAGCTGATCAAAGCGTGGGAGCTGAACGGCGCGATTGGCGGCCCCATCGTTCGCGATCGCCTGTGGTTCTTCCTGTCGGCAAAGGATCAAGGCACGCGTCAGTACGTGTCGGGGATGTACTACAACAAGAACGCCGGCAATCCGAACGCGTGGAACTATGAACCCGACTTGAGCCGGCGCGCCATCTACGACGGCACGTGGATCCAGGTGCCGCTGCGGCTGACGCTGCAGGCCACGCCCCGCAACAAGTTCAACATCTTCTGGGACGAGCAGCGGATGTGCCTCGAGTGCAACGCCGGTGGTCCTGGCGGTGGGTCGCCGACGGTTGCGCCGGAGGCCTCGGGCGGCACGTGGGACACCGATTTTCAGCGCTTCCATCAGGTGACCTGGTCGTCGCCGATCACCAGCCGATTGCTCGCCGATGCCGGCTACTCGGAATTCCGCACGAAGTACGGCCGTCAGAACGCCGACGCGGATCTCGTGTCCGTCACCGAGCAGGGCGGCGCGATCCCGGGCCTCGTCTACCGGTCGGGAGGCTGGCTCCGGAACCTGACGGACACGCCGCGCTGGCGCGCATCGCTCTCCTACGTCACCGGCGCGCACAACATGAAGTTCGGTTACGAGGGACAGTTCCTGTTCACCAATGGCGGGACCTACTTCCCGTTTCCGTCGGTGGATTACCGCTTCAACAACGGCGTACCGAACCAGCTGACGATGCGGGTGAATCCGCAGAAGAACAACGACCGGGTAAGAGGGACGGCGTTGTACGCGCAGGATCAGTGGAGCGTCAAGCGGTTGTCGGTGCAGGGAGCGGTCCGCTACGACCGCGCCTCGAGCTACAACGTCGAAGAGCCGTTCGGTCCGTCGCGGTTCGTGCCGCAAGCGATCACACTGCCCGCCACCACCGGGATCGACGCCTACAACGACATCTCGCTGCGCGGCGGCCTCGCCTACGACCTGTTCGGCGACGGCAAGACCTCGCTCCGCGTGAGCGCCGGCCAATACCGCGATCCGTTGCAGGCGGGCGGCATCTACATCGCCAACAATCCGATCGCGCGGCAGGTGACGTCGACGACCCGCGGATGGACCGACGCGAACCGCAACTTCGTGCCGGATTGCGATTTGATGAACCCGGCGGCCAACGGCGAGTGCGGGCCGTGGGCCAACCAGAATTTCGGGAGCTCGATCCCCGGAACGCGCTATGACCCGCGCCTTCTCGGAGGCTGGGGCATCCGTGCCGCTGATTCGCAGCTGGGCATCGGACTGCAACGGGAACTGCTCCCGCGGCTGTCGGCGGAAGTCTCGTACAACCGGCGCTGGTTCTACAATTTCACCGCGACCGACAACACGCTGGTCCAGCCGTCGGACTACAGCCAGTACAGCATCGTCGCGCCAAGCGACCCGCGCCTGCCTGGCGGCGGCGGCTACACGATCGGCGATCTGTGGGACATCAACCCGAACAAGTTCGGACAGTCGTCTGACCTGGTCCTGCCGGCGAGCGACATCGGCGATCGGATCAGCTACTGGCACGGCGTGGACGTGAACGTCAGCGGCCGCATGGCCAACGGCCTGATGTTCCAGGGTGGGACGAGCACCGGGCGTGCGGTGACCGACACGTGCGACCTTGTCGGGAAACTCGACACGTCGACGACGCCCTCCGCAACGAGCGCATCGCTGAACGGCCCGAGCCACCGCTTCTGCCATGTCGCCGCGCCATTCCAGACGCAGTTCAAGGGGCTGACGTCGTACACGGTTCCGAAGGTGGCGGTGCAGTTGAGTGCGACAATTCAAAGCCTGCCCGGGCCGGCACTGGCCGCGAACCTGGTGGTGCCGTCGGCGACCGTCGCGCAAACGCTCGGACGCCCGCTGTCCGGCAACACCAGCAACGTCACCGTGAACCTGATCGCGCCGCAGACGATGTTCGGCGACCGGATCAATCAGGTCGACTTCCGCGTGGCCAAGGTCGTGCGATTCGGCCGCAGCCGGGCACAGGTCGGCGTCGATATCTTCAACCTGATGAATTCGAACGTGCCGCAGGGCTATATCCAGACGTACGGCCCGACGTGGCTGCGGCCGACGTCGGTGATGGACGCGCGCTTCGCGCGGATCAGCGGCCAGATCGATTTCTAATGCGGTTTGCGGACGAATGTGGCGCGAACCCTGTCGGGTTCGCGCGGCGAGCCTGACAAGGCTCGCCCCACAGCGGAATTCCTCCGTGGTTCGTTCCGCGACGGCAGGAGGTACGTGTCGATGTTGCTCACGCGGCGGGAAGTGCTGGCCATGATGGCGGCGGCGCCGGCGGCGGCGCTGGCCGCCGAGTCGTCGCAGTTGCCGCTCAAGACGTCGGGACTGGAGCACGTGGGGTTCACCGTCCCGGATCCGCAGAAGTCGGCAGCGTTCTACGGGCGCATCTTCGATCCGCAGATCTTCCAGGAGATGAGCCCGCCGCTCCGCTACTACTGCCGGCTCGGTATCGGCTACGTCGCCTTCGGCGGGAACGCCACTGGCGCCGCGCGAGTCGATCACTTCTGCGCGACCGTCGAGGACTACCGCCTGGATGACATGCGGACGGAACTTGCCGCCCAGGGCATCAAGCTGACCGGCACCGCCGGCTACAACTCGGTGACCGATCCCGACGGCATTCGCATGCAGTTCATGGCGACGCCCGGCGGGCTGCTGCCAACGATCATTCCCTCGACGCGGGTCACGCAGGACGACGCGATTTGCGAGGCGGTCGGCCTGGATCACGTCATCCTCCGCGTGCCCGACGTCGAGAAGTCGGCCGAGTTCTATCGCAAGTTCTTCGGCAAGGAGACCGCCCGTGAGCGGGCGCCGGACCGCATCTGGTTCACGGCCGCGCGCAGCCGGCTTGGCGTGGAGAAAGCGGACTCGGGCGAGATGCCGCACATCGATCGGTTCGGCATCCGCATTGCCGCTTTCGACCGGAAAGCCATCGCGCGTAAACTTGGCGGCGTCGGGGTTGACGTGCTGCCGTCCAGCGAGCACGCGCTGCGTTTCCGCGACGCCAACGGGATTGCCGTAGAGCTTCGGGGGGTCTAGCGTGAGGTCTGACCGTCATCGGCCACTGCGACGGCATTCGATCGCCGTCATCGCAGGAGCGGGACTGACGTTGGCGCTGTTGCAGGGGCGGCTCCAGGGTGTGCCGCAAGACGCGCCCGCCACTCGCGCCGAGACCGACGCGGTCGTCGTCGAGACGCAGGCCGCCGTCACGAAGTACTGCACCACCTGCCACAACGAGCGGGCGAAGACGGCGGGCCTGGTGCTGGATCCGGCCTCGGTCGCGCATCCGGGCGAGCAGTCCGAAACCTGGGAGAAGGTGCTGCGCCAGTTGCGCGCCGGCACGATGCCGCCGCCGGCCGCGCCACGGCCGCCCGCGACGTTTTACACGCACGCCACCGCCTACCTGGCCCGCGAGCTCGAAGCGAGCGCGGCGGCGCACCCGAATCCCGGCTCGCTGCCGCTGGCCCATCGTCTCACCCGGACCGAATACGGCAACGCGATCCGCGATCTGCTCGCGCTGCCGGATCTGCCCAAGGAGCTCGACTACACCATGCTGCTGCCGCCGGACAACGCCAGCAGCGGCTTCGACAACCTGGCCGACACGCTGTTCGTGTCGCCGGCAACCATGGAGCGGTACCTCGCGGCCGCACAGAAGATCAGCCGCGTGGCCGTGGGCGACCCGGAGATGGGCGCGCTGGTCAACACCTACCTGACGCCGGTGCGCCAGCCGCAGGACGCGCGCAACGAGGATCTGCCGTTCGGCACCCGCGGCGGGCTGCAGATCGACGGTTACTTCCCGCTCGACGGTGAATACGAATTCAAGGTCCAGACGGCGGGCGCCGCCGGCGACGTGCATCAGCTCGAGATCACCGTCGACGCCGAGCGCACGGCGATCGCCGACGTCGGCAGGAAGCCTGGCGTTCCGGCGGGCGACGAGGCGAACCAGAGCGTCTTCCGGTTTCCGGTTGCCTCCGGGGCGCGCAGCATCGGCGTGGCGTTCATCGAGCGCAGCGAAGCGTTGTCCGAGGCGCCGCTGCGGCCGCCCGGCCGCAATCGCGGCGCGCTGCCGTCGGTCGTCTCGGTGACGATCACGGGTCCGTTCCACGCGACCGGTCCTGGCGATACGCCCAGTCGCCGGCGCCTGTTCGTCTGCCGCCCTTCGACTCGCGGCGCTCGCACGGGGCAGGGGCCCGACTCCGCTGACGAATCCGCCTGCGCCGATCGGATCCTGACGACGCTGCTGCGGCGCGCCTACCGGCGCGACGTGACGGCGGAGGACCTGCGGCCGGTGCGGCGGTTTTACGACGCGGGCCGCGCCGAACGCGACTTCGATCTCGGGATCCAGCGGGCGCTGGAACGCGTGCTGGTCAGCCCGCAGTTCCTGTTTCGCATCGAGCAGGATCCAGCAGGTGCCGCGGCGGGATCGGTCGCCCGCATCAGCGATTTCGAGCTGGCGTCACGCCTCTCGTTCTTCCTCTGGTCCAGCATTCCCGACGACGAGCTGCTGAATGCTGCCGCGGCGGGAACGCTGCGCCAGCCGGATGTCTTGCGGCGGCAGGTGACGAGAATGCTCGCCGACTCGCGCAGCCGCTCGCTGGTGACCAATTTCGCCGCGCAGTGGTTGTTCCTGCGTGACGTCGAAAGCAAGGATCCGGACGTCTACCTGTTCCGCGACTTCGACGAGGGTGTGCGCGCCGACTTCGTGCGCGAGACCGAGCTGTTCCTCGACAGCATCCTGCGCTCTTCGACTGACGCTCAGGGGACCGCGGGCACCGTCGAGGCGCGCGGCAACCGCAGCGTGCTGGAGGTGATGACGGCCGACTACACGTTCCTCAACGAGGCGCTCGCGAAGCACTACGGCATCCCGAATATCACCGGCAGCCATTTCCGCCGCGTGACGCTGCCGAAGGACAGCCCGCGCCGCGGGCTGCTCGGACAGGGGAGCATCCTGCTGCTGACGTCCTACAGTACGCGCACCTCGGCCGTGTTGCGCGGCAAGTACGTGCTCGAGAACCTGCTGGCGTCGCCGCCACCGCCGCCGCCGCCCAACGTGCCGTCGCTGAACACCGAGGCGTCGGGGCAGCCGCTGTCGATGAAGCAGGCGATGCAGCTGCATCGGGCGAATCCCGCCTGCGCAGCGTGCCACGCCAAGATGGATCCGATCGGCTTCGCGCTCGAGAACTTCGACGCGCTCGGCCGGTGGCGCACCGAGGAGAATGGTCAACCGCTGGTCGTGGCGACCTCGCTGCCGGACGGGACGACCGTGGACGGCGTCGAGGGCGTGCGCCGGCTCGTGCTGCGCGATCCGGCGCTCTTCGTCGAAGCAATGACCGGCAAATTGCTGATGTATGCGCTCGGGCGCAACATTCAGCATTACGATCAGCCGGCGATCCGTGTCATCGCGCGGGATGCGGCGCGCCAGAATTACACGTTCGCGTCGCTGGTGCAGGGCGTCGTGAGCAGCGTACCGTTCCAAAACAGACTGGCGCAGGGGAGACAGCCATGACGTTCCTCACCAGGAAAGCGCTCACTCGGCGGACGATGCTCAAGGGGGTAGGCGCGACGATCGCGCTGCCGCTGCTCGATGCGATGACGCCGGCGCTCGCCGCCGAATCCAGGCAGGCGGCGCCGATGCGTCTCGGTTTCGTCTACGCCGCGCACGGCGTCATCCACTCGGAGTGGAAGCCGCGCCAGATCGGTCGCGGCTACGAGCTGCCGCCGAACCTGACGCCGCTCGAATCGGTCCGGGATCATTTCAACGTCCTGACGAATCTGTCGCACCACGAAGCGGACAGCAAGGGCGACGGCAGCGGCGATCACAGCCGCGCGGCCGCGGCCTGGCTCACCGGGGTGCACGCCTACGATCGCACCCGACCGGGCGCCGAGATCCGGCTTGCCGCATCCGCGGACCAGATCGCCGCCCGGCAACTGGGCAAGGAGAGCCGCGTCGCCTCGATCGAGATGACGCTCGATCCGGCCACGCAGGGGGCGTGCGACTCGGGCGATTGCTTCTACGTCAACACGGTCTCGTGGCGCAGCGAGACGTCGCCGAACACGCCGGAACTGCACCCGCGCGTGGTCTTCGAACGGCTGTTCGGGGATGGCGGCAGCGCCGAGCAGCGCCGCGCCCGCATCCGGCAGGAGGGGAGCCTCCTCGATTCGGTGCTCGAGGAAACGCGCACGCTCACGGCGCGGCTTGGCCGTTCCGATACGTCGAAGCTTGGCGAGTATCTCGATTCGGTCCGCGAGGTCGAGCAGCGGATCCAGAACGCCGAATCGAGCGTGGCGGAGGCGGTCGAACTGCCGGATCGGCCGATCGGCATTCCAGCGACGTTCGAAGAGTACGCGCAGCTCATGTTCGACCTGCAGGTGCTGGCGTTCCGCAGCGATGTCACCCGCGTCTTCTCGCTCATCGTCGCCCGCGAGCTGAGTGGGCGCTCGTACAGCCAGATCGGCGTGCCGGGCAACCACCACCTGATCTCGCACCATCGCGAGGATCCGCAGCTCAAGGCGCAGAAGGCCAGGATCGACACGCATCACATGCGCCTGCTCAATTACTTCCTGGAGAAGATGCGCGACACGCCGGATGGCGACGGCTCGCTGCTGGATCACAGCGCGATTCTCTTCGGCAGCGGCATGGGCGACGGCAACCTGCACCGCCATTCGGATCTGCCGGTGCTGCTCGCCGGCAAGCTGAATGGCCGTTTCAAGACCGGCTACAGCTTCGACTACTCGCCCGACACGCCGATGGCCAACCTGCTCGTCACGATCCTGGATCACGTCGGCGTGCCGATCGCGAAGCTGGGGGACAGCACGGGCCAGTTGCTGCTCGATTACGACGCGGTCGCGAAGACCGCACGAGCCTAGACGCATGCTCGCCGCGGCAGCGGCAGGAGCGTAGACATGATGCGGCGATTCATCGGCGTGGTGCTCGGACTCCTGTGCACCGTTGCGTCGATCGGTGCCGGCGGTCCGGCGCTCGTGGATGCGGCGCGGAACGGCGACCTCGCCGCGGTGCGATCGCTGCTCCGCGGCGGCGCCGACCCGAACGCGGCGGCGCTGGACGGCTCGACGGCCCTCCACTGGGCGGTCCATCGCGACAGTCTCGCGATGGTGAACGCGCTGCTGACGGCCGGCGCCAGGGCCGACCGGCTGACGCGCTACAAGGTCGCCCCGCTGACGCTCGCCGCGCAGAACGGCGACGCCGCGATCGTCGAGCGGCTGCTCGCCGCCGGCGCCAACCCCGACACGGTCTCAGAAGAGGGGCAGACGGCGCTGATGACGGCATCGCGCAACGGCAGTGTCGCGGCCGTCCGCGCGCTGCTGCGCCGGGGCGCGCAGGTTGGCGCGGCCGAGTCCTTCCGCGGACAGACGGCGCTGATGTTCGCCGCCGGCGAAGGGAACACCGCCGTCGTCGGGCTGCTGCTCGAATTCGGCGCGGAGCTGAATCAGCGCTCCAAAGGCGGCTATACGCCGCTGCTCTTCGCCGTACGCAACAACCGCTACGAGACGGTCAAGTTCCTGCTCGCGCACGGCGGCAATGCCAACGACCGGATTCCCGACGGCACACCGGCGCTCAGCATCGCGATCCTGAACGCCGATTTCGATCTCGCCGCGCTGTTGCTCGATGCCGGCGCCAATCCGAACGTGCCCGATCCGCGCGGTTATCCGCTGCACGTCGTCGTCTGGCTGCACCAGCCCGGCGCGCCGCCGGACTTCGCGATGAACGGCGAAGATCCGCAACCGGTCGCGCGGCCGCGCGGCAAGCTGTCGCACCTCGACATGGCGCGGATGCTGCTGGCCAAAGGCGCCGATCCCAACGTCACCATCCCGTGGGGCGACCGCCGCTTCAACACCGGCGGCCTGGCGCGGAACCCGCCCAACCTCTCGATCGGCCGGCACTACCTGACCTACCAGGGCGCGACGCCGTTCTACCTCGCCGCGCGCAACGGCGACGCGCCGATGATGCGGGTGCTCGCCGACGGCGGCGCCAATCCGACGACGCCGACGCGTTTCGGCGTGACGCCGTTGATGGCCGCCGCGTGTCTCGACTACTACGAGGGCGAGACGGCGGGGCCGTTCTCCGGCGTGCCCGAGGCAGCACGGCTCGACGCGGTGAAGCTGGCGCTGGCGCTGGGCAACAAGATCGACGCGCGGACCACCTTTGGCGACTACCAGATGATCGGCACGCCCGAGGCGACGCTGCTTCGATACCCGGACAACGTGCAGGACCTGCTCGAGCTCGGAGTGGGGGACATGCGCTTCGCCGACATGACGGCGCTGCACGGCGCGGTCATCTGCAACCAGCCCTCGATCGTGAAGTACCTGATCGAGCAGGGTGCCGACGTGAACGCGAAGAATCGGCTCGGGTGGACGCCGCTGATGATGGCGGGCGGGTTGTACATCGCGAACGCGCACAAGACCTCGCCTGGCTCCGCCGCCATCCTGCGCGAGGCGATGGCGTCGCGCGGCCTCACCGCCGCGCGCTGACCGACGATCCCGGACGTTCGCCGCCGCCCGGCGGACGTTCGTACGACCTCATGGGTCGATCCTGATGACCGAGCCGCCCTGGGACGGTCTCCTCGTTGCGATCGTCATCATTCCGCCGGCGGTTGCCGCCTTGCTGCTGGCGGTCCGCTGCATCAACTCCGCGAAAGCCACGATGCGGCGCCGCGGTTACATGCCGCCGGCAATCGTCGCGGTGACCGGCGGCAGCTTCGTGGCCGGCTTCGCCATCGGGTTCACGCTCATCGACAAATCGCCGTCGAGCGTCGATTGGCCGTGGGACGTGGTGACGGGGTTCGGCGGCGTCGTCGTGGCCGTGATCGGCAGCCCGGTGCTCATGCTGGTCATTGCGCGGGTTCTCCCGCACCGGCGGCCGCGGGCGAGGGCGACACCGGTGTCCCGCCTGCTGTATCGAATGGCGGCGGCGTCCACGATCGCGTTCGCCATACTGGTGTTCGTCATCCTGCGATTTGCGGCCGGCACGATCGCGGTTCCGCTCCTCTTCGTCGCGACGTTCTGGATTGTCTTCGGGATCGTGAAGCTCGTGCTGTCGGGACGACGCGCCGCGGCGCTCGAAACGCTGGCGGCGGCGCGCACGGAGCAGGTCGAGACTGATGGCCGGCGGCCGGTGCTGTACGTGCGGCAATTCGATCAGGAACACCAGCCGTTCGTCAGGGACGGCGAGGACGCCTGGACGTTCGAGGAGTTTCTGACCGGCGCCGTGGAGGAGACGATCGGTCCGCTGGTGGCGCTCGGCAACCCGCTGGATTATCTGCAGCCGGCCGGCGCCATTCGCGAGTACGTCTCCGGCGGAACGTGGCAAGAGCGATTCCTCGAGCTGGCGAACATCGCCGCCGCCATCCTCGTCACGCCGGCAAGCTCGCGTCACGCGCAGTGGGAATTGACGCAGCTTCGGACGCACGGGCTCGCGGCGAAGATGTTCGTGGTATTCGGTCCGCTGTCGTTGTCCGACAGCGCCGTGATGCGCCTCGGGCGGCGGCTGGCGAAATGGCGGCGCACCGAATGGGATGCGTTCAGGGCGGTGATGGAATCGAGCGGCTACGTCGTTCCGGTCCAGGCGCCACCGCTTCCGTCGGTGATGGTGTTCGACCCGTTGGGACGCGCCGAGGTGTTCGAGCTCTGCCCTGCTGCGGTTGCGCCGTCCGGCCCGTCGTACGCGCAGGACTGGTCCGCGCTGCTCGGGATGGTGAGCTGCCCCGCGGCGGCATACGTGTACGCCATTGAACGGCACCTGTATCGGCGCGGATTGCGCGACACGGTCGTCGCGCCGGAAATGCCGCTGCGGCTCGTCGACGGGGACGCCACGCCGGCGCCGCCGGTGAGGGACCGGGAGGCCCGCCGCGATATATCCGAGCTGAAGCTCCTGCCGTTGTTCTTCATGTCCCTCATCGTTCCGTCCATCGCCGCGGAAATATCGCCGCTGCTGTCGAGCTGGCACGCCGGCCTTGGATGGAGCCCGCCGTTTTGTTTCGCCGTGATGATGGCGGTCGGCGCTCTATTCGGATCGTGGGGGTTGGAAGGGGGGCTGACGATACGAGGGCTGGTGTCCGGCGCCGTCATCGGTGCGGGCGAGCTCGCCGTATTGCTGCTCGCCGCCCGAGTGCTCGACGCGGTGGGGTTTGCTGGAGTGCTCGCGTTCGACCGCCGCGATCATGCACCGCTGGCGATGTTCCTTCCCGACATCGGCGCTGTGCCCGGCATCGCCGTGTGGTTTGCTCTGGGCCGCATCGCCATTCGGAACGCTCGACTCCGCCGGTGGCTTCAGGCCGCCGCTCGGGCCGCCGCCGCCATCATCGTCGTCGCCGTTGCGGGGGAGGTGTACACGACCGCCCGCGCGCAAGCGATCGTGTACGAGCGGACCGCCGCATCGAAATTGCTGGCGGCGCGCGCGCTGCGGATGATCAGGCCCGGGTCGTTCGACTCGATCGACGACGCGATGGCGGTTGCGGTCATGGGCTGGCGGTTGTGGCCGACCGAGGAGTCGCAAGGCGCGGTCCGTCAAGTGGCCGCCGCCGCCGACGGGATGGCTGCGGCGCTCCGTCATCACCGGAGCGGCGTGCGGGCCGCCGTCTTCAGCGGCGACAGCTCGTTGCTGGCAACCGCTGGTCCCGACGGCTCACTTCGAATCTGGAACGCGGGCAGCTGGACGGCTCGCGGACCGGAGCTGGCCGGCCATATCGAGGTCGGTTCATCGTTGCGATTCAGCCGCGATGCATCGCACCTGCTCGTCATCGGCACGAAAGGCGGGATCGAGTTGTGGAACCTGCGTACCGGCGAACAGGACGTCGACGGTGCGAGGGCGCTGTCGGCGCGGGCCGCCGATAACGAGCCATTCGTCGGCGGTGACGTCAGCGCCGACGGGCGCTTTGCGGCGATGGCCACGCGGCGCGGCGTCGTCGCGTGGGACGCACGGCGCCGTCGCCTCCGGCAGGCAGCGCTCGGACCACTCACGGGGATCGTCGGTGTGCACTTCGATCCCGACGATCGCCTGCTCGTGGTGAGTGCGCAATACGCCAACGGTCCCCGCGGCCTGCTCGTGTCGGCGTTGTCCGCCGCGCGCTGGGATGTCGCCGCCGACATCGTCACGTCTGTGCGCACGCCGGCCGGCGAGGAGGATCACGCGCTGCCGTATACCAGCGACGTGCAGTTCACGCCGTCGGGAAACCGATTCGTGACGAGCGGCGACTTCGTGGTGACGCTGTGGGAAGTCGATGCCCGCGGGGAGATCCGGCGCGTCGCCGGTCAAGTGCCATGTTGCCGGGCGCAACTCGACGCCAGCGGCGCTTCGCTGTTCGTCACGGCAGACAGGGGCACCCGGCAGCCATGGCAGCGATGGGACGTGGCGTCACGTGCCGCAGTGGCGCGAGGATATCTGCGACGACCGGGCCGGCCCGTGTGGAGCCCGGACGGCCGGTGGCGTGCGGAGCTGCGAGAGGATGCGCCACTGCTCATCTGGGACGCGACCCGGTCCGATTCGACCGCACGCGTCGATCCGCCCTGCGCCGGCGAGGACGCCGCCGCGTGTGCGAAATCGATCTGCGACAAGTTGCGGCCGGGCCTCACCGGCGAATGGCTGACGACGGTGTTCGAGACCAGCGATTCCCGGTCCGCATACGAGACCTACCGGCGCAATCCCGGCGCTCCGTTCTGCGCGCAGTAGCAAGGTTCAGCGCCGTGCGACGAGCCTTGTCAGACTCGCCGCGTCACACATCTGCAACACGCATTACTCGTTCGTCGAGACGGCGCCGGGGAGGGTGATGTCGTCGCGCAAATCCCGGCCGATGAAGTAGTCGGCGACGAACGGGACGCGGAGCAGGTGAGTGACGAGATTCCGGATGCTGACGCCGAGAGCGGTTCTTGGCGCGAACGCCGAGGCGAATCGCAGCGCCGCTTCCTGCTTGCGGAGCACGAATGCCCTGAGGAGCCGTTCGTAGCGGGCGAACGCGTCCGCGTAGTCGCCGGCGCAGGTGTCGAGCGCGTTGGCGAGCACGTAGGCCTCGGCCATCGCCAGCCCGCTGCCCTCGCCGGCGAGCAGCGAGACGCATGCCGCGGCGTCGCCGGCGAGCACGGTGCGGCCGTGACTCCAGCGATCCATCCGGATCTGGCTGACGCGGTCGAAATAGAGGTCCGGCGTGTCGGCGATCGCGGCGAGAATGCGCGGGCATTCCCATCCAAGGTGTGCGTAGACGTGCCGCAGTGCCGAGTGCCGTTCTCCAGGCTCGACGGGGAGCGCATGCGGCAGGTACTCGTCGCGGAAAACGAAGAGGAAGAGCGTCTTGTCGTTTCGCATCGAAAAGCGCGACACCTGCCGGCCAGGGGCGCCGAACGTGACGTAGACGAGCTCGTCGCGGGGGCGATAGCCGTCCACTTCCGCCGCGGCGACGTGGTATCCCAGCGGAATTTCGAACTGGTCCTGCGGCCCGAACACCAGCTCGCGAACGCGGGAATGCAGTCCATCGGCGCCGATCACCAGATCCGCATCGCGCCCGCCGCCGCGCGTGAAGGTCAGGTGGACACGATCGCCGGCATCCTCGATCGACGCGATCGAGTCGCCGAAGATCGTTTCGACGCGCCCGCCGATGGCGGCGTAGAGTGCAGCGGCAAGATCGGACCGCCGCAACGACGTGAACCGGCCGTTCGTCAACCGATCGAAGACGGCGGTGCCGAAGCCGCCCGTCTTCCTGCCATCGCGACCGACGAAGCGCACCTCGCGCACCTGATATCCCGACGCGGCGATCGCGGGCAGGACGCCCATCTTCTCGGCGATGTCGTAGCCCAGACCCCAGAAGTCGATGATGTAGCCGCCGCGCCGCAATTCCGGTGCGGCCTCGACGAAGAGCACATCGTGATGCCGCAGCCAGTAGGCGAGCGTCGGCCCGGCGATTCCCACGCCGCTGATTACGATTCGCATAGCGCGGCGCACCACCGGCGCCAGGCCGATGCCGTTGTCACGCGAGGTTCACCAAATATTGCGAAAATCACCGCGTCCGTCGTCTGGCGGCGCGGTCGCCGATCGGGTAACGGACGAACGCGCCTTTCGGGTTCCGCTGGAGGAACGCGCCGCGCGCCAAGGTTATGACGACCCGCATGCCTCAACGCGGTGCAAGGACGGGGCCTCGCGTGGCGGCATTCGATTCGCACGCGCGGTGAGGCTGGAGTTATGGCTTCGCAGATCGAAGACTATGCCATCATCGGCGACACCCACACGGCGGCGCTCGTCAGCCGGCACGGTTCGATCGACTGGCTCTGCCTGCCGCGATTCGATAGTGACGCCTGCTTCGCGGCGCTCCTCGGCGAGCCGACGAACGGCCGCTGGCAGATCACGCCGGCGGATGCCGTCCGGGCGACGCGGCGTCGCTATCGTCCCGGCACGCTGATCCTCGAAACGGAGCTCGAAACGGCCAACGGCACGATCCGGCTGATCGATTTCATGCCGCCGCGCGAGAACATCCCACACCTGTTCCGGATCGTCGAGGGGGTCCACGGCACCGTCGCGGTGACGCTGCAACTCGTTCTGCGGTTCGACTACGGCCACGTGGTGCCGTGGGTGCGCAAGATCGACGGCCGGCTGCTCGCGGTCGTCGGGCCGGATGCCGTCACCTTCACCAGCACGGTGCCGACACGCGGCGAGGACCTGACCACGCGCGCCGACTTCACGGTCAGCGAGGGCGAGCAGGCCGCGTTCACGCTGGAATGGCACCCCTCGCATCGAAACTCGCCGTCGCCGCGCGATCCGCAGCGGGCGCTCGACGACACCGAGGCGTGGTGGCGGTCGTGGTCGTCGCGCTGCAGCTACAAAGGCCGCTGGCGCGACGCCGTCGTGCGCTCGAGCATCACGCTCAAGGCGCTCACCTACGGACCCAGCGGCGGCATCGTCGCGGCACCGACGACGTCGCTGCCGGAGAAGATCGGTGGCGTTCGCAACTGGGATTACCGCTACTGCTGGGTGAGGGACGCGACGTATACGCTCTCCGCACTGGTGATCGGCGGCTACAAGGAGGAGGCGGCGGCGTGGCGGAACTGGCTGCTCCGTGCCGTCGGCGGCGATCCGGACAAGCTCCAGATCCTCTACGGACTGCGCGGCGAACGGCGCATCCAGGAGATCGAGCTGCCGTGGCTCGCCGGCTTCGAAGCGTCGAAGCCGGTGCGCATTGGCAACGCCGCCGTGGCCCAGACGCAGCTCGATGTCTACGGCGAGCTGATGGACGCGATGTACCTTGCCGAACGCGCCGGGATCCCGCCGAGCGATGACGCATGGCATGTGCAGATGGCGCTCCTGGGATCGCTCGAGCGGCGATGGCGAGATCCGGACGCCGGCATCTGGGAGATCCGCGGCCCTCTTCGGCACTTCACGCACTCCAAGGTTATGGCATGGGTGGCGTTCGATCGCGCCATCCGTTCGGTGGAGGAGTTCGGCGTCGATGGACCGGTGGAGGAGTGGCGGAGGACGCGCCAGACGATCCACGACCTCGTGTGCCGCGACGGCTTCGATGCCGCGCGGAACTGCTTCACGCAATACTTCGGCAGCGACGAAGTCGATGGCAGCCTGCTGCTGCTGCCGCTCGTCGGTTTCATTCCGGCAACCGATCCGCGGATGCTCGGCACGGTCGCGGCGATCGAGCACGACCTCATCGACCATGGCTTCGTGCGGCGATATCGCCCGCGGCGTCACCTCGACGGGTTGCCCGGCGGCGAGGGGGTCTTTCTGGCGTGCTCCTTCTGGCTCGTCGCGAACCTGGCGCTGCAGGGGCGTCACGGAGAAGCCGAGCGGCTGTTCGAGCGCCTGCTTTCGGTGGCCAACGACGTCGGCCTTCTCGCCGAAGAGTACGACCCCGGTGAGCGGCGGCAGCTCGGCAACTTTCCGCAGGCGTTCTCCCACGTCATGCTGATCAACGCCGCGCGCCACCTGACGCCGGGCTCATCGGACGCGCTGCTGCGCCACGAGTTGTGAAGCGCAAGGAACCCCTCTTGCACCATTTCCAGAGGGGAGAAGAGCACATGATGAGCTTCATCAAGTGGACGGCCGTCACCGGCGCCGTGATGACCGGAGCGTATTTCGCCTATGCGTTGATGACTGCGGCGCGCCAGCGCGTCGACGAGGGGCTGGCCAAGGCCGAACAGGTCGCAGCGGATGCGTCGCGGGTGCTCGCGAGCACGCAGCAGGCGCTGGCCGACACACAGCAGACGGTCCGCCATCTCCGCGCCACCGTGTCGTGATCGGCGGCGGCGCCGCCGCCGCATTCACGGTTCACGAATCGCGATTCATGCTTCATGATTCGTGACTCACGACTCACGATTCACGATTCACGATTCACGATTCACGATTGTCCTGCTGACCGTCCACGCGGCGAGCGCACCGATGAGGAGTCCGGCGGCCACCGCCAGCGTTGCGGGTTCGAGGGCGACGTCGTCGCGGTGATCGTTTGAGTACTCTCGCTCCGGATAATCGCCCGTCGGGCCCTGCGGTCCTTCGGCTGCCGCCATCTCGATCAGCTCGGCCAGGTGCACGGCACGCCGGCCGGTCGCCTGCGCGATCTGCGTCCGGCAACTGAATCCGTCGGCGACGATGACCGTGTCGCGGCGCGCGTCGCGCACCGCCGGCAGCAGGACCAGTTCCCCCACCTGCATCGACACGTCGTAGTGATCGCGCTCGAACCCGAATGACCCCGCCATGCCGCAACAGCCGGAATCCAGCAGCGTGTAATCCACGCCCATTCGTTTCAAGACCGATTCCTCGGCGTCCATCTTCATCACGGCCTTGTGGTGGCAGTGGCCGTGAACGAGCGCGCGGCGGTGCAGCGGCGGGCATTCGCCTCCGGTCTTCTCGAGCCACTCGCTGAGCAGGTACGTTTGCGCGGCGAGGCGGTGCGCATTCTGATCGTCCGGAAACAGCTCGACGAGCTCGTCGCGGAACACTGCCGCGCAGCTCGGCTCGAGTACGACGACGGGCACGCCGGCCTCGATGTCCGCCGCCAGCACCTGAAGGATGCCGCGGAGCCACACGCGCGCGCGGTCGAGCATGCCGTAATCGAACAGCGGCCGGCCGCAGCAGAGTGGCGCCGTCGGCACGTCCACCCGGAACCCGGCGCGCTGCAGCACGCGCACCGCGGCGATGGCGGTTTCGGGATGGAAGTGGTTGTTGAACGTATCGGGCCACAGGATCACCCGCGGCCGATCGACGGGCAGTTGCGGCGGCTGGCCGCGGAACCATTCGACGAACGTCGTCGGCGCGAACGCGGGGATCGCGCGGCGCTGCGGCATGCCGGCCAGGAGCTTGGCGATCGCGCTCAGTCCCGGAGTCTGCGTGATGAAGTTCACGGCGCGCGGCATGTACGCGGCGAGCCGCGCCCAGTAGTGGATGAGCCCGAATGCGTAGGCGGTCACCGGCCGCGCGTGCTCCTGGTAGTAATGCGACAGGAACTCCGCCTTGTAGGTCGCCATGTCGACGCTGACCGGGCAGTCGCCCTTGCACCCCTTGCAGGCGAGGCACAGGTCGAGGGCGTCCTTGACCGCCTCGCTCTGCCAGCCGCCGGTCAGCGGATCGCCCTGGAGCATCTCGAACAACAGGCGCGCGCGACCGCGTGTCGAATGCTTTTCCTCACGCGTCACCCGGAAACTGGGGCACATCGTGCCGCCTTCGAGGCGGCGGCATTCGCCGACGCCGACGCAGCGCAGCGTCGCCTTGGCGAAGCCGCCCGACTCGTTCCGGTAATGGAAGTGCGTCGTCAGCGGCGGCGGATTGTAGTGCGTGCCGAGCCGCAGGTTGGAGTCGAGCGGGTACGCGTCGATGATCTTGCCCGGGTTCATCTTCCACTCGGGATCCCAGATCCGCTTGAACTCGTGGAAGGCGCGCATCAGCGTGGGGCTGTACATTTTGGACAGCAGCTCGCCGCGCGACTGGCCGTCGCCATGCTCGCCCGACAACGAACCGCCGCAGCTGACGACGAGATCGGCGGCATCCTCGACGAACGCCCGGTATCCGGCGATCCCGGCGGCGGTCTGCAAATCGAAATTGATGCGGGTGTGGACGCAGCCCTGGCCGAAGTGGCCGTACAAGTCACCCTCCAACTGATGCTTGTCGAGCAGCTTGCGGAAGCCACGGAGGTATTCGCCGAGGCGTTCCGGAGGCACCGCGGCGTCTTCCCATCCCTCCCACGTCGGCCGGTTGCGATCGACATGCGCGGTCGCGCCCAGGCCGGCTTCGCGGACCTTCCACACTTTGTGTTCTTCCGCCGGATCGTCGAACAGCTTCATGGTCGGCGGATTCGCGCCGCCGCCGACTTCGTCCATCACGGCGCGGGCGTGTGCGTCGGCCTCGTCCTTGTCAGCGCCGCCGAACTCGACGAGCAGAAACCCGCTGCCGTCGGGCAGCAGCTGCAGGACGTCCGATTGGTACCCGACCGATTCGATGTCCTTGACGAGCCGGTCGTCCATGCCTTCGCAGCCGGTCGGCCGGTGGCGCATGATCTCGGGGATGTGGTCGGCGGCCTCGTAGATGCTCCGGTAACCGAGGACCAGCAGCGAGTGCGCCGGCGGCTCAGGGATGAGCCGCACCGTCGCTTCGAGCACGAGCACGCAGGTGCTCTCGCTGCCGACCACGGCGTGCGCCACGTTGAACCCGCGCTCCGGCAGGAGCGCGGTGAGGTTGTAGCCGGACACCCGGCGGGCGATGTCCGGCATGCCGCGACGGATCTCCTGTTCGGTGTCGGACGCCAGCGTCGCAAGGCGCTGCATGATCTCCTCGCCGCGACCGGGCAGCCGGCCCCAGCGGTGCGGCTCGACGCCGAGCGAGGCGTCGATGGTCATGCGGGTGCCGTCGTAGGTCAGCACCTCCAGCGATTCGACGCTGTCGGAGGTGCGCGGCCCCGGCCCGTAGAACTGCGCCATCACCGAGTGGACGCCGCAGGAGTTGTTGCCGATCATGCCGCCGAGGGTGCAGTGGTTGTGCGTCGAAGGGTCAGGGCCAAACGTCAGCCCAAATCGGCGGGCGGCGCGGCGCAGGTCGTCGAGGATCGTGCCCGGTTCCACGCGCGCCAGGCGGCGCCCGGGATCGATGGACAGGACCCGGTTCATGTACTTCGAGAAATCGAAGCAGACCGCGGCGTTGCAGCACTGGCCGGCGAGACTGGTGCCGCCACCGCGGCCGAAGATCGGCGCTCCGTGGCTGCGGCACACGGTCATGGCGGCGATGACGTCCTCCACCGTGCGGGGAATGACGACGCCGATCGGCGGCTGGCGGTAGTTCGATCCGTCGGTTGCGTACAGTGCGCGACTGCCAGCGTCGAACCGTACCTCGCCGGACACGACGCGGCGAAGATCGGCGGCGAGACGATCGGCGTCCACCTCACGGCGGCGGGCCTCGGTGATGAGGTTCTCTGGTCTGATCAACCGGGCGGTGGCCAAGGCGGTCCTTTCCGAGCGGCCGGTCGGCCGCGTCTCATGCCGCGGCGAATCGGCTGGCGTCACGCGCCTTCAGCTCGATGCCGAGGCCCGGGCGCGATCGATCGGGCTGCAGCGTGCCGCCGCGCGGCGCCAGCACACCATCGAACAGCAGCGATTCGATCCGCACGTGGTCGTGGAAGTACTCGAGATTGCGCAGGCGCGGCGTGGCACAGCAGACGTGCGCGTGCACGCTCGGCGCCGTGTGTGCCGACAGCGGCAGTTCGAAGGCATCGCACAGCGCCGCCGCCTTGAGGAATCCGCTGATCCCGCCGCACCTGGTGGCGTCCGCCTGCAGCACGTCGACCGCGCCGGCCTCGAGCATGCGGCGAAAGTAGATCGCGTCGTAGCCGTACTCGCCCGCGGCGACGTCGATCGGCGCCGGCATGCGGTCGCGGAGCAGCCGCAAGCCATCGAGGTCGTCCGACGAGACCGGCTCTTCGAACCAGGTGACGCCGTGACCGGCGAACACCTCCGCCTGCGCCAGTGCCTGCTTGCGGGAGTAGGCGCCGTTGGCGTCGACGAACAGCTCCGTCTCGGCCTGCAGTGCGGCACGCGCAGCGCGCACGCGTTCGCGGTCCGCGGCGGCATCGCGGCCGATCTTCATCTTCACGGCGCCGAACCCGTCGCGCGACCAGCCGCCGAGCTGCTCGGTGAGCCGATCCACCGAGTAGGACGTGAAGCCGCCGCTTCCGTATAGCGGCACCGCATCGCGCACCGCGCCGAGCAGCGACACGAGCGGTAGCCCGAGCAGCCGCGCCTTCAGATCCCACAACGCGACGTCCACCGCGGAGATGGCGTGAGACGCGACGCCGGGCCGTCCAAGATTGCGGCAGGCCTGCGCCATCGCCACGCCGATCGCCTCGACGTCGGCCGCGCGCCGGCCGACGGCGATCGGCGCAAGCGTGTCGCGCACGATCGCGGCTGCCGTCGCGTCCGCGTACGAGAACCCGAGGCCCGTCTTGCCCGCGGCGGCTACGTGGACGACGACGATCGTGGTGGAGTGCCAGGCGATCGTGCCGTCCGACTCATGGGCGTCCGTCGGGATCGTGTAGGCGGCGACCTCGACGCGCTGGACGGGCGCGTCGAGCGCCGCGTCGTGATCGGCAGCCTTCACATCACCCCCGGCGCGGCAGGTAGTTGGCGGCGGCGTCCTTGAGCGTCTGCTTGACGAAGCCGAGGGCTTCCGCGTCGCCGTGATAGAGCGACGACAGGAAGTGCTTTGCCTGGTCGAGCGTGATGTGCGGCGGCAGCGGCGGCACGTTCGGGTCGGTAATCGCCTCCAGGACCGCCGGCCGATCGGCGTGCAGCACCTGATCCCAGGCGGCACCGATCTGGTCCGGCCGATCGACGCGGACCCCGAGAAGGCCGAGCGATTCGGCGTACTTCGCGTACGGGAAATCGGGGATGCTCTGCGTCGCTTCGAACCGGGGATCGCCGGCCATCGCCCGCTGCTCCCACGTGACCTGATTGAGATCGCGGTTGTTCAACACCAGCACGACGAGTCTCGGATCGCTCCACTCTTTCCAGTACTTGCCGATCGTGATCAGCCCGTTGATGCCGTTCATCTGCATCGCGCCGTCGCCGACGAGCGCGATCGCGACGCGGCTCGGAAATGCGAACTTCGCCGCGATCGCGTACGGCACGCCCGGCCCCATCGTCGCCAGCGACCCGGAGAGCGAGGCCATCATGCCGCGCCGGATCTTGAGGTCGCGCGCGAACCAGTTGGCTGACGACCCGGAGTCCGACGACAGGATGCAGTCGTCGGGCAGGCGAGACGACAGCTCCCAGAACACCCGCTGCGGGTTGATCGGATCGGCGTCGTTCATCGCCCGCGCCTCGAGCAGCTTCCACCATTCGGCGACATTGGCCTCGATCTGTTTCTGCCAGGTGCGATCGCTCTTGCGTTCGAGGTAGGGGATCAGGACGCGCAGCGTTTCGGCCGCGTCGCCGACCAGGTTGACCTCCATCGGGTAGCGGATACCGAGCATCCGGCCGTCGATGTCGATCTGGATCGCGCGCGCCTGCCCTTCCTTGGGCAGGAATTCCGAGTAGGGGAAGTTGCTGCCGACCATCAGCAGCGTGTCGCAGTCGGTCATCATGTCCCAGCTCGGTTTGGTGCCGAGCAGGCCGATCGATCCGGTGACGAACGGCAGCTCGTCCGGCAGCACCGCCTTGCCGAGGAGAGCCTTGGCGACGCCGGCGCCGAGGATGTCCGCCACCTCGCGCACTTCGTCCGAGGCGCGGAGCGCACCAGCGCCGACGAGCATCGCGACCTTCGAGCCGCTGTTGAGGACGTCGGCCGCGCGCCGCAGGTCATCGTCATGTGGGATCACATAGGGCGTGCACATGCCGACGCCGGAATGGACGGTGCCGTGCCGGCGCGGCGGATCCTTGACCGCCTCGAGCTCCTGAACGTCGTTGGGGATGATGATGCAGGTCACCGTCCGTTCCGCCCTGGCGATGCGGACGGCTCGATCGACCAGGTGCCGCATCTGCTCGGGCGTGGACGCCATGTGCACGTACTCGTGCGCGACGTCCTTGAACAGGCTGATGAGATCGACTTCCTGCTGGTAAGTGCCGCCGAGCGCCGCCCGTGCCTGCTGGCCGACGATGGCGACCACCGGCTGGTGGTCCATCTTGGCGTCGTACAAGCCGTTGAGCAGGTGGATGGCGCCCGGACCCGACGTCGCCAGGCAGACGCCGACCTCGCCGGTGAACTTGGCGTGCGCACAGGCCATGAACGCCGCCATCTCTTCATGGCGCGCCTGGACGAAGTGCACACGATCACCGGCGCGATCGAGAGCGCCCAGAATTCCGTTGATGCCATCGCCGGGGTAGCCGTAGATGCGGGAGATTCCCCACTCGCCGAGCCGGGCGATCAGGAAGTCCGCAACAGTCTCTGCCATGCTGTCCTCGCTGGAGCCGGGCAATTGCAAGGGGCGTGACAACCTCTGGTAATTAATATTTTGTACACAAATCAATACGGAACCGCCCTTGCACGGACCGGCTTGGAGGGATCACATGCAGCGTGATGACACCGGCCGCCGCGACGACGAGAACCGCGGTGCGCGGCAACAAGCCGAACAGGTGGCGTTCCGGGGCGAGATGGCGACCGTCTGCGCCAACGAGGCGACCAATACGCCCGAGTTGTGCGGCTCGGAAGAGCCGGTCGTCGACGCCGGCGGCAAGCCGCTGCGCCCCGAAACGCGCGACGTGCCGCACAGCGCGCCAAAGAAGTAGCGCCTCAGCCGCGGCCGAACGCGGTCCGAATGCGCTCGGCGTGCGAAAAGCCGAGCGGGAAGTTGCCCGCGAACGTGCGTGTCCGCGGATCGATCGCCTCGCCCAGGAGCAGCGTCGAACCGGCGACCGACTCGACGCCGTCGAGAATGGCCAGGCTCTGCCGCTCGTCGCCGAGCAGACGGTACACACTGGCCAGCCAGAGTGTGCACGGCACGAACGCGGCCTCGAACTCTCCGAGCGTACCGTCCATGCCGGGCGTCCGCTGCGGATCGAACCGGTACACGAAACCGTCGATCGTCAGCTCGTCGACGATGCGTTCCACCGTGGCGGTGACGCGCGGATCATCGACTGGCAGCAGGCCATACAGCGGGATCAACAGGGTCGATGCGTCGAGTGCGTCCGAGCCGACCGCCTGGGTGAAGGCGCCCCGTTCATCGTTCCAGCAGTCGGCGAGCACGGCGGCGCGGATGCGGTCCGCCGCCGCGCCCCAGGAATGGGCGACGGGGCGCCGGAGGCGCGTCGCCGTCGCGATCGTGCGATCGAGCGCCACCCAGCACATCACCCGCGTGCTCGTGTGGCGCTGCGCCACCGGCGCCTCCCAGATGCCGCGATCCGGCGTATCCCATCGCGAGGCCACGAAGTCGGCGCAGCGGCACAGGAGATCCCACACCGGCGCGGTGATCTCGCCGCCCTCGTCGAGAAGCGTCAGCGCGCAATCCGCGAGGTACCCGAAAATGTCGAGTTGCCGCTGCTTGTAGGCATGATTACCGGTTCGCACGGGACACGATCGGCGGTAGCCCTCGACGTCGTCGCGCTCGCGCTGGACCGGTTCGCGGCCGCCGTTGATCGTGTACACGGTTTGCAGCGGCGCGTCGTGAATCGAGCCACACGTGGTCAACCACTCGAGGTAGCGCGCAGCCGGTTCGATGCTGCCGAGTCGGGCGAGCGCCGTCATCGCGAGCGACGTATCGCGGACCCACGACAGGCGATAGTCGACGTTCCAGCCGCCGCCAATCCGCTCGGGCAGCGATGTGGTGGGTGCGGCAGCCATCGCGCCGGACGGCTGGTACCGGAGCAGTTGCAGGGCCATCGCCGAGCGCGCGATCGATGGGATGCCGCGCGCCCGCGGCGGGGCGTTCCTGCGCCACAGTGTGGCGTCTTCGTCAAGTCTCGCCGCGGCGGCGGCGGTGTCGCGGATCGGCGCGCAGCCAATCGCGCAGGTCAGCCACACCGTCTCGCCGGCCGAGAGCGTGAACTCGCCACACCCCTGTTCGATGGCAGCGTCGCTGGCCCACACGTGCCATGACGCGCCGCCGGCGGGCGGCCGATCGCTGAAGTCGACGGCCGGTCTGAAGATCGAGCAGCAGCGAATGGACCCGCGGTCGCAGTGCAGGCGCCGTACGAGCACGGGTCCCGGCAGGAGGGCGTCGGTGAGCACCAGGTTGTCCGCACCGGACGACCACCGCGTCACCAGGTGCGGCACGGCGTCGCCGTAGGTCTGCGACCCGGTCGCCAATCGTCGCGGCCCGACGCGCCACAGCCCGCCGCGCGCGACGTCGAGCAGCGCACCGAAGATGACGGTGCCGTCGAAGTCCGGCGTGCACAGCCAGTCGATCGTGCCGTCGGCCGCGACCAGCGCCGCCGTCGAACCGTTGCCGACGATGCCGTGACACTCGACCGCCGGGTACGGGATGCACAGCGGACCGGTGAGACTCACGTTATCTGATGACAATGGCAACCGGGTTGATTACTCCTGCATCTTCGACAGCAGAAACGCGATCAGGAAACCGGTGACGGTGATCATGCCGGCGGCATCGTGCGCGTGCTCGTATGCTTCGGGCATCATCGTGTCGGCGAGCATCGCGAGGATGGCGCCACCGGCGATGGCGATCGTCGCGGCCACCGCCTCGCGCGGCAGTCCGCTGAACACGACGTAGCCAATGAGCGACGCCACGGCGGACGCGACCGCAATCGTCGTCCACACGCCGAAGACATAAGCCGTCGATCGGCCGGCGTCACGCATGCCGGCCGCGCTCGACAGCCCCTCAGGCACGTTCGACAGGAACACCGCGGCAACCGCGACGGCGCTCACCGCGCCACCGGAGATCAATGACACGCCGATGGCGATCGATTCGGGAATGCCGTCGATGAGCGCGCCGAGCGCCAGGACGAGCCCGCTGCCAGGCTGCTCCTGCTCCGATGGCTGATTACCCGACCGCTTGCGGCGTCGGCCACCGTGGTGGTTCAGCGCGAACGTGCCGAGCGTGAAGATCACCGCACCGGCGAGGAAGCCGCCGCCCGCGATCCAGGCACCGCTCTGGCGATACGCGTCGTCGACGAGATCGAACGAGAGCGCCGACACCAGAACACCGCCGCCGAATGCCATCACCGCAGCGATGACGCGTTGCGGGACGCGCGCGAAGTAGCCGATCGCCGCGCCGATGAGCAGCGCCGACCCGGCGACGCCGCCCCACACGGCTGCCGCGAGCCACGGAGCCATGCCGCACAGCGGTGCAAGCGCGCGGCCGCGTGGCTACGCCGCGGAGCGGCCGCGCAGCCACCAGGCCGTCGCGCCGACGGCGGCAATGACGGCGGCGCCGATCAAGCCGCGGTGGCGTGACGCCGACTGCTGCCACGATCGCGACCGGGCGATGGCGTCGAACCGCCCGTGCGCGCCGAAGTCGCGCTCCGCGTCGACCGGTGTCCACAGGTTGTCGGGACGCCCGGGCGGTTTCGGGGCGTCCGTCTGCTGTGCGTCGAACCCGGTTGCGGCGAGGTATCGGTCACCGACGCCAGGCAGCAGCTTGTTCCCGACCACGACTTCGACCGTCGGCCACCCGACGTAGAACTCGCGGCGCGGGTGCTCGGCGGCGTACACGATCGCATCGGCCGCGATCTCCGGTTGATACACCGGCGGCACCGGCATCGCCTGATGCGGCAGCCGGCTCTTCACCCAATCGAACTGCGGCGTGTTCAGCGCCGGCATCTGCACCATGGTGACCTGGACGCCGCTGCGGTCGTGCAACAGCTCCGCGCGCAACGAGTCGCAGAATCCCTGGATCGCGTGCTTGGCCGCACAGTACGCCGACTGCAGCGGGATGCCACGGTAGGCGAGAGCCGACCCAACCTGGACGATGGTGCCGCGATTGCGCGGCAGCATCCGTCGCAGCGCCGCCAGCGTGCCGTGAACGACGCCGAGGTAAGTCACGTCGGTGACGCGTTTGTACTCCTCGGCCGTCATCTCCTTTACGGGCGAGAAGACACTCGCCATGGCGTTGTTGACCCAGACATCGATCGGCCCGAACGACGACTCCAACTGCGCGGCGGCACGGTCGACCGCATTGGCATCCGCGACGTCCACTTCGAAGGTTTGCGCTTCGCCTCCGGCCGCTTCGACGTCGCGCCGAGCGCCATCCAGCCCGGCGCGTCCACGGGCGATCAGCCCGACCCGCGCGCCCTGCTGCGCGAAGGCGATGGCGGTCGCCCTGCCGACGCCGGCGGATGCGCCGGTAATCATCACGACGCGGTTGCGCAGGCTCATTCGTATCTCCGGACGGCCGCACGAGCTTCGGGCCACGTGAACGGAAGCGCCGCTGCGGTCGCGGTGGCGGCGACGACACAGGGCGTGCAGAATCCGCGATATATCGTCATTTCGTCCCAGGTGAGCCTGGCGGCGACGCTCGCGTCGAGCGCTGCCTTCGCGGCCATCGCGAGCGGCAGCGACGGCGCGTCGCGCCATCGGTTGGTGCTCCCGGCGCCGGCGAGCGCGAACGTCAGCGCGTAGCTCAGCACTCCGAGGAAGCCGTCGCCGACCTGCAGGCGCGCATATGCCTGCGGCGAGCCGATGATGCGCCCGGAAGCGGCACCCGGAACGGGGAGGTCGGGGGCCCGCCGCAGCACGCCGAGTTGGTACAGCGCGACGATGCCCATCGCTGTCGCCGATACCGCCGACAACGCGGCGACGCGCCGCCGATTGCGCAGGAAGCGGCCGCCGTCCTGCTGCCGCAGCTCCGCCGCCAGCGGGTGTGATGACGACCGCATTTCAATCTTCATGAAACGCGATGGTGCTGAGGAGCGCATTCTCGGCCTGTCGTGAGTCCAGGCGCGTGTGCTGCACGACGATCGGCGTGTCCGATTCGATCACGCTGGAGTACTCCGTCGCGACGGGCACCGGCTCGGGGTCCGACAGGTCGTTGAACCGCACATGACGCGTGCGCCGCGCCGGCACGTCGACCCGGTATGGCCCGGCCGGCTCACGGTCGTTGAAGAAGATCGTGATGGTGACGTGTGCATCGGCGTTCGACGCGTTCAACAGGCACACGGCTTCGTGACTGACCATTTCGCGGCCCGGACCGTGGCTCCACCCGGGGATATACCCCTCGGCGATCGCCCAACGCCGGCGGCCGATCGGCGCTCGCGCATCTGCAGACATGCCGGCATGACCAGCAAGTCGCGAGCCGGGCCGCTCGCGCGAACGAATCTTGCACGACCCGCCGCGTCTTGCCGCTATTTCGCCCGTGGGTCGATCACGCCGTCCGCGCCGGCCTCGTCGTCGTGGCCGCGGTGGTCCTCGGCGGTCCGATGCTCCTGATGGCGTGGGTGCGGACGCCGTACATCACCGGGCAGGGCGTTCCGTTCGAGCAGCCCGTCTCCTTCGACCACCGGCATCACGTGCGCGATGATGGCATCGATTGCCTGTACTGCCATCAGACGGCCACGCGCGCGGCGACCGCGGGCATCCCGGCGACGGAAGTGTGCCTCAACTGCCACAACCAGATCTGGAACGACAGCCCGCTGCTCGAGGTGGTGTGGCGAAGTTACGCCGCGCGGCGGCCGATCCGGTGGGTCCGGGTGAATCGACTCCCCGACTTCGTCTACTTCAATCACGCCGCGCATACGACGAGCGGCATCGGCTGCGAGACCTGTCACGGCCGTGTCGATCGCATGGCGCGCGTCTACCAGGCCGCGCCGCTGACGATGGGCTGGTGTCTCGATTGCCACCGCGCGCCGGAACGGTACCTCCGCCCGCGATCGGCGGTGACTGTCATGGGGTATGCACCGGACGCGCCGCAGGCGGTCGTCGGCGTGTCGTTGAAGCGCGATTACCACGTCCGCGATCTGACCCACTGCACCACCTGCCACCGGTGACCAATGGAGCTGCCCGATTCCGTCCTCCGTGTTCCCGACGAAGTCAGCCGCCGTGAGTTCCTGCGCCTGGTGGCGGCGACGGCGGCACTCGCGGGCGTCACCGGATGCACGATGCGGCCGCCGGACGATCCGATCCTCCCGTATGTCGCGGCATCGGCAACGACACCAGGCGTGCCGCTCCATTACGCGACGGCGATGGCGCTCGACGGCGATGCGGTCGGCCTGATTGTGGAGAGCCACGACGGCCGTCCCATCAAGATCGAGGGCAACCCGCAGCACCCCGGCAGCATGGGCGCGGCGGGCATGTTCGAACAGGCGTCGCTGCTGCAACTGTACGATCCGGATCGCGCATCCGCCGTTCGCTACCGTCGCGCCGCCGCGTCGTGGTCGCAGTTCGCCGCGGCGTTCGCTCCGGCGGCGATGACGCCGCTTGCCGGCCGCGACGGTGCCGGATTGCGGCTGCTCCTCGAACCGACCGCTTCTCCGACGGTCGCCGCACAGGTCGCGCGCCTGCGCGACCGCTACCCGGCGGCGCGCGTGTCGTTCTATTCGCCGCTGTCACGCCGCTCCGTCTACGAGGGCATGCGCCTCGCCTTCGGCCGGGTGCTGCAGCCGCAATACGCCCTCGATCGATGCGACGTGATCGTCTCGATCGATCACGACCTGCTGGCGACCGGGCCGTTCGCGCTGCGGTATGCACGGCAATGGGCGGACCGGCGCCGCCTCCGCGACGGCGATGTGTCGATGTCCCGCATGTATGTCGCCGAGAGCATGCTGTCGGTGACCGGCGTCTCGGCGGACGCGCGTGTCGCCGTCCGCCCGCGTGACGTGGTGGCGATTGCCGATTCGCTGCTGGCGGCGACCGAAGGCGCCGACGTGCGCAGCCGCATGGGGGCCGACATCGGCGCCTGGCTGACGGCGGCCGCCAGTGATTTGACCCGCGCGCGCGGCCGCAGCCTCGTCGTCGCCGGCGCTCGCCAGCCTCCCATCGTCCACGCGCTGACCGCCGCGTTGAACGTGGGTCTCGGCAACGTGGGGCAGACGGTCACGTTCACCGAGCCGACCTGGATCGACGCTGGTGAACCGTCGCACGACCTGCAGGTGCTCGCCGACGAGCTCCGCGCCGGCGACATCCGCGCGCTGATGATCCTCGGCGGCAATCCCGTGTATGCCGCGCCTGATGCGCTCGACCTGCGCGGTGCGCTCGCGCGCGTGCCGCATGTGATCTACTTCGGACCGTACGAGAACGAGACCGCGCGTGCGGCGGAATGGGTGCTGCCGGAGGCCCACTATCTCGAGGCGTGGGGCGATGCCCGTGCTTACGACGGCACGGCGTCGATCGTCCAGCCGCTGATCGCGCCGCTTCACGACGGCCGGACATCCGCCGAAGTGCTCGCCATGCTCGACGGCGATCCGGCGCCGCGGGGCTACCGGCTGACGAGGCGGCAGTGGACCGCCGATCGGCCGGATGCCGATTCCTGGTGGGCCGACACGCTCCGCCGGGGTGTGATCACCGACACCGCTTTTCCCGCCGCGATGCCACAGACGATGCCCGACGCCGCGGCACTCCATCGCGCGGTCGCCGCGTTACCGGCTGCGGCCGGCGGCCTCGACGTCGTGTGCGTACCGGGCACCGTGTACGACGGGCGCTTCGCCAATAACCCGTGGTTGCAGGAGCTGCCGCACCCGACGACGAAGCTGACGTGGGGCAACGCGGCGTTCGTCAACGACATGACGGCGTCACAGCTGCAGGTGACCGATGGCCAGGTCGTCGAGCTCGGCGCGGGGGAGCGCCGGGTGCAGGCGCCGGCGATGATCGTCGGCGGCATCGCGCCGGACACCGTCGTGCTGACGCTCGGGTACGGGCGCGTCGGCGGCGAACGGGTGGCGGAGGGCGTCGGCGTTCGCGCCGCGCGGCTGCTCGCGACGGCCGACGCCGACCGGGTCAGCGGCGTGAGTGGACGCGCGCTGACCGCGCTCGGCCGCGGCGGGCGGGTACCGCTGCGCCAGCCGCTCGCGCTCGCGCAGGAGCACGGCGACATGGAGGGCCGGCCGATCGCGCTCGCGGCGACGCTTGCCGACTATGTGCGGCAGCCGGACGTCGCCAATCAGCGGCGCGAGCTGCCGACGCTGTATCGACCCTTCACGCTCGATTCCGGACCGCAGTGGGGCATGGCGATCGACCTTTCGGTCTGCACCGGGTGCAGCGCCTGCGTCGTCGCCTGCCAGGCAGAAAACAACATCCCGGTCGTCGGTGCCGCGGGCGTGCTCGAACATCGCCAGATGCAGTGGCTGCGCATCGACCGCTACTACACGAGCGAACGGGGCGCGCCGGCGCACGTCGTGATGCAGCCGATGCTCTGCCAGCACTGCGAAATGGCGCCCTGCGAGTACGTGTGCCCGGTCGAAGCGACGACCCACAGCCCCGACGGGCTCAACGAGATGATTTACAACCGCTGCGTCGGCACGCGGTTCTGTTCCAACAACTGTCCCTACAAGGTGCGCCGGTTCAACTGGTTCGACTACAACGCCGACGTGCCGGAAGTCCGGCGGATGGCGATGAACCCGGACGTCACCGTGCGCGAACGCGGCGTGATGGAGAAGTGCACGTTCTGCGTGCAACGGATCCGGGAAGCGGAAATCGCGGCGCGGGTGGACGGCCGCGCGCTTGGCGCGACCGATGTCGTGACCGCGTGCCAGCAGGCATGCCCGACGCGGGCGATCGTCTTCGGGCCGATCAACGATCCGGGCGCCGAGGCGACCCGGCTCGGGCGCGAGCCGCGCGCCTATGCCGTCCTGCACGATCTCGGAACGAGGCCGCGCGTGCGCTACCTCGCGAAGATCACCAATCCTCCCGGTGGAACGGCATCGTGAAGGTCGACTCGTCGCTCATCCCGCCGGGCACCGACCTCGAGCTGACCGATCGGCTGCTGCGACCGGTAGTCAACCGATCGCTGCTGTGGCTGCCGTTGTTCGGCCTCGCCGCGCTCGGGTCCACGGTGCTGCTGCTGGCGATCGTCTACACGCTCGTCTCGGGCCCCGGAGTGTGGGGCAACCAGATTCCCGTCGCGTGGGCCTACCCGATCGTGAACTTCGTCTGGTGGATCGGCCTCGGCCACGCCGGCACGTTCATCTCGGCGTTCCTGCTGCTTCTCCGGCAGAACTGGCGCTCGTCGATCAACCGCATCGCCGAGGCGATGACGCTGTTCGCGCTGGTCAACGCCGGCCTGTTTCCGCTCCTTCATCTCGGGCGGCCGTGGTTCTTCTACTGGCTGATTCCGTACCCCGCCGAAATGGGCGTGTGGCCGCAGTTCAAGAGCACGCTGCCGTGGGACGCGGCGGCGGTCTCGACGTATTTCACGGTCTCGCTCTTGTTCTGGTATCTCGGCCTCGTCCCCGACCTCGCGTCGGCGCGCGATCGCGCCAGGCGTCCGATCCAGCGGATCGTCTACGGCCTCTTCGCGCTCGGGTGGCGCGGGACGATGGAGCAGTGGGCGAACTACCGCGTCGCCTATCTGCTGCTCGGCGGGCTGGCCGCGCCGCTCGTCATCTCGGTTCACAGCATCGTCAGCCTCGACTTCGCCATCGCGCTCGTGCCGGGGTGGCACTCGACGATCTTCCCGCCGTATTTCGTCGTCGGCGCCATCTACTCGGGATTCGCGCTGGTGCTGATCCTGGTGATCCCGATTCGCGAAGCGTGGCAGCTGCACGACGTGATCACCGATCGTCATCTCGATCGGCTCGCGCAGATCACGCTGGCGACGGCGTGGATGCTGCTCTACAGCTACGTCTGCGAGACGTTCGTCGCGTGGTATTCAGGCGATCAGTTCGAGCGCTACACCTACCTGTTCGCGCGTCCGTTCGGTCCGTATGGGCTCGTCTACTGGACGATGACGGTGTTCAACCTGGTGGTGCCGCAGATTTTCTGGTGGCGCCGGATGCGGCGCAGCGCCCTGGCTGGCGTCATCGCCGGATCGTTCATCCTCATCGGGATGTGGGAGGAGCGATTCCTGATCATCGTGAGCTCGCTCAATCGCGACTTCCTGCCGTCGGCGTGGGCGTTCTACATGCCGACCTGGGTCGACTGGGCGATTCTGCTCGGTAGCGTGTCGCTGTTCTGGCTGTTGTTCTTCGCCTTTCTGCGATGGATTCCATCGGTGCCGATTCACGAGGTGAAGCGGGACCGCTTCGAGCAGCTGGAAGCGATGAGCGAGGCGCGGGCCTGATGGCACGGCAGCAGTGGCTCGTCGCCGAGTTCGATTCCGCGGACCGCCTGCGCACGGCCGTGGCGCGGCTGCGCGAGCATGGCGCGCGGATCGTCGACACGTGCACGCCCTACGAGGTGCCCGGGCTGGCCGCGCTGGTCGGGCCGCGGCGCTCGCCGATCCCGGCGTTCGGGTTCATCGGCGGACTGGCCGGTGCGATCGTCGGCTTTGCGATCCAGTGGTACGTCGACGCGTGGAGCTACCCGCTCGATATCGGCGGCCGTCCCAATAACACGATTCCGCCGTACGTGTTCGTCACGTTCGAAACGCTGGTGCTGTGCGCCGCGTTCGCCATCTTCTTCGGGCTGCTGTTCCGGCTGGGGCTGCCGCGCTATTACCACCCGCTGTGGGAGATCGACGGGTTCGAGCGCGTGTCGTCTGACCGCTTCTTCGTCGTCGTCGAACGAGCCGCCGAGCGAGACCCGTTCGACGGGCTCGAACCGCTGCGCGTGGTCAACCTCGAGGTGGAGTCGTGACACGTTTGTCCCGGCTGGGTGTTGTTGTCGCGCTCGCGATCGCCGCGTCGGCGGCCGCTGCCTGCGGCGGCGATTTCGAGCGGATGCGCGACCAGCCGCGCTACGAGCGTTACGGATCGAGCACCGTATTCGCTGATGGCAAGGCGATGCAGCCGCCGCCGGTCGCGACCGTCCCCGTGGAGCGCGACGACCCCGGGCCAATCCGCTGGGATCTGGCGGCGCTCGAACTCGGGCACGAGCGTTTCGACGTGTATTGCTCGCCCTGTCACGGCGTACTTGGCGACGCGCGCACGCCGGTAGCGGCGCACATGCCGCTACGGCAGCCGCCGTCGCTGCACGAGCAGCGGATCGTCGCGCTCGCCCCCGAGCAACTGTTTGCCGTCGTGACCAATGGCTATGGATTCATGCCGCCGTACTCCGGCGCGCTGACGGCGCGCGAGCGGTGGGCGGTGGTTGGATATGTCCGCGCGCTGCAACGCAGCCAGTCGGCGCGGCTCGACGCGCTTCCTGCTTCGGTCCAGCAGGAAGCGCGCGCCGCGCTCGAGGCCGGCCGATGACGCGACGGGGTGTCGTCCTGGCCGGCTGTGTGCTCGCCGTCGTCGGCGCGATCGTGTGGGCGCTTGGCCTGGCGGCGGCTCCCCGCGAGGCGTGGCTGGCCTATCTCGCGGCAGTCGTCGCGGTGCTGACGGTCGTCCTCGGCGCAGCGTCGCTGGTCTTGATGGCCCATCTCACCGACGCGAGCTGGTTTGTCGTGCTCCGGCGGCTGGCCGAAGCGGTTGCCGGCGCGGTGATCGTTGTCGTGCTGCTGCTCGCTCCGCTGGCGTTCGGCCTGTCCTCGCTATACCCGTGGCTGGCTCCAGCGACGCTGTCTCCCGAAGTCCGTGACGTCGTCGCGCGACAGCATGCGTATCTGAACCTGCCGTTCTTCGCCGTGCGGGCGGGCGTCTACGTTGCGGCCTGGATCGCGATCGTCGGCGGCCTGCGACGCTGGTCGGCGCGACAAGATGCCGGGGCGCGGCCGGCGCCGCCCGTCGGGTTTGCCGCCGCCGCCGCGATCGTCCTTGGGTTCACGCTGACGTTTGCGTCGTTCGACTGGCTGATGTCGCTGCAGCCGGCGTGGTCGTCCACCATCTACGGCGTGCGCGTGTTCGCCGGTGCGATCGTCGCCGCGCTGGCGTTGATGGCGGTGCTGATGCGCCGGAGCGGCCTGCCCGTCGCCGGCGGAAATGCGCAGGCGCTGGCGTCGCTCCTCCTGTCGTTCGTGATCTTCTGGTTCTACATTGCGTTCGCGCAGCTGTTGATCGTGTGGATTGGTAACGAACCGCGCGAGATCGCCTGGTACCTGCCGCGCGGGCGCGGCGGGTGGTTCGCCGCCGGGGTGCTGCTGCTCATCGGCCACTTCGTCCTGCCGTTCCTGGTGCTGCTGTACCGATCCGTGAAGCGCAGTCCCGATGCGCTCGCGCGTCTCGGTGTCTGGCTGCTGGCGATGCATTACCTCGACGTCGCCTGGCTCGTGTTCCCCGGCATGGGAACCTCCTCGGCGGTCCTGTGGATGTACGCCGCCGCGATCGCACTGACCGGGGGCGCGACCGCGGCAGGCGCCGCATGGTGGCTGGGCGACCGCGCTCCCGTTCCCGAGTCGGATCCCGACCTCGCGGTGTCGCTCCACTACGAGTACGAGGACGCCTGATGCATCAGGCCCCTATCGTCTTCTCGCGCGGTGCCGTCGTCACGGCGGTGTCAATCGTGATCGCGCTGGTGGTGTTCGGCATCGGCGGCGCGTGGCTGACGATCGGCGCCAGCGGGCAGTCGCTCGCGACAATCGCCGCATCGCAGCAGGGAGGTGCGGCGGTTCCGCCGCCCCGCGACATCGAGGGGCTCTATCAGACGCTCATCGAGCGCGACGAGACGACGGCAACGCTCCGTCGCGACGACCAGCGGCGGCTCACGTCGTATGGCTGGATCGATCGGTCGCAGGGCGTCGTCCACATTCCGATCAAGCGCGCGATGGAACTGATCGCCGAGGAGGAGCGGTGAAGCGCGCACTGGTTTTCATGGTGGCCATGGCGCTCGCCGGTACTGCCGCCGCGGCGCCGGCTGTCGGCGTCGACGAGCACTTCGGGGAACAGGTGCCGCTCGACGCAACGGTGCGCGATGGCGACGGGCAGCGGGTGCCGCTCCGCGCAATCCTCGACCCCTCGGCAACGACGCTGCTCGTGCTCGCGTATTTCCGCTGCCCGCTGCTCTGCGATCAAATCGTCGGCGGGCTGGCCTCGTCCGTGCCCGCGGCGCGCGTCGCCGCCGGGCGCGATTACCGCGTCCTGGTCGTCAGCTTCGATCCGCGCGATACGCCCGCAGACGCGACGGAGAAGTCGCATCAGTTGCTGCGGCAACTCGGTCCGTTCGAGCGCGCCCGCTGGCACTTCGTCGTGGACGATGCCGGATCCGCGGCGGCCATCGCGGCGCGCGTCGGATTCCGATATCGATACGATTCACCGAGCGGGCAGTATGCGCATCCGGCCGTCGTGATCGCGTTGACGCCCGGCGGACGCATATCGCGGTACTTGTACGGCGTGTCGTTTCCGCCGGAAGTGATTGCGGCGGCACTCGACGATGCGGCAGGTGGGCGAGCGGTGCCGACGCTGCAGCACATCCTGCTCACCTGTTTCCAGTACGTGCCCGCGCTGCGGCAGCACGCGGCGGCGGTCGCCTGGATTCTGCGCGGCGGCACGCTGCTGTTGTTCGGATTGCTCGGGTTAACGATCGTGCTGCTGATCCGGCGGCAGCACAGACGCCTGGGGCTCCGCCATGTTTGAGCGCGCGCTCGCCGACATCCTGCCGCTCGTCAACGAGTGGTATCGCCGGGTGCTGTTCCTGCCGCCGCAGGCGTCAGCGATGGCGCGGCGGATCGACGCGCTCCACTACGTCGAGATCACCTTCTACACAGCGGTCGCCATCGCCTTCATGGGTGCGACCGTGCTGTTCATCGTCCGCTTCCGCCGGCGCGGCGTGCCGGGGCGCACGCCGCGTCTGTACCTGCCGGAACTCGTCGGCGCCTACGCGTTCTGCATGCTGACCGTATTCGTGGCGTTCTGGTTCTTCTCGTACCGGCAGTACATCGCCCTCGAGGCGGCCGCGCCCGACGCGCCGACGGTGTACGTCACGGCCAAGCAGTGGATGTGGAAGTTCGCCTACCCGCAGGGGGTGACGTCGGCGGGAGTGCTGTACCTGCCCGCGGGTCGGACGACGCGGCTCATCCTCGCGTCGCGCGACGTCATCCACAGTTTCTTCCTGCCCGAGTTCCGGGCGAAGCAGGACGTGGTGCCGGGCGCGTATGTGTCGCTGGCGGTGACGCCCGATCAGCCCGGCACCTATCCGATTTACTGCGCCGAGCTGTGCGGCGTCGGCCACTCGAAAATGCAGGCGCGGCTCGTCGTGCTCGCCGCTGCCGATTACGAGCGGTGGCTGCGCGATCACCAGGACCTCGCGCGCAGCGGCACGGCGGCGCCGACGGCGGGGACGACGGATCTCGTCACGCTCGGGCGCGCGTTCGCGACGCAGCACGGCTGTCTCAACTGCCACACGACAGACGGGCGGCGGCACGTCGGGCCGTCCTGGGCGAGCCTGTACGGCCATGCCGAACGGCTGGAGGATGGCTCGACCGTCACGGCTGATCCCGCGTATCTGACCGAATCGATGATGGACCCGCGGGCACGGATCGTTGCCGGATTCCAGCCGGTGATGCCGTCGTTCCAGGGCGAGCTGGCGGCGCCGGAAACCGCCGCGATCGTCGAGTTCATCCGCTCGCTTCGCGACGTGCCGCGGGTGGATGCGTCGGTCGTTCCCGACGTCGAGGCGGGGCGATGACGACCATCGCCGCACGCCGCGCCAGCTACCTGACCAGCGAGACGACCGTGCGCTCGTGGCTGCTCACGCACGACCACAAGCGCATCGGCCTCATGTTCCTGATCGTCACGTCGCTGGCCCTCATGCTCGGCGGCGTGTTCGCGCTGCTCCTCCGTCTCGAATTGCTGACGCCGCAGGCGGACCTGTTCGGCGAGCTGGGCTACAACCGCCTGTTCACGATGCACGGCGTGATCATGGTCTGGCTGTTCCTCATCCCGTCGATTCCCTCGGGGTTCGGCAACTTCATCGTGCCGATCATGATCGGCGCGCGCGATGTCGCGTTCCCGCGGCTGAACCTCGCGAGCCTCTGGGTCTACATCCTCGGCTTCGTGCTGCTGATGACGGCGCTGTTCCTCGGCGCGCCGGACACCGGCTGGACGTTCTACCCGCCATACAGCGGCCAGACCGCGACGGCGGTGACGGCGACGGTGCTCGCGGTGTTCGTGCTGGGCATCTCGTCGACCATGACCGGGATCAACTTCGTCGTCACCGTGCACACGCTGCGCGCCGAGGGGCTCGGATGGATGCGGCTGCCGCTGTTCGTCTGGGCCATCTACGCGACGAGCATCGTGCTCATCTTCGCCACGCCGGTGCTCGGCATGGCGCTGGCGCTCGTCGGACTCGATCACGCACTGGGATGGGGATTGTTCGACCCGGCCGTCGGCGGCGATCCGGTGCTCTACCAGCATCTGTTCTGGTTCTACTCGCACCCGGCGGTCTACGTGATGATCATCCCGTCGATGGGGGTGATGAGCGAGGTCATCGAGACGTTCTCGCACAAGTTCACGATGGCCTACGGCTGGATGGTCGTGGCGACGATCGGTCTTGCGGTCGTCGGGTTCCTGGTGTGGGGCCATCACCTGTTCACGTCCGGCATGTCGATGTTCGACGCCGGCACCTTCGGTCTGCTGTCGATGGCGGTGGCGATCTTCTCGGCGATCAAGGTCTTCGTCTGGCTCGGGACGATGTACGGCGGCTCGGTGGACTTCAAGGCGCCGCTGGCCTACTTCGTCGCGTTCGTCTTCCTGTTCGGGTGGGGCGGCCTGTCAGGTGTCGCGCTCGCGACGCTGTCGCTCGACGTGCACTGGCAGGATACCTACTTCGTCGTCGGCCACTTTCATTTCGTCATGGTCGGCGCGGCGATGATGGGATTCCTGTCAGGGCTCCATTACTGGTGGCCGAAGATGTTCAACCGGATGTACTCGGAGCGATGGGCACTGCTGGCGTGGGCCGCCGTATTCATTGGCTTCATCGTCACGTTCACGCCGCAGTTCCTGATGGGGAATGCCGGCATGCCGCGGCGTTATGCGAGCTATCCGCCGGAGTTCCAGGTGCTCAACGTGGTGTCGACCGCCGGATCGTGGGCGCTCGGCGCCGGTCTGCTGATCGTGGTGATCAACCTCGCCTGGTCGCTGCTGCGCGGTGAAGAGGCGGGCCCGAACCCGTGGGCCTCGCGCGGCTTCGAGTGGATGACCGATTCGCCGCCACCGCCGCACAACTTCCACGAGCCGCCGGTGATCACACACCGGCCGCACAACTACTACGACGAGTGATGGACGCCGTCGCACATCCGCCCGCCGAGCAGTACGACACGCTGGAGCGGCAGACGGCCGCCGCCACGTTCGGCATGTGGCTGTTCGTCGGCAGCGAACTGCTGTTCTTCTCGGGACTGTTCGCCGTGTATTTCGGGATGCGCGGCCACTACGGGCCGGTGTTCGTCGACGCGGCGCGCCACTCGAAGCTGGCGATCGGGACGATCAACACGTTCGTGCTGCTGGTCAGCAGTTATTTCGTGGCCCTGGCGGCCTCGGGACCGGCCAGAGGGTCCAGCCGGCGCGCCGTCGTGTGGTGGCTGCTCGTCGCGGTGCTGCTCGGCGTGGCGTTCCTCACGCTGAAGGGAATCGAGTACGCCGAGCATTTCCGTGACGGGATCTATCCTGCCGGCCTTTATCACTACGCCGAGGCGCCGACCAACGGCGCCCGCATGTTCTTCACGCTCTACTTCTTCATGACCGGGCTGCACGCGATCCACGTCGCGATTGGCATCGGGCTGCTGCTGTGGCTGGCGCGCCGCGTGCACCGCGGCGACTTCGACGCCGAGTACCACACGCCGCTCGAGCTCGGCGGCATGTACTGGCATCTGGTCGACATGATCTGGCTGTTCCTCTGGCCATGCTTCTACCTGCTGCGATGAGCGGACGATGAAGCCGGTGACGTACCTCCTCACGCTGATTGCGCTCGTCGCCCTCTCCGGGCTGACGTTCGGCCTGTCGTATCTGCACCTGGGCGCATGGTCGGTGGCGATCGCGATGGCGATCGCCGCGGGCAAGGCGACGCTCATCGCGCTGTTCTTCATGCACCTGCGCGATCACGGGACCGGCGATCGCGCGGCGATTCTTCTGGGCGTCATCCTCGCCCTGCTGCTCGTCGGCTTCGTCGCCGCCGATGTCGCCACGCGTACACGCCTGACTCCCCCCCTGTTCTGACCACGCGAGACCGGTTTGGCGTATAAGGATGGCAACATCTCTTCCGCGCGCACCCGCGACGCACCGCCAGCTCTGGCGTCGATGCGGTGAAGACTACAATCGAGAACGGGATTCAGGCGCGGCGGCGACCGGCGACTGTACGTTTGTGACAGACGACGCCTCGCTGTCGTGACATACACAGGGTGCAGGTCGGAGGGGCTCTGAACGATTTCGAGCAGGTACTAACCGCCACGGCCGTTTCCCTGACCGGGAAACTCAGCATCGATCAGACGTGCGCCGCGATCCTCGATGCGACCGAACGGGTCTTCTCGGCGCGCAACAGCTGGATCCTGCTGTTCGATCCCGGCACGGACGAACTGGTCACGTGTGCGATGCGCGGCCCGGTCGCCAGCGTTTACGCCGACGCGCGTGTCGCTACCGACACCGGCATCGTCGGTCTGGCCTTCCGGCGGCGCGAGGTGCTGTTCGTGCCGGACGTCGCCGCCGAGGAGCGGTGGTTCGATCCGGAGCGGGTGAAGCGGGCGGGGTTCTCGTCGATATTCGCGGTGCCGCTGGTCTATCAGCAGGAGGGCATCGGCGTCCTCGGCCTCGATTCGCCGCAGTTCACCGCCGCCTCGCCGCCGAGCGATCTCGACATCCGCCGGCTCCGCGCCATTGGCGCACTGGCCGGCGTGGGGCTGCGCAATGCGCGGCTGTTCGAGTCGCTCGACGAGGAACGTGCGAGGCTCGAGCGGCTGCTGAAGGAACGGCGCGAACTGCGCGGCACCGTCGCGCACTTGAAGCACGAGCTCCGTGAGGCCACCGGGCTGGAGGTGGTCGGCGACAGCGGGCCGCTGCGGGAGGTGCTCGGCCATGTCGATCTCGTCGCCCCCGCGGACAGCACCGTCCTCATCCTCGGCGAGACCGGGACCGGCAAGGAGCTGATCGCGCGCGTCATCCACGAACGCAGCCGCCGGGCGGCGGGACCGTTCATCGCCGTCAACTGCGCGGCGCTCCCCGACACCCTGATCGAGAGCGAGCTGTTCGGTCACGAAAAGGGGGCGTTCACCGGCGCCATCGCCCGCAAGGCAGGGAAGTTCGAGCTGGCCAACCGCGGGACGCTGTTCCTCGACGAGATCGGCGACATGCCGCTGTCAGCCCAGGCGAAGCTGCTGCGCGTGCTGCAGGAGCGTGAAGTGCAGCGCGTCGGCGGGACCGTGTCAGTGCCGGTGAACGTGCGGCTGATCGCGGCCACCAACCAGCAGCTCGAGGCGGCGATTCAGGAGGCGCGTTTCCGCGCCGATCTCTACTACCGCCTCAGCGTGTTCCCGATCCGGGTGCCGCCACTCCGCGAACGCGCCGCCGACATCCCGGCGCTCATCGACTACTTTTCGCGACGGTTCGCCGCGCGTCAGCACACGCCGGTGCCGCGCGTCACCGAGGAGGCGCTGCGGCGCCTGACCGGATACGCCTGGCCGGGAAACATCCGGGAGCTGCAGAACATCGTCGAACGGGCGGTGCTCCTCGCGCGCGGCGGCGACATCACGCCCGAACTGTTGATGTTTCCGGCGCCGCCCGGCGTCACCGCTGTACCAACGGCGGTACCGGCGGCGGCAGCGCCGGCGGCCGACGATCACGTCGTATCGCTCTTCGATGCCGAACGGCGCGCGATCCTCAACGCGCTGCAGATCACCGGGTGGCGCATCAGCGGGCGCGACGGCGCGGCGCAGGTGCTCGGGCTCAAACCCACGACGCTCCACGCGAAGATGAAAAAACTGGGTATCCACAGGCCATCGCCCGGACACCAATCCAGGGCCGATGCATGACGACGCGGCGGCGCGCAGCTCGATCGCCTCACGACCTGGATTCGTTGATCGCGTCCAACGCGCTGCTCTCGGGACTCGATGCGGCGACCATCGCTACCCTGCGCCAACACTGCGAGGCCGTGCCGCTGCACACGAGGAATGTGCTGACCGATCCGGGCGAGCGGCTGTCGCACGTCTACTTCGTGTGTGAAGGAATCATCTCGCGTGTCGGGCTGACGTCCGAGGGCCGGACGCTCGAGCTCGCGTGCACAGGCCCGGAAGGGGCGGCAGGAGTCCTCGACGTCGTCGGCTTACACCCGTCGCCGTACCGGCTGATCGTCCAGCTCGATGGCGTGGCCCTGCGGGTGCCGATGGCGGCGATGGTGCGGCTCGTCGCGGCGCAGCCGGCACTGGTCCATGCGCTGTGTTCGTATGCGTCGGTCGTCGTCGCGCAACTGGCGCAATCGGCGGTGTGCGCGCGCTATCACACCTCGCGGCAGCGCCTGGCGCGGTGGCTCCTCACCGCCGCGCAGCGGGCCAGCGTGACGACGATTCCGTGGTCGCACGAGTGGATCACCGAGATGGTGGGCGGCACCCGCTCCGCCGTCTCGATGGCGGCCTCCCGGCTGCGCGCCGACGGCGCCATCGATTACACGCGGCGTGCGGTGACGATCCGCAACCTCAATCGTCTGCGCGCCGAGTCGTGCGAATGTGCCGCGGTGGTCGAGGATGCCGTGCGCGAGTTCGTGCAGCGGCACCGCCGCCGCGCCGACCGCGGGCGACGGCGGTAACGCGCCGCCGCCGGGTCGGCATCGCCGCCCGATCGCGTATGTGGTGCGAACCCTTTCGGGGTTCCGGCGGCGAGCCTGACAAGGCTCGCCCCACCGTGACGAACACATCTGCAAATACTCCAGAGATCACGACTCCAACCGGTCACCGCCCTGCACGCGCGCGCTGCGATTGGCGATCCGGCGGAGGATGGCGGTCGCGGTCGGATCGACGCTGGTCACATGGCGCAAATCGAGGTCGAGGGGCGACGGGTGGGCCAGCAGCGCCGGCGCGCAGGCATGTTCGATCCGCCCCATGTCGGCGGCGGTGACCCGGCCGCTGATGATGACGTGCGTGATGTCGCCGTCGCGGACCGTGCGAATCCGGGCCACGCACCGCCTGTAGCAAGCCGCGGGCCTCGGTTGAGGCAGGCGAAATACCGGCACGATCCGTAATGGACCGCAGTGCCGGCGTGCGGAACTGGCGATATGTCGTCACTCCTGCAAAGCGACCACGACGCCGCGTGCGCCGAACCGCGCTGATGCCCGGCCGCGTGCCGCATTCGCATGGTGGGCACATCCGTTGCTCATCGCCGAACGAGTCGCATGGCCTCACCGGACGTCGTTCACCGACTCGAGTATCTCTGGGAACGTCCGCACACGCTGTGGGGGTGGCTCGCCAGCACCGACCACAAAGACATCGGCAAACGCTATCTCGTCACCGCATTCGTCTTCCTCCTGATCGGCGGTGTCGAGGCGCTGGCGATCCGGGTGCAGCTCGCGCGGCCCAATCAGTCGGTGCTCACGCCCGAAGCGTACGACCAGATCTTCAGCATGCACGGCATCACAATGATCTACTGGTACGCGTCGCCGATCCTGTCGGGCTTCGCCAATTACCTGATCCCGCTGATGCAAGGCTCGCGGGACATGGCGTATCCGCGGACCAACGCGTTCACCTACTGGTCGTTCCTCCTCTCGGGCGTGCTGCTGTACGTCAGCCCGCTCATCGGCGAGGCGCCGCACGGCGGCTGGTTCGCGTATGTGCCGTACACGCTCACCGAGTATTCGCCAGGGTTCAACATGGACTTCTACGCCCTGGCGCTGATGCTGCTGACGATTTCGACCACCGCCGGCGCGATCAACTTCGTCACCACCATCTTCCGCCTGCGGCCGCCCGGGATGGCGGTGAGCCGGATGCCGCTGTTCTTCTACAGCACGCTGACGATCTCGATCTCGATCATCCTCTCGCTGCCGGCGCTCACCGCGGCGCTGGTGTTCCTGGAACTGGACCGCCGGTGGGGCACCCACTTCTACGACGTCGCGCGCGGCGGCAACGTGCTGCTGTGGCAGCAGCTGTTCTGGTTCTTCGGCCATCCGTGGGTCTACATCATCTTCCTGCCGGCCACCGGCATGATCTCGATGCTGCTGCCGGTGTTCTCGCGCCGGCCCATCGTCGGCTACACCTACGTGGCATTCGCCACCGTCCTGACCGGTCTCGTCGGCTTCGGCGTGTGGGTGCACCACATGTTCGCGACCGGCGCCGCGCAGATGTCGATGAGCTTCTTCAGCGCCGCCAGCATGACGATCTCGGTCTTCAGCGCGGTGCAGGTGTTCGCCTGGATTGCGACGGTGTGGACAGGTGCGCCGGTACTGACGACGTCGATGTGGTTCGCGCTCGGGTTCCTGGCGGTGTTCGTCATCGGCGGCCTCAACGGCATCGTGACGGCGATCATCCCGGTCGACTGGCAGCTGACCGACACCTACTTCGTCGTCGCGCACCTGCACTACGTGCTGGTCGGCGCCAACATGTTCCCGGTGTTCGCCGCGTTCTACTACTGGCTGCCGAAGATCACCGGCCGCCTGATGGACGAGACGCTCGGCAAGTGGAGCTTCGCCGTCATGTTCGTCGGCTTCAACCTGGTGTTCTTCCCGATGCACCTGCTCGGCATCATCGGCATGCCGCGCCGGATCTACACCTATCCGGGCAATCTCGGATGGGACGGCATGAACCTGCTGGAGACGGCCGGCGCCTTCCTGCTCGCCGGCGGCGTGCTGATCAGCATCTGGAATTTCTTCGTCAGCGCGCGGCACGGCGCCGCGGCCGGCGACAATCCGTGGAACGCCGATTCGCTCGAATGGGACGTCTCGTCGCCGCCGCCGGTCTACGGGACGGAACGCATACCGGCGGTCGCGACACGGCACCCGCTGTGGGACGACTTCGACGAGCACGAGGATCCGCTCGACGAGCGGACCCTCGATCACCGCCGCGTCACGCTGGTGACGAGCGCGCTCGACGCCGAGCCGACCGGTGTGGCGAAGATGCCCGAGGAAACGCTGACACCGCTGTTCATGGCGCTGACGCTGACCGTGTTCTTCGGGGCGATGGTGGCCAAGGCCGTGTGGGTGGCGCTCGCCGCGGTCGTGCTGTCGCTGGTCGTGATGGCCGTGTGGTTGTGGCCGCGACCGGAGAAGGTGATCGCATGACCACCGTCGCCACGCCCTATCAGCGCGCGGTGCCCGCCACCGTCATCGATCACCGCCGAGGATCGCAGGCGATGGTGATGTTCATCATCACCGAGGCGATGCTCTTCCTGATGTTCTTCTTCGCCTACTACTACCTCGGGCACGGTGCGGCGAAGTGGCCGACGGAGCTGCCGAAGCTCACCAAGCCGCTGATCATGCTGGTGCTGCTCCTCTCGAGCAGCGCGGTGCTCTACGTCGGTGAGGAAGCGGGGAAGAAGGCCGAGTTCGTTCGCGCCAAGCTGTGGACGGCCGCGACCGTGCTGATAGGGCTGGTGTTCCTCGCCATCCAGTACAGCGAGTACGCCGAACACCTGAAGACGCTGCGGCCGACCGACAACGCCTACGGATCGATCTTCTACACGATCACCAGCTTCCACGCCGCGCACCTCGTCCTCGGCCTGCTGATGCTGGTGTATGTGCTGATGCTGCCGGCCGTGCACATCGGCAAGGCCGAAAAGCCGCCGCACGATAGCCTGCACGTCGCGGCCCTGTACTGGCACTTCGTCGATGCGGTCTGGCTGGTCATCGTCACCCTGTTGTATGTGGCGCCGCACTTCACCGGGCCATGACAGGCGAGCATCGTCGGTCCGACGTGTCGGCCGTGCACCCTGCGGACGTGCCGGAGTGGCGGCTGTGGGCAGGCGTGCTGCTCGCGCCCGCCGCGTGGATCGCGCAGGGCAGCCTCGGCTGGTACTTCGGCTACGAGGCGTGCGGTGGTCTGACGATACCGGTGGCGCGAACGGTGCTGACGATCCTGTCGCTCATCGCCCTTTCCGTGGCGATGGCCGGCGGATTGATCGCGTGGAGCAGTTGGGGCCGCGTGGTCCCCGAGCGCCACCCGGGCGACATCAAGGGATCGGATCGCGTCGAGTACATGGCCGCCGGCGGCGTGCTCGTGAGCAGCGTGTTTGCCATCGCGATCGTCTGGGGCGGGCTGACGGCGGCGTTCGTGAACGCGTGCGGCGGCATGCGATGACGATGCGAATGGCGGTGGCCGTCCTGTTGCTGGTAGGCGCCGCCGCGTGTCGAGGAAACAACCCCGAGTACGGGAACGCGTATGGCACTCCAGTCGGCGGCGATGCGGCGCGGGGGCGGACGGTGATCACCAATGCGGGCTGCGGGTCGTGTCACACCATTCCCGGAATCAGCGGCGCCAACGGCCTCGTCGGACCGCCGCTGTACTGGTTTTCACGACGGACCTACATCGCCGGCGAGCTGCCGAACACGCCCGAGAACCTGGTGCGCTGGGTGCGGGAGCCGAAAGCGATCGAGCCGGCGACCGCGATGCCGACGATCGGCCTGAACGACCAACAGGCGCGTGACGTCGCGGCGTATCTGTACACCTTGCGGTGAGAGCGATGAGAGTGACCGCTGACGTGATCAACCACGGAGGTCGCGGGGCCACCGGCACGGAGGGCACGGAGAGTATGAAACGAAAGACGTTTCCGCGTCGTCCGTGTCCATTTCTCCGTCGTGCCTATCCGGCCGGCGCGCTCGTCCTGGTGATCGCCATCGCAGTTGCCGGGTGCGGGCGAGACCCCGAGCGCGTTGACGCCGCGGCGCAGGCGCCGTTGCAGCAGGCACCGACGGCACAGGCGAATACCGCGCCCGGTCAGCCGCCGGGGTTCAAGCTGGTGGACAGCAATCTGCCGAACGGCCAGTGGATTCGGCCGCTTGGCGATTACGGCGGCCTGCGATTCAGCCCGCTCAACCAGATCACGACGGCGAACGCCAGGAACCTCCGGCCGATCACCACGATGTCCACCGGCATTCCGCACGGGCACGAGGGGCAGCCGCTGGTCGTGAACAACACGATGTACGTCGTGACGCCGTTCCCCAACAATCTGATCGCCGTGGACCTGACCAAACCAGGCGGCGCGATCAAGTGGATCTACGAGCCGCATCCCGATCCGCGCGCCGTCGGCATCGCCTGCTGCGACATCGTCAACCGCGGCGCCGCATTCGCGAACGGCAAGATCGTCTACAGCCTGCTCGACGGCCATGTCGTCGCCGTCGACGCGGCCAGCGGACAACAGGTCTGGCGCGTGCAGGTCGGCGACATCAACAAGGGGGAGACGTTCACCGGCGCACCGCTGATCGTCAAGAACAAGGCGATCGTCGGCAACTCCGGCGGCGAGCTCGGCGTGCGCGGCAAGGTCGTCGCGCTCGACGTCGACAGCGGCAAGGAAGCGTGGCGCGGCTACAACACCGGCCCGGACAAGGACGTGCTCATCGGCGCCAGCTTCAAGCCTTTCTATCCGAAAGACCGCGGCACCGATCTCGGCGTGAGCTCGTGGACCAAAGACCAGTGGAAGCTCGGTGGCTCGACCGTCTGGGGATGGCTCACCTACGATCCTGAAACCAATCTCGTCTACTACGGCACCGGCAACCCCGGCGTCTGGAATGCCGACCTCCGCCCGGGCGACAACAAGTGGTCGTGCGCGATCATCGCCCGCGACGCCGACACCGGCGAAGTGAAGTGGATCTACCAGATCTCGCCGCACGACGCGTGGGACTACGACGAGATCATGGAGAACATCCTGGTCGACATGAACTACGGCGGCCGGCCGCGCAAGCTGCTGATTCATCCGGGCCGCAGCGGCTTCGTGTTCGTCCTCGATCGCCTCAGTGGCGAGCTGCTCTCGGCGGAGCCGTTCGAGCCGGTCAACTGGGCCCGCGGCTACGACCTGAAGACCGGCAAGGCCGACGAGAACCCGGACAAGCGCACGCACAACGGCAAGGTCACCGAAGGGATCTGTCCGTCCTCGACGGGAGCCAAGGAGTTCGTGCCCTCGTCGCTCTCTCCGCGCACGGGGCTGCTCTACATACCCGCGCACAACACCTGCATGGACTACGGCGGCATCGCCGCGAACTACATCGCCGGCACGCCGTACCTGGGCGCCGACGTGAAGATGTATCCGGGGCCCGGCGGCTACCAGGGTGAGCTCATCGCATGGGATCCGCTGCGCGCGAAGAAGGTGTGGAGCATCAAGGAAACCGCGCTCCCGGTCTACAGCGGCGTCCTCACGACCGGCGGCGACGTGCTCTTCTACGGGACGATGGATGGCTGGTTCAAGGCCATCGACGCGCGCACCGGCGCCGAACTGTGGAAGTTCCACGTGGCATCGGGGATCGTCGGCAATCCGATTACGTATCTCGGCCCCGACGGCAGGCAGTATGTCGCCATCTACTCGGGCGTCGGCGGCTGGATGGGCGCGGTGGCGTTTCCGAGCATATCGGCTGACGATCCGTACGCCGCGCTGGGCGTCGTCGGCGCGATGAAGGACATCAAGAAATACACGGGGCCGGGAGACACGGTGTATGTGTTCGGTCTCTAGAATTGCGTTCGTCGTCGCGTTCGCCGCGACCGTGGCCGTGCCGGTAAGCGTCGTGGCCGTGCACGCGCAACGCCCGCGGCCGGTCGTCCACCTGATGGCGCCGCCGATGGCGGTGCGCGAAGTAGCGCCCGATCCGCAGGCGCTGCGTGTCTGCGCCGACCCGAACAACCTGCCGTTCTCGAACGAGCGCGGCGAAGGATTCGAGAACGCGATCGCCGATCTGATCGCTCGCGATCTGCACCTGCGGCTCGAGTACTTCTGGCTGCCGCAGCGCCGTGGCTTCGTGCGCAACAGCCTGCGCGCCGGCGTCTGCGACGTCGTCATCGGCGTCCCGGCGGGGTACGACCTCGTGCGCACGACGCGGCCGTACTACCGCTCGACATATGTCTTCGTCTCGCGGCGCAGCGGCCGATTGGTGCATTCGCTCGACGATCCGGCCCTGCGCCGGCAGACGATCGGCATCCAGATCACCGGCGACGACTACGAGAATCCGCCGGCGGCCGAAGCGCTGGCCGTCCGTCATCTCGGTGCGAACGTCCGCGGCTACCCGGTGTACGGCGACTACTCGCAAGCCGACCCGCAGCGCACCGTCGTGGACGATGTCGGCGCCGGCCGCATCGATACCGCCATCGTGTGGGGGCCGATCGCCGGCTACTTCACGCGCCGCGCGGCGGCGCCGATGGCGATAGCCGCGGTGACACCGCAGCGCGATCCCGACGCAGGCCCCTTCGTCTTCGACATCGCGATGGGGGTGCGGCGCGACGACGCCGCACGGCAGCGAGCGCTCGACGACGTGATCGCGAGGCGGCGTGCGGACATCCAGCGGATCCTGCGGCAGTTCGGCGTGCCGCTGCTCGAGATGGGAGCCGGCTCATGACCGGACGCACCTGCGGCCGTTGGTCGATCGTCGTCGCTGCCGCTGCGCTCGCCGTCGCGGCCTGCGAGCACGCGCCGGGTGATCTGGCAGCGAGCGGCGCGCTGCCCGCGATCCGTACTCCGGTCGGTCCGGTGCCGGGCCCGGTTCACGATCCGCAGCGCGCCCCCAACCCGTACGCCGACAGCAGCGGCGCCGCCACTGAAGGGCGCCAGCTGTTCGTCCAGATGAACTGCTCGGGCTGTCATGGCGGCCGGGCCGGCGGCGGCATGGGGCCGAGCCTGCGTGATGTCGACTGGATGTACGGCAATACGCCGGCGCAGATCTTCAGCTCGATTGCCGAAGGGCGGGCGCACGGAATGCCCGCCTGGGGCACGCAGCTCCCGGACGATCAGATCTGGAAGCTCGTCACTTACATCGAGACGCTGCGGACGCCGATGGAGCCGGAGCCGCCACGCTGATGCAGAACATCCTGGCGCCGGGCGGGCCGGCCGCTCGGACGCTCGCCGACACCGGCTGGTTCGTCCTCATCACCTTCAGCATCGTCACGGTGGTGATGTGGATCCTGATTGGCTGGCTGGCGCTGCGACGCAAGGGCACGCTCGCCGAGCATGCACCGTGGGATGCCGGCGGCGGCATGGCCTGGGTGACGGTCGGCGGTTTCACGATCCCGGTCATCATCCTCGCCGTCATGTTCGTCGTCACGCTGAAGACGATGGCGGCGTTTCCGATGGGCGATGACGAGATGCACGCGCCGCCGCCGCTCGTTCGCATCATCGGCCATCAGTGGTGGTGGGAGCTCCAGTACCTGCAGGGCGGCGAGCCGCAGATCGTCGTCACCGCCAACGAGATTCACATTCCGGCGGGCCGGCCGGTGGACATCGAACTGCGGACCGTCGACGTCATCCACTCGTTCTGGGTGCCGGAGCTGCACGGCAAAGTGGACCTGATTCCCGGGAAGATCAACCGGATCCGCGTGCAGGCGGATCGGCCGCAGACGTTTCGCGGCGAATGCGCCGAGTTCTGCGGCCCGCAGCACGCGAAGATGATTCTGCTGGTGCAGGCGGACGCGCCCGGCGACTTCCAGAAATGGCTGGCGGCGCAGCGCGCCGACTCGGCGCCGCCGGCAACGCCCGAAGCGATCCACGGCCAACAGCTCGTCATGAGCAACGCCTGCGTGCTGTGTCACACGATCCGGGGTACCGACGCGCACGGAATGGTCGGACCGGACCTGACGCACATCGGCAGCCGCCGGCGGATCGCCGGCAACGCCTTGGACAACAACGTCGCCAATCTGGCGGGGTGGGTGACGCACGCACAGACGGTCAAGCCGTACTCGAAGATGCCGAACCTGAGCGTCTTCACCGGTACGGAACTCCGCGACGTGGTCACGTACCTCGAAACGTTGCGCTGAGGAGAGCATGAGCCGCACAGCCATCATCATCGTCACGGCGGCGCTGACCGCGACGCTCGCCGCCGCGTGTCAGCAGACGCAGAGTCAACGTCCGGAGAGCGACGCCGACAAGGGACGGACGCAGCCGGGAGCTGCGGCGGCGCAGAGCCGTACCGAGCCGGCCGGCGCGGCGTCGGGCGACTGCGGCGATCTGCCGTCGAGCGACGATCTGAAGAACTTCGTCCGGCAAGCGCCCGGCGACGGGGGACCGGTCGGCGGCATGTTCGGCGGCAAGATGGAGTGGGTGGCGGTCGTCAATCGCCGCGGTGTGCTGTGTGCCGTCGCCGTCGAGACCGAGGCGCCCGAGAGTAGCTGGCTGGGCAGCGCCGGCATTGCCAAGGCCAAGGCCTACACCGCCAACGCGTTCAGCACCGACACGCAGCCGGTGTCGACGGCGCGTCTGTACACGATGGCCCAGCCCGGGCATTCGTTGTATGGCGCGGCGAACGGCAACCCGTTCAATCCCGCATGCCTCGCCAGCGCCGACGATGCCGTCGATGCCGGGAAAGGGAAGGTCTGCGGCGGCACGATCGTGTTCGGTGGCGGCGTGCCGCTCTACAAAGGGAAGACTCGCGTCGGCGGTCTCGGCGCCAGCGGTGACACCGCGTGTGCCGATCACGAGATGGCCAAGCGCATCCGCCACCTGGCGAAGCTCGACCCCGAGAAGGGCGAGTACATCGACGACATCGTCTACACGAAGGCCGACGGCCCTTCGGTGTACGCGCATCCGCTGTGCTCGAACACGTGGCGGAACGGAATGCAGATCGGCGACGAGCAGAAGCCGACGAGCTACTAAACGCAGCGAAGGAGCCGGGCACCGGACCCGGTGGGGCGCTGCCGGGATGCTCTCCAGTGTTTCACCGCCGAAAGTCATGCCGCCATGCGATACCGCCGTACGTCTACGAGATCCATAGTGGATCAAGGAGGTGCGTATGCGGAGTCTCCAGCGTAGCTTCCTGGCAATCTGTGCCGCTGCCGCGAGCGTAGCGACGGCCCACGCGGCCGAATCAGCGTCGGCGCCGGTAGCCGCCGCTCTTGTCGGTGAATTGCAGGCGCGGCATCTCGAGGCGATTGCGGCCCCCGATCCCAACCAGTCCGGCCGCTATGTCGCAGCCCTCGCCGTGCCGGGCGAACTGCTCGTTGTCAGCGCGATGAGCCCTTCCGGGGGTGCCATCGCCCAACGGATCGCCGCCGGCGCGTATCGGGACGTCTACCTCGATCTGCAGGGGACGCCGACGCCGGCAGGGAAGTTCTTCGTGCAGGATGCCGGCGCCGACGGTATCCACGACGGCAAGGACGGCGTTGTCGATGTGGTGTACGAGGATGGAACGCGCCAGATCCTCTTCGATCGGACGCTGGCGAAGCAGCTCAAAGGATCCGCGTACGATCAGGCGCTCTCCGCCGCCGACGCGCGATACGAACGCGCACTGATGGCGCTGCTCGACGCCGTTCGCGCCCGGCTGTCGAGCGCCGCTACGGCGCAGTAATGGCGGAATCGATGCGCGTGGCGGCAGCCGTGTTCCTGGGCGCCATCGCTCTTCTCGACGCCGCCTGTGCCACCCACTCGCCGCAGTCGCCGCGGGAGAAGTTCGCGTATCGGGTCGAGGAGTACGCCGAGATGCGGCGGCAGGCGGTGCAGCAGGTCGGAACCGCCCCGCTCACCGGCAGCGCGCGCACGGTCGACAACCGGACCGATCGGCTCGCGTCGGCGATCGAGCAGTTCCGATCGGGGTTCACGCGCGGAGTGATCTTTTCCAACGACATCGCCGCCGAATTCCGCCGGGAACTGGCCGCGCGGCTGAATGCGCCCGATGGCGATCGCGTCTGGCAGGCGCTCGAGACGGTGTCGCCACCCGGCTACCATCCGCAGGTCAACGCGGTCTACCCCGAAACCGCGCCCGTCGAGGCGATGCCGCCGTCGCTGCTGAAAGCGTTGCCGCCGCTGCCGGAGACGCTCGCATACCGGTTCGTCGGCGGCGATTTGCTGCTCATCGACCGCGATACGCGCGTCGTGATCGACGTGCTGCCGGAGGCGCTCCCCGAGCGCCGGCCTCCCGAGGTCCGCCACGAGTCGCACTGACGCGGCGCTCCGGCGCGCAGTGTCCGCGATATCGGCTGTCGCGGCGCCGCCAGTCCCGTCCCGGGCCGATTCCATCCGCGTCGAGGGGGAAGGAGGATGACGTAACGCTCATCGCGAGGAAAACGATGCCGATCATTTCAGGTGTATCGAGATCACGACGGACCTTCACCACTGCCCGCGGCCCCGCGTGTTCGCGCTGCGGGGCCGAGTTGATACGGGATGTTCTTCTGTTGCCGATTCGCGCCCAGGTGAGCCGCCTCGGCGCACCGGCACCACCGCGCGCGTCGCTGCCGGCGTGGCGCTGTCGTCTATGCGGATGCATTCAACCGCGCATCGAGTGAAACCGAGCGACCTGCGGTCAGGGTTCGTGGTGATCGTCAGCGCCGATGCGGATGTCTGCGACTTGTACGTGCAGGTCTTCCGCTTCAACCGGATCGCCGCCATCGGCGTGAACCACGCCGACGCGGCCGCCGCGCTCGGTCGCGACACACCGATCGCGGCGATCCTGTTCGACGTGGTGACGGCCCACGACTGGGCGGCGTGCGAGGCGATCACGACCACCGACCGCCTGGCCGCCGTGCCAGTCGTGGTGCTCACCGCGTGGGTTGCGGCCGACGGTCGCTTTCGCCGCCGGGTCGAGGAGATCGGCTGTGCCGCGTTCATCTCCAAGCCATGCGCCCCGGACCTGATCGTCTCGACGGTGGAGCGCGTCCGGCGCGGCGAACGGGGCATCGAGATCATCACCATCACGTGAAGGCCTGCGCATCGGGCGCGGGTTCCACACGCCGAATCGTGGGCACCGGCCGTGCGGCCGTGCTACAGTGGCGGCGTCAGTTGGTCCCGCCGCGTTGTTCTGCCTGCGTTCACTCTGCACGCTCCAGACGTTCACAAGCCGCGTCCCAACATTTCCAAAGGATCGTGTGATGAGACTCTACGTAGGCAATTTGTCGTTCCATACCGAAGAAGCGCAGCTCGAGCAACTGTTCGCGGCCATCGGCGAGGTCGCGTCGGTGCGGCTCGTCCGCGACCGCGACACCGGCCGCTCGCGCGGGTTCGGGTTCGTCGAGATGACCGACGATGCACTGGGCCAGCAGGCGTGCGAGCGCCTGAACGAGCAGGAGTTCGAGGGACGCCGGCTGACGGTGAACGAGGCGCGGCCGCAGGAAGCGCGGTCGTTCGGCGGGCGCCCCAGCGGCGGCCGCCGCTCCGAGCCGCGCTGGTAGTCGCCTCCTGTTTTGGGGCCGGGGATCGAGCCGCTCGATCCCCGGTGTCCCGTTCATCCGCTGCAGCAGCGGGTGAGGGCGTATGATCGGTCCGATCATTCCTCTCTGAGACTGCCTGACTTCGAGTCGGCCACGCAGCTTCACTGAGCGTTGCTCTCTGGAGCCCGGCGTGATGTCTCCAATCCTCGACAACAGATGCGGTGGCCTGCCGGCACGAGCGAGGGTCGCCCGGTGACCGCGGCTGGCCGTGCCTCGTCGCCGCCGATCGTGATGCTCGTGATGGAGCAGGAGGCACTGCGGGCGCTGACCGCACTGACGCTGGAATTCGCCGGATTCCGGGTGGTGGCGATGCCGACGCGGACGGGGGTGCTGCGACCCGACCCGCCGCCGTGCGATGTCGCGGTCGCGGATCTCGTTGATGGTGACGCCGACGATTGGGAGTGGCTGCGCCGCCTCACGGGTCGAGCGCTGCGAACGCGGCTGGTGTTCGTCGCCGACCCCGGCGGCGCGGTGCCCGCCGTGCTGAAGGCGCGGTGCGCCGCCGTCGTGCTGAGGCCGGTCGATCCGGCGATGCTGGTGAAAATCGTGGCCGAGGTCGCGGCGCGCGATGAGGGCGACGACTAGAGGCCGCTCCGGTGCCTCGCCTCTACGGCGACGGGATGCGAGCCGCCGACGGCGTCCACCCGAGTTCCGCGAGCCCGTGCGCCAGTTGTTCGGCGCGAGCCGCGGCCGCGGTGGCATCCGCGAAGCTTTCGGCGACCATTTCCACGTCGCCGCGATAGACGATCAGGCGGTACGCGTCGGGACCGGCATCGGTCAGCACGCAGCGCAGGGCGACGTTCGTCTGGCCATAGAGGTGCCAGAGCGGCCGTGATGCGCGCGTGCCAGGCGGCGCCACCTCGGCGAGTGTATCGAGGGTCTCGCGCATCATCACGCGCGATGCGGCAATCTGTTGCCGAAGATTGGCCAGGCCGGCGTCCAGGCGGCGAACCGCTTCGTCACCGTCCGTACTGGTCGTATCCTCGCCTGGGTTCTTCGTGTCGGCGATGTCCATCGGCCCCTCAGCGGCTGAAATGCCTCAGATGAGGGACCCGCTGCACGCGGGAGACTCAGGAAAGGTGCGCGTACCGTAGCACAGCCGGCCATGCGGCCCCGCGATTTACGGGTCTCCAGGCAGCCGGCGATGGCATCGAATGTTCTCGTCCGTTGCAAACGTCAGGGAACTACCGTACGCTGAGTGAGCTTTCCTGAGCGTCCCGCCTTGTGACGGGTTCCTCACCAAGGCCAGAGCCGAAGGAATCCCGTTGCGAACGCCGCGCCGGCGCATGACGCCACGGGTCTCCCCCGCATCGTGCAACCCACATCCGAGGACACCGCCATGACCTATTCCCCCGGCGACCGCGTCACCCACACTCAATACGGCGACGGTACCCTGGTTAGCACGAACGAGTACCACACGATCATCGATTTCGACGGACACGGCCTTCGCACCTTCTCGTCGCCGCGTGTCGTCCTCGAGGCGGCGTCGAGCGTGGCGCCGGTGAAGCCGGTGCGCCGGCCGCGTCAGAAGCGCGCCGCCGCGAGCACCCGAAGCTGATGCGGATCTTCCTCGTCAATCCGAGCCATGTCTCGTTCGGCATTGGCGTGATTACCCCGAGGTGGCTGTACGTGCTGGCGGCGGCCACTCCGGCGGAGTACGGCGAACCAGCAATCGTGGACGAGACGCTGGAGCAGTTCGACTTCACGATCATCGGCCCCGGGGACATCGTCGGCATCGGCATCCACACCGGCAATGCGTTGCGCGGATATGAAATCGGCACCGCGGCGCGCGCCGCCGGCGCCACCGTCATCTTCGGCGGGATCCACGCGACGCTCTATCCCGACGAACCGCGGACGCTCGGCGGAGCGCACGTCGTCGTGACCGGCGACGGCGAGCGCGCGTGGCCGCAGGCGCTGCGGGACTGTGTCGCCGGGCGCCAGGCCCAGAAGTACGACGGCGGACGGATCGCGGGTGACGACTTCCTCCCCGGCCGATGGGAACTGCTCCCCGAGGGGCGCTACATGTGGGCCTCGGTGCAGACCGTCCGCGGCTGCCCGAAGCACTGTTCGTTCTGCTCGGTGTGGCGGACCGACGGGCAGCAGCCGCGCCAGCGGCACGTCGATCGCGTCCTCGACGAGATCGTCGACCTGCGCCGCCGCGGCTTCCGCTTCATCGCCCTCGCCGACGACAATTTCTATCCCGTTACGCTCGACGATCTGCGCATGGCCGCTCGCCGCCACGACCCGGCGGACCTCGCGCGGCTCACGGCGATCCGCAACGAGCGGTTCGAGTTGATGGCGGCGCTCGCGCAGCTGCCCGAAGACACCGTGTTCTTCACCCAGATCACGATGGAGGCGGCCGAAGATACCGAGTTTCTCGACGCCATGCGCCGCGCCCACATCAAAGGGGCGCTGGTCGGCGTCGAATCGGTGACGCCCGAGGGCCTCAAGGACGTCTACAAGAATTTCAACGCGAGCGGCGATGCCCTGGTCGAGCGGCTGCGGCTGTTCAAGCGCCACGGCATCCACGTGCTCGGCTCGTTCATCTTCGGGCTGCCGAGCGATCGCGCGCACACCTTCGACGCGTGCCTGTCGGTCGCCGAACGTGCCGACCTGACGTTCGCGCAGTTCGTGATGCTGACGCCGTTCCCGGGCACGCTCGACTTCGCCGCATGGGAGAAGTCGCTCGGTCCGGATCCACAGCGCGTGGACGGGATCCCGGTGACCCGCCACTGGCTCATCCCGCAGCATCGACGGCCCAAGGTGTACGTCGAGCACCCGGTGATGTCGCCCGATGAAATCCGCCAGCGCACGCAGGGCGTGTGGGACAGCTTCTACTCGTTGCGCAGCATCTGGCGACGCACCGGCGCGGTCGAATCGCTGAAGGGACGGCTGGCGTTCGTGCTGATCTCGAAGATCTATCGCCAGATGTACGCGAATACCGGCATCGCGACCGACAGCGCGCGGGTGCAGCGATCCGCGCGGTGGGCGCGGTGGATGGCGATTCCGTGCCGCCGCCTGTTCGCGGGCCGGCCCATGCCGGACCTGGCCATCGCCCGGCCGGAACCGAAATCGACGGCGATGATGGTGTAGGGCGGCGCCCTCCTCGGGAGGGCGTCGCAATCGCGCCTCGTCCTGAGGTGTTGCCTCAGCGCCACCCCAGCGCCGGCGCGACGAACTTCAGGATGCTCTCGATGGCGTGCGCGTTGTAATCGACCCCCAACTGATTCGGCACGGTCAGCAGCAGCGTGTCGGCGGCGGCAATCGCCTCGTCGGCCGCGAGCTGCTTGACCAGTGCCTCCGGCTCCGCCGCGTACGAGCGGCCGAAAATCGCGCGCGTGTTGGCGTCGATGTAGCCGACCTGATCCTGGTCGCGGGCATCGCGCCCGAAGTAGGCATGATCGCGGTCGTCGACCAGCGCGAAGATGCTGCGGCTGACCGACACCCGCGGCTCGCGCTGGTGTCCAGCCTCGCGCCACGCCTCGCGGTAGGCCTCGATCTGCTTGCGCTGCTGCACGTGCAGCGGCTCGCCGCTTTCATCGTCCTTGAGCGTCGAGCTCTGAAGGTTCATCCCCAGCTTTGCTGCCCAACGCGCGGTGGCGTTGGAGCTGGATCCCCACCAGATGCGATCGCGCAGGCCTTCCGAGTACGGTTCCACGCGCAGCAGGCCGGGCGGGTTCGGGAACATCGGCCGCGGGTTCGGCTTGGCGAATCCGTCGCCCTTCAGCACCTCGAGGAACACCTCGGCGTGGCGGCGCGCCATGTCGGACGCCGTCTCGCCTTCGGCGGGCGCGTAGCCGAAGTACCGCCAGCCGTCGATCACCTGCTCCGGTGACCCGCGACTGATCCCGAGTTGCAGGCGTCCGCCGGCGATGAGATCCGCGGCGCCGGCATCCTCGGCCATGTACAGCGGATTCTCGTAGCGCATGTCGATGACGGCCGTGCCGATCTCGATCCGGCGGGTGCGCGCGCCGACGGCAGCCAGGAGCGGGAACGGCGACCCGAGCTGGCGCGCGAAGTGATGGACGCGGAAATAGGCGCCGTCGGCGCCGAGCTCCTCGGCGGCCACCGCGAGCTCGATCGACTGGATCAGCGCGTCCGCGGCCGTGCGCACCTGCGACTGCGGCGACGGCGTCCAGTGGCCGAACGACAGGAATCCGATTTTCTTCACGCGATCCTGGAATGGTCTGCTAGCGGCGTTGACGGCAGCGCGCGCACACGCCGTGCAACTGCACGTCGCGGCGCTCGATCTGGAATCCCGCCAACGGCGTGCGGCCGCGGTCGACCGTCACCGCGACCTCGTCGAGATAGACGTCCCACACCTGGCCGCACCGCCGGCACAGGAAGTGGTGATGGTGATCCGGATTCATCTCGAACTGGACGGCGGCGCCGCTGCGTTCGAGCGTCCCGATCAGGCCGGCGCGCACCAGTTGCTGCACGTTGCGGTACACGGTCGCATGTGACACCGTGGGCAGGACCTTGCGCACCCGTTTGACGAGGTCGTCGGCGGTGGGGTGGCCGGTCGCCTCGCTGAGCGCGCGCAGCAGGACTTCTCGCTGCGGCGTGAGGCGCAGGCCGCGCGCCGTGCACGTCCGTCGCAACTCGGCGTAACGGTCGCGGGCGCGGGCCGGCCTGGTCGACACCCTGTCAGCGTACACCATTCTCAGTTGATAACGATTACGATTGCGCTAGACTCATGATCTTTACCGAGCGCACGTAAGAAGGAGTGGACGACGTGGCAGAGCAGGACGATATTCGTACGCACGACAAGAACGCGACGCGGAGCGTCAGCGAGAGCGAGAACCCGGCAATCCCCGCGCCGACTCCCAAGCAGGGACGGCCGCGGACCAACCGGGACTGGTGGCCGAATCAACTCGATCTGTCGGTGCTGCACCGCCACTCGCCGCTGTCGAATCCGGTCGGCGCGGACTTCAGCTATCGCGAAGCGTTCAAGACGCTCGACGTCGAGGCGCTCAAGCGCGACCTCGTCGCGTTGATGACGACGTCGCAGGATTGGTGGCCCGCCGACTACGGCCACTACGGCGGGCTGTTCATCCGCATGTCGTGGCATGCGGCAGGGACCTACCGCATCGCCGACGGCCGCGGCGGCGGCGGCCAGGGCGCGCAGCGCTTCGCGCCGCTCAACAGCTGGCCCGACAACGCCAACCTGGATAAAGCACGCCGGCTGCTGTGGCCGATCAAGCAGAAGTACGGGCAGAAGGTCTCGTGGGCCGACCTGCTCGTGTTCGCCGGCAACGTGGCGCTCGAGTCGATGGGGTTCAAGACGTTCGGCTTCGGCTTCGGCCGGCCCGACATCTGGGAGCCCGAGGAGATCTTCTGGGGACCGGAGGACACCTGGCTCGGTGACGAGCGCTACAGCGGCGACCGCCAGCTGGCGAAGCCGTTCGGCGCCGTGCAGATGGGCCTGATCTACGTCAACCCGGAAGGGCCCAACGGCAAGCCCGACCCGCTCGCCGCCGCCCGCGACATCCGCGAGACGTTCGCGCGCATGGCGATGAACGACGAGGAGACCGCGGCGCTCATCATCGGCGGCCACTCGTTCGGCAAGACGCACGGCGCCGCGCCGGCCACCGACCACGTCGGCCCCGAGCCCGAAGCGGCGGGCGTCGAGCTGCAGGGCCTCGGCTGGAAGAACACGTTCCAGACCGGTAAGGGCCCTCACACGATCACCAGCGGCCTCGAAGGCGCCTGGTCCACCACGCCGACGAAATGGGGCAACGGCTTCCTCAACAACCTGTTCAACTACGAATGGGAGCTGACCAAGAGCCCCGCCGGCGCGTTCCAGTGGACGCCGAAGAATCCCGAGGCACAGGCCACGGTGCCCGATGCCCACGATCCGTCCAAGCGCGTGGCGCCGACGATGCTTTCCAGCACATTGGGATCCTAAGCTTAGAATTCCACGTGGACAAGTTGTCGCG
>JADMIO010789704.1_pt1 | contig 66478 bp, 54 predicted proteins | sample 8958161 | NCBI WGS metagenome assembly JADMIO01 (sample SAMN16585339, study PRJNA669376) | soil metagenome | isolation source: Crop rotation soil | place: USA: Cullars Rotation, Alabama | collected 2011 | reverse complement strand
CTTTCCCGACCGGCGCCACCGCCTTGACGCCTCCCGGCCCGGCTCCCCCGCCGATGCGATCGAGCAGGTCCTCGGCGCGGCGGAATTCGCTTGCCGCGGCCGCCCGCGTAATCAGCGTATTGTCGAGCGTCAGCACGCCGATGGACGACGTATACGCCGCGAAGCCTTTTTTCATCCGGACTTCGTCTTCCGAGTAGGTATGACGGTTGTGAAGATCGAACTTCAACGTCACTTCACCGCGATGCGGAGGAAGCTTGATCAAAATTCCCGCACGCGGATCCACGCCTGTAAGGACGTCGCAGAACGCGCGCTTCGTTTTGACGCCGGTTCCGAGCGGCGAGGGGCACGTCAGCGCGGCCGGCTCGGTGACGACACGCGGCGCCGGCGCGGGTTTGCGCACCGGCGGCTTCCGGGTGGTTTGCGCGTTGATGTCGTCAGCGACGCTGACCAGAAGGGCGACGCACAGCGCGGTGACAACGCGCGAGCTCATCTTATTTGTCGAGGACGCAATCCGACTCGACGAGATCGGCGGCCGATCGAATCGCGCTCCGCAGCTTGAGCAGCTCGAGGAACTCCATACGCGTGCGGGCATTGTCCCGGAACGCCCCCAGCATCGAGCTCGTGACGGCGAAAGAGTTCTGTTTTTCGACGCCGCGCATCGACATGCAGAGGTGCGTGGCTTCCATGACGACGGCCACGCCGAGCGGGCTGATTTTCTCGCGAATCGTGTCGGCAATCTCGCTCGTCAGCCGTTCCTGAATCTGCAGCCGGCGGGCGAACACATCGACCAGGCGGGGAATCTTGCTGAGGCCGATGACCTTGTTCCGCGGGATATACGCCACGTGGCACTTGCCGAAGAACGGGAGCAGGTGATGCTCGCAAAGGCTGTAGAAATCGATGTCCTTGACGATCACCATCTCGCTGTATTCGACGCTGAAGAGGGCGCCGTTCAGCACCTCGTCGACGTCGGTATCGTACCCGCTGGTGAGAAATTTCAGGGCCTTCTCGACGCGCTTGGGCGTATCGAGCAGCCCCTCCCGAGTGGGATCCTCGCCTAGCTCAGCCAGAAGCTGCCGGATGAGTGATTGCATACTAGGGAGAATTGTACAGGCTTCGGACTCCGGGCTCCAGGCTGCGGGCATTAATGGGCTCTGGGCTCTAGGCTTTGGGCTTTGGCGTAGTCCTGACGCAAAGACGCAGAGGCGCAGAGAGTTTTCTGAAAGGAAACCACTCTGCGCGTTATGCGTCGAGTCAGTTTAGGGTGTGGTGAATTCGGCGTTCGTACGCGGGATGTCGTTAGAGTCTGTCCCACTAGGTCCGGACCGAGTTGAGTTATTGGCGCTCGTATCACGAGCTGTGAGCTCTGAGCTTTGAGCTGCGAGCTTTGGGCTTTGCACTTTGGGCTTTGGCGGGTTCCGACTCGCGCCTCGCGACTGTCGACTCGCGACTGTCGATCCGCGCTCCAGACCCGAGCTCGCCTGGAGCCCGGAGTCCGGAGCCCGAAGCCTGTCTAGAATCTCACTCCCACGGAAAATCTGAACATCCGCGGCGACGTGTACGCGAACGCGTTGACTGCGGTCCCGAACGTCGGCGTCACATCCCAGTTGGTTCCCTTCACGGGCGTTTCGGTGAACGGATTGAAAGGCGCGATTAAGCGCACCGCCTGATTGATGGTCGTCGTGTCGGTGATGCCGCCGTTGTTGAATACCGAGGCGCCGCAGCCGCAGAGCTGGAACTGATTGAACACGTTCAGCACTTCGCCGTGGAAAAACAGCTCCGGCGCGATGCCCGCCGAACGTGGAATCCGATACCCATAGTTCACTGACAGGTCGGTGCGGGCCGTGCCTTCAGTGCGATATCCGTCGCGTCCGGTGAAGTAGTACTCAATCGACGTCGGCGGCGTCGCATATCCTGGATTTTGGACGAACGACGACGGGTTAATCAGCCCGACCGCGGTATAGGGAGTCCCCGATCCGAGTTGCTCGAGCAGTCCCAGCGTGACGCTGCCGCGCGACGGCGAGTTCGTCACCGTGTATGTACCCCAGAAGCGCGCGCGGTGGCGCTGGTCAATCAGCAAGTCGCCCGTGGGTGCGTTCCACGACATGCGCCGGTACTCGGGATACATTTCCACCGACGCGCCGCTCGGCCCGCCGTTCACCGTTTCGCCTTCGAGATTACCGGTCGCGTGCGACAGCGTGTAGTTGCCGCCGATCGACAGGCGCGTGAAGTTGTACGCGGCCTGGCTGACGATGCCCCAGTATTTCCGCGTGGTGAGATCGGTGTTCTCGATCACGTTCAGATCGATCGTGTTACCGGTGCCCAACCCGTCCGGCACGCGGCCCGTCTGGGTGTCGGTGCGAATCGCATAGAAATTGTTGTAGCGGCGGACGACCGCGTCCACACGCGCCGAGCCCCGGTTGCCGAGGGTGCGTGAGAAGCCGCCCGCATATTCATTCGAGAACGGCGATCGCAGCGGGGTCGGAATCGTCTGATTCACGCCCGGCAGCGTCGCCGCCGCCAGCGGCCGCGCATTGATGCCACCGATCGAGTCGAACCAGTTGAAGAGTATGCGGAGCGCATCCTGCGTCGACACGAGCTCCGACTCCGGCGCGCTCGCGCTCTCGTTGATCAGCGGCCCGCGATACGCCCAGCGATAAGTCGCCGTATTGCCGTTTTTCGTGGCCGCGCCCGCCAGATTCGGGTTGAGCGCCATCACGTAGCGCGCGTAGCTGCCTGTCATCGACCAGACGCCGTTGCCTTTCGGATCCCAGATCGCCGACAACCGCGGACTCCACATCGTCCCGGCACCGACTTTCTGATCGCCTCCGTCGGTGGCGTGGTTCGTGTCGCTGCGCAACCCCAGATTGAACGTCAGGTGATTGTTCGCGCGCCAGTTGTCGTTGATGAAGAGCGAGTGGGTTCGCAGATGCGTGCCCTCGCTCAACGCGATAATCGGGTTGTAATCGATAAACGTCGTCGCCAGGAACTGCGGATAGACGTTCTGTCCCCGCACGATGGAATTCGAACCGCGAATGCGGTAATCGCTGCCCGATCCGTGCGTGTTCTGGATAATCAAATCGAGGAACCGGTCGTATCCGAACACGACGTGGTGCGATCCAGTCGCACGATCCGACAGAAAATACGATCCCTTGAGGACGAAATCGCTGTTATTGCGCTGCTCGTTGCCGCCGGTGCAGACCGAACCGGAGCAGAATGTCGGACTCCAGTAGCGGCGTCCGTTGGCGACGTCGAGCACCATCGTCCCGTTGATCAGATCGGTCGTGCTCGAACCGGTGTTCGTGAACTCGAGCTTCCGCGCCGAGTACTGGGCTTCGAGGAACAGCTTCGAGCTCAGGACTCCCGTGTAGTGGACCGAGTACAGCTTCTGCGGCTGCCCCTGATCGGTGAGGCTCTGCAGATCCATCACGTTCTGGCTGGTGTTGTTTTTCAAAACCTGATCGACTAGAAAATACGATCCCTGGATCGAATGTCCCTGGCTGGCGTTGTACGTCATCTTCCCTTCATAGCGCTTCTCGTCGTTCGTGCGCGTGTAAGGGATGTTTGTCCCCGCCGTCGTTCTGGTCGACTGCTGCGACTGCTTGCGCGCTGCCGTAAAAAACCAGAGCCGTTCTTTGACGACGGGCCCGCCGAGTGTGAACTCGTAGGTCGGCACGACCTTGTCGGTCTTCAGCGTGAGCGATGGATTAAGCGCAAGCTGCGTCGATTCAAACGGCGTAAACGTGCGCCATTTGTCGTTGGCGAACGAGTTGCGGAACGACCCGCTGAAAATGTTGCCACCCGACTTGGTAATCGCATTCGCGACGCCGCCTTCAAACCGGCCGTACTCGGCCGAGATCCCGGCCGTCGACACCGTCGTCTCCTGGATCGCGTCTTCGATATAGAGCGTGAAGGGAGATCCGCGCAGATTTTCCGTGATGACCGCGCCGTTCAGCGTGAAGAGATTTTCATACGACTGCGAACCGTTGATCGTGTAGCCGCCGCGGGGGCCTGTCGGGTGCGTCGCCGGCGCCATCAACATGACCGCGTCGAGCGTGCGGTTGGTCGGCAGCGTGGACATCAGGTTCTGTTTGAAGTTCGTCGCGACATGAGCGGTGTCGAGAAACGGCGCTCCCTGGCCGACGACGTTCACGGTTTCGTGAACACCCGAAAGCGACATCTTGACGTCGACCACCGAGGTTTCGGTGCCGCCGACCGACCGCGTCTCTTTCACCGGCTCGAAGCTGCCGATCTCGAAGGCAATCGTGTAATCGCCCGGAGGTAACAGCGGAATCAGATAGTCGCCGTTCGATGAGGTCACGCCGGTGCGCGCGCCCTGGAGATTCGCGCCCGTCGCGGTGACCGTGACGCCCGGTAATCCCTGGCCGTCTTCCGATACAACGCGTCCTGAAATTGTTCCAGTCGGCGCTTGTGCGAACGCGTGTGCGGACAACGCAAATAGCGCCACCGCGATGACGAGTCCAACTCTTGAGCGCATCTTCGAACCAGCTCCTTCGTCTGCCATTGTGAACTTCGACCTGCACGGGGAATACGGCATACGACTTTGGTATCGGAGTCTCCGGTTATAGGCGATAGCTCAACTCTCTGCAAGAGAAGGGTTTGTAACTGTTCGTAGCAATACGAGCGAAATCCAACCATATTTTTGGATTTTTTTACCCAAACAATTGAATAACCGTGCAATTTGGAATGAATGCCCGGTCGAATTGCTAGGGTTTTGTTAGACTAATCAATTGGTCAGGTTGGCATCATTCTGGTTAGGGAAAGCTTGGTTCGGGTAACAACTGGCTTCGAAGCAGCCATCTTTCGTGGGTCTGCCTTGCGCGTTAATAGGAACGCGCCAAGGTTTTTATAAGGAGAAGCTATGAATACGGGACGACGGGAACGAAGCCGTGGAGTGTTGGTACTCCTCTGCTTCTTGTTGTCGCTCGGGGCGCTTCTGGGTACTGCGCGCATGGTGCAGGCTCAAGAGCGCACTGGCACGTTGACGGGGACGTTGAAGGACGCCAGTGGTGGCGTTCTCCCCGGAGTTACAGTCACCATCATCAATAACACCACGGGTCGAGTCACGACGGTGGTCACCGACGGCTCCGGCATGTACCGCGCCGATCTCGATCCGGGCCGCTACAAAGTCCGTTTCGAGCTCTCGGGGTTTGCGCCGCAAGAGAACCCGGATGTGCAGGTCGAGCTCGGACGCACGTTCAACATCGATGCGGCCATGCGGGTCGGCGGGTTGAACGAGGCCGTTCAAGTCACCGCCGAAAACGCGCCGCTCGTCGACACGCGCAGCACGTTGATTGCGCATAACGTCACGGCGGAGGAAATCGATCGTCTGCCGAAGGGACGCAGCTTTCAATCGATCGCTCTCACCGCTCCGTCGGTCAACTCCGGCGAAATCGAAGGCGGATTCCAGGTGAACGGCGCGTCGGGCGCCGAGAACGCGTTCACCGTGGACGGCGTCGTGACGAACAGTCTCGTCAACGGCTCCTCGCGGCAGAACACCGTGTTCGAGTACATCCAGGAAGTGCAGGTCAAGACGACCGGCATTCCGGCCGAATACGGCGGCGCGCTCGGCGGCGTCATCAGCGCGGTCACGAAATCGGGCGGCAACATCACGACCGGCGAAGCACATTACTACTTCGACGGCAGCGCGCTGGCTGCGGCGCCGGTAAAGCGCCTTGTCTTGAGCCCGATCGACGACAAGAGCGTCCAGTACTTCCAGGACAAGGAATCACCCGAACATCGCAACGAGTTTGGCGGGTCGATCGGCGGACCGATCATGCACGACAAGCTCTTCTATTTCGGGTCGGTCTCGCCGCGCTTTACCTCGAAGGATCAGATTTACAACTTCGCCAACGGCACGGATCCCGGTTCAATCAAACGAACGCGGAAAGACATCCAGGCGTTCGGCAAGCTGAGCATGGGGAGCCGCAAGGTGAACGCGTACGTGGCAACGCTCTTCACGCCGACGTACGTTCACGGCACGCTGGCGGGTCTCGACGGATATGGACCGAACTTCATTTCGAGCTCGAGATCTGGCCTTCAGGCGAACGTTGGACGCGGATGGGAACAGATGCAGGCCAACGTGACGGGCAACGTCGACCTCGTCGTCTCCAACGGCGCGTATGCGACGTTTCGCGGCGGCTATTTCCACGATCGGTTTACCGATACCGGTATTCCGAATACGACGAGCTGGCTGTATCAGACGGTGGCGGATCCCTCGACCGGTATCCCGCCGCAGTACGCCGGATCGGTCGGCACGCAGAACACGCCACGCGCGCAGATCACCGACTTCGACACGACGAAGCGGTCGCTGTTCAACGTCGACTATAACCACACGTTCCAGTCCGCCGGCTGGCATACGGTCAAGGGTGGGTTCGGATATCAGCACACGTTGAACGACGTCAACTCGCTGTATCCCGGCGGCTACACGCTCATCTACTGGAACAGCACCCTCCAGCTGGCCGGACAGGCGCCCGATCGTGGCACCTACGGCTATTACGAACAAAACTATCGCGGCATCTTCGGCAAGGCTGGCGCGAATATCCTCTCGTTGTATGTGCAGGATCAATGGCAGGTGGGCGATCGCCTGACGTTGAGCCTCGGCATCCGCAGCGAAGATGAGAAGGTCCCGTCCTTCAAGCCGGAGATTCAGCAGAACGTCATGGACTTCGGGTTCAGCGAGAAGATCGCGCCGCGTCTTGGCTTCAGCTACGACGCGTTCGGTAACGGTCGCGGGAAACTCTACGCGAGCTGGGGCCGGTACTACGATTGGACGAAGTACGAGATGCCGCGCGGATCGTTCGGCGGCGACGTGTGGTGCATCAAGTACCGCGCGATCGACAACCCGGCGGATCCGTTTGCGGCGACGTTCGACAATGCCCCGGGCCGCGACCTGTGGAAGGGCGGCGGCAACTGCCGCGATCGCCGCGTGCCGAGCTTCGACACGATCGACACGACGATCAAGCCGATGTCGCAGGACAGCACCAGCGCCGGGTTCGACTTCGAAGTCAATCCGCGCACGGTGGCGACGGTCCACTACGTGCACAACAACCTGAACCGGACGATCGAAGACCTCGGCGCACTCGTGAACGGCAACGAGGTGTATCTGATCGGCAACCCCGGCGAGGGCAACAGCAAGATCATGCCCGCATCAGCGGCACCGCTGACCGGCGGCGGCGAGTTCCCGATGCCCAAGCCGAAGCGTCAGTACGACGCGGTCGAGCTTGGCATCAGCCGTCGCTTCGCGAACAACTGGTTTGGCAGCGCCAACTTGACGATCAGCCGGCTCTACGGCAACTACGCCGGCATCGCCAGCTCTGACGAAATCCGCACGCCGACGACGAACGTCACGTCGGCGACGGCGCAGCAGGCCGCGGGAAACATCTTCCGCGAAGGTGGCAACGTCAACCGCAACTGGGACCTCGACGACGCGATGTTCGATTCGCACGGCAACCTGGACGTCCGCGGCCGTCTCGCAACAGACCGCCCGGTCGTCGCGAAGTTCTACGGCGCGTATAACTTCGGACGCAACACCCAGGTGGGCGCATTCGTCTACGCCGGCAGCGGCACACCCATGAGCACGTATGTCAACACGGTCAATCAGACCGAGGTGTTCGTGGAAGGCCGTGGCGATATGGGACGGACGCCGTTCTACAACAAGACGGACTTGCTCGTCTCGCACGAACTCCCGATGTCGGGCAATCGCCGGATGCGCGTGGAACTGAACGTGCTCAACCTCTTCAATCAGAAGACGGCGCGGCACGTGTTCAACTACCTGAACCGCGGCGCGGGCCTGGCTCGCGCGTCGTCGGCGATCAATCTGGCGCCGATCGACCTTTTCAAAGGGTATGACTACCGCGCGCTGCTCAACGCGACAGCCGACGGGGCCAATGCCTACGATCCGCGCTACGGCATGGAAGACCTGTTCGAGGCCGGCACGCAGGGTCAGATTGCGGTGAAGTTCCTGTTTTAGTTGTTGGTTGTTAGTTGTTGGTTGTTAGTTGTTGGTTGTTAGTTGTTGGTTGTTAGTTGTTGGTTGTTAGTTGTTGGTTGTTAGTTGTTGGTTGTTAGTTGTTGGTTGTTAGTTGTTGGTGGTTAGTGGGCGCTGAACGCGCTCACTAGCTACCAGCAAGATTCAGAACCGTCGAGGGGAGCATCCTTGCTCCCCTTTTTTTTGGCAGGCAATTCACCATTCCAAAAATCCGACAATTCCCCGCCAATCAATTAGTCAATCGACAATCAGACAATCTTCAATTCGAGCGATTTCTACCAACCTCCCCTTTTTTTTGGCAGCAATTCACCATTCCAAAAATCCGACAATTCCCCGCCAATCAATTAGTCAATCGACAATCAGACAATCTTCAATTCGAGCGATTTCTACCAACCTCCCCTTTTTTTTGGCAGCAATTCACCATTCCAAAAATCCGACAATTCCCCGCCAATCAATTAGTCAATCGACAATCAGACAATCTTCAATTCGAGCGCTTTCCATTGAGCACCGATTCGCCAACCTGCCGTGATCCGGTCATCCAATTTTCGTAAATTGGTGACACTCGCCCTAAATCACTGAAATTTTGCGCCTTGTATGGCCTCATAGTTCTGGCCCGGTTCTTGTATTAGAGAGGGGCAGGAGACGGAGGCGAGACCATGATGACCACTACCGACACGAGATCGCCGCTCGCGGGCAAGTTGGCCTCGCAGCAGGTTGTCGTGGTCAGCAAACAGTCCCAGTTGAACGGCTTACTGGAAACTGTGCTCGACGCGGGCCAATACGACGTGGTGTTTGTGGAGTCGACCGAGCACGCGTACAGCCACATCAAGCGGCTGACACCGCATCTGATTATCGTGTGTCTGGATATCGACGACATCGACGGCTTTCAGGTACTGTCGATGCTGAAACTGGATAGCGAAACGCGCAACATTCCGATCGTCACCTGCACGGTTTCGGCCGATGAAGAAGTGAACCGGGATGCCGCGTTCGAGCGTTCGGAAGACGACGTGTTCTGTCAGGCGTCGCCGGTGTGCATGAACTAGCGGAGAACACGATCCCTGCGTATGTCAGGGTTTACGGTTGGGGCTGAAGGTTGTCACCTTCAGCCCTTTTTTTTGCTCACTTGCCCGTTTGCGTCGCGGTCCGTACACTACCGGCACACATGTCCGATTCCGCCGACGAAAAACGGGACCGCGAGCGCGTCGAAATCCTTGGCGAGCTGCACGGCGAAGTGATGGTCTTCCAGCCCCTCTCTATCAAAGAGATCAGCCATGGCGGGTGCCTGGTCGAAACCGGATTTCCTCTGCACCTCAACTCGCTGCACGACATTAGACTGACACTCGGCGATCGTTCTGTCGTGCTGAAGGGCCGCGTGGCGCATTGCCGGATCAGCGATGTGGATCAGGAAATCGTGCGGTATCGATCCGGGATCGAATTCATCGAATTGTCGGAGCGCATCTCCGACGTGATTCGCGGCTTCATCGACGCGGTGAAGAACGGACGCCGCCTGGTCTAACTAAATTTTGGATTTCAGGTGCTCGAGATAGTCACCTGACGTAATTCGAGGCGCCCGGCCGAGCGGCGCATTGTAGAAATACACCCAGACGTGTTCCTCCCGGCCATCGTCCATCGTGGCCGGCACCTGGGAGCGCATGTAAAGACTCCGATCGGGCTCCGCTTGCCGATAGCCCTCGATGCGATCGAGCGCAGCAAGCACCTTCGCCGTATCGGACATCTGGAACACTTCGCCCCAGACCCGCGCATCGGTGGCCGGCACGGCGGCGGGATAAATGCCGAGGTCGAAGAGTTTGCCGTTAATCCATCCGCGTCCCGAGAACTTCAGGAACGCGTCGACACCCGCGCGTGTCGTCCGGTTGAAGCCCGTGCGGAGAGTGCCGTAGAAGAAAACGCGATCAGACATACAGCTGCCGCTATCAGCTTCCAGCTATCAGCTGTCAGCTTCCAGTAAGCCACATGATAGCTGATAGCTGTGACCGACAACTGGGAGCTGGCAGCTGAGAGCTGACAGCTGAGTTACTGCCGTGGCGGTGCGGGCGGAACCGGCGGAGCGGGCGGAGCCGGGGGCATTAATCCACCGGGACGCTGGCCGCGTGCGGGCATGATCGCGCGGAACGTTTCGGGCGACATCGCAAAGGACAGTTGGACGGTGCTGCCCGTTCCTGCCAGCTCGATCGACTTGAGCGCTTCCTGAAGTTCGGGTTTGGCGCCGGCCTGCATGCGAATGAGCGAGATGAACCCGCGCACGACATCCCGCATCTGATCGGCCGACTTCTGATCCTCGGTGTCGGCGCGGATGGTCGCTTTGAGACCACCGTCGATGTGCGCCTTCGCCGACACGAGGCGAAGCGGCGGCACCTGCTGGCGAACCTGCGGGGGCACCCCCATCCGGCGCGTCACCGCGTCGAAATGTCCGACCACCCAGGCGGTGTCTCCCGATGCCGCGCGGATGATGGTCATCAGCTCGCCGTTGCGGGTCACGTTCTCGGAACTCGACGTGGACGCGGTGCGATCGACCGCCCGTCGCACGAGATCGGCATGACCCATCGCGACGAGATTCGGCTGCAGAAATCCGACGGCCATGTCGCCATCCGGGCCCGGCGCCGCGTTGCGTGAATCGTCATGGTGAATCGCGATGTGCCTGCCGTGATACTCCTCGATCTGCCCGCCGTGGTCGCGGATGTACGACTCAATCGTCGCCTGATCGAACGTGCCGCGCGCGAGCATCAACCCGCGAAAATCTTGTGTGTGTCGTTCAATCATCGGGGCGTCCGGCGCGGGAGCGGCGCCGGCCGCATTCTCGTCTATCTTTTCGAGATATCCCACGACGTGATCGACCTGCTTTTCGATGTCGATTCCGGCGACGTCGTGCACGTCCTGCCGATTCCGTCCGGGTCCGCCCGCCATGCGCTCCATCTCGCGGCGAAGCTCAGAATTCATGATCGTATGGAGATCCGCGTACGCCACGACTTCGGCGTTCTGCGGAACGTACCGCAGCTCGTCCGGTAGTCCCGGCGGGACCGCAGCCTGGCGCGGAATGCCGTAGTAGGCCACCAATCCGATTCCGATGCCCGCAACGAGCACGGCCGCGGCGCCGACGAAGAAATACCGGGTTTTCTGGGTCATACGTTGATATTCAAGTAGACGAACAGGGGTCTCGTTCAGTTCCGTCGGGGCTCGAAGATCACTGGTCCAGGACGTACTCCCGGGTATCGAGCGTTCTGGATGCGAGCCACAACGCCGCGACCAGGATTCCTACCAGGGACAACACGCTGGGCAACGCCGAAGGTTGCGTCGCGAACAGCGATTGCAGCGCCGTCACCGCGTCGTCCTGCGGCATCGCATGGGGTGCAAGTGCCTGCAAGTAATAGGCGACGGTAAATCGCCGCAGGTATCCGGGGACGACAAGCGCGATCTGTTCCCAGCCGAAGACGAGCATCAAACCCGCCACGACCGGCCGCCGTACCCTCGCGCCGATGAACGCGAAGACGGCGCCGTAGACCGCCAACCCGAGCGCGAGCATCCCCAGGTCGGTGAGGAGCAGCGGGAATGTGGCGCCGAGGCTTCCCCCTCCGACCGGCGTCATCAGCAGGTAGACGATGACGACCGAAGGCAGCACGACAAGAACGGTGCAGGCCAGATAGGCCAGGTACTTGCCGATGACGATCGCTCCGCGTGGAATGGGTCGCGTGAAGAGATACGTAATCGTGCGGTCCTCCACTTCGTCAGCGATGAGCGACGTGCCATAGAACGTGCCCAGAACCGGGACGATGAAGCGCAGATACAAAAGCCAGATCACGGCGCCGAATATCACCGGACCGCTTACGGGCCGTCCGTTGACGCGGAGCGCCGACACTCCCATCGAATCGGTCACGCGAAAAATCAGAGCGATCGCAACAGGCGCGGTGACGGCGAGCACCATGAATATGGTTCGTCGCGACCACAGGAGTTGTCCGATCGACACGTCGAATACGCGAAGCGTGGCGCCGACGAACGACGGCGGTCGTCTCATGATTTCACCAGGTAGTCGAACACGGCCTGAAGATTGTCGTCGGGTGACGTGACTTCGAAAATCTCGCCCGGCCCGCCGTTGGCCGCCATCTCTGTCACCCGCGCATAAAACGCATCCGGTTTCGCGGTTTGCACGAACACCGCGTCATCGTCGAAACGAACGCTCAACACGTCGGTGTTCGTCACGAGCTCGCGTGCGAGCAGGCGCGCGTTCTTTGAGCGCATGCAGATGGTGTGGGGATGCTCGTCGATCAAATCTCGGATTTGGTGAACGTTGCCTTCGGCGAGCACGCGGCCGTTGTGCATCAGGAGAATGTTCGATGTGAGGGCTTCGACTTCGTGCAGGACGTGGCTCGAGACGACGATGTCGCGGCCGTTTGCACCCCACGAGCGCAGCAGCCGGATCGTTTTTCGCCGCGCGAGCGGATCCATGCCCGACAACGGCTCGTCGAGGACCAGGAACTCGGGTTCGTGCGCGATCGCTTGAGCGAGCTTGACGCGCTGGCGCATCCCTTTGCTGTATGCGCCTATCCGCTTGTTTGCCGCGTCGAGGAGATCGACTTCTGCGAGCGCGGCCTCGGCGGCGCGGCGGGCGTCAGCGTCGTCGTAACCCTGCAGCCGCAACAGCACCATCAGCCATTCGAGACCGGTCATACGGTCGTAGAACGCGTCCTGCTCCGGACACAATCCAATCCGCTGATAAATCGCGGGATTTCCCCAGACCGGTTCGCCGAAAACTCTGAGCGAGCCTTTGCTTGGCTTGAGCTGCCCCGTCAGCAGTTTCAACAGCGTGGATTTGCCGGCGCCGTTCGGTCCGAGAAGACCGGTCACGCCACGGCCGATCGTGACGGATACGTCGTTGAGGCCGATGACCTGGCCGTACCACTTGGACAAGTGATCGGTGGCGGCGACGGAAAAGGGGTCGGGTGCCTTTTTCGCGGCATCCGTCATGTCACCACCTCGATCGCACGAATGCGCCGGTTGAGAACAAGCATCGACACGACAATCAGCGTCAACAGCACTACCGCCGACAGGACTGGCGGCGTCGAAAAACGCGGCGTCAGCCGGAAGATGACATCGCCGATCTGATTGAGATTCCCGAATACCGAGATCCACGAAAACGCCGTGCCGGTTGTGGCCATGCGCGTTGCGGCGAAGAGCGCCTGGGTAAAGAAGCCGAGACCGGCATACATCACGGCGACGAACCAGCGGCTCTTGCTGAGAGACGACAGGGCCAGCATCAGAAATGCCGTCACGGCAATCTGGGCAATCGAGAACACGATGATGGCTGGAATCAGATAGAGGTTCCCGCGCAGAAAAGACACATTGCCCGCGAAGGCCACCTGAACCAGAAGCAGGAGCAGCGCCGGCACCATCGTGACGCACGCGAGCGCCGCGGCGAGCACCACGAACTTTCCCGCCGCGTATTGCGTTCGTGTGATCGGCCGCGAGAGATACAGTTGCAGCGCGTTCGAACGGATGTCGTCGGCAATCAGGCCGGACCCGGCAAAGACGGTGATGAAAAAGACGAACGGCTCCTGCTGTGCCAGGAAATCGCGGAAGGTTTGCGCGCTCACGGTGAGAAACGGTGTCTGCGGGAGATTCGCCGCGGCGTAGAACATCACGCCCCGCACGACGGCCGGAATCCACGCGAGGATCATGAGAAATAGAAACGCTCTCCGGCGCACGAGTGATCGAAGGCCGTAGGTGGCAATCACAACCCAGGAACGGTCGCGAAAATCGATCCCGGCGTCGCGGCGGCGATAGCGATCGCGATAGATGGGCACTACTGCTCTCCCATCGCCTGAGCGAAGACGTCTTCGAGGGTCGGCGTGCTCGACTTCAGGTGGCGCACCTGCGCGCCGATCTCAGCGGCTGTCGAAAACAGATCGACCGGTCCTGCATTGGCGGGCAAGATCACACGAAGCACATCGCCGTCCGCTTCGCGGCACTCGAACGCCCGGCGCTTGAGCGCCTCGACAAACGCCTGCTGATCGCCTTTTACCCGCACTTCGAAAATGCGCCCCGACGGACTTTTCAATGATGCGATCGGTCCTTGCGTCACGACCTTGCCCTGACTCATCACCACCACTGCCTCGCATACCGATTCCACATCCGGCAGCACGTGCGACGAAAGAATCAGGCTGATATGTCTGTTGTGCGCGATGTCGCGGATGAGCGCGAGCATGTCTTCGCGGCCCTGCGGATCCATACCGTTGGTAGGCTCATCGAGGAACAGCAGGTCCGGATCGTGGACGAGCGCCTGGGCGAGTTTGATGCGCTGCTTCATGCCGGTCGAGTACGTCTCGACGTTGCGATAGCGCGCCTCGCCAAGGCCCACGTAAAACAACACCTCGTGCGCGCGTTGCATGGCGTCGGCCGCGGGCATGCCCGACAGCTCGCCACAGTACGCGACAAACGACACGGCGGTCATGCCGGGAATCTGCGCGTCGCTTTCAGGCATGTATCCGATGCGGGCCCGCACTTCGAGCGGCCGGCTTGCGACGGGGAGATCGAGGACCTGAATCGTCCCGGTGTCCGGGCGAAGCAGGCCCAGCAGCGCCTTGAGCAGCGTGCTCTTGCCCGCACCGTTGGGGCCGAGCAGACCGACCGCGCCCGACGGAAATGCTGTCGTGACGTCGGCAAGGGCCCACTGGTGTCCGTAGCGGACACCGACATGGTCGAGGGCAGCGACGGGAGCGCCGTTCTCCATCACGACACTATACGAGCAGCGCTGCCAGCAAGTTCGACCCTTGGATGATTCGGGCCGGGGTCACAGGCCGAGCACATCAGCGCGATCGCGCATGAACCCGATGACGTTCGCGATGTGCTCCTCCAGGGGGATACCGAGCTCTTCGGCTCCCTTGCGCAGATCGTCGCGGTTGACGCCTCGCGCGAACGCTTTATCTTTCATGCGCTTGATGACCGACGCGGGCTCGAGATCGCGCACGCTTTTCGACGGCCGCACCAGTGCGGCGGCCGTGATGAATCCCGCCATCTCGTCGCAGGCGAAGAGCGTGTGCTCGAGGAGCGATTCGCGCGGTGTGTTGGTGTGCTCGCCATGAGAAAGAATGGCACGGATGACATAGTCTGGACATCCGCGCCCTCGCAGAATTTCGGCGCCGCGAAATGGATGGTCCTTCAGGTCGGGATACTGTTCGTAATCGAAGTCGTGGAGCAGCGCGACAACTCCCCACACCTCTTCGTCTTCGCCAAATTTTTTCGCGTAGCCGCGCACGGCCGTCTCGACGGCGAGGGCATGCTTGCGCAGGCTCTCGCCCTTGGTGTGCTCGGTCAGCAGATTCCACGCATTTTCCCGCGTCAGCTCGAACGGCATCGATCGGTTCCTTGAAGGAGGGGTTTGCCCCCTTTCATCATTTGTCTGACGGCCGCGCGGCGCGATACGACAACATGGCCATCATCGGCCTCGGCATCAGCCGCGCAGCAACTGGGATCAACTTGTTTCGCAACCCGGGAATGACGACGGATTTCCCCGCCATCATGCCGTCATAGCCGGCCTTCGCGACGGTCTCCGCATCCATGACGAATGCGTCGAACAGCCGCGAACGCTGCGAGCCGGCGCGTACCTTGAATTCCGACTCGGTCGGCCCCGGACAAAGCGTCGTCAGTGAAATTCCATTCGGTTGGAGCTCGTAATCAATCGCTTCCGAGAACGACAACAGGAATGCCTTGGTTGCATAATAAATCGACATCCACGGTCCCGGCACGAACGCCGCGGTTGACGCGACATTCAGAATCCGGCCGCGCCGGCGTTCAATCATCGACGGCAGAAAGCGCTTCGTCAGCTCGACTGGCGACGACACGTTCAGCTGAATCATTTTCAGTTCGGTCTCGAGATCGGTCGTCGCAAATTTTCCGTAGAGGCCCACACCGGCGTTGTTGACCAGGTTGTGCACATCGAGGCGACGCTCGGTGACCGCATCGAAGACCCGCCGCGGTCCATCGCGATCGGCAAGATCCTCGGCCACACATGTGACGCCAACCGCGTACTTTTGCTGAATCTGACGGCCGGTCGCCTCGAGCTTCTCGCGATTGCGAGCGACCAGAATCAGATCATGGGCGTGGGCGGCAAACACATTCGCCAGCGCCGCGCCAATACCTGTCGACCCGCCGGTGATTAACGTCCGCTCGGTTCCCATTGATGAGTCCTTGCCGCACTGATGGCTTTTTCGATGACCGAGGTCGCTTTCGGTGTGAGACGAAACCTCGCGAGGTCGGCCGGATCGACAAACTCCGCGGCGGCCACATCGGACCCGTGATTGAGCGATCCGCCCACGGGCCGGCAGAGATAGTCGATGAGTACATAGTGATAGCGCACTCGCCGTTCCGGATCGAGCAGGATGCGATCGAACACGTCGACGACAGGGCCCACCTGAATTTCGAGCCCGGTCTCCTCGAGCATCTCGCGCGCGAGCCCGGCTTCGAGCGTTTCGCCGAGCTCCAAGCGCCCTCCGGGGAGGCTCCACTGACCGGCGAGCGGCTCGAAGCGCCGCTTGACGAGGACGATTTTCGCATCCTGAATGATGACAGCGCCGACGCCGACGATCGGCTGCGCCGGGTACTGGCGCGACGGCCTCGTCGTCGTTTCGGGGACGACGGCGTCCTCTTCCCCCTGAAAACTCAGCGGATGCAACACGCTGCGCTGATGCCTGATCCGCCCCGATTCGATGGTGAAGTCGTCGTAGCCGGCACACGTCGACGCCTCGCCGGTCGCCGGATGACGCTCGCTTCCTCGCCATTCGGCGTGCATCGCTCCGGTTTCGACGCGCGCGATCATCCTGACCGTACGATGCGCCGATCGCGCGATCGTGGCCGCGAGCGCCGCACAGATCGCGTCCCGGCCGTCGACGCGGCCCGCGCCAAGTTCGGCCGCCGCCTCTTCGTGGTAAAGCGATTGCAGCATCGAAACGTCGCCGGCATTGAACGACTGAAACCACTTGCGGATGAGGTCGAACGGATCGATCGGAGCGGGCATTCGCGCGATAAGCTTAAGGCATGAAGTCGCTAACGACATATCTGACGTTGAATATTCCATCGAAAATGGCGTTTCGCAACATCACCTCCGACGTCGAAGAGGCCGTGCGATCGAGCGGCGTGCAGGAGGGCATCGTGCTTGTCAACACGATGCACATTACCTCATCGGTCTTCATCAACGACAACGAGCGGGGTCTTCATCACGATTTCGGCAAATGGCTCGAAGAGCTCGCGCCGTTCAACCCCGATCCCAATCATTACCATCACAATCGAACGGGCGAGGACAACGCCGACGCGCATCTGAAGCGCCAAATCATGGGCCGCGAAGTCGTCTGCGCGATTACGAAAGGCAAGCTCGACTTCGGGCCGTGGGAACAAATCTTCTACGGCGAATTCGACGGCCACCGGAACAAGCGGGTGCTTGTGAAGGTAATCGGAGAGTAGGAGCTGGAGCTGGGAACTAAGAACTAGGAACTAAGAACTAAGAACTGGGCTATCGCGCCCGAACCGCTTTCGGAGGTCGTTGCCAAATCTAAAGCCCAGAGCCTAAAGCCACGCCTGGAGCCTGGAGCCCGAAGCCCGGAGCCTATTTGAGTTCCAGCGACGCATCGGCGTTCAGGTCCCATCCCGCGCGGAGGCCCGCATGATAATTCCGCAGGCCCGCGGCCGCGATCATCGCGGCGTTGTCGGTCGACAACGAGATGTGCGGCACGAACGCCGGCAGACCGACACGTTCGCCGCGGGCGATTAGATCGGTTCGCAAACGGCTGTTGGCCGACACGCCGCCCGCGATTCCCACGCTGCAGGCACCAAAGCGATCGGCCGATTCGAAGAGCCGATCGAGCAGCGTCTCGACGACGACGCGCTGAAAGGTGGCGCAGATGTCGGCGATCTCTTTGTCGGATAGCGCGCCTCCGGCCGCTGTGCGATTGCGGACGTGGCGCAGAACCGCGGTCTTCAGTCCACTGAAACTGAAATCCAGATCGCCTTTGACCGTGGGCGCGTTTCGATCGGCGTGCGTCATCCGCGTGCGCGGCAACTCGACACCGCGGTCGTTTCCCTGCTTGGCCAGCTTGTCGACGATTGGTCCTCCGGGATACCCGAGGCCGAGAAGCTTCGCGACCTTGTCGTACGCCTCGCCGGCCGCATCGTCTCTTGTGCGTCCAATCCGCCGATAGGAACCTGGCGTCTTGACCAGATACAGACTGGTGTGCCCGCCAGACACGACGAGCGCCACGAGCGGCAGCGGAATCTTGCCGTGCTGCAGAAACAGCGACTCCACGTGTCCGGCAAGATGATGAACCGGGATGAGGGGCCGAGACATCGACAACGCGACGGATTTGGCAAACGAGACGCCGACCAGAAGCGACCCGACCAGGCCAGGCCCCTGTGTGACCGCGATCGCGTCGACACCGGCAAGCTCAACGTTCGCTGAATCGAGCGCGGACCGTACGACGCCGCAGATATCTCTGATGTGCTGACGCGACGCCAGCTCGGGAACGACACCGCCCCATTCGCGATGAATCGCGGTCTGCGATGCCACCACGTTCGAGCGGATCGCCCATGCGCCGTGCTCCTCAGCAACCACCGCTGCAGACGTTTCGTCGCACGACGTTTCGATGCCGAGCATTAACATCCGGACTCCGATTACTCTTTTTTATTCTGGACGATTTTCGCCAGCGACTGCTCGTACGGCGGCCGCGCGATGCCGTTCTCGGTGATGATGGCGGTCACGTACTTCCCCGGCGTGACGTCAAACGCCGGATTACGAATGCGCGCCGCTTCGGGCGTCAGCCGCGACGACCCCATGTGGGTCACTTCTTTGGGGTTCCGCTCTTCGATCGGAATCTTCGATCCGTCCGGCGTGGCCAAATCGATCGTGGAGATCGGCGCTGCGACATAAAACGGGATGCCATGTTCTTTGGCCAGCACCGCGACCGTATACGTGCCGATCTTGTTCGCCACATCGCCGTTGGCGGCGATGCGATCGGCGCCGACGACGACGAGATCTACTTGCCCTTCGCGCATCAGCGCGCCCGACATGTTGTCGGTGATGACGGTCGTGTCAATGCCGTCTCGGGTCAGCTCCCACGCCGTCAACCGCGCGCCCTGCAGGAACGGCCGCGTCTCGTCGGCCACGACGGCGACCTTCTTGCCCTGCTCGACGGCCCCGCGAATCACGCCCAGCGCGGTTCCGTACCCCGCGGTCGCGAGCGCGCCGGCGTTGCAGTGTGTGAGTACGCGCGCCGTATCGGGCACGACGGACGCGCCGTGCAGCCCCATCGCGCGGCAGCTGTTCACATCTTCGTCGTGAATCGCTCTCGCCTCCGCCTCGAGGCGTTCCTTGATCTGAGCGACCGACTGCCCCGCCGTCGCGGCATCGGCAAACACGCGCTTCATCCGATCGATCGCCCAGAACAAATTGACGGCGGTGGGCCGGGTCGCGGCCATCAAGTCGCACAATTTATAGAACTCGGTCGCGAGGCTCTTGGTGCCCGTCGCCTTGCTGGTCTGGACGCCGAGCGCCAGCCCCATTGCCGCGGCCACGCCTATCGCAGGTGCTCCGCGAATGACCATCGACTTGATGGCTTTCGCGACTTCCTGGGGCGTCTTGCACTTTACGTAGATCTCGGCGGTCGGCAGCTTGCGCTGATCGATCATCACGACGCCTTCGTCGTTCCAGTCGATGGTCGGGAGCATTGGAAGGATGATACTTCGGTTGGTGGTGGTTAGTGGTTGGCGGTTAGTTCTGTCTCAACACAGAGGCGCTGAGGCGCAGAGACCAGGCAACTTCGATGGCCGCGATGCGGCCATCATGAATGAACGAAAGAGCATAAATACAAATTGCCGCTGCATTCCTGGGCATTTGTATTTATGTTCTTTCGTTCATTCATGCGCCACAGGCGCGAAGTTGCCGTGTCCGCAGAGCTTCTCTGTGAACCTCTGCGTCTTTGCGTCTCTGTGTTGAGATATGAAAATCACTAATGCGTGAACGAGTACAAGACGTAGTTGACGCCGATCTTGTACGCCTCGTTGGTCGAGATAATCGGAAACATCCCCGTATCAGACCACTCCCAATATTCGGCGAGATCATTGTTGTGGTTGGCGAGCGCGATGAGGCGGCCGGCGGGATCGTTGCGTTCGAAGAGCGCCTGAAAATCCGGCACCATGCCGGGATACATCGGGTGATCGTAATCGATCCGCTTCAGCTCGAAGAACGAATGAAAAACCGGATGGGTGACGTCGATCTCAATCCAATGGAGCTCGGGCAGCACACGCCGCATTTGTTCGGCCATGTTGTCCCACTGGCCGCTTTCGAAATCGTCGAACAGAATCAATCCGCCCTTGAGGAGATACTGCCGCAGGTTTTGCGCCTGGGCGTCCGTCATATCCCAGAATCCGGGCTCCGACATGTAGATCAGCGGATGGTGAAAAATCTCGACGTCATCGAGATCGAACACGTTGCTGCCGTCGGTGTGCGTGGGAACCGTGGACAGATCCGCGATGATGGACTCGAGATGGCGATCGGCGCGCGGGTAATCGTGATTCCAGCTCGAGTTCGGACTGTAACGAATCCGCGTAAAGGCCCATTTGTCGTCGTAACGGAGACTGGGTTCTCGATGAGGGCGGTACCATTGGAACTGCGCGAACATCAGGATCGGTGTCGCCACCACGATCACCGCAGCAACGATCGACTTCATCACTCGAGAAACAATGCGTCGAATGGGTGCGGCAGCAGATCCTTGAGCTCGTGCTTGGCACGAACACCGTGGAGATCGGCAAGGATGACCTCCAGATTGCCCGCGAATTCCCAGAGAACCTGGCGGCACGCGCCGCACGGCGTTGTCGGACGATCCGTATCGGCGACCACCGCCAACCGGCGAAATGATCGGTGGCCTTCGGTAACCGCTTTGAACATCGCGACACGCTCGGCACACATCGTGAGCCCGTAGGTCGCGTTCTCGATGTTCGCGCCAGTAATGATGCGGCCGTCGCTCGTCTCGAGCGCCGCACCTACCTTGAAATTCGAGTAGGCGGCGTGCGCGCGATCGCGCGCGGCGCGGGCTGCCTCGACCAGATCGGGCTTCGACGTGTCGGTGAGGCGCCGCGGTCCGAGACGCCGCTCGGCGCCGCCGCGACGATCGCCCTCGTGACGCCCGAGATCGTATGTGCGCCGATCTTTCGCGTCACGTCTCTCCGCCGGCGAACGGCGCTCCTGCCACGGCCCTGCCGACGCGAGGCCGATCTCGACGGCCCATGCGACATCGACGAGCGGTGTGGCACTGACGCTCGTCGCGAGCTGGTTTCTCAGTCCGGCGATTTCCGTATCCGACTCTGCTTGAGCGGCGGCGGCGCCGTTGCGCCAGATCCGGATGTCGTAATAGCGGCGCGGATGACTGCCGTCGCGCAACAGCTGATTCGTGCCGTAACCTTTTCGGCGCACGAGCGACTGCAGCTGACCGGTGACGGCAAGAAAATCGCTCTCCTTGCCATCGGCAATCTCGATGGCCACGACAGACACTACTGACTGGTCAGCCACACATCCTCGCGTTCAGAGCCTGGAGATGATCGCCTCGACGAGCGCGGCAAATTCACCGCGTACGCGCCGGGCGGTGTCGAGCACTTCCTGATGATCCAGCGGTTTCGGCAACACGCCGGCGGCCATATTGGTGATGCACGAGATGCCCAGTACCTCCATGCCCATGTGACGCGCCACGATCGCTTCGGGAACCGTAGACATGCCGATCGCATCGGCGCCAATCATGCGCAGGTAGCGGATCTCGGCAGGCGTTTCATAACTTGGGCCATGCCACGCCGCGTAGACGCCGTGATTGACGGACAATCCCATTGCGCGAGCCGCTTCGTCGGCCACCGTGCGAAGCCGCTTTGAATATACCTCCGACATGTCGGGAAAGCGCGGACCGAAGCGCTCGTCGTTCGGCCCAATCAACGGATTGGTACCCATCAAATTGAGGTGGTCGTCGATCACCATCAGCGATCCGGGAGTGAATCGCGTGTTCACCCCGCCGGCGGCGTTGGTAAGCATCAAAGTTTTTACGCCGAGCAATCCGAGCGCGCGCGTGCCGAATGTGACCGCCTGCAGGTCGTGGCCTTCGTAATAATGTGTCCGCCCCGACAACGCGACAACGCTCCGGCCAGCGACCGTGCCGATGACGAGCCGTCCGGCATGGCCGACGACGGTCGATGCGGGCCAATGAGGAATCTGCTCGTAGCCAATCGGCACGGCCTGCGTGATCGTCGATGCGAAATCCCCGAGACCCGATCCCAGGACGACCGCAATCTGAGGAATGTCGCTCGCGTGCTGACGAATGAAGCGGGCGGCGGCCTCCGCTCGTTCGTATTGCGGAACCGTGGTCACAGTTCCTTCTGATAGGGCCGCCCGAGCGCCCGCGGCGCCCGCGAATGTCCAATGAAGCCGGCTAGCACGACGATCGTCAGCACGTAAGGCACCATTTGAATGAACTGCACGGGAATATCGTCTCCCGAGGGTAGTTTGACCACACCCTGCATCCGGATAGTAACCGCTTCGGTCAATCCAAAGAACAGACAGGCCAGCATCGTCTGGACCGGCCGCCACTTGCCGAAGATCAACGCGGCGAGGGCGATGAATCCGCGCCCCGAGGTCATGTTGCGGGTGAAGAGCGACGACTGGCCGACCGACAGGTAGGCCCCGCCGATCGCCGCGAGCGCGCCGGACAGAAGCACCCCGGCATAGCGAATGGTCGCGACGCGAATGCCAGCGGCATCGGCCGCTTCGGGATTCTCTCCAACCGCACGCAACCGCAAACCGAACGGCGTGCGATAAAGCACCCACCACGTGATCGGAACCGCGGCGAACGCCAGCACGATCGGCGCGATGGGCAGCAGATGCTCCTTCGGGATTTGCGGCGTCGCACCCGACGAGAGAAAGAACGCGCCGCTCAAGAATCCGGGGACCCCGATCATCAAAATGTTGATCGCCGCACCGGTGACCACCTGGTCGGCCCGGTAACGAATCGTCGCAACGGCGTGAATCGATGCAATCGCCACCCCGGCTGCCACCGCCGCGACAATGCCGACGATCGGCGACCCACTGACAAAGGTCACCGATGCAGCGGTGAATGCGCCGGCGAGCATCAATCCCTCGAGCGCGATGTTGATGACGCCCGACCTCTCCGAAAAAAGGCCGCCGAGCGCGGCGAGAATCACCGGAGTCGACAATCGCAGCGTCGACGAGACGAGCGACGCGTTCAGAATTTCGCCCATCGCCTCAATTTTCCTTGTCCTTCGCGAAAAAACGCTTCGGCGGCCACGAACAGAATGATGGTCGCCTCGAGTATCTGGACGATATCTTTCGTGACGTGCTGCGTGAACGCATCGACGGGCACCCCGCCGCGCGTCAGAACAGCGAACAACAGCGCCGCAACGACGACGCCGGCCGGATGATTGCGTCCGAGCAGCGCGACGGCAATTCCCGTGAAGCCGTAGTTGTCGGAAAATCCGTCGTAATAACGGTACCGATAGCCCAGTACTTCGTTGATACCGACCATGCCCGCCAGTCCGCCGGAAATGGCCATCGCGATCACGATCTGCGTGCGAACGGAAATGCCGCCGTACTCGGCCGCCAGCGGATTGCTGCCGGTCGCGCGCAACTCGTATCCCCACTTGGTGCGCCACAGAAATACATAGACCAGCGCGCAGCAGGCGAGCGCCAGCAGAAACGCCGCGTTCAGCGGGATGCGTTCGGGAATCGCCGGAATCATCCTCGCCAGCCGCGGAATGTGCGCGTTGACGCCAATCGGCGCGCTTTCCAGGATCGGATCACCCGGCGTGCGGTAGTGGTACTGCGTGAGGTAGCTCACAAGCGCGACCGCGATGAAGTTCATCATGATCGTGTTGATGACTTCGTGCGATCCAAACCTCGCCTTCAGTAGGCCAGGAATCGCGCCCCACAGTGCGCCGGCGAGGACCGCCGCGAGGCAGCATAGCGGCACTAGCACGACGCGCGGGAGATTTGCGAACGTGATTCCGATCCACGCCGTCGCAAACGCCGCGACGTACAGCTGGCCTTCCGCGCCGATGTTCAATAAGCCCGCACGGAACGCGACCGCGACCGCCAGGCCCGTGAAAATCAATGGCGTGGCGAGAAACAGGGTGTAGCCGATGCCGTCGGGCCACGACAAGGCGCTGCCAATCAGCAGACCGTAGGTCTCGAGCGGGTGTTCGCCAATCGCCAGCACGAAAATGCTGCCGACAAGGAATGCCGCCGCAACCGCGATGACGGGGAAATACAGCTCGCGGAGGAGCTTCAATGACCCCTCGTCATCAACAGCCCCACCGACGCCGCCGTCGCGACGTTCGGATTGACCTCGCCTGCGATTTTTCCGTTGTGGATGATGAGCAATCGATCCGAGAGCGACATCACTTCCTCGAGCTCGGCCGACACCAGCAGAATGGCGCAGCCGTCGTCGCGCAGGCGCACCAGCTGCCGGTGAATGAATTCGATCGCGCCGATATCGACGCCGCGCGTCGGCTGCGAGACCAGCAGCACTTTCGGGTTCAGCTCGAATTCGCGGCCGATGATCAGCTTCTGCTGATTGCCGCCCGATAACGCGCGCGCCGGCAGACGCGGATTTGGCGGCCGGACATCGAACCGCGTAATGATGTCGTCGGTCCGCTCGCCGATTTGCTGCCGGTCGAGGACCGCGTCGAGCGGCGGCTTCGTGATTGGCGGACGGTAGTGCACGCCGAGAATCGCATTTTCATCGAGCTCGAATTCCAGGAGCAGCCCGCGGCGGTGGCGGTCCTCCGGAACATGCGCGATGCCGAGCTCGCGGCGCCGCCGGGCATTCAGATTGACGATGCTCTGCCCTTCCAACGTGACGTCGCCTGACACGCGGGCCCGATCGACCAGGCCCGCGAGGGCTTCGATGAGCTCGGTCTGTCCGTTGCCTTCAACGCCCGCGATGCCCACAATTTCCCGCGCGCGCACATCGAACGTCACGTTGTCGACGCGCGTAATCCCTTCGGCCGTGGCCACAGAGAGACCGCGGACGGCCAGCATCGTCCGTCCCGGCACCGCCTCGATTTTGTCGACGTGCAGCAGCACATCACGGCCGACCATCAGACGCGCGAGCTCGGCGGCGCTGGTGTCCGGCGTCCGCAAGCGACCGACGACTTTGCCGTCACGCATCACGGTCACGACATCGGAAATCGCAAGCACCTCGGACAGCTTGTGCGTGATGATGACGATCGTCTTGCCTTGCTCGCGCATTCGCCGGAGGATCCCGAAGAACTCGTCCACCTCGGACGGCGTCAACACGGCGGTCGGCTCGTCGAGAATCAGCAGCCGGGCATCGCGATACAGCGCTTTCAGCAATTCGACACGCTGCTGCTGTCCGACCGAAAGATCCTCGACGCGGGCACGCGGATCGACCGAGAGCTTGAAATCCTCCGATACACGCCGTATCCGCGCTTCGGCCTCGGCGAGCTTCATCGCGAGCGCCGACCCGGGCTCGGCGCCGAGCACGATGTTCTCTGCCACCGTCATCGTATCGACGAGCATGAAGTGCTGATGGACCATGCCGATGCCGAGCGCGATCGCATCCTGGGGGCTGTCGATCCGGTGTACTTCGTTATCGATGAGGATGTCGCCGCTGTCGGCGCGGTAGAAGCCGTAGGCAATGCGCATCGCGGTCGACTTGCCGGCGCCGTTCTCGCCAACGATCGCGTGGATCGTGCCGGGATCGATCTTGATCGACACGTGGTCATTGGCGACAACAGCGCCAAACCGCTTGGTGATGTCTCGGAGCGCGATCATGAATGCGCGGCGCTACTGGAACATCGCATCGGGGACTTTGATCTCGCCGCTGATGATTTTGCGCTTCGCCTGTTCGGCCGCCGTGATCGCTGCGGGCGAGAGCAGATCCCGATTGAAGTCGTCAACGGCGTATCCGACGCCGTCGCTTTCCAGTCCGAACACATGCAGACCGGGTTTGAACTGCTTCTTCACCACGTCCTCAGCGATTTGATACACGGCATTGTCGACGCGCTTCACCATGCTCGTGAGCACGAACCCGGGCTTGACCATGTTCTGATTCGAATCGACGCCAATCACAAAATGCGTCGCCCGGCCATCGGGCCTCTTGCCTCGCTCTTCAACAGCGTCGAAAGCGCCGAGACCGGAATTTCCGGCCGCCGGAAAAATAATGTCGGCGCCTTTCGCGATCTGCGCCAATGCCAGCTCCTTGCCCTTGCCGGGATTGTTCCACGCCGCGTCAGTGACGCCGACGTAGTTTTCGAGGACACGAATATTGGGATTCACCGACTTCGCTCCGGCCTCGAATCCCTTGGCGAACCGGTGGATGAGTCCGATGTCCATGCCGCCGATGAACCCGAGCGTGTTCGTTTTTGTCGTCATCGCGGCGAGGATGCCCACCAGGTAGGATCCTTCATGTTCTTTGAAGACGAGGGAGGCGACATTCGGAAGCTCGCTGACGCCGTCGACCACCGCGAAGTGAATGTCGGGATACTCTTTCGCAACCGTCTCGATAATCGGTGCCTGCGCGAATCCGATGCCGATGATCAGGTCGTACTTCCGTTCGGCGAACGCGCGCATCCCAGGCTCGATGTTGACGGGCGTGCCAGGCTCGACGTCGCGCAGGACGATGCCGAACGCAGGTTTGCCGCAGTCTTTACCGTCCGGCCATGTGCCCGTTTCGGCGCAGTGCACCCCATTCCATGCTGCGGCATTGAACGAGCGATCGTCTTTGCCGCCGATGTCGAACACGATGCCGACGTGCGGCTTCGACACGTCGTCGCTGGCGTAACTCATACGGCCGCAGCCCGACGCACACATAGCGGGCCAGGCGGCGAGCAACATCCAGTTACACCACTTCATGGATGATCAAATCCTTTGCAGGTCTTGGCGCGGCGCCAATCTGAATCGCGTCCCTCAAGAGCGGAAGGGCGGCCTGCAGGCGCGCTTCGTCTCGATATTGAAGGAGCAGGACCGCATCAGTCTCCTCCACCTGATCGCCAACTGTCGCCTTAATAATGATACCGACGCCGGGATCGATGACGTCGTCGACCGTATCGCGGCCGGCTCCGAGCGCGACCGACGCGCGGCCGACAAGACGCGCGTCAAGTGCCGTGACATAGCCCTGCCGGCCGGCTCGCACGACGTGCTCCCTGGGCGCCTTCGGCAGGCGGCCGTAATCTTCGATCACACGAGCGTCGCCTCCCTGACGGTCGATGATCGCGGCGAATGTTTCGACCGCCCGACCTGAATCGATCGCCCGCTTCACCATCTCTCGCGCGCGAGCGCGGTCGGGAGCAACGCTCGCCGACACCAGCATGCGCTCGGCGAGATCGTGAGACTGCTCGGTGATGTCCACAGGGCCGCGACCTTTCAGCGTCTCGATCGACTCGATGACTTCGGTCGCGTTTCCAACGGCCCGGCCGATTGGCCAATCCATCGCAGTGATGACCGCCTGCGTCCTGACGCCGAAGGCATTCCCGATGCGCACGAGGGACTCCGCGAGTTGGCGGGCATCGTCCGGCGCGGTCATGAATGCGCCGGCTCCCGTTTTGACGTCGAGGACGAGGGCATCTGTGCCTTCGGCGATTTTCTTGCTCATGATCGACGCGGAAATCAGTGGAATGCTTTCGATCGTACCGGTGACGTCGCGCAAGGCATAGAGTTTCTTGTCGGCAGGTGCGATCGCCGCGCTTTGACCGATGAGCGCACAACCAACGGCGCGCAGCGATGCCTTCGTTTCATCGATCGACAGGTTAGTGCGAAAACCGGGAATCGATTCCAGCTTGTCGAGTGTCCCGCCCGTGTGGCCGAGTCCCCGGCCGGACATCATCGGCACGATCGCGCCGCAGGCGGCGACGATGGGCGCGATGATGAGCGAGCTTTTGTCGCCGACCCCGCCCGTGCTGTGTTTATCGACCTTGCAACCGGAGATGTCGGAGAGGTCGACGCGCGATCCGGATCGGATCATCGCATCGGTCAGGTGAGAGGTTTCTTCCGGCGTCATGCCGCGCAGCACGATCGCCATCAGGAGCGCGGACGCTTGATAGTCGGGCCACGATCCCGACGTCACGCCGTGTACGAAATGTTCGATCTCTTCCCGCTCTAAAACACCGCCATCCCGCTTCTTCAGGATGATATCGACCGACCGCATTGGTGACGATAATACCGAAGAATCGTGTCATCCCAGTCCGAAGTTACCAAAGTTGCACCGCAGCTGGATCAAGAGGGAATCGCGAAGCTGACCGACTTCGCCAGGGCCTGCAAGGCATCCGCGCGCGCCTTCACGCTCTATCCACCGACGCACCCGGCTATCCGGCTGTCGATGAGCCGTCTGGTCGACGCTGCCACGAAATTGACTGTCAGCGGATCCGCAAAGGTCGGCGTCACGCCGGACAATCTGCAATTGAACGGCGCCGCCCCGCAGCGGCCCGATCAAGCGGTTCGAGAAACGGCCGCGCTGTTTCACGAACACATGATCGGCATGCTGACGGTTCACTCGAGTCCAGATCCGGCAGGCTGGCTGCCGTTCCTTGCCTTGCTGGCCAAACCGCTCGATGAAGTTCGTGCCGGCGGCGGCATCAGCCGGTTGTGGGCGGGCACCGGCCAGCGCCATCTCGAAATTTCCGAGATCGACTATGCGGACATCCTGAAAGACCGGGGCAAAGGTCAGGAATCGGGGTGGGACGACATCATTCGCGCGTGCCTCAATCTCGAGTCTCCGCTCGACGACGAGGCGCTGAAGAGCCTGATCGATGTCTGCGCGAATTCACAAAAGTTCAGCGAGTTCATCATCGCGCTCGAAGAAACGAGCGGCACGTCGACGAGCTCGAAGGCCTCTGCGCTGCTGCGGATGCTGCGCGGGGTCATCGATCTGGTCGCCAGAACGGACGCGGGAAAACTCGAGCCGCTCCTCAAGAGCGTAGCCGAAGGATTTGGCTCTCTGTCCCCGGAATTGCTCCTCGAGCTGTTGTCGGCCGACAAGGACCGCGCCGACGCCGCCGCCGATCTCGTGCTGCAAGTCGCCGGACGGATGACTGACAACACCGTCGGCTCCTTCGTCGCCAAAAGCGTCGTCAAGCAAGGAGGAGCCACGACCCGCCTGGCGCAGGCGTTTCAGGCCCTCGTCCCGGAAAAAGAGCGAAGGCCCGGAATGCTCGAGATTGCGCACGCGGAGGTCGCCGATTCCCCGCTCGGCGCGCAGGAAGGATTTCTCGAGCTGTGGAAGAACGCCGCCGACATGCTGTCGTCCTACAGCGACGAGCAGTTCGTGTCGGACGCATACGCCCGCGAACTATCGGGCGCCCGCTCCCAGGCGCTGGAGGTCGAGCGCGTGTCGGACGACCCGCCAGAGCGCATCAGCGCGTGGATTACGTCGGTCAGCCCAACAGAAATTCGCACGCTCGATTTACGCCTGCTCCTGGATCTGCTCACGATCGAAGAAGATCCCGATTGCTGGCGTCGTGTCACGATCCCGGCCATCAACCACATCGAGGACCTGCTGCTCGTCGGCGACGTGGAGGGCGCCGCGCAGCTCATCCATGTTCTGGCGAAACACATTCAGGATGGGACCGTGCACAAGCCCGCCGCCGAAGGCGCGCTCCACGTGCTGGTGCAAGGCGCCATGATGGTCCACATCACCACGCATCTCCGCACGGTGGACGATCTGGCGGTCGAGCAAATCAAGGCGCTCTGCTACGACGTTGGACCGATCGTGATCAAACCGCTGGCTGAAGCGCTGGCCATCGAAAAAAATACGACGGCAAGACACCGCCTGACCCAGCTGCTCATCGGTTTCGGCGCCGCTGGCCGCCAATCGGTCGAACAGCTGAAAGCGTCGGCAAATCCTGCCGTGCGCCGGACCGCGATCTACTTACTGCGCGAGTTTGGCGGTACGGAAGCGCTGCCCGACCTCACCGTGCTCCTCGACGACGCCGATCCGCAGATTCAGCGCGAGGCGGTGCGCGCCATCCTCATGATCGGCACAGACGAGGCCTATGGCGAGCTGCAGAAGGCGCTCGCCAAGGGCACGGACCGGACGCGTGAAGCGCTGATGGGGACGCTCACCGCCATGCGCACCGAAGGTGCAATCCCCCTGTTCGAATTCATCATCCGCAAGATCGATCGCAAGGGTCCGCTGCGCGGCGTCTATCTGCGCGCAATCGAATCTCTCGGAGCGCTGAAGGCTGCCGGTGCCGTGGACCTGCTGAAAGACGCTCTCTACGCCGGCGAATGGTGGGCGCCGCGCCGAACCGCGGAGCTGCGACGGACCGTCGCGTCGGCGCTGCATCACATCGCTTCGCCCGACGCCAAGCGCGTCCTCGAAGATGCCGCCAGCCGGGGGCCGCGCGGCGTACGTGCCGCCGTCAGGTCGATTCATGGCTAAGACATTAGATCCCGCGACACGCTTCCAGCTGTGCGACGACGTGCTGCGCCGCTTCGGTGCCGCCTTGCGTGGTGTGCAGCTTTATGCGCCGACCCACCCGATCGTCACGCGCAACCTCGATTCGCTCGTCGAGTCGCTGCACCACCTGCAGGAGCACGATGCCATGGTGGTCATCGGCGTCCTCGGCGGAGAGCTGATCGTCGGCGACCTGCCGATGAGCAAAGCGAGCGCATCGATGGGCGAGCTCATCCGCCGGCTGACGCTGCTCGGCATCGAGCGAATTACCTTCGGCCCCGAGATGACGCTCGACGAGCTGAAAACCTTTATCGCGAAGTTTGGCGCGATCGAGAAATCGGCCGGCAAGGCCGCCGACGACGCGGCCTCGCAGCTCGAGTCGGCCAACATCAAAGTCGGCCGCATCACGATGCAGGAGCGCGCGCCCGAGCAAAGCAGCGACGCGGCGACAATCCGGCGCCTCTATTCAGAGGCCGTGTCGGTCGCGAGCGCGGTGTGGGAAAGCGCGAGAACCGACGCGCGTCCCGACCCGACCGGAGCACAAAGCATGGTCGATGGATTGGCGCAGGCAGTCTTGCAGAACCGATCCGCGCTGCTCGCGTTGACCGCGCTCAAGGACTACGACAACTACACATTCACGCACATGGTGAACGTGTCGATCCTGACGATGGCCCAGGCGCGCGCGATGGGCATCGACGGCCCGCTGCTGCGCGAGTTCGGTCTGGCAGCGCTGATGCACGACATCGGCAAGGTGAAAACGCCGTCGGAAATCCTGAACAAGCCCGACAAGCTCACCGACGAAGAGTTCGCGATCATGAAGCGCCACACGGTGGATGGTGCCGAAATTCTTCGAGGGACGCCGGATATTCCGTCGCTGGCGCCCGTCGTGGCATTCGAGCATCACTTGCGCATCGACGGCACGGGATACCCCGACAAGGTGTCGCGGCCAACGTTGAATCTGGCGACGATGCTGTGCGGTATTGCCGACGTATACGACGCCATGCGCTCGCAGCGAAAATATCAGCAGGCGTTTCCGTCCGAACGCATTCTGATGGTGCTGCAGCGCAATGATGGCACCCAGTTCGACAAACATCTCGTGCGGCGGTTCGTTCAACTGCTCGGCATTTATCCGGTCGGCAATCTCGTCAAGCTCAACACCGAAGAAGTCGCGATTGTCCTGCAGATTCACGCGCCAGATCCTTACCGGCCGAAAGTCCGGGTGTTGTTTGCGGCCGACGGGCATCGCCTCGAGGTTCCACGCGACGTCAATCTCTGGGAAACGGCCAACGGAGATCGCCGCGGTTCCTCGGTCATCGCGCCGCTCAATCCCGCCGACTACGGCGTCGATCCGCTTTCTTTCATCTGATTTCACGAAGAACGCTGATATTCTGGTGGAACGCCCGTTTGCCTGCGTTCCAGTAGGAGAATCATGCGACGTCTGGTTCACACAATCCCGGCGGCAACCACAATCGCCGCGTTGATGTTTTTCTCCAGTTCCCCTCTTTCCGGTCAATCGTCGGCGTCAGGCGCAAACGGACGCTCTTCCGCGATTACCGGCTGGGCGACCACGCTCGGCGCAGCGGTCGCACGTGTCGACGCGATGATGCACAACGGCAATCTCGACCTTGGCAAGACCCAGGAAGACACGATGATTGCCGGGCGCGCGCACGAACGGCTGATGCAAATGCACAACGGGCTTCCCGTTTTCGGCGGCCAGGTGATCCGGCAAATGGATGGCCGTTCCATCGTCACGATCGCCGGCCGTCTCTACGACGGCATCGATCTCGACACGACCGCTCAACTCTCGCCGCAGCGAGCGGTTGATATTGCACTCGCCGCATCGATGGGAGGCGCTCATCTGCAGGGCGATCCCGTGCTCGGCATTCTTCCCGTGAGCGGAGGCGGATACCGGCTCATCTACAGAATGGAACTGCGCAGCGACTGGGATGTGCGCCAAGTCGATATCGACGCCAGGAACGGCGACGTCGTTCGATCGTTGAGCAAGCTTCAAACGGCAACGACCATCGGCCAGGGCACCGGCGTGCTGGGTGGTCTTCGCAAAATGAGCACGAACTCATTGAACACGACGTTTCAGGCCGTCGACATGCTGCGGCCCGCCCCGACGTACACACTCGATTTTCGCGGCAGCGTCTCACGATTGAACGCGTTTCTCTCTACGGGCTTCCTCTTCAATTCCGACATCGCGACCGACAGCGACAACGTGTGGACCGACGGTCCCACTGTCGACGCGCACGTGTATCAGGGGCTGGTGCATGATTACTATTTCAAGCGGTACGGCCGCCGCGGGCTCGACGACCACAACCTCGAAGTCGACGGCATCGTTCATCCCCTCGCCCGATCGCAGGCCAACAACCAGCCACCGGACGTCGTTGGCCAGTTCATCAACAATGCGTTTTTCTGCTGCGATGGCTTGATGGTGTACGGCGATGGGGATGGAAGAACTTTCAACTATCTTGCCGGCGCGCTCGACGTCGTCGCGCACGAAATGTCGCACGGCGTCACCGCCTTCAGCTCCGATCTCGTGTATGAGGACGAGCCCGGCGCGCTGAACGAGGCGTTCTCCGACATCATGGGCGCGTCGGTCGAGTTCTTTTATCAACCGGTCGGCAACGGACAGGAAAAGGCGGACTGGACGATCGCCGAAGACGTCGTCCTCTCGTCGCCGGGATACCTCCGCTCACTCAACAATCCGGCGGCGGTCGGCGACCCCGATCATTACGCGCTGAGGCGGTTCATCGGCACGCCGACCGACAATGGCGGCGTGCACTACAACATGACCATCGCCACTCACGCGTTTTATCTTGCCGTGGTCGGCGGTCGCAATCGCATCTCTGGCATTACCGTCACCGGCGTCGGGATGAACAACCTCGAGCGTATGGAGCGGATCTTTTATCGCGGTTTTGTCTTTCTGATGGGGCCCAACTCGCAATTCAGCGACGCCCGTGCCGCGACCCTGCAGGCCGCCACGGACCTGTACGGCGGCGGCAGCAACGAGCGCGCACAGGTTGCGTCCGCGTGGTCCGCCGTGGGGGTGAATTAGTGCGGCCGGCGACGGTCCGGCGTTCAGTTTTTTTCGTTCTTCACTTATTTGTTCTGCTGTCGGGAGCCGTCGAAGCGCAAATCCGGCCCCGGCCGGTGATTCGGCCCCGAAAGCCGCCTGAACCGTTCATTCGCATTGCGGCTGATGTGGGCGTCATCGGTACCGACCTCGTCTTCCAGGACAATCAGACCTTTCAGCAGTATCTCGAAACCGGATCCTTCGCGTTCGAGCAAACGATTCACAAGCCGGTGTTCTTCGACGCCGGCGCCGCCGTCCGTGTATGGAAGCGGCATCTGTACGCGGGAATGGTTCTGTCGGTGCTCAATCACACGGGCACGGGGCAAGTGTCTGGACAGATGCCGCATCCGTTGTTATTCGGTCAGCCTCGTGCGTTCACAGGCGATGTCGCGGATAGCATGCGCAAGGAGATCGCCGAGCATTTTCAGGTCTCCTGGGTGCTGCCGACCGTGGCGGGACTCGAGTTCACGGCGTTCGGCGGCCCGTCGATCTTCATGACCGAGCAGACCTATGTGAGCGATGTCGCACGCGGTCTCGAGCACGAAGTCTATCCTTTCGATACCTACACGTTCGCCGGCGCAACCACGGATTCGCTCAATCAGAATATTTTCGGCTACAACGTCGGCGTCGACATGACGTGGCAGTTTTCGAAGTCGATCGGCGCCGCGATCCTTTTGCGCTACGCCGACGGCAAGAAAGATTTCACGCCGCCAGGCGGAGTGCCGTTTACCGTCGAAGCCGGCGGACTTCATGCGGGCGGGGGCCTGCGTGTGATTCTGTGGCGCTGAAGACGAGCGACTTCGCCGCGCGCGTGCGATCGGTCGTGCGCCGCATCCCGCGCGGGCGCGTCGCCACCTACGGCGATGTCGCTGCCGCGGCCGGCCGTCCCCGCGCCCACCGTGCGGTGGGCAACATCATGCGCACGTGCCGCGACACGTCGATTCCCTGTCACCGCGTCATTGCCGCCGGCGGCAAGCTTGGCGGCTACGCCGGCGACACGCACACCAAACGCGCGCGCCTCATGGCCGAAGGCGTGTTGGTGTCGGGGGGAAGGGTGCGGGGGTTTAAGAAATTAAGATTGAAGATTGAAGATTGAAAATTGAAAAATGAATTGGGCGAATTGGGATTGGAGAAACTGCAAAACCGAGCACCAGGGCAGATTGCCAAACTTGCTTCCCGATGACGTCCGCCGCGACGAGAGCATTGGCATCGCTCATGCGTTGAGGGCAGCATGTCGCAACAAGCGGACGCCCTCAAATTGCGCACGGAACGATTCGCGCTGGCGATTATCAAGTTTACGGAAACTTTGCCTCATTCGATGGCGGCGCGAAGAGTTGGGGGTCAATTGATTGATGCCGCGACGTCAGTCGCTGCGAATTATCGCGCGGCGTGCCGCGGATTTACGCGAGCTGTTTTCATTTCCAAGATTGCGATCGTCGTCGAAGAGGCCGACGAGGCCGCATTCTGGCTGAATCTGCTGATCAAGGCCGACCTCGCGCCGCGCGCTTCCGCCGCGGCGTTGGTGCGTGAAGCGAGCGAGCTCACCGCTATTTTTACCGCCTCTCTTCGCACAGCCCGCAGCCGACGGGACACTCGGCGCGACGACCGGCGGTAGTTTCAATCCAATCAACCCCATCAATCTTCAATTTTCAATTTTCAATCTTCAATTCTGCCCGCCGACAACCCCCCACCCCTCCCCCTCGTCTAATCTAGCCGAGTGCCACAGGCGGCGGTTCCCGACTTTGACGCGCTCTACGAGGAGCATGCGACCCGGTTGTTCAACCTGGCATGGCGAATGTGCGGCACCCGGGCCGACGCCGAGGATCTCCTCCAGGAGATCTTTCTCCAGGCGTATCGCAAGCTCCCCGAATTCCGTGGCGACGCGGCCGTCGGCACGTGGCTCTACCGTCTGGCTATGAATCGCTGTCTCGATCATCTGAAGAGCCGTCACGCGCGCGCCGCCAATGCCTCGTCGCCCCTGGACGAGGACATCGTGCCGGCCAGGATGCGGACGCGGCCAAGCGAGATGGGCATCCGCAAGCTCGACCTCGAGCGCGCAATCTCGCAGCTGCCCGAAGGCGCGAGGGCCGTGTTCGTTCTGCACGACGTGGAAGGATTTCAACATCAGGAGATCGCGTCGATCCTCGGCATCAGCGAGGGCACGTCGAAATCTCAGGTCCACAAGGCCCGCCTTCGATTGCGGGAGCTTCTGACGGCAACCGTATGACTTGCAGCGAATGCGTTGAACTTCTGAATGAGGCGGTCGACGGCACGCTCGCGCCGCCAGCCGCGGCGCGGGTCGATGAGCACTGCGGCGGCTGCGCGGATTGCCGCAGCGTGTTTGATGATCTCATCGACATCAAACAGATCGCCGCGTCTCTCGATCGCCACGAACCGCCGCCGCTGTTGCGCGACGCGATCAGGGCGGAGATTCAGAATAGCGCCATCACCCATGCCGTGCGGCGCCCGCCGATCAGGCCGGCGATGCTCGCGATGGCTGCGTCGCTCGTTCTCGCGATTGGCGCGGCAGGATGGTTTGTGGCGACGCACTCCAGCCGCCCGACCACCGCGTCAAACGGCGCCGCCGAGCTCGCGACCGCGGCTTCGGAGCTGCAGCTCGCCGAACAGCATTACCTCAATGCGATTGCATCGCTCGAGAAACTGACCGCCGACAAACAGGCCAAGCTCGATCCGCAGGTCGCCGACGCCATCACGCAAAGCCTGAACACCATCGACAAGGCGATTGGCGACTCGCGCGCAGCGCTCACGGCTCAGCCAGATTCGCTCGTCGCGCAAACGAGCCTGCTCGAGGCGCTCCGGATGAAGGTGGCGCTGCTGCAGGAAACCGTCTCTCTTATGAACGCCCGATCCTGAGGACTGACGAATATGACCAGCCCCCGTCTCTTTCTTTATCTGACGATTGCCATCGGTCTCGCGCCACTCAGCGCCGTCCACGCGCAGGTACCGCCGTCACCGCCGGCCGCACCGGGTGTGGCCACGCCGCCGGCTCCTCCGCAGGAACCGCGCGGGCCAAGACCGCTTCGGCCGTTGCGCGGCAGAGACAACGGACCAGGGGTGGGGGAGCCGTTTTCGCGGACGCTCAAAGTGGGTGCAAATTCCGCGCTCCTCGTGGGAAACACGCGAGGCGACATCACCGTGACGGCGGCGGGAGCAGGACAGATCGAGGTGAGTGCCGTCAAACGCGCGCGGGGAACCGACGATGAGGCCAAGCGCAGGCTGGCGGGCGCGCCAATCGACGTGCACGCGACGGGTAATCGCGTCGAAGTGCAATTCGACCCGGAGTCAGGTGGCGTGCAAGCCGACTTCACGATCAAGGTTCCGAGCGACTGCGCCGTCGACCTGCGCGCCGTGTCGGGCGATATCAGGGTGACCAACGTGAAGGGCGAGCTCCGCACGCAAGTGGTCAGCGGCAACGTGACGCTCGACGGGACATCGCGGATTGGGGTGATCAAAACTGTGTCAGGCAACGTGCAAATCACCAACGGCGGTGCGGATACGGCGCTCTCAATCTCGACGGTCAGCGGCAATCTGGTCGCCAACAGCCTGGGCGCCCGCGGGCTGGATTTCGAGACGGTGAGCGGAGACCTTCGCCTTGCCGGCTGGACGGGCGAGCGCATCAACGCACGGTCGGTGAACGGTGATTTCGAGGTAGCGGGATCGGTCGCGAAAGGCGGACGGTACGACGTCGAATCGCATTCGGGCGACGTGCGTCTCGTGCTCGCCGAACAACCGGGATTCGAAATCGAGGCCACGACGTTCAGCGGCACGATAGGCATCGACTTCGCGATCAAGAACGAAAACGCGGTCTCCAACGGGCGCGGCCGCGGTCTGCGCGCGGTTCGCGGCACCTACGGCGACGGCAGCGCGCACATTCGAGTGCAGACATTCAACGGCGACATTCAAATCGTGAAAAAGTGAGGGTCTTCAGCCTCGACGCAACGACGCAAAGCCGCAGAGGTCTGTTGGGGCAGCGGCGGGTCTCAACACGGAGACACGGAGACGCAGAGGATTAGTTGTAGCAGCGGCAACTTCGCGCCTGTGGCGCATGAATGGCCGCATCGCGGCCATCGAAGTTGCCTGATCTCTGTGCCTCTGCGCCTCTGTGTTGAGGCAGAACGAAACCGCTAACCCCTCCCCCCACCGCTTGCCAGCCTTCATATATGGATGTATATTGCTCCATATATGGAGCGGCGTGTCAAACTGCAGCCGCAGGGAATCGCCGGGTTTTCGGCCGAAAAAGCCGCCGATCTCTCCGATCGCACGGTGCAGGAGCGGCTCAGCCGCGCCGCGATTCCGGCATTCTTCAAGCTCGCCGACGCCTGGTCCCTGCGCGACGAAGCCGCGCGGCAGCTCCTGGGCGGCATCTCGAACGGCGCGTTTTACCAATTGAAGCGCGGAGACAAGCGATCGCTCGACCAGGACAAGCTCACGCGCATTTCCCTGCTCCTCGGCATCTTTCGCGCGCTGAACGTGCTCTACAGCCGCCGGCTGGCCGACTCCTGGGTTGGGCTCGCGAACACCAACCCGATGTTTCAGGGACAAACGCCGCTCGATTACATGGTCAAGGGAGGTCTACCGGCATTCCTCAGGGTCCGGCAGCTGCTCGACGCACGCCGCGGCGGGCTCTAGTGTCCATATGGCCACGGCGGCTCTCAACACCACGCCCATCCGGCAGGACGACACTCACCGGCTGATTCCATCACGCCACACGGGCCAGACCGTGTTCTCGCGGCTGGTCGACACGCCCGGTCACCTGGACGATTTATTCGAGCTCGAAGGCGCGACCAACGATCGGCTGCTCGGCGAGTCGAATCTTCTTCCAGGCATCAGCGTCCACGAGCTCCTCTACGGCATTCCCTACGCGCACATCGTCAATGCAGCGTTCTGTCATGCGCATCCAGAAGGCAGCCGCTTCAACGGGCCCGAGCGCGGCGCGTGGTACGCGAGCTTCGATCTCAGGACGGCAAAAGCCGAAGTGACGTTTCACAAGCGTCAGGAGCTGGAGGAGATCGCGTGGACCGCAGCCGAATCGTTCTCGTTCGACGACTATCTCGCCGACTTCCGCGGCGATTTTCACGACATCCGCGGGAGCGGCAAGATGTACGACCGCCTGCTCCATCCCGACAGCTATGCGGCGTCGCAGAAGTTTGCGGCCGCTCTTCTCGCCTCGGGATCGTCAGGGATTGTGTATCCGAGCGTGCGCCGGCCGGGCGGCACCTGCATCGTCTGTTTCCGTCCGGCCCTCGTCACAAACGTGCGGCTCGGGACGTCTTACAGCTTTGAGCTTTGAGCTCTACTGCGCCATCACGTCGAACTGCTCGTGATGCAGATGCATATCCGGCTTGATGACGATCTCCTTGCCCAGCGCATGTTTGAGATCGGCCATCACCGCCCGCTCCTCTTCCTTGAGCGCGCGGGCAATTTCGGGATTGACGCGCAGCACGACGCCGTGGCCATTCAGATCGTCGCCTATCTTTTTGACCTCCGACAGAATCTCGTAGCAGATCGTCGACGTCGACTTGATGACGCCCGAACCCGTGCAGTAGGGACATGGCTCCGTCAGGACGCGCTCGAGACTCTGCTTGACCCGCTTGCGCGTGATGATGACGAGGCCGAAGTCCGAGACCTGCAGCACCTTCGACGGTGAGCGATCCTTTTTGAGCTCCTGCTCCACGGCCTGAAACACCTTCTGCCGGTTCTTGCGCTCCTCCATGTCGATGAAGTCGAGCACGATGATGCCGCCCAGGTCGCGCAGGCGGATCTGGCGGACGATCTCCTTGATGGCTTCGAGATTCGTTTTGACGATCGTGTCTTCGAGCCGTCCTGTGCGTTTGCCGACATAACGGCCGGTGTTGACGTCGATCGCCACAAGCGCCTCGGTCTGATTAATCACGATCGATCCGCCCGACTTCAGCCACACCTTGCTCTTCAGCGCCTTGTCGATCTCGGTCTGGACGCCGTACTCCTCGAAGATCGGGTAATCCTTCGAATAGAGCTTCACGCGCGACGCCAGCGACGGCATGATCCGCTGAATCAGATCCATGACGTGCTTGTACTCTTGCGCGTTATCGATGCGAATCGCCGAGAAGTCTTCGTTCAGCAAGTCGCGCAGCAGCTTGGCCACGAGGCTCTGCTCGCGGTAAATGACCGCCGGCGCGCGCGCCGTCTCGAACTTGTGGCGCGTGTCCTTCCAGATGTCGTTGAAGTAGTCGAGGTCGCTCAGAATGTCGGCCTCTGGCCGGCCGCCGGCGGCAGTTCGAATGATGACGCCGCCGCCGAATCCGTGATCTTCGCGGAACTTGCGGACGATCCCCCGCAGCCGGTTGCGCTCTTCGCGCGATTCGATTTTTCTGGAGACGCCGACGTGGTCCACCGTCGGCATGAACACGAGGAATCGTCCCGCGAGCGTCGCGTGCGATGTCAGGCGCGCGCCCTTGGTGCCGAGCGGCTCCTTCGCGACCTGCACGACGATCTCCTGTCCTTCTTTCAGGAGCTCTTCGATCTTCGGTTGCGGCCCCCGCTCGCGGCCGCCCTTGCGCTCGCCGCCGCGCTGTCCGCCGGCGCCGTGCCCATTGCCCGTCCCTTCGGCTTCATCGTCGCCCGAATCGAGCCGGTCGTATTCCTCAATCGTGTCGATGACGTCCGACACGTAGAGAAATCCGTCGCGCTCGAGACCGATGTCAATGAACGCGCATTGCATGCCGGGCAGCACTTTGGATACCCGGCCCTTGTAAATATTCCCGACGACTCCCCGCTGCCGTTCGCGCTCGACGAACATCTCGGTTACGAGATCGTCCTCGAGAATGGCCACCTGCGTTTCGTGGCCATTGGACGTCACAATCATTTCCTTCTGCATTCGCGCAACTCCATACGAAAAGGGGCGCGCGCCCCTTTTGCGACGGATCAGCAGGTACGATCGCGTACATCGCGCGAATGAGTGTCATCAATCGTTCGAGAACGTAGCGCATACCAGTCATCCGTCCGCCGCTCGCCTGCTCCAAGCTCAGTACTCGGAACCCAAAGCTCACGGCTTAATTAGTAAACCGACGCATCCGGACGTTCAGGATGAGGCCGAAGCTCGCCAGCGTGGCGATCATCGACGACCCTCCGTAACTCATCAGCGGAAGCGTCAAACCCTTGACCGGCGCCAGGCCGGCCGACATCGTAACGTTGTAAATCACCTGGAACGTGAAGCTGGAAAGCAGCCCCATCACGAGATACACACCCAGCCGGTCCTTGGCCAGACGCGCCGTCTCGAGCGATCGCCAGATCACGAGCAGGTACAAACCGAGCACAACCAGCACGCCGACAAACCCTTGTTCCTCGGCCAGCACGGAAAAAATGAAATCGTTGTGGGCGACCGGCAGGAAGCGGAGCTGGCCCTGCGTGCCCTTCTGAAATCCCTTCCCTAACAACCCGCCGGAGCCGACGGTAATCTGCGCCTGTATCTGCTGATACCCGGCGCCTTTCGCGTCCTGCGAGGGGTCGAAGAATGTTTCGATACGGCCTTTCTGATAGTCCTTGAGCGCAAACTTCCACGCAACAGGCGCCGCGACAATCGCGATCGCGACGAGAACTCCGAGGATGCGCATCCGCATGCCGGCCACATACGAGATGCCGAGAAAGATGGGGAGAATCGTGACGGCCGTGCCCAGATCCGGCTCGCGCGCAATCAACACGAGCGGAACCGCAGCCAGTATTCCCCCGATCACCAAATCGCCCATCGTCGGCAGGCCTCGCCGGTTCTCGCCGAAGAATTTGGCGAGCACGAGCGCGACCCCCACCTTCGCGAATTCCGAGGGCTGCAGGTTGAACACGCGAAGCGAAATCCATCGCCGGGCGCCTCCCGCTACCGTGCCGAAGAGCAGCACGTAGAGGAGCAGCGCGAGCAGTGCGAGATAGATGAAGTGTGACTTGTCGGTCAGCACGCGGTAATCGATCGCGAGACACACCATGAAGGCCGCGAGGCCGATGACGATGGCATACGTCTGCGTCATCGCCAGCCGTGGATTGGTCTGTCCCGTCGTGCTGTAGATCATCGCGACGCCGATGAAACACAGCAGCATCATCGCGCCGAGCAGCAGCCAATCGAGGTGATAGTAGAGGCGGCGTTCGAACATTTCAATTCATGTGCGCCACTGTCGGGGGTGTGGCCGCGACAGTGGGTGCCGCGACAGGATCGGGCGGCGGCGTTGGCCCTTCCGGATCGGGAATCGGGGCGGGCATGTTGAGCTTGGGCAACGGCCGTCCTTCCTTCTTCGCGAAGAACGTTTCCATGATGTGTTTGGCGATCGGTGCCACGCTGGCACCGTGCTCGGCGTGCTCACCGAAAATCACGCCGGCGATCTGCGGATTATCGCGCGGCGCAAAAAACACGAACCAGCCGTGATCGCGCAGATCGCGATCGGTGTGCCCCATCGCCTGCCGGCCGCCCGTGAGCGAGATCACCTGCGCCGTGCCGGTCTTGCCCGACACATCCTTACCGGGGATGCGCGCGCGGCCACCAGTGCCGGCGCCATTGACGACGAAAAACAGACCGTTGTGAATGGCGGCGATAGTCTCGGGCTTCATCTGCACCTTCGACTTCGGAGGAGGCGGCGGGACCGGCACCCATCCCTTCCCGTTTTCGTCGACGGCCTTGAGCAGATGCGGCACATAGCGCGTTCCGCCGTTGGCGACCGTCATCATCATGACAGCCAGCGATACGGGCGTTATCGACACCTGGCCCTGCCCGATCGACACCGAAATCGTTTCGCCGGCGTACCATTTCTCACCGGTCTTCTCTTTCTTCCATTCCGTTGACGGCACGAGTCCGGAAATTTCGTTCGGCAAATCGATCCCGGTTTTCTCGCCGAGACCGAGCAATGTCGCCCACTTGTGAATCTTGTCGACGCCCAGCATGTTCCCGACGGTGTAGAAAAACACGTTGCACGACTGCTCGATGGCGTGCACGATATTCACGCTGCCGTGGCCGCCTTTCTTCCAGCAGTGGAAGTACCGGCCGTAGAACGTCGCGCCGCCTCCGCACGACACGTGAAAATCCGGCGTGATGACGCCCTCTTCGAGCGCTCCAGTGCCCACGACGATCTTGAATGTCGAGCCAGGTGAGTACGTGCCCTGGATCGCGCGATTCATCAGCGGCTTCAGCTTGTCGGTGTTGAGCGCATTCCAGACAGCCGGCTGGATCCCCGCCGCGAAATCGTTGGGGTCGAAGGCGGGCAAGCTCGTGAACGTGAGAACTTCGCCTGAATTCGGATCGAGGATGACGGCGGCACCGTTGAACCCCGCCGCCTTGAACGCATCTTCTGCGGCCCGCTGTAAATCGAGATCGATCGTCAGCTGCACGCGGCGTCCTTCGCTGGCTGGAATTTCTTCGAGCGTGCGAATCTCGCGGCCCACGCTATTGACGACGACTCGCCGTGCGCCGTCTTCGCCCGTCAGGAGCTTGTTGTAGACGCGCTCAACCCCCGACTTGCCGACGATGGCGCCGTTCGGCAAACCCTGAGCGACTTCGCTCTCGCTCGCTTCCCCGACATACCCGAACAGATGCGCCGCGAGATCTTCCGGCGGGTAGCGCCGTGTTGGCACTTCTTCCACGACCACGTCCGGCAGCTCGGTGTCGAGCCGCCGTGCCAGGACGGCCGCGACCTGTGCGAGCGATGCGTCGTTGACGACGACGATCGGTTGATACGTCGGTTCGCGAAGATGGCGCCTGACCTCTCCCTGCACCCATTTCTGATCGAGGCCGGCGACCTCGGATAACACACGGACCGTGTGGTTCAGATCCTTCGTGTGCTCGCGGACGATCGAAATCGTAAACGAGCTGCGGTTCTGCACGAGCACCCGGTTCTCGCGATCGAAGACGACGCCGCGCGGCGCGCGCAGCGCGATTGTGCGCTGATGATTGTTCGCGGCCAGTTCTTCGTACTTCGAGTTCTGGACCACCTGCAGATACCAGAAGCTGAGGGCGAGCGCGGTGAACACGACGCCGAGCAGCACCTGCAGCACCGCAATCCGCACGGTGATCCGGCGGCGATCCTCAACGGGCGGTGAAAAAGAAAGTTCAGACATACTCAATCGAGACGGCGGTTGATGCGCATCTTCCCGCCGGCCATCCGGCGGCGATCCACGAACCCCGGAAACGATTCGGTCAACTGAAACAAGAGCACGCCAGTGAGCGCGTTAGCGGCACCCTGGCTCAGGATCGTGCTATACGGCGACGGGCTGTAGCCCGGGTCCAGCACCGCATAGAGACCTACAAATATGATCGCATGGGCGACCGTCGCTGTGAAGAAGACCAGTGCCCGGGGAAACGGCCGGGTGACGATGAACTGCGACCCGATGATGCCCGTCACGAACCCCAGTACAGTCTTGGCCAGGCCCCCGATGCCGATGATGCTTCTCGTCGTCACCGTTCCCGCCGAGACGGCAATTACCGAGGCGCCCGTCGCCGACAGCGTGTCCTGGGCCAGACCGGCGATCGAGCCGGCGATTAGGCCCGCCACGGGCCCGTCAGCCAGCGCAATGTAGACGACCGCGACAAATACCAGGTCGATCAGATTGGCGCCGGGGGTCAAATACCGCGCAATCGTCGTCTGCAACGCCAGCGCGAGCGCGATGCCGAGCGCAATCGCCGCGGCCTTCACGATGGCCCTTCGGACAAAGGCGCCTGCGCCGGCGGCGACACGACCACGAGCACCTCTTCGAGCCGGTTGAAGTCCACCGATGGGCGGACCCGAATGACGGAAAGACCGTTGCCGCGATCAACGCTTTGGACCGTTCCGATCGCAAAGCCTCGCGGATAGATGCCGTCGATGCCCGACGTAACGACGGCGTCTCCGATTTTGACGTCGGCGATATCCGACACGTAGTTCATCCGCAACAGCTCTTCGCCGGTGCCGAGAATGACGCCTTGCGCGCGCGAGCGTTCGATGAGCGCGCCGGCGCCGGCGTTGCGATCGACGAGCAGCTGCACCTTCGATGCGTGCGCAGTCGGCGTCACGACACGGCCGACCACGCCGGTCGGCGCGATGACCGCCATATTGACGTGCACGCCCGCTTTGCTGCCGCGATCGATCGTGACCGTCCGTGAATCGGGGCTCGCGCCGGCGCCGATGACGATGGTCGGAAGCGTCTTGATCGCGACTTGGCGCTGGAAGCCAAGCAGTTGCTCCAGCTGGCGTGCGCGCTCGGCTTCGGCACGCTCCTGCTGCAGCTGCACCTGCGTTTCGCCAAGCTCGCGCTTGAGGCGTTCGTTTTCCGCGCGCACACCGCGCAGATTCGCGTAGCCGTTCCATGCGCGGCGGATGCTGCCGGTGCCGCCCGCCGCGAACCGCTGAACTTCGGCGAAGGTGCCGAACGTGACGACCTCGAGCAGCGGAACGCCGCTGCGCGAATTCACTTGTGCGGAGATCAGGATGATGTGGCCGAGCATCACGGCAATGAAGAGGACCGTCGTGCGCTGGCGGATATCCGTTAGGGCCATTAGAACAACAACAGACTGTAGCCTCTAGACTTTGGACTTTGGCCAAAGCCTAAAGCCAAGAGCCCAGAGCCTAATCAATCGAAATCTTCCTGAGCAGATTGAAATCGGACAGCATCTTGCCGGCGCCGAGGACGACCGACGACAACGGATCCTCGGCCATCGCCAGCGGCAGCCCCGTTTCTTCCCTCAGGCGCTTGTCGAGATTTTTCAACATCGATCCGCCGCCGGTCAGCACGATGCCGCGATCGACGATGTCGGCCGACAACTCGGGCGGCGTGCGTTCGAGCGCCACGCGAACCGCGTCGACAATGACATTCACCGTCTCGGTGAGCGCCTCGCGAATCTCTTCATCGGTAATCGTGATGGTCTTCGGCACACCCTCGATCAAATGCCTGCCCTTGATCTCCATCGTCATCCGCTCTTCGAGCGGATATGCCGATCCGATCTCGATTTTGATCTGTTCGGCGGTGCGTTCGCCGATCAGCAGGTTGTAGGTCTTGCGGATGTACTGAATGATGGCCTCGTCCATCTCGTTGCCCGCAACGCGCACGGCTTTGCTGTACACGATGCCGGCGAGCGAGATGACCGCGATGTCGGTGGTGCCGCCGCCGATATCGACGATCATGTTTCCGGACGGTTCGGTAATGGGCATGCCGGCGCCGATGGCCGCCGCCATCGCCTCCTCGACCAGGTGCACTTCACTGGCTTTGGCGCGATACGCGCTGTCTTTGACCGCCCGCTTCTCGACCTGGGTAATCTCGGACGGAACGCCGATGACGATGCGCGGGCGCACCCACACGTTGCGGTTGTGCGCTTTCTTGATGAAATACGTCAGCATCTTCTCGGTGACTTCGAAGTCGGCGATGACGCCGTCTTTCATCGGCTTGATCGCGACGATGTTGCCCGGCGTGCGGCCCAGCATCTCCTTCGCGTCGCGGCCCACCGCTTCGACCCGGCCGTTCAGTTTGTTGATGGCGACGATCGACGGCTCGTTGACCACGATGCCCTTGCCCCGCGCGTAGACGCACGTGTTGGCGGTCCCGAGGTCGATGGCGAGGTCGCTCGAAAACAACGAGAAGACCGAACGAAGACTCACAGTTCACTCCTTGTGGCGAGAAGGATCCCGTTCTTGCCGCGATCCTTCACGCGATACATCGCCATGTCGGCCGCTTTGATGAGCTCTTCGGCGGTGCCGGCCACATCGGGAAGCGTGGCGACGCCCACCGATGCCGTTAAACGAATATCGAAGCCTTCATCGGCGAGAAATGCGTGCGCGGCCACGCGCTCGCGTACACGATCGCCGACGGCGACGGCGCCCTCGCTGTTGGTTTCGGGCAGCACGACGGCGAATTCGTCGCCGCCGAATCGAGCGGCCATGTCGGTTTCGCGGGCGCACGCGCGAATCACATGCGCGGCTTCGACGAGCGCGCGGCTGCCGCACAAGTGCCCGTGGCGATCGTTGACGCCCTTGAAGCCGTCGAGATCGATGAAGAGCAGCGAGAGCGGCCGCCCGCTGCGCGACGCGCGCTTGGACTCGCGCCGCAGCACTTGATTGAGATAGCGCGAATTGGAGAGGCCGGTGAGATCGTCGGTCACCGACTCCGCCCGCGCGCGCTCCAGGTGGAGCGTCGTATCGAGCGCGAGCGCCGGCGTCTCGAGCATGACCCGCACCGCCGACAGCACGGCCGGCGGCAGCGCCGGAGTATCGGAGGCCACCACCGGGTCGAGCGCGATCAGCGCGCCGATGTTCTTCGCGCGGCAGCGGAGCGGAAATGCGACGACCGCGGCCGCAGGGCCCTGCGACACACGGCGATCAGCCTCGATATTGGCGCTCATGAACTCTTCGTTGTGATCGACGACCCACCGCGCGATGCGCGTCATGACGTCGGCGAATGGCTGACAGGGACCGCGATCGGCGAGCACACGCATCTGTGAAGGTGCATCAACCACGACAGCGCAACAGTCGGACTGAAACCAGCCTTGCGCGTGCTGGATCAGCGCCTCGGCCACTCGGCTCGGTTCGAGGGTGGCATTGACGGAGCGGATCAAATCGACCAGCGTGTCACGGCGGTTGAGCCGATCGTGCAGGACCTCAGCCCCTTGGCGGAGACGTACTGCCAGATCTGCCTGAGCGCCGCGGGGGGCGGCTGGATTCGTGCGCGGAGCTCCCGGCATCTTCGCTCGAAGTAAAACTCCCTGTAAGTGCTTCTATACAACGTAAATACTAACACACGGCCCAACGCGTTCCGGCTTGCCGATTCCCGTCTCTTCACCAACTTGCAGCGTCCAAATGCATGACGTACGATAGTCAGCTCTTTCATTTATCGGTTGTACACAGCATTTACTGAGGGGTTTGTCGCGTAATGACCATGCTTGATCGCATGAGGCGACACCGGAACTGGCTCAAGTGGAGCCTGGCCCTGGTCGTTCTCACGTTTGTCGTGTTCTACATCCCGAGTTTCCTGAATTCGTCGGCCGCGACGACCGGCCCGGGCGCGGCCGACCGGCTGGCCGCCGTCAACGGCGAGCCAATCACGGTCGCCGATTTTCGGCGGCGATATCAGGCACAGGTCAACGCCTACCGCGCGTCCTACGGCGGCAACCTGACCGACGCCCTGCTGGTTCAGATGCAGGTGCCTCAGACGGTGCTGCAGCAGATGATTCAGGAGAAGGCCGAGCTGAACGAGGCCGAGCGGCAGGGCATTACCGTGACCGATGAAGAAGTGCGCAATCAGATCATGTCCATCCCCGGCCTTCAGGAGAATGGGCACTTCATCGGCGAGCAGCGCTACGTCCAGCTCCTGCGCGCGCAGGATCCGCCGATGACTCCCGCCGACTTCGAGCGGACCGTGCGTCAGAGCCTGATGCTCGACAAGTTTCGCGCGGGCCTGACCGAATGGATGGCGATTGCCGACGCCGATCTCGAACGCGAATACAAAAAGCGCAACGAGAAAGTCACGCTGGATGTGGTCGCGATCCTCGCCGACAATTTCAAGAACCAGGTCAATCCAACCGACGCCGAGATCGCGGCTCACTACAACGCGCACAAAGAGAGCTACCGGCTGCCCGAACAGCGAAAGGTGAAGTTCGTCCGCATCAGCACGGCCGACATCATCGCGAAGATCAAGGTGCCGAAAAGCGACGTCGAGGCGTTCTACAACGAGCATCTCGGTCAATACACGACGCCCGAGTCGATTCGCGCGAGCCACATCCTGATGAAGACCGAAGGCAAGAACGACGCGGATGTGCGCGCCAAGGCCGAGCAGGTGCTGAAGGAAGCGAAGGCGCCCGGCGCCGATTTCGCGGCGCTCGCGAAGAAATATTCCGAGGACGATTCAAACGCCGCGCAGGGCGGCGACCTCGACTATTTTTCGCGCGGACGGATGGTGCCCGAATTCGAGAACGCGGCGTTTGCGATGCAGCCTGGCCAGATAAGCGACCTCGTCAAAACGCAGTTCGGCTACCACATTATCAAGGTGACCGATCGGAAACCGGCAATCGTACGCGGCTTGTCGGATCCCGAGGTGTACAAGGAAATCGAGACGCAGGTGCTGCGTCAACAGGCCGAAGTGCAGGCGAACGAACAAGCCGCGTCTCTGGCGGCGGAAGCGACGACGCCGGCGGCGCTCGAGAAAGCTGCCGCGTCGCGAGGCCTCAAGGTCGAGGAGTCCGACTTCTTTTCGCGCGGCGGGATGATTACCGCCCTCGGACCGCAATCGCCTGTCACACAGATGGCATTTCAACTCGACGACAACAAAGTCAGCGAGCCCGTGCCTGGCCCGCTCGGCCACGTGATCTTCTACGTGTCTGGGAAGAAAGCCCCATACGTTCCGAGCCTCGAAGAGGTCCGCGGCAAGGTTCGCGATGATTTGATCCAGGAGCGCGCGGTCGCGCTCGCCAAGCAGAAAGCGTCGACGCTCGCGGCTCAGCTGAAGACGGCGAGCAATTTCCAGGCGGCGGCCAAAGCCGCGGGGCTCGAGGCGGTGACGACGCAGCCGCTCGCCCGCGACGCGGTCATTCCAAACATCGGCAAGAGCGCCGAGATCGACAGGATCGCGTTCTCGCTGCCGGTGGGCGGTGTGAGCGACGCGATCACGACGCCGCAGGGTGCCGCCATCATTCGCGTGGCCTCGCGGCCCGAGGTGACGCCGGCCGACTACGCGATGGCGAAAGACAAGTTCCGCGCCGACGTCCTCAACGAGCGGCGGATGCGCTTCTATCAGACCTACATGGAAAAAGCGCGCGCGAAGATGAAGATCGACGTCAACGACGAAGCTCTCAGGCGAGCGATCGGCTCATAGTCCTTTTCAGTTCCGACGCAGAGACGCAAAGACGCAGATTTTTATTCCTTCAACACAGAGAACACAGAGGCACGGAGATTCACAGAGCAGACCTCTGTAGACAGAGCAACTTCGCGCCGTTGGCGCACGAGGGAATGAAAGACCACAAATACAAATCGCCTCTGCAATCCCCTGGCGTTTGCATTTGTGGTCTTTCATTCCCTCGTGATGGCCGCACAAGCGGCCATCGAAGTTGCTTAGGCTCTGTGCTCTCTGCGTCTCTGTGATGAGGTTTTTAGCTGGAAGCTGATAGCTGGCAGCTGGCAGCCGCAGCTTCATCGAATCAAGCTGAACGGCATTAACGCAAGCGGTTCGCCGGGTCTGAACAGCCGCGCGGGGGCCGTCAGGACACCGAGTGTTTGCCGCTGGCCGCTGCCAATCATCGCCGCCAGGAGTTCCAGTTCCGAATCGCCCGATTGTCCGGTCAGCTGCTCCCCAATCAACTCGAACAGCGTTTTGCGGGGCGGATACGTCACGAGATCGACCTCGGTGTCGGCCGCGATACCGGCTTTCTCTTTGGCGATCGCGACGGCGCGATCGAGGCCTCCGAGCGCATCGACCAGTCCGTTTTGGCGCGCCTGAGCACCCGTCCAAACGCGGCCGCGCGCGAGCTGCTCGACTTTCGCCGCCGGCATCTTTCGCGATGCCGCCACTTTCTGGATCCATTGGTCGTAAAAATCGTGGAGCTGTTCCTGGACTTTACTCCGCTCGGATGGTGTAAACGGCCGCACCGGTGATTCGATCTCGGCATTTTTTCCGATGCTCACCGATTCGATCGTCATCCCCAACTTTTGGTACGTGCCGCCGATCACGAACTTGCCGCCGAAGATCCCGATTGATCCGGTCAGCGTCGCCGGCTGCGCGACGATTTGCGGGGCCGCCATGGCCAGGTAATAGCCGCCCGATGCCGCCAGATCCGACATCGACGCGACGAGCGGTCTCGCCGGTTTCTGATCGCGCGTCACGACGAGCTCGCGCCAGATGGCGTCGGAGGCAACGCTCGACCCTCCGGGGCTGTCGATGCGCAGGATGATCGCGCGCACGCTGGTGTCGGCGCGCGCCGCGCGGATGGCCTTGAGAAGGGCGTTCGAGCCCATCACCTCACCGTTGAGCGGATCGAATCCGCCTTTTCCTGAAGCGATGACTCCCGACATATAAATCACGGCGATGCGCGGGGCTTTTGCCCTCACCGAGCCGCGGCGGCCGCGCGCGTAGTCCTCGCCTTCGATTGAATTTTTCGCCATCGCGCCGAGATCGTCGAGCTGATCCTCATACGCGAGTTTGTCGACGAGTCCGGCGCTGACGGCCCGCTCGGGAAGAAACGGACCCTCATCGATCAGCGCTTTCACGTTCTCGACGGTCTTCTTGCGTCCATCGGCAATCCCGTGCACGAGCTGCTCGAACATGTCGCGGTTCATCGATTCCGCCATCTCGCGATGCGGCGGCGTGAATCCACGCTCGGTCAACTGGTTCGGCGCGGTTTTGTATTCGCCGATGCGCTCGAAATCGGCCTGCGCGCCAATCTTGTCGAGCGTGCCCTTGAGAAACACTTCGTACGAGGCCAGGCCTTTGACGTCGAGCGGGCTCGTCGGCGGCATGAAAATGCGCTCGGCCGCCGTCGCCAGGTAATACTCGCGATCGCCGCCGTACTCGAGATACGCCGCCACATGTTTTCCCGATTTACGGAAGTCGATGATCGCGTCGCGGAGCTCCTGGATTTTCGCCCAATAGGGCGACGCGAGTGGCGTCGGTACCACGAGGACGGAGTCGACGCGCGAATCGGTTTTGGCGCGCTGCAGCGACTCGATGTAGGTGCGCAGCGTCTGGGCGCGCGCACCGCCGGTGACCTGACCGAGGACGTCGTTCGGCGGCCGCTCCACCAGATCGCCGCCGATTCGCAGGATGAGCGTCGAGTGCTCGGCGACGCGTGGGCCGCGCCCGACGATCATCCAGCCGGCAACCGTTGCCGCCACCCCGACGAGGAAGAACAGGACGACGAGGGTGACGAAGAATTTCAACAGACGGCGCTTGGCCACGGCAACCTCCTCAGGTTTGGCTACCTTAATATAAGCGCATGACTTTCGATGACGTTCACGCGGCCCGGTCGATTGTCTATCGGACGCTCAAACCCACGCCGCTAATCGCCCATCCGCTGCTCCGTTATCGCACGGGCCTCGATATTTTTGTGAAACACGAGAATCACAACCCGACAGGCGCGTTCAAGGTTCGCGGCGGCCTGAATCTGGTGGCGAATTTGAGCGCGGCTGACCGCCGCGGGGTCATCACCGCCTCGACCGGCAATCACGGCCAGTCGATTGCGCTTGCGTGTCAACGCGAAGGCGTTCCCTGCACGGTCGTCGTCCCCGTCGGAAATAATCCGGACAAGAACGCCGCGATGCGCGCCTTTGGCGCGACCGTGCTCGAAGTCGGCCGCGACTTCGACGAGGCCCGCGAGCATGTGGAGCAACTGCACCAATCGAAAGGCCTGCGGTACGTGCATTCGGCCAACGAGCCGGACCTCATCGCGGGCGTGGCGACGTACGCCGCGGAGTTATTCGAGGAGATGCCGGACGTGGATGCCGTGCTCGTGCCGATCGGCGGCGGCAGCGGCGCCTGCGGATGCGCGCTCGTGCGCACGTGGACAGGCAGCCGCGCCAAAGTGATCGGCATCCAGGCCGAAGGTGCCGACGCGTTTACGCGGTCGTGGCGAAGCGGGAATCGCGTCGCCGCTGATCGCATCGAGACATTTGCCGAGGGCCTGGCGACCCGCATCACCTTCGATCTGACGTTCGATATCCTGCGGCGGGAACTCGACGACATCGTCACGCTCAGCGAGGACGAGTTGTGCGAAGGCGTGCGCATGGCGCTCGAGACCACACATAACCTGGCGGAAGGCGCCGGCGCGGCGTCGCTCGCCGCAGCGGCGAAGCTGCGCGATCGCCTGGTCGGCAAGCGTGTGGTGTGCGTCATGACCGGCGGCAACATCGACCGCCCGACGCTGACGCGGATCCTGAACGGCTGAACGACGTCCACCGGTGTCAAGCGGAGGTATACTGAAGGGCCCTGCCGATCGGATCGCCTGTCTACGCGGAAGTGGCGGAACTGGCAGACGCGCTAGCCTCAGGAGCTAGTGGGAGCAATCCCATCGGGGTTCAAATCCCCGCTTCCGCACCACACACGTTTCCTGGCTTCGCGTAAGCGCGGCAACTTTGGCGCCAGAATGGATAGTCTGATATTGTCAGGTGGCGCCTGTCGAAAGGTTACAGTTGCAACAACCAGATAAAACGCTCTCTGAGTCGCATTCGACCTGTGTCGCCAACCAGTGCCCGAAGTGTCACCGACTCGAGCACGTCACGGTAGAACAGACCATCATGGGTGAGACGATCATCACGACCTGTCACTGCAAGGCATGTGGCTACTCGTGGCATCCCGTCGTCGAACGGTAAGCACGAAGGTTAATCCTCGCGCAGCGACCGAGCCGGCTCGATCGCGAGCACGCGCCGCGCGGGAAAATAGCACGCAGCCATCGCGACCACCGAGAGGCCGCACGCTACGGCGGCCAGCGTGAGCGGGTCAGACGCGGACACGCCGACGAGCATACCTCGCATGACTCGTCCGGAGATGTAAAGACCTGGAAGACCGGCGAGAATCCCCCATCCAATCAGTCGCGCGCTTTCGCCGAGCATCAACCTCAAGAGGCGGCGATGATCGGCACCGAGCGCGAGACGTACCGCGAATTCGTGGCGACGTTTGGTGACCGATCCCGACACGACGCCGAACAGGCCCATCGCGGCGAGCGCCAACGCTCCGAGCGCAAAGCCGGCCACCAGCACCGCGCTGATGCGCGGCTGACGAAGCGAATCATCGACGATCTGATTGGCCGTTCGTACCTCGCTGATCGCGAGCTCGGGGTTCAAGCCTCGGATCGCGGCGGTCACTTCCCGAATCATTTCTTCCGGTGCGCGGGTGGAACGCACCACGAACGACATTGTGCGGGTTCCCCAATCCTCTGCACGGACGAACACTTGCGGCCGGCCGTCCTCGTGGACGTCGTACATCCTCGCCTGATCGACCACACCGACGACCGTGAGTGATTGATTCCTGAATCTCATCACCGTTCCCAGCGGGCTCGTGGTCGGAAAAAACTGCCGCGCGAGATGACGATCGATCAACACCTCGCGGATCCCTTGACGGCGCAGCGGCTCGAACGGGCGGCCGGCAATCACCCGCATGCCGATCACCTGCGGATATGTAGCCCGGACGGCGATCACATCAACTAACGGTGAGTCTTGCTCTCGGGCGCCGGTGTTTCCCGGAGCGCCAGGGAATGAGACCGGCGTTTGACTCGCTGATGACGTCAGCGGAAGCGCGGTGGCGGCGCTCACGCCGGCGACTCCGCGAATCGCGGACAGCGCAGATTCGATCCGGTCTTGTTGCGCGACCACGTCAGCGGCATTCGGAATCAACTGAGACGGCATCGGCACGCGTAGAGAAATGACGCTCTCCGGGCGGAAGCCGGGATCGGCGCTCAGCAGCCGCCCGAAACTGCGGGCGACTAGGCCGCCAGTGCAAAGGAGGATCAGCGACAGGCCCACTTGTGCGACCACAATGCCCCGCCGCATGCGGCCGTGACCACCGCCGCCGCGAACGGCGCTTTTCGCCAATAGCACCGAAAGCGAGCTGCGCGACGCCCACACCGCCGGCACCGTCGCGGCCAATAGCCCAAGCATCGCGCCAAGCCCGATCACGATGCCGGCGATCCGCCAATCAACCGCTATCGCTTCACGGCGAGGTAGATCGAGCGGAGCGAGTGCGACGAGCGCACGCGTGCCCCAGATAGCCATCACGGCGGCGGCGACGCCGCCAAGGAAACCGAGCCCGCCGCCCTCGAGAATCGTCGCGCGGACGATGGCGATGCCGTCCGCCCCAAGCGCGCGCGATACGGCAAATTCGTGCTCACGCTGCGCGGCACGCGCGAGAAGTACCGACGCGAGATTGACCACCAGCACTAGTACCAGAAAGGTGCCAGCCAAGCCGAGGATCACGAGTGCGGGCCGCACCCCGGCAACGAGGTCGGCCTTGAGTCGTGATGGATAGAGCCTCAGGCCGCGGCCCCGAAAATCCCGCTGGTCGACGATCCGGCCGACGGCATCGATTGCGGCCGCGACGATGTTCGGGGGGGTGCCGTGTCGCGCACGTATCAGGCCCCCGTAGTTGCCGTCGCTGGGATCTGTTTCTGCAAGGTTGACATCGAATGTGATGTACGCGTCGGCACCCTGCGGGGGACCGAGACTTGCGTTCTGCACGAACGCGAAGTGTGGCGGCATGACACCGATCACCTGATAGGGCTCGCCGTTCAGGCGCACGTTCGTGCCGACGACCGAGGAATCGCCGCCGAGCCGGCGCCAAAGGCGATGCGTGAGAACGATCAGGTTTGGACGGCCGGGACCGACTTCACTCGCGGCGAAGCCACGGCCCAGCATGGGCGCCGCGCCAAGCACATCGAACAATTGCGGTGATGTTGCGATGACGGCGACTTCTGTTGGATCGGTGTCGCGCGATGTGGATAGGGTTCGCAGCAAACGCTCGAGTCCAACCGCATCCTCAATGACCCCAGCGGTCTTCTGCATCAGCGCAACATCGGTGCCGCCGAGCCATCCGCGATGCATGTCGAACACGGGACCGTAGTCGCGCCAGACAAAATACAAGTCGTCGGGATACTTGTAAGGCATCGGGTCGATCAGAATCTTCTGGACGACCGTGTACACGACGGCGACGGCCCCGAGACCTACGGTGAGTGTTCCGACGATGGCGGCGACGAAGATGGGCGCGCGGAGCAGCCGGCGCGTCGCCAGTTCCGCGTCACGGCGCCAGGACACAGCAGGACGTATGCGCTCGCACAAACCGTTGCGCAGCGCGTCGAGAAAGGCAACGGCGAAGACACGCATCAGCGCAAGTACGCCGTGCCGGCGCCAGGCATCAAGGGCTTGGTCAATGTAAGCCTCGGTCAACGCCTCTCCCATTTCTTCGCGGAATGCCGCTGGGTAGAGCCACAGGAGCGAACCGAAATACCGCTTCATCGTGTCGGCTTCACCAGCAGGCCCTGGCTTCGCGCGGCGCTCGTGAGCGATTGCAGACGGCGCGCCTCGGCTCTTGCCACGAGAAGGCCCTTTTCGGTAATCCGGTAATAGTTGCGCCGCTCATCGTCGCCCTTGCGCACGGGGCGGCGGTCGGCCGGCTGGATGAGGTTCTGGTCGACCATTCGCGCGAGCGCGCGATACATCGTTCCGAGATCGGGGACAGAGGCGTCGCCGCGCTCCTGAATGTCTTGGATGATTCCGTAGCCGTGACGTTCGGCGGCCGCGAGACTCAGGAGGATATGAAATTCCACTGCCCTCAACGGAAGGTACGAATCCGCCGTGTGTCGAGCCTTGTCCATATCGAGGTTATCTCCTCGCCGTGGATCTCAGTGTATATCACATGCATGCGCTACGCATACATAAGGGGTTTCGTGGCCCCGCCGGAACCGGCAGGGTGGAGGCGGGTCTCAGGCTTCCTTTCGTCGGTCCTTTTTCGGACGCAAGGTCGCCTTCGCCGGTATGTGGGTCTCAACGATTTCCCACGTGTGGTGACAGAATTCACACGTGTGAGACACGTGCAACGTCGCTCCCTTTATCACCTGCGCTATGCGCACTCCACCCGATTGTTTGCATCGGAGGCAAGGGATGTTGTTGAGCATTTTGAAGAAGCAGGCGACCGCACCGACTCTAGTCGTAGAGACGACTGCGTGTCTATTCGCGTTTACATGTAGCGTTCCGATTGTTGGAAAAAGGGGAGCATATGGGCGCTGAAGTACACTAACGTCCATGATCGCCCAAACCAATCCACGCCCGGGACGCAATGAGCCATGTCACTGTGGTTCTGGACGAAAGTACAAACACTGCTGCCTCGCGAAGGACGAACGGACCGCCAGTTCGGCGCGCGCGAAGGCTGCCGAGCAGGCACCAGCCCCATCTGCGGAGAAGGCTGCCACGGCCAACACACGTCCCCGGAAGGCGCAAACGGAGCAACCCTGGAAGGCGAAAACCGCTCGTGGATTCGTTCCACGCGCACGGGGTCCGCGCAAAGTCGGCGGCAGTTAGTGGTATAGTCGCCGGCCTCAAGGGGCCTTTTCAGAAGTGTCTATCAAAGCGCTTCTCATAGTCCTTCTGTTGGCGACCGCGTCCACTTCAGCAGCGGTCGCCCAAACCCCACTGCAAGACCGGTACTTCGAGTCCAACGGCGTGCGCATCCGCTACGTCGACCAAGGGAGCGGCTCGCCGATCATCCTGGTGCACGGCTTTACACGAACGCTCGAAAAAGACTGGCTTGATACCGGCGCGCTCGCAAAGCTTGCCGCGACGCATCGCGTGATTGCTGTCGACCTGCGGGGCCACGGCAAGAGCGGAAAGCCCCACGATGCTGACGCGTACGGTGAGGATCTGCAGCTCGATGTGATTAGACTGATGGACCATCTCAATATCGCGCGCGCGCACATGGTCGGACACTCCGCCGGATGCTCCGTCGTCGGCCGCCTCGCCGTTACACATCCCCAGCGCGTTATCACCGCGATCCTCGGCGCCGGGACCATCCTTCATGGCGTATGGGAGCCCTCAGACGATGAGGATGCGAAAGAGTCCGCCGCCGACGTCAAGAGCATTCCGCCGTTTCGCAACATGATTATTCGTTTGACGCCTCGAGACGAGCCGCCGCGCAGCGAGGCGACGATCCACATGTTCTCGGCGCAATTGACCGACGGCAATGATCTCGATGCGCTGATGGCCTTCCGCCTGGCTGGTGGGCGGGGACAGCTTTCGAGCGACGAAGCCGTGAAGGCGATCAAGGTTCCGGTGCTCGCGATTGTTGGCGATCAGGATCCAACGGTCGCCAGCGTCAGGAATTTCCAGAAATTTCTACCGTCTGTCCGCGTCGTTGAAATCAAGGGAGCGACCCACGGCGGGGACCGGATGTCGGTCCGCCGGCCGGAATTTATCGATGCGGTGCTGCAGTTTGTTGCACAGCACAATTAACACTACCTGCACCGGCGCGAACAGTGATACAAGCTACGGTGCCATACACAAAATTACGGGGCGTTCCACGCCCTGGCACCGCAACCGCTTCGGAGGGAGGAGCGACGCATGAAGAAATTCGCATCCTTGACGGCACTGGCGATCGTGGCAATCGGCGTCTCCATGGCAGCGCAGACAGGGACCCCCAACAACGCGCTCACCGCAAAGGAAAAGGCCGAGGGTTGGAAGTTGCTCTTCGACGGCACGAATCTGAACAACTTCGTTCCGCAGGGTAAGGCGCAGTGGAAAGTCGTCGACGGCGCCATCCAGGGCGCAGGCGCCGGCGGCTGGCTCGCCAGCAAAGAGGACTTCACGAATTTCGAGCTCCAGGTCGATTTCCGCACGAGCGCGCCGAATATCAACAGCGGCGTGTTCCTGCGTCGGGGTCGCGAGGACGGCGACTCGCATCAAATCGGCTACGAGCTGCAGATTCGCAATCCCTCGCCCGGCGACAAGCCGTACGACGGCAAGTCCGACAACCACAATGCCTATTACACCGGCAGCTTCTCGGGCCATCTCAAGAGCAAGAACGAGCCGACGGTCGTCATGGGCAAATGGCATCACTTCGACGTAACGGCGCAAGGCGACCACTTCATCGTCATGTTCGACGGCAAGAAAGTGCTCGATGATCACCACGCGCAGTTCAAGTCCGGAGCCATCGGGCTGCAGCGCACTGGACAGGATATCGAGTTCCGGAACATCAAAATCAAGCCGCTCTAGACGCGTGTTCCGACGCAGCGTCGCGGAGGCGCCGAGCTCTTTTTTGGAAGAAAAAGATCTTTGCGCCTCCCGCGTGTTTACGTCGAGCGACAAAACTCCATAACCACTCGACGTGCGCTTCCGGACCCGCCCCTCAATCACAACTGCGTTGGTATGCCTTGCGCTTGCGCGCGCCGACGCCGCAGCTCAGTCACAAAGTCCTGACGCGCCAGAAGCCACTCCGCGATCGGCGCCGGTCACCACCGTCACCACTCCGATCACCATTGATGGCGCGCTCGATGAAGCGCCCTGGCACACCGCGCCAAAAATCGGCGACCTCATTCAGCGGCAGCCGCAACCCGGTCAGCCGCCGACTGAGCGCACCGACGTCATCCTTCTGCGCGACCAGGACAATCTGTACGTCGGCGTCATCGCGTACGACTCGGAACCGGCCAAAATTCTCGGCTCGCAGATGGCCCGGGACGGCAGTCTGATGGCGGACGACCGTATTGAAATTCTGCTCGACACGTTCCGCGATCAGCGGAGCGCGTTTTATTTCGCGACCAATCCCGTCGGAGCGCTCGTCGACGGCCTCGCTTTCGCCAACGGCCAGTTGAACACGGAGTGGGACGCGATTTGGCAGGTGAAGACACAGCACACCGCGCAAGGGTGGGTCGCGGAATTCGCGATTCCGTTCAAGAGCCTGAGCTTCCCCGCTGGAGAGAACGTGTGGGGCTTCAACGTCGCTCGGAACATTTATCGAAAGCTCGAAGATGGCCGGTTTTCGGGCGCGCGGCTCGAAACCCAGTTCCTGCAGGTATCAGAGGCGGGAATCATCACGAATCTCGGCGGACTGACGCAGGGCGTCGGCCTCGACGTCCGGCCGTTTATGGCAGGCAGCTGGCTGCACACCGAAACCAGCGGCGCCGATCGACTGAACAGAAAGCCTGGACTCGATCTGTTCTACAACATCACGCCGAGCCTGAAGCTGACCGCGTCGGTCAACACCGACTTCGGCGAAACCGAGGTAGACGCCCGTCAAATCAATCTTTCGCGCTTTTCGGTGCTGTTTCCGGAAAAGCGGTCGTTTTTCCTCGAAGGCGCCGGCGTCTTCAGCTTCGCGAGCACGGGGCCCGAGGTGCCCGGCGGCATCCCGCCAACAGGCGCTGACCTCTATCCGTTTTTCAGCCGCCGGATTGGCTTGATCGAAGGGCTCGAAGTCCCGATGGAAACGGGCATCAAATTGACTGGAACGGTCGGCCGTACGGACATCGGGATCCTCAACGTCCAGACGGGCGACCTTCGCGCGGGCAACGCGCTCGTCGTCGACGACAAGAATTTCTTCGTCGCGCGAGTCAAACGGAATCTGTTCAAGCAATCCTACGTCGGTCTCATTGCGACCGACGGCCATCCAGCACGCGGCTTGTCCGGACAGACCTACGGCGCCGACATGCGGCTGGCGACGTCGAGGTTTCTCGGCGGGTCCCGGAATTTCGTCGTGAACGCTTACGGCGTGCGAGCCGCAAACCGTGGTGTGAGCGACAACGACTGGTCGTACGGCTTCTCCGCCTCTTACCCGAACGACAAGTATCTTGCCCAAGTCGCGTTTCGCGAGATCCAAAAGAACTTCAAGCCGGGTCTGGGATTCGTGCAGCGCGACAACGTGCAGATGCTGCGCGTTGCCGGCAGCTACAATCCGCGCCCGAAACACTTCCTGAACATTCAGCAGATGTTTCACGACGTGTTCTATACGCGGTTTACGCGGTTGGACAATCACCAGGTCGAAAGCTGGGATCTGTATATGACGATCCTCGACTGGCATTTCAACTCGGGTGACGCCACCCACGCGATTCTTGATTTCAACCCGACCTACGAGCGGCTGTTCGAACGATTCGAAATCGCGCCGGGCGTTGTCCTGCAGCCGGGCGAATACCGCTTTACGCGGTTCAAGACGAACCCATTCACGACGGCATCCAAGCGCCGGCTGGCGGGCTCCGTCACTGTGACGTTCGGCAATTACTGGTCGGGACAGGCCGAGCAGATCATGACGTCGCTCTCCTACAAAATGCCGCCCTGGTTCTCTGTTGCACTCTCGACGAACCAGACGTTCGCGCGGCTGCCGGAAGGCGATTTCATCACCCGCATCTTCACGACGAACGTGGCGTACTCGGTGTCGCCGTCGCTGTCGTTCTCGAACCTGATTCAATACGACAACCGATCGAGAAATCTCGGCTGGCAGAGCCGCATGCGATGGACGCTGCAGCCGGGCCGCGATTTCTTCATCGCGTTCAATCAGGGATGGATTGAAGATGAAACGAATCGCCGAGGGTTCATGTTTCAGGACACGAAACTCTCGGCGAAGTTTCAGTACTCGATTCGATTCTGACGGCCGGCGGTCACCGGACGATCATCGGTTCGAAGTTGAACAGGTTTCGGCTGTCGTGGTCGACCGTGACTTTTATCCACTGAACGTTGGGGCTCCCGAACGTACACACACGCGTGAAGTTGGGCAGCAGGCTCGTCGGACTATCGAGCGGTTTATCGACTTTGAAGAAGTGCGTATCGCCATGCACGAGGACGACCTCGCCGCCGACAGCGCCAAACGCGACCGTCTCCTCGCGCAACGCCGCTAAAAAGGCGTTGTACCCGTCGTAGTTGGCCAGGTTCGGATCGATCGTGGGCGGCGCCGGCGGGGGCGGCGGATCGATGCATTCTCCTTGCGCCGCTCGAACGCACGTTCGCTCGTTGTCGGTCTCTGTTTCGGGCAGATCAAAGCTCGGATCGGCCTGTATCGTCACGACAAGGCCGCGCGCGTGCCGCGCAATCGCCATATCAAATGTTTCGCGCAAAAACGCGATGTTCGCGGCGTCACGATCGCGGTATTCGGCGTTCGCGAGGTCGCAGTCGGCAGGCGTCCGTTTCGTGTTGCTGCGCGTGCACTGGCCTGGATTGATCTTGTTGTTGTTGCTGCCAGGCACATTGAGACCGAGGAATACGACTTCGCCGTACGTCCACCGCGTATTCTCCGGATACGACGTCCCGGGCACCACGCCCACATATTGATGCTCCAACGGCATTTTCCTTTGGCCAAAGCTGTCGGGCGTGGCGAACATCAGGGTGCGAATGAATCGCAGTCTCTCGAGAGGATCGAAGTTGCCGTTGTTGTTCCTGTGACAATCGGTCCACTCGTTGTCGCCCGGCACATAAATCATGGGGGCAGCAAACGTATTGAAACGATCGATGGCATCCGTATAGAAAACATTTTCGCAGCGTGAGCTGCCGCTCTTGATGTCGCCGTCAAAGATCGTGAACCGCACATTCGAGTTGTTGATGTCCTCAATCAGCGCGGGGATGGCGTCCTTCTCGGCCTGCGAGTACGGCGTATCGCCCCAAAGCGCGAAACTGAAATTTTCGTGGCCATGAAAGTCCGGCGCCGGCTGTCCTGCCGATCTCGCTCCACCAATCGTCAAGGCGACTCCGACCGCAAGCGCGATGAGTCCGTTTCGCGTCGACATAGCCGCTCCTGTTCCGGAAATGGGTTGACGGAAAATGGACCGCGATTATGGAAACGCGATGAGGGCGTGTCAATGACTATCAGGCCAGTCGACCAGATTGTGCGAATTCATCGCTCGTTAATCCAACGAATGCCGACTCACCCCGCTACCGTCTGCGTGCCACACCGGTCGTGTGCGCCGCCTCGGCGACGCCGTGGGCCACGAGCTCGCCGACATGTTTGTCGAACACCGAAGGGACGATGTATTCCGGGTGCAGCTCCTCGGCACTAATCCGCGACGCGATTGCGTGGGCGGCCGCAAGCTTCATCGGCTCGTTGATCTCTGAGGCCCGCGCATCCAGCGCGCCGCGGAAGATACCGGGAAAACACAGCACGTTGTTGATCTGGTTTGGGTAATCCGAACGCCCCGTCGCCATGATGGCGACGTGCGGCTCCGCTTGCTCCGGCATGATTTCGGGCGTCGGATTCGCCATCGCGAACACGATCGGATCCTTGGCCATCGCGCGTAAATCATCGACGGAGATGACGCCCGGAGCCGACAAACCGAGGAAAACGTCGGCGCCTTTCATCGCGTCGTGCACTGTCCCGCGCTCGTTGTTCGGGTTCGTGTGCTCGGCATACCACGTCTTCAGCCAGTCCATCTTGCCGCGGTCGCGATGGACGATGCCCGAGCGATCGCATCCAACCACGTTGCGCACGCCGGCCGCCATGATGATTTTCGTGCACGCCACGCCGGCCGCACCGATTCCACTGACCACCACTTTAACCGCATCCATCCTCTTGCCGACGATCTTCAGCGCATTAATCAGCGCGGCCAGCACGACGACCGCGGTGCCATGCTGGTCGTCGTGAAACACCGGAATGTCGAGCTCCTTCCGCAGCCGTTCCTCGATCGCGAAGCACCGCGGCGCCGAGATGTCTTCGAGGTTGATGCCGCCAAATCCCGGAGCGATCGCCTTCACCGCCCGGACGATCTCGTCGGGATCCTTGCTGTCGAGGCAGATGGGAAATGCATCGACACCGCCGAATTCCTTGAACAGCATCGCCTTGCCTTCCATGACAGGCATCGCAGCTGCCGGACCGATGTCGCCCAGGCCGAGCACCGCCGTGCCGTCGGTCACAACGGCCACGGTATTTTTCTTGATGGTGAGCGTGAAGACTTTTTCCGGATCCTCATGAATGGCCTGACACACGCGAGCGACGCCAGGCGTATAGGCCATCGCGAGATCGGCGCGCGTGTTGATCGCCACCTTCGGGATGACTTCGATCTTTCCGCCAAGGTGGATCAGGAACGTTCGATCGGAAATGTGGAGAACTTCGATCCCGTCGACGCCGTTGATGGCGTCGACGATCCGCTCGCCGTGCTCGACCGATGAGGCATTAATAGTGATGTCGCGGATTAATACGCCGTGGCCGACGCTGACGATATCGACGGCGCCGATATCGCCATGTTCATGCCCGATGGCGGTCGTCAGGCGCCCAAGCGCGCCGGGGCGGTTCTGAATTCGGACACGTACGGTGAGACTGTAACCGGGGCTCGGACTGAGTGTGCTCGTCATCATGCGCAGTATTACACCTTATTTCTGTGGGAGTTACCTGCCGGACTGGGTTAAACTTACTTATGGGTTGGCCCTCTGCCTTCCCGGCTCACCCCCGAGACAACCGCTCTGCCACCAGGACAAGGACTGATGCATCGGATTCGTGTTTTCAGTTGGGTAATCGGCATCATCGTAACCGCGATGGCGGCATCATGCGGACCGCGCGCCTCCGAGGAAATTCCCTATAGCACATTGAAGCAGCACATCGCCAAGGGCGACGTGCGCGAAGTCCGGATGTCGGCTACCGAAATCCAGGCAATCCCGACCGAGGCGGCGCGAAACGCCGGCGCACCGCCTCAATGGACGGCGACTCCGGTTGCCTCCGACAACCTCGTGCCCCTCATCGAATCCAAGGGCATCACATACCAGGGCATCAGGGGCGACGAATCGCATGTCGCGCTCTTCCTCGGCATTCTCACGGGACTGGCCTTCGTCATCGTTCTCGGCATGTCGTACAAGCGGATGAACCCGGTAAAGTCGATGTCGACGCTCACGCGCGGGCGGCTTCGCGCCCGCGATCGGAAAAAAGCTCGGGAGAAAACCGGGTTCGATTCGGTGGCCGGCGTCGACGAAGCCAAGGAAGAGCTCGAAGAGATCGTCAAGTTTCTCCGTAATCCCACGAAGTTCGCGTCGCTTGGCGCGCGCGTTCCGAAAGGCGCGCTGCTCGTGGGGCCTCCCGGCACGGGAAAGACGCTGCTCGCCCGCGCGGTTGCCGGCGAAGCAGGTGTTCCGTTTTTCTCCGCCAGCGGCGCTGAGTTCATCGAAGTCTTCGTGGGGGTAGGCGCGTCGCGTGTGCGCAAGCTGTTCGAACAGGCGAAGTCCAAGGCGCCTGCTATCGTCTTCATTGATGAGCTCGATGCGATCGGCAAGAGCCGGACCGGCGGCCACGGCGGCGGCGGCACGGATGAGCGCGAGCAAACGTTGAATCAGCTGCTCGTCGAAATGGATGGGTTCGATTCGCGCGACGGCATCATCGTCCTTGGCGCGACGAACCGCGCCGAAATTCTCGATCAGGCGCTGCTGCGTCCGGGCCGGTTCGATCGCCAGGTGCTCGTCGATCGGCCGGATGGGACCGGACGTCACGCGATCCTTCAGGTTCACGCGAAGAAAGTGAAGCTCGCCAGCGATGTCGATCTCGAGTATGTCGCCCGCCGGACACCCGGCATGGTCGGCGCGGATCTCGAAAACGTGTTGAACGAAGCCGCGTTGCTCGCGGCCCGCCACGAAAAAGCCGAAGTCGGGATGCCCGAGCTTCACGCAGCCATCGATCGCGTCGTCGTCGGCCTGGAGCGGAAGAACCGCCTCGTTCATGCGAAGGAGCGCCGGATCGTCGCGTTTCACGAAGCCGGCCATGCGATCGTCGCCGAAACGTCAGCGAGCGCGGAACCGGTCCACAAAGTGTCGATCGTGCCTCGCGGCCTTGCGGCGCTTGGTTACATGCAACAGACGCCAGAAGATCGCAATCTGCTTCAGGAAGACGAACTGATGGATCGACTTGCCGTGCTGCTCGGCGGGCGCGCCGCGGAGCGAATCGCGTTCGGGAAGTACTCCACCGGGGCGTCAAACGACCTCGAACGTGCCACTGGCCTCGCGCGCAGAATGATCTGCGAATTCGGGATGTCAACGGTCGTGGGACCGGTCGCGTTCATCGGATCGGAAAACCGCGGGCGCCGCAGCGGCGACGCGCCCGGCGGTGAGTGGAGCGAAGACGCAACCGAACGAATTGAGGCCGAGGTGCAGGCGCTCCTGACAAAAGCGTTCGACCGCGCGTGCGAGACGTTGAGCCACCGCCGCGCCGTCCTCGACAGCGTGGCGGAGGCTCTGCTTGTACAAGGCAGCCTCGACCGGGAACAGTTTCTCGCACTGCTCGGAGAGGTCGCCCACTAGCTTCCAGCGATCAGCTGCCAGCCATCAGGCTGCAGCTGTTCGCCGCGATTCGTTAGCGCTCTTCGTCGGTGATACGGCGCGGTCCAGACGGCGCGATATCAGTCCCTTCTCCACCGGCCCCCATATCCATCCCTGAGGCGCCGTCGCTACGCGTCAATTCATCCGCGCCCCAGTGCCGTGGGCGCTCCTCGACCACGTCTATGCCTTGCGGGACGCTGCCGTCAGATGGTGGATGCGGCAGCTTGACCGCTGATCTGTCGTCGCTCAAACCGAGAATGTCGCCCGGAACGGTTGGTTCGTCTTTACGCTTGGCCACGGTTCACTCCTTCTGCGCGCGAAGTCGCGCGCCGACTACTCACATGAGTGGCAAGGTGCATGCCGCGTCAGAGACGCGTGACGCCGTCAGGTAGCCGCACACGTAATGAGCGCGCGGTGTCGCCCATTCGACACCTTCGCGCAATTAACGCGGCATGACACATGCAACGTTTCTCGCCATGAATTGCGCTCGTGTCCTGGGAGTTCTTGCCCTTCTCAGCATCCCCGAAATTGTGATCGCTCAAAGCTCGACGAGCGACGACACTCTGCACCTTCCCCCAGCGGCACAAGCCGTTCTCGACAGCTTTGAAAAACCGTTGCACCCGGTGATCGGCGGCGTGGCGCCGAGCGGTGGAATGGGCGGCGGCATCGGCTACAGCACGCCGAAAAACGAAGACTGGTTCAGGAATGTCGAGGGACGTTTTACCGTCAACAAATATTGGTCGGTCGTCGCCGAAACTGGCCGGCAGACCCAACGCTCGCGCATCGGCGTCATCGCGCAGTCTCGCGACATGAACCGGCTTGATTTTTTTGGTCTCGGTCCGGATAGTCAGCATGAGAACCGCACCGACTTCGCGTTGCGTGAAACAGCGGTCGGCGTCAACGGATGGATCCGAGCGACCAACATGCTTCGCCTCGCCGGCAGCGTGCTGTACTACTCTCCGGCAGTGGCGCGCGGTCATTCGGCGCAGGCCCCGTCGATCGAGCAACGGTTCTCGCCGGCCGACGTGCCTGGTCTCGTCGGTCAGCCGAATTTCGGACGCTATCGCGCGATCGCGGAAGTCGACTATCCGGTCAAGGTCGACACGAACACGCAGACCGCGATTGAGGACCACTATCGAGGCACTTACCAACTCGCCTTCGAAGCCGTTCGCGATACGGATCGTGGCGAGTACAACTTCAATCCTTTCCAGCACATTGGGATCCTAAGCTTAGAATTCCACGTGGACAAGTTGTCGCG